>Ga0105244_10000116_pt1 | contig 84177 bp, 131 predicted proteins | sample KBSM44metaG_FD_80423 | JGI IMG/M metagenome (GOLD analysis project Ga0105244, IMG submission 80423) | Miscanthus rhizosphere microbial communities from Kellogg Biological Station, Michigan, USA - KBS M4-4 metaG | ecosystem: Host-associated > Plants > Roots > Rhizosphere > Soil | place...
TACTAAAGCAACTTGATATGCCACTAGATGAATTTATATCCTCTCCTTTAAGTAGCTTAGCATGGAGAGAGAAATTCCAATCCTATAATTTAGGTGGACTATATGACGAGTATAGGAACAGTTGTAGTAATTTAAAAAAAGATTTATTCCTTGAATACTTCACAGAAGGAGCAAACGACCAATGAAAAATTCAGTACAACAACCGATACTAGTAGATAGAGGTGTTGATATCGTGTTACTTGTGGAAGACCAAATCATTCGCATTGATACCTTTTCAGCCCTGCAACTCATTGATTTATTGAACCGATACGGATTATCAACTATCCAAACGGTAACATTCAGTGAATATGAAACATCAACTGAATACCCAAAAGCAGTTATTTAATAAACTCATTCTAGTACTATCCAAAACGACTTTTAAAGGAGATTATTGACTATGACAAACCATACACAAAAACAAGCAACATTTAAAGAAGACGGTACAATCAAATGCCGAGGCGAACATGCTTTTTCATATAAAGCAGGCGAAGCGGTGACGATTCTAGACGAACAACCTGATGGCACACTTCAAATTGTTGTAACAGAAGGCGAAGGTAAAGGAACGCTTGTGTATCTTGATAAAGAGATACTAAATATTTCGTAAGGACTTCACATTAAAATTTCTATTCCACTCTTTTCTTGAGCGGAATGCTTTTAAAACCTACTTTATAGAGAAAACCATACGCCTTGAATCGTATTATTCATTACTACTACAAATCAATTAAACAACAATCCTAGGAGGAATTACGATGATAAAAGTTACATTCAGAGAGCAAACGGACGTTCAAACTTATGAAAAGGTATTTGAAAACGAGCAAAAATATTTCATTTGGTTAAACGAATCCAGTAACAAGAACCTAATGATTCTTCAAGCGACAAAGATGACGCACGAAGAAGTGCTTGCCTATAAATATGATAACGAATTGATTACGAGTGAAGAAATTGAGGTATATAAATCGATTTTGGAGGCGTACCATTATTCTATCGATGAATTTATGATGGCAAAAATCGCATTCCAAATGGGCTATACAGAAGTCTACTATAACGAGAACAGTCCTTTACAAGACCTTGCGATACCAGGAGAATGGTTGACTGATAGCGTAGCGATTAACGACTTCGCTTCAGACCACAACATTCTTAGCGTTAGCTCGTCTAAAGGTACTATGTATTATTTAACGTCTGAACAAAAACAAGATTGCCTAAAATTTATTACGATTGCCGAAAACACACCAGTTGATGAATTACTAGGAAAACAACTTTTGTTGTTAAACCGAAAAGAAGCAGTCGAGCAAGTCAAAGAGTTATTTGACAAATGGGCTGAAGGAGAAACGTTAAAACCTGAAGAGATTTGTCTTGTAGAGAATGTATGGTCAGACATTAAGTCAGAGACAACATCTACAAGCACAACAAACTAACGTTTATTTCTATTTACGCTAAACAGCAAGGAACTAACACAACAACAACATACAACACACAACCAAGAATATACTTAAGATACACATGCTTTAGGAGGCACTAACAATGACACCCACGACACAATCAAACATGCTACGAATTAACGAAAAAACCATGGCAAAAATCGCGTTTCAATTAGACAACCGAAACGTGTATATGAGCACAGATGGAACGGTATTGAACTACCCTCACTCTGCCTCACCTACCGATTGGAAAATCAATCGCGACAAGGTACTGGCTTTTGCTGCAAGCAGAGACATCCTTTATGCGTTTGCGGAAGAAGAATTGGTGTTTTATTTATCAGAATCACATCAAGAGCTGTACCGAGCCGACTTAGCAATTGTTCAGACACTATCAGAAGTTCAATTACTTGAGCAACATGCCCAAACAATTGAGAACTTAATGCAAAAACGCAAACAATCCGTTTCAGAACTTGTTCTTTTCCTAACAGGATGGACATCTGAAAAAGGATTGTCGCAAGACGAGCTACATGCGCTTCATAACCGTATTAAATTGCTTGAATTTGAGGTACAAAGCGATATCAAACGTGAACCGAGGAAACCAAACAACCTTCGTGTTCTGTAAATAAAGGCTTCACTCTTTAGTTATAAACGTACACCTAAGCAAACAGATTACAATACAACCCTTTAGGAGGCACTATCCATGAAAACCAAACGAATGAAGACATTGCTTAGTAAATTTAAGAACTATTCCATTGAAAAAAACAACACGCTAACGAATGAAGAAATTGATGAACTAACTTCTTTACTAGCAAAAGGCAAGTCGGATGATTCTCTAGACTTATTAATGAGAAATCTTCCTAAAAATCTTGATAAAGCTCAAAAAGAATCGCTTTTAGACAACTTCACTTCTGATTTAAATGCTTATGTTAAAGAGGTTCAATTATCTAAAGAAACAGATGCTCATGCAAAGACAGCGATTCAACAAATGGCAAAAGACGATACGTATCACTTATTAGAAAAGTGGACATCTTCTCAACCTTTAACTGATTTCGAATTAGAGACTCTTTATACGTCTATGTCTTATTTATGTGAACAATCTACGGTAGAGTCACTTTCCTATGTAAAGCAACGAATTGCATCGGAAATGAAAGAACGTTCTTTACTGTAAGAACAACCTAAAGACGTATTAAATAGAAAAACACTTCTTTTATCTAAAAGAGGTGTTTTTAACAGGAATGGTTTCTGTCCCTCCATTCATATGTGCATAAAAAAACAGGCTACCCCACACGATAAGCATGAAGTAGCCTGCTCTCCCGCGCGATACGCACGAAAGTAGTGACTTTACTTTTTTCGTCTCATCTTTTTCGTCTCCGACGCAGAGAATTCAGGAGCCACGCCCAAATGCCCAAAGGACCGAGTAACAACGAAGAAATGATTACTCATGCCTTCTATCTCTTTTCCGCCACCTCCACTAAAAGGTTGCGATAAAAAGTGTTACTAAAGTTAGTTTATCTGTTCAATAGATGAGAATCAAGAAACGTCGTGTATTTTTCATTATTTTTGTTCCACTCGTTTTTGATAGTTTGTAGCTAGCTTATTCCCTAGAGTAACCGCTACGGCAATGAAGAGAAAATAAGGAACGACGACAGATAGTGCGCCTTCTGTAGTGTTCATCATGAATGTGGGTTTTCTCACGAAGACCTTCCACACTAAGAGAAATCCTCCTGTAAAAAAACCTGCAGACAAGATAAAATTGGATAGATTCGGAGTATCATCTTTAATTTCATACCGAAACACCTGTACACCTACTCCGAAACATCCTATCGCTACTAAAAGCAACATGGTTATCACCTCTTCTATCTTCATTCAATTTTATTTAGGATTCTCCTATTTTTATAAAAAAAAGCACGGTAGCAAGTATCTGCTATTGTGTTTTTTACGTTTATCTAGCTGTTTTTTAGTTTAACCATATCCTAGAAAGATGACATTCGGTTAATACACTTGAAAAAAAGTATAAAAAAAAAGACAGGAAGGTTCCCGTCATTGTCCGTTTAGGACAGTTAAGCATGAATAGAATAGCGTGTTGGAATAGCATAATTCTTGTTTCGTTCAATTCGTTTCAAGTACGCATAGATATGGTCTTCAAATACAACTCGTTCTACCTTTGTTTTCGTTTCATCATCAAAGTATACATAGACACTCGCTGTGCAAAAACTAGCGGGAATTGGGCTTTGAGAGAACTTATCGATATGATAAGGTGTTTGATAACAAAGGGTAAATCGTGTGTAGCTAAAACATCTTTTCGGTGTTTCATCTGTAAAATCGAGCGCTTTATGGCTACGACAAAACATATTAAGCAGTTGAAGGAACAGGTTTTCTTGTTCTGTTCGAGTCATTTCTTTCGTTTCGTTTTGAATATGACTTTCCATTGCGAATAAGCCTTGTTTAATTTGATTGAATAGATTATTTAAAGTAGTAACATGATTTTTCATACTAACTATCTCCGTTTCGTGTTTAGTTTATGTCCACTGGACGATTGAGTTGTCCATATGTTGCGTCCACTATACATAAAAATAACAAAAAGAAAAGCAAAAAAGGGGTAAATTTTACCACAAACTACTTTAGGTATTTTTTCTTTTCATCCAGCGATATTTAATAAAAAAACAGCACAAAACCAAATTTTGTGCTGTTTCACCGCTTTATTTAAGGAGTTGAGGAACGTGCTGATAGCGGTTTTGGAGGAACTTGAGGTTGCGAATCAACTCTTCAATATGTGCCTCTACTGAAACGTTTAGAAGGATACGTTCGTCTTGACTATTAAATGTAAATCGAAAGTTAGCTTTACTGCAGGTAAGTGGAGTATTGTACAATACGGTAAAAATAGATTCACAAGATGTTTTCGTAATATTAGGAAGCAATGATAGTTCAAAGTGTCGGTGACAAAAGTCACATAATAACCCGTAATAATAGTATTCTCGTTCATCTCGGGTCATAGAAGTATCGGTTCCTTTCCATGCGTTACTGACATCCATAATCAGTGCTGTTAACTTTTGTACAAGTTCTTTCATGTGTTTTGCATAATCTTTCATTTGAATTTATCCCCTTTTTTGTCTGATTTAACACTGTGCGCACCTTTATGCACCTAGTGAATTGTGGAAACTATACCGCAAAATCAGAAAATGTCAAAAAGAAACACGGAAATGATTGCGGAAGTTGCTCCTGTTAGGTTTATTCTTCCATTCGTGGTATAATTTCAAAGAGAATAGTTGAAGGTGGAGATACGCTGTGTTTATTATAGGTGTAGAATACCGAAGAGAAAACGTAACGTGTAATTTGTCTCATTTTTGGGTCAAATCATTGGATGAATATGGTATAGAAACAATAGATACTGTAACCATTTATGGAGATACGGGAGAAGTTAAACCTGTATGGTACACACCTTATCGCAAATTCATACTTGAGCATAATAGAACTAGACTCCATCTAATTTTTGCATCATTTACACTGAATTTTTTAAAAATAAAAGAAAAACCTATATCTATTAAGTAAGACTACAGACGACTAACTGTATCTAGGACAAGCAAAAAGATAGGGCACGAAACCCTATCTTTTTTGTTTCCTATTCATATAACAATCTTGCAAAATATTGCTTAATCCCTCCATCTAAAATGTACCTATAGACTCATAAATAAATTGGTTTTTATTCCCCTATATTTTAGGCTCAGATTAAAAGAAAGCAGGACAAGCAAAAAAGATAGGGAGCCCCTACCTTTTTGCGTTCTTTTTATCTATTGATTTAAATAGTGACCAAGCGCTTCCCATTTTAAGAGCGTTCGTCTCATTTTCACTTCATCTTTTCCTCTTAGAAGAGAGAGTAGCTGCGTTTCAAGTGCTAACCAATCATGAAGTTCTTTTGATTTCTCTTGCTCATAAACACGTTTAAACACACGTTTCCATCTTTCATAGTCTTCTTTAATAGTTTCTACTTGCGGAATGGTTGTGACTGGCTCCAACGATTCTTTGTAGTCAAGATAGTTTTGTTGTTGGGTAGGATGTAACAGTAACCAATTTTTTTTAATCCAATGCTCCTGTTCAAATGGCAATTCATTTGAAGGGAAAAAGAGATACGCATATTCATCATTATTACATCCCATTTTTAAGTAACTATCCGTATGTTCTTTCCCTTCGTCTGTCCATTTCTTCGCGAAAACCGCATGATTTCCCCACTCGCATTCAAAGAACTCGCCCTTATTGGATAGCCACCCTGTTAATCCAACCGCTTCTTCTTCTATACGTACATAAGAATACGTCAACGGGTCATACCAACGTTTAAAGTGTCGAGAAGAATGTTGAATAGTAGCAATTTGGGCAAAAGTAGCCCCTCTGTTATCGTCTACTGTAAAACGAAGCATCCCAATTCCCGTAGGGTCATGAAGTTTCCCCCACCCTTTTAACAAAAGAAAGGCGTCCGTTAACTGATAATCACTTGGGTAATCATCATCAACAAGGGCATACAATGAATCTTGAATGGTTTGAATTTCTGCTAGTAAACTTGGATTTTGTTCGACGATGTAATGAGACTTTTCTTGGTGACGAGCAAAGTCGCACGAATAGTACAACCCTTGCGGAGAAATCCATGCTACGTCAGATGCAAACTCACCGTAGGTATCCGCCATCCCTGTTTCATTAATTGAAACCTCTTCTTTTTTAATGGTCGAAGGCGAAGGGATAGGAATATTCAGTTCTTTCTCATTCCCTTTTAATCTATCCGCTAATTTATCTTGAGCGTAGGGAAATTCTTTATCCATTACAGCATTTCGTTCATAAACGGCTTGTTCGTATGCATTCATTTCCTTATAAGTTAGACCATCTCGTTTCCATTCCTGCAATAACGCGTGGAAATAAGCAGTGCATCTATCCGTCGCTTCATTAGGCTTAGACACAGGTTTTTTAAGTATCTCATAAGCAAGCTCGGGATTATCAAGTAAATACGTTCCTGCTTCTAATTCTCCTTGGCAAGCTCCGTATACTCCAATTAGCTCATCACTTGATACGCCGTGGATTCTCATTCGTTTAAGCTCGTCAATAGACATCCGTTGAATATCCTCAGGGATATGACCTTCAAACCAATTCCGTCCGATTTCACGAAATAAACTATATCCTCCTACTCCGTGGTCAATGTAGAGATACGGGAACCGTTCCATATGGTCCCTTAATCCATGTCGGTAAATTACCTGTTCTTTACGACGGACTAATTCGGAGATTGGACGTATGTGTTTCCCGTCTTCTTCTAACTCAGCTTCATTTACACCTCGCAAGATTTTTCGTCCTTCTAGAATTTCAATTGCAATGTGTCTTCTTTCCTCATCGTCAACAGAAGGATTCATCAGCAAATCTTCCACAAACACCAAACAATCGTCTAGGTTGTGGTTTTCCTCCCATAACATATGACGAGCCATGACACACATATCTTCTGCGTTTACTGCAAAATGTACGTTTTTCATTTTTTTCTTCCTCTCATATTCTGTTTTTTCGTTCCATTTCAGTATAAGAGAAAAAAAGGAAATCCATTAAAAATATATGTATTTTCATATTATCGGAGCGTGATTGCTCGTAAGTTAGAAAAGAAAAACGTATACTAAAAGAAAAACAGATAACGAAAGGGAGTTTCCTTATGAAACGTTCATTTTTTGATGCGTGGCATTTCTTAGAAGAACATTCACTTTTTTTCGATGAGCACGGTGTTAGCCATTTCCAACCACTCCTTTACATTGATGTCGCAAAAGTAAATCCACTTACAGGTAAAAATGAGGAAGATGAATCACTTAATACCGAAGTAGTTGTATGGCTTGAAGCGAATTCGTATATTGAACAAGAAGATGCGCAAGGGACCTTCACAGCAGTTCACCATCATACAGAACTTGATACAGGCGCAAAAACCTTTGAACAAGCGATTGTTAGTTTGGCAGCACTTGTTGAAGAACTCTACGGAACTGGTGAAAAAGTTGAGCACTAAAAAAAGAACGAGCAGTGGGCTTTACTTCACTGCTCGTTCTCTTTGTTGGGTTCCTGCTTTTCAATACGAATATTGCCTTTGGTAATTGCCTCTTTCAGTGCTTGCTCCTTGTTTTCTCTCCACAAGAAGCGGTCTACTTCCAGTGTCACGCCCATCCGCGCCCCTTTTCTCATGCTCGTCTTATCCCCCCTGATGTTTCATATGTATGTACAAGGGATAAGCCTTATGACAAAAATTATCACTTCTTTAGCTTAAAAACAGAACTCCTTATTTTTAGAAGTTCTGCTTTTGTTTATTCTCTATATGTATATGTTCTGCGTCACAACGTAAGTAATAAAAACCCTGAACCAATGCAGGTTCCTTTGAAATAGATTCTTTCATCTTACGCAACGTTCTTTTCCCTACACGGCGGTCCAATATACACAATATTTTTATTAGCTTATTACTTGACGTTAAAGATACGTCAATTGATGAATTAAAATACTCTTCTAACGCAGAAAAGAAATCATATTGTGCAAAAATACCTTCTGTTTTTAATTGTTCATGAGCTCGGTCCTGAATGTCCCGATTATTAAACACATCATCATAACTAAAATCGTCTAATTGAATGCGAATATCATGTTCTCTATGATATTCCTCTCTTTCAGCCGTAATCGTACACATACTGACCATTTCTACTTTATCAACTGTTATGACAGTTCTACCTAACTGGTCATGTGCGTTTCGATAATTAATTACGTGAAAATCTACTCTTGAATGCAAAGGTTCGCATACTAAACTCATTAAACGTTTTTTTGCTTTGCTCCATTTTGGATGATACAACAATAAACTTCCTCCCTTTTAATTACACAGATTAGACGAGTTGAAAAACCCATATTCCTAAAGCGATAGCAAGTAAGAAAAAGGAACCTTGGGACAGTAAGCTAATGTGCTTTCTACTTTTTCTATTATACTTCCATTCTAAAAACGCATCTCCTAAGTAACTCACAATTACAAGGCATGTTAAGAATGCCCAAGTAGGCAGAAAATCAAAAAAGTTACTTATGATAATTAGGGAAATAGCAGCGGGTATGGTGAAAAAGCGTATATACTTTTTTATTCGTTCGCTTTTTTCTGTGCTTTGTTCTGACTTAATATGGAAAACCCGCTCAATAAATTTAGCTAAAAAGACACTAGCTACTACGACGATAATGACGTACAAAAAACCTGCTATTGGAATCATGTGGTGCTCCTTTCGTTGTTCTGATATAGAGTAAATGAATCTCCTTACTATATACTACGTTCGAAATAAGGGTAAAGTTTTACTTTGTGTAAAATTAAGGTATTTTACACAAAACTCTTCTATTTTCACCCACTTTCTTAATAATCGTTTAAAATAATTAGGCATAAAACGTCTTATAAGAACTGACGTAATAAAACAATAGATAAAGAAAAAGAGAGGAAGATAACCATGGAACAACACATGAACAGATTCAACACACTGCGAGGATTTTGTCGCGAATACCAACCAAACGATGCGGATTTTTTACGAGACAATCCTGAAACATTGGAACAAATTCAAGAAATGGATGCTATCGAACCAACAAGCAATCAAGCAATTTTATTAGGTCTTGAACTAGTAACTGGCTTTTTAGAAGATTGGTTTCCTGATGAAGTAGATGAAGACGAACAAGATGAGGTTCGTACAGCGCTTAATGAAGGATACGAAAGCATAAAGGAATTAAAACAAAAAGTTTTATTAGAAGAAACGCACGAAAAACTTAAAGGTACTTACAAACACTTCATGCCTAACGAGGAGGTTATTTTAGAAGATTTTCCACCTGTGAAACTTAAGATGAACTCACTTGTGAGCCAACAACCTTCTACAAATGAAGAGTATCTTGTATATTTCTCAAATGCAACTTCGTTTATGGACGATTGGTTCCCTGACAACCTAAGTGAAAGCGAGCAAAAAGAAATACGTCAAATCATGGACGATGTTTATAAAGTAATGGGAGAATTAAAAAAGCAAATTAAGTAACAAAAAAACAGAGAGCATCTTTTGCTCCCTGTTTTTTTATGTTTTCTTGTACGGACATGGCGTTATTCATCTTTTCATTTTCTATAAATTCACAGGTTCCAGTAACACATCATCTTTACTTTGAACTGCTATTCGAAGACCGTAATTCCCGTCATTGACTATCATAATGCGTTCAAAGGCAAGGTAAATGCGGGTTCTCCACGTTTCATTCCCAACAAAAGGTTTAACGTCCCGATTGAGTTGTTCAATAACGCCTGCAAGCTCCGTCCCGTTCACAACAGAGAGCCACGCTCCTTCATTCGAAAAGTAATTTCCAAGTTCCATACTTTCAATATCTCCACCGTCTGTGATTTCTTGTATCTCATGGGTGTGAATGGCTAGCGGAGCGACGACCGCCCATATCCCTCGTCCGTAGCGGTCTTGCCAACACTGGAAGTTCCAATCATAGGTAGATATTAACGTTTGTATGGCGTCCATTTTTATTCTCCTCTGTTTTTTACAATTTATTTAATAAAAAAAGCAACTACAAAACCGACTACAAAAATGACTAAAAGTAAAATACCAAGACCTTTCCAACCTAAACTTCCCGCTAGCTCTGCAAGTCCTCCTGTTTCTGCTCGTCGCATGGCATCGTTCACGTTCCCCCCAGAATTTTGCTTTAGCTCTTCTTGTCGCAATTCCTCTTGTTGCTGTTCAGGCGTTTTTTTATTTTGTGTCATAAAGACCTCTCCTCTTTATCTATAATAAACATGCTATATACCTAGCATCCCATCAACGACGGAAAAATGCATTGATTTGACCAACAATCATATCTTGCTTTTGATTGGCTTTTTCTTGCTTTTTGCGTTCTTTTTTCAGTTCAAATGTGGACACACCTTCTTGAAGTTTCGTCGAAATCGAAATCAGCATCTCGACATCCGCAAACGAGTATTGACGGGTTCCACCCTTTGTTCGAGCTGGGTCTATAAGGTTTCGTTCTTCATAATAGCGGATTTGACGAAGAGATAGATTGGTTAATTCGCTCACCGCACCGATTGATAAGACTTTTTTCGTTTTGTAATCCATGATGACATTCAAACTCCTTTTTTATGGTGATTTTGTGTAGTGTTTGTTATATTTCCTAACAAATTTAAAATTCCTTGTTGTTTTTCGGAAGCAATGGTAGACTATTATCCATACAACCGTAAAAAAAGACATCTTCTTGTTCATAGAAGATGTCTTTTTTATGTAAAGATGCCTATATCAACGCTCGCTAAGGAAAAATAGGCACCTTGTTTATTTGTTTTCGTCTTGATTGCTGCATACCAACACGTATGCAGGAGGAAAGTTTCGGTTTACTTTCGTAAAATGTATCGTAGTAAAGAATTGCTTAAACAATTCTTGTTTGAATTTCGTATATTGAAACGTAATGAAGGTACTTTTACGTCCAAGTATATCTTTTGTGTGACGTAAGATGGATTGAGAGGTTTCTTGGGGTAAACTAGCAAAAGGAAGTCCCGACACAATGTAATTCACTTCGTCTATACCCTGTTTTTGAAGATATAATGGGGTGTTCTCAGCAGAGTCGCAGACAATCTGTACATTCTTATGATGCCCATACTGCTGCTTCAGCTTTTTATAAAATGATTCGTTTGATTCCATAACAAGAAAAAAGGTCTCTTCTTTTTTGCGACGGATAATTTCTTCCGTAAAGACGCCTGTTCCTGGTCCGTATTCGACAATGCACGTAGCATCGTTGAAATGAATTGGCGCAACCATTTCTTTCGTTAAATTGGGTGAGCTCGGCATAACGGCTCCAACCTTACGAGGGTGTTTTATGTATTCGGTTAAAAATTGTAATGCACTGGCTATCACGGTGTATTCATCCTTTTCTCTATGTTGGGTCTAGCAAAACAGTATTTGTTATTTACTTTTGGTAAAACCTTTTTCTTTTGCTGCATCTCTAAGTATATAGAGAGAAACAAGTAGCTAAAACCGCGCAGAGATGTAAATGAAAGTAAGACTAGAGACGTACAAAGGAGCAATCACGATGAAGTTAACAGGTGATAGCTATGTAAAACTAAAAAGACGTTTACCTTTAAAGGTGAACGTCTCATTTTTAATTTTTTCTTACATAATGATGTTTATTATTCAACTACTTCTAATTTATACTTATTATCCGATGTTTTAGCAAGGTACGAGCCATCTTCTTGCTTTTCAATTAACCCATAGTCGCCTTCGTAACCATGTTCATCCAGCCAATCTCCAAAAGCATCTGCTGGCTCTGCTTTTGTGAAAAGCTCACCATGTTTTTCGCTGTCTTCTGAAATGATATATGTGTTCATCTTTACATCCCCACTTTTCTTTTGATTTTTAGTATATATTTATTCGTTTTGTTTTCAATTAGCTTGTGAAATGAGTATCTTTGTCATAATCGCCTTCTTCAAGAACGGTTACATCTCCTGCATCAAAGCGCTCGACTTTACCGTCCATTAACGTTACATGGACATCATGAAAGTATACTTCATCTTCCAGTGTAGCTTCTTTGTATTCTAGTTTTTTAACAATAATAGATGTTCCGTTTAAGTCAATTCGAATGTCCTCCTCAGTAGTCATATTCCTATCTCCTTTTACGGGTTAGTGTTTTTAACTAAAAGAACTCTTATCTGTACTGGTCAATAACTTCCCAAAGAATGTTGTAATAAATAGTTGTTTTATTTTCACGAGCATCTGCTTCTAATTGTAAAATAGCATTAATATAATTTCCGTCTTCAATCACTCGTTGTGCTAAACGGTCTACCACATAATCGTTTAAGACATCAATTCCATTCATTAAGCCATTTGCACGAATTTCTGCTTTAATTCCTTCTTTGTCTAATTCCCAGTTCTGCATTGTAAATAAGTCTATTAACATATTGTTTTTCCACCTTTTCATAGGATAATTTGTTTACTCTATAGATTATACTTGCGAATAACAGTAATAGGTGAAAAAGAGCCGTTTAAATAAATCGCAGACCTTTCCCTTCAAACAAACAGGTGCAGTTTTTCTATTTTTATTTACTTACTTATGAACTTTCGCATCTCACAGCAGGAATTCCATACAGAGGCATCGAAGTATCCAACGAATCCGTATGGTTTTTCTCAACTTAGAGCATGTTGAAAGATAAGGATACGCCAATATCGTAAGTTGAAAGGGATGGGTTGAATGACAAACAATCAACACCACGCTTCACAGAAGACGGCTTCGAAGTTGTTAAACATACGCAATTTAAAAGACATTGCGGGCATACCGACAACCATCGCGATATTTGAAGACGCTATGACGCAGTACATCAAAACCCGCGAAGGCAATGCGTATAAACAAATGATAAACACCTTTTTCGTCTACACATACGAAGTAGGGAAAATGCCTTTAGGTGTGTCACAGGATTATCCCTTAAGCATTACCTTATTCGACATTATCTTGAAATCAGAAAAGAGCGCTTCTATTAAAATAAGTGCCGAGGATGCCAAGTATTTAAAAGCGTTTCTCCATGAATTCATACGTGTCACACAAAACATGGTTCAACACAAAGATGAATCCATTGATAATCAAGAAGTCACACAGAAAATGTTAGAACTAAAAGATTTGTTGCCAAGCGTTCCTTCCTCTTCTGCTGTACAGGTAATGGTCGATAACTTACTTTCGTTGATAGATGAACAGGTATCGGGCTCTGAAGGTGTTGACGCGCCAAAAGCGGTTCCTGAACTACCGCTTCATTTGTCTAGTCTAAACAACAAGTTGTCCATTAGCGAAGCGATGAAAAACCTGTATTCATATAACGAAGAAGATTTCTGCAGATTAGTGAGCCACGCGTATAAAAAGTTTGGATTTTCTCTCTTTCTCGAAGAAAAATATACACCTTTGCCCGTTTATCTTGTAGCTCTTACCGATAACTTACAAAAAGGCGAAGTCAATATGAACGAATTTCTTACATTTTTTAAAAATAAAACAAAAGACCATGTAACCCGCTTAAATTTCTTTCCTCTTCAAATTGAAGGAATTGAAGATATCTATAGGTTACTTTTAGACCACCTTCACGAGATGAAAACATCCGATAAGTTAAACACAGAGGAAGAATACTTTTTCAAGCTTACATTTTTAGAAAACACCATGCATTTAAGCCAAAAACTTGCGAATCTCTACATTGAAGAGGCAGAGCAAATCGCAAAAGCAATGACCAAAGACCTGGATACACTGAGTAGCAAGAGTTTTCACAAAACCATCACCACACCTTCTGAATACACGCTTCTTCATGAATTATTATTTGAAAATGGCAACACCCGTTTTGGTGTAGCACGGTACGTTGAATGGCGTGTAGTAAATGGCGAACACATGATTATAAAAGGAAATGACCCTAAGGAAAAACGAGAAAAAATAGGGGTGCCATTAAGGTCGCTCAAACCGTTTGAACGAACAGAATTTGATGCCATACGAGGCATTTATAATAAACTTCTAGTTCCTTTGAAAAAAGCGAGTGAATATACAGGCTATGAAGACGACAAATATCCTACTTTGAAAGAGTTTTTACAGTTCTTTGAACATCATTTGATTTCATTGGAACTTAACTCACCTGTGTTTTATGAGCTATGCCACGGTTCTTCTTTTCACCGTCTCGAATCTGATGCGTTAGGCAAACTCTTTTATACAAGAATGCACGCAGATGTATTAAAAGCAGAAGAGATTGACCTTCTTGTTGAGCAAAAAGAAAATTGGCATGCCATGCCTTTTAATTTTCTACCTGTGGAACAACGTGATAACCTTTTAGGCTATTTATCGAGCCAAGAATTTCTCTGTTTGACTACCGAAAAGGATTTTAAATATTTGTTCAATGCTTATGCATCTCCTTCTCTTATGTATAAGATAGCTACCAGCTATTATCAGGACAAAGATGAAATTCAGTATATTTCCGATACAGTTATGAATGCAACGGACTACTCCCCTCACGGAAAGGTACAAAAACGGAACCAGCTTTTATACGCCTATTTATTAGATAAAGTCGAAAACGCATCACGCCAACAAAACACGGGAGCGTAATACATATCGATATGCTCTGTTATGAAAAGCACCTGACTTAAGGTGCTTTTCTTGATGAACGACACTTTTTTTCTAAAGCGGCCATACGCTTTTGGTTCAGTGAAAATATTAGAAACAGTGGAAAAATAACGGTAAAATAAAAGGTGTGATTCCGCTGTTTGAGACAAGGAATTTTCTTATCTTTTTTAAACAAGTAACGTGGCGACTATGCACAGTATCAGAAAAAAAGGACGGATAATAAATGAATATAATAGATGTAATTTCTGCTGTTTCTTATCAAAAAATAGAGCGAACTTCTTTTTTACACGGAGATGTAAAGGATGTACAAACGGATTCACGCAAAGTGAAACAAGATGATATTTTTGTTTGTTTAGAAGGCGAACATGTAGATGGACATGATTACATCGCCCAAGCCCTTCAAAACGGCGCTTCTCTCATCTTTGTTCAAAAAGATGTTCAGCTTTCACCTGAAAAACAAGCGACAATTATTCGCGTTTCTTCCACCTATCGTACGTTAGCGGAAGTAAGCGCCCTTGTATACGGCAATCCCACCTCTTCCATGAAAATTATTGGGGTTACAGGGACAAACGGAAAAACCAGTGTAACCACGTTTTTAAATCAATTGTATCGTAACAAAGGTTATCAAACAGGCTTAATTGGAACCATGCATAACGACATCGCAGGCACCATTTATCCGACTGAAAACACAACTCCGTTTGCACACGACTTGCAGCGTATGTTCCGTGACATGAAAAATCAAGACGTATCACATGTATTTATGGAAGTCTCTTCTCATGGTCTAGCAATGGGACGTGTATGGGGATGCGCATTTGACTACGGAGTCCTTACGAATTTATCTCAAGACCATTTAGACTACCACGGCACAATGGACGAATATAAACGTGCCAAAGGCTTACTGTTCACTTCACTTGGCAATGATTTCGCTAAAACAGCGGTATTAAATGCTGATGACGAGACATTTGATTACTATCAATCGATTACAGGGTGCCGTGTATTAAGTTACGGTATTAAAAAACAAGCGGACATCCAAGGAAGCAACGTCCGTCAAGAAGAGGACGGTCTTGCCTTTACTGTCACGTATAAAGAACAAACATATGAAGTGCGCACCGCTCTTACAGGTTCATTCCATGTATACAACCTTCTAGGAGCTATGGCAGTCTGTCTACAGGATGGATGGGATATCGACACCCTTGTAGAAGCCATTTCACAACTTCGCCCTGTACAAGGTCGTATGGAGCCTGTACGTGCAGGTCAACCATTTGATGTGATTGTGGACTTTGCTCACACGCCTGACGGTTTAGAAAACGCCTTGCAATCCGCTAAACGTTTTGCAAAAGGTCGAGTCCTTACACTTATCGGATGCGGAGGCAACCGTGACAAAGGGAAACGCCCTATCATGGCACGTGTCGCTGAGCAATACAGTGATTATGTGTATCTGACAAGCGATAACCCGCGACACGAAGAACCGCTTGCGATTTTAAAAGATATGGAAAAAGGCATGACAGGCGACCAATATACGATGTATGTTGACCGTAAACGTGCCATTCATGAAATTATTCATCATGCTGAAGACGGAGACGTTGTGATTCTTGCAGGAAAAGGACACGAAACATATCAAATCATTGGCGATGCCAAAACACATTTTTCTGATAAAGAAGTGGCTGAAGAAGCCATTCGCGAATGGCTTCCCGTTCGTTCGCTAGACTTTGACGAGGGATTCCCTGACGGTGTTTACGTTATTCCTTCTTCTCCTGGTCCGCGAATTAAAGTGAGAGCTTTGTATGAGTATTGCAAAGAAAACGCCCTTCACCCGAGCGATTTGACAGAGGAAGAGAGCAAACAATTCTTAGGATATCCTAAATACTGAGTAGACTGCTTCAGTCAGCTATCTTTTTAACATAAAACAAAGCAACCCCAAGGAGCAATAACTGCACTTAGGGGTTGTTTTGTTTATTTACTTATTTTATTTAAAATGTAAAAAAGTTTTGACATTTCGTAAGTACGTGTTACACTAATAAGTGTCAAATACTTTTTACATTTTAAAAAGGGGGAATGAAAATGGATTGGGTCAAACTTATCTATTTAGCTATTTTGTTGATTTGTGGTATTTTTATTTTTGTGACGTCGTTTTCTAAAAAGAACGATGAAAGAAGAAAATTTATTAATCGAAAAGCTCAGTCATATTCTTTTATTGTAGTTGTAGGTGCATTGTTGCTACATGTTGTAGAATCCATGGCTTATACAGTCCAAGGAACGAAAACAGACACACACATCGTTGCCCTTTCCCCAGTTACGTTTCTTTCACTCATTTCCATTGTATACGTCATCACATTATTTGCTTATCGAAATAAATATGGTGATTAAATGAAAAACAAGATTAAAGAATTAAGAAGTTCTGCTAAATTATCTCAGGCAGAACTAGCCAATTATTGCGGGGTATCAAGACAAACTATAAACGCAATTGAAAATGACAAATATGACCCCTCTCTCAAATTAGCTTTTGACATCGCTTATGCTTTAAATGTTAAAGTGGATGACCTTTTTGTGAGGGATTCAAAAGATGAGTGATAATTTAACTTTATATTGCTAAAGATGGATAAAGAGAAAACAAAAAAGATGGAAAGGTGAATCCTCCCCATCTTTTTTTGTTACAACAACAACAAGATAAAACGTACGTTTTTGGTCATAAATCATAGCAACGAAGCTCACATACAAGAATGAGGAACTATCGCATATCCACCATATGGTCCGCGAATCTTATTCAAATCTCTCTCGCATTGCGTAGTAGTAAGCATATAATACCCCCATCCAAGCCCGATAATCAACACAAATAATGTGACAACAAGTAACCAAATCTTCGTTCTTTTCTTCATTTATCTCTCACTCTCCTTTTGTTTTTTACATCATAGTAGAAACAAAGAGCAAGTCAATCAAATTTGCAATCAGTATATGAAACAGCAAGCTGCATATTTTCGTATGTTGATACTATCTACTGTTGCCCCGCTTTCTAGGATATAAAGGAAATGAGAGCAAAGATGCTAACGAATATAAAGTTAGGTTCTTACCTAAAGGAGGAACATTTCATGTTTTTTTCAAAAAGAAACAAGAAAAAGAAAAGACCAATGGTTGACTACATCCCTGTTATTAGCGACTTACCTGCTGATTACAAACGCTCCCCGCTTATAAAACTCCCTACTACGCTTCATGCAACAACACAAGAAAAAGAATTTAAGGAGAAGGAGGAAGGTAAAAATGACTGAGAAGAAAAAATCTGTTTCAAATAAAAACGATAATGAACGAATTTCGATGAAGAAATACAAACCAAAAAAACCATGGGAAGACACGCCTTTAAATGTGTTTGATTGGTTTAACCGCGATTATGATATTCATGTACAAGAAGCGGAGACCATCGTGGTCGAAGGCTATATTGAAATGATTGGTCGCGATGAACGCTCGTATAGTCCTATTCGTCAAATTGGGATACGCATGTACGAAGACGATATCATAAAAGAAGACTTTGTTTTACATACACTCATTACGCATGAATATCCGCTAAGCTACTCCGTTATGACGCATCACCGTCACCTTGCCGAACTTCTTATCTCACTTGTTGATTACAGTTCCTCACTACTGTTACATGGTCAAGAACTTCATTTAGACAAGTTAACCAAACGTTTTATTTCAGACCGCGCTCTGTTTGATGTCAGCATCCCTCCTGATTTCGTATACAAGTTAGCAGAAGTAGATGAAGGAATGGCACTTCAAGCTCGTCAAGCTCATTGTCTCCATCGCATCCATGTATTAGAACGTTATCATCCTGATGTAAACACGGCAGATTTTTATGCCGAACTCAATGAAATTGAGAAACGATTGTCACAACTTTACCATAAAAGTTAGTAAACATGAGAAAGAAGAATAAATATTCCCTCCAACGTCTGCGTAAAAACACCCTTATGATTTGTTAATGTTTGTCTTGTGCAGGCTCTTTTCGTGCAGGTTGTTGTTATTAGACAAAAAAATAGACCTCGGTTTTCCAAGGTCTTGTTAGATTAAATTTTCAACTTTACGAAGTATTTCTTTTACTGATTGATAGTTTTCTCTTATTTCATCGCTAATACCTCTAACCTCATACACCGTTACATATCCAATTCCATCTTTCCAATAATCGTAATGGTGGTGATAAACATTCAGGTATTTACCTTCGAACTTTTTCCAATTCTCTAATTGTTCTCGTGTATATAACTTCTTTTTGTTTAATTCACTTACTTTTGTTATTTTCATGTCAATCATTTCCCTTCTATTACTTCGTTTTTATCATTCTAATAATTTCCATATTATTATAAAATGGTTTTTTAAATTTTGTTTTAAAAACAACAAAGTTTGCGAAAACAACCTTTATATAAAAAGAAAAAGGCAAAAAAGAAAGCCCCTCTACTTAACTTAAGTAAAGGAGCTTGTTCTTATAGGTCTGTTTCTTCTGTATCTTCATCAAACATACCTTCATATTCTAATGTATAATCCCACGGACTTAAACTATATGGTTTCATTACTTTAACGGTTTTTTGACCATTTACTTCACTTACAACGACCCCAATTCCTTGTTCGTACAAGGCATCAAAGTAATCGTCCCCACCATTTACATTCGGATATAAATCTACAATATACAGTTTCTCGTTACTATCACCTTTTGTTGGTATTGGATAATATTCATCAATATTCATGTCTAACACATCTACAAAAGGTTCTTTGCTGTACTCATCATAAAATGCTTCATAATCCTTTTTAACAGCTGGAATAACGGCTTTATCCCATTTTTTCGATAGCCACTCATCTCGTTGATTATAATGTGCTTTTCGAAACGTAAAAATATCCATGACTGCCTCAGACGCAAAATCAGTGATGCTTTGGTCATGCTCATTGTTTGCTTTTACTTCGATATCTTCATAACCATCTGGAAACATTCGTACGTCAAAATGATTGGTAAACGAATAATCAGAGATTTCGAATCCCTTTTTCGTTTCCATGAGGCTAATTGCCATACTGCCGTGTTCCTTTTGCATAGCATCATCTTTATACGTGTTGTTAAAATTAATGGAGTAGTAGGTTTCTTCTCCGCCCCAACTGAAACTTTTTACAGATTCGACTTTTGAAGCCTCAGGTTTGATAGTTACCTGACCGTTGTTTGTATAGTAATTGACCTCATTTATCATAATCTGAGAAAACGCTTCGTCACCACCGAGAAACTTTTGATAGTTTTCGTTTTTTAATTCATTTGCATCTTTCATGTCAAACAAGGATTGAAGGAAATTCTCTGCTTTTTCTTGAGCTTTTTTCTTATCTTCTGCTGTTACAGGCTTTTCTTCTATCTCTTCTTTTTCAGCTTTTGTTTCATGCTTAACATTTCCATCTACCTTAGTACCGCCTTGACATGCTGCTAACAGGAATGATGTGCATAATAAAACACCTACCCACTTTTTCATATCTTCTCCCCTTTTTTTATTTTCTAGGACTTTCTAATTATACCTAAAATTTCTCATCATAACAGACTTTTTATATCTTATGTATCGCTTGAATCATTCGAAGATAAATCAGAAGAATGGCTTTTTTCACGAACCTGAGTGTAGGTTTCCAAAGTAACAAAAAAAGCCCTTCGGCGTTGTGTCCGAAGGGTTCAATGACCGTCAAGTCAGTTTTCATCGATTACTATTACGAGAATAGAAACGACTTCTTTAGTATAAAACATATTCTTTATTACGTTCAAGGCGTTTTTAGCAAATAATGCGATTTCTTTTCAATAAGGTAGATGTAAATTAGCAATCCTAATTCCATTAGTGGATAAGTCAGATTTTTATCTTTTCGGCAAGAAAAATGTAAACTAGCGATTAATCCTCGTACTCCTCTAACATTTTTTCATCTTCTCAAGAAGGTAGGTGTGAAACACACGCTTCTAAGAGCGCTCAAGAACTCTGTTTTTTATCTTTTCAATAAGGTAGATGTATATTATTCACTTCTTCAAAACGAACGCTCAACAAATTTTTATCTTTATTATAAGGTAGATTCAAACGTTTTTAAACTCGTTTATCCAATTTCGAATAACGTTTTTATCTTTTTAATAAGGTAGATGTAAAGTGGAACGCGAGCCAAAATTGTTCCCCCTATTTTTTATCTTTTCGTTAAGATAGGTGTTTAAACCATGTGCGATTTTCGTGACTCGGAAAACCTTGTTTTTATTCGTTCGATACGATAACTATATCGTATTTGGATTGCTTATACAACCCTGTTCAAGATAGAAACCTGAATCAAATGATGAGTTAATTTTTTGGTCTCACCACCAATTCCATGTCTAACCCGTGTAATACTTTTAACAGGGTATCAATTGAATACTCATGAACACTTGTCACAGATGTCACATTTTCATACTTCAAGCCAACAGATTCTGCCACTTCTTGAAGCGTAGTACTTTTCTTTTCAACTTGTTTTCGAATATTGTCAGAAATAGCTAACTTTGGCTTGCTGACGATGTTGTATTCTTCAGGAATCCCCAAAATATCATTGATATCTAGTTTGCTCATATATTTATCTCCTTTAGGATGTTTTCTGCTTTTATGACACTGCCTAAGAACAGCAAATGTATTTCTTATTTTCATTAAAAACCCCTTTGAGTTTTCCGCTTCAAAGGGGTTTTCGAGAGGAATCTATTATTGAATCTAACTACTGCTAGTGGGGGAACCCAAGAAACGCATGTTTTCTAAATTCCTAAATTTATTATAAACTGGAAGTATATTCATTTTTAAGCAATCTGCATACATTTCAATGAAAAGAGCAAAAAAGTTCGAATATAAGATAATAAGCTTATTTTAATCCGTAGGAGGACGTATGAAAAAAATTGTGATTTACAGCGTGTTAGGTGCAATCGGTCTTGGAGCGTTTATGAGTGGAATTTATCTATCAACACGTACAGAAGTGTTAGGGGTTATTATTGGGATAGCAGGAAGCATGTTAATGGCAACGATGTCGTTTCTATTGACGCAGGCAACCGCTCCCCCTTCTTCTCGTTAAGAAAAGACCACTTCATTTTCATAAACTGCATAGTAGTACGATTCTAAAGAAAACGGGAGCGAAGCATGTTCGTACGTCTTATAAAGATACGCAACAGCTTCTTCCCATGAAATGTTATCGTAATCTTCGTATGAAACCATGAACGTTTTGCGTTCGAGCTCTTCTTGACTTAAGCGACACACTCTAAATTGATACAAGCTTGTATCCTGTTTATTAATTGTAAAACGTTCTTTCCCCTTACCGACAACTATCTTATCAGGATGAAGCGTCGCATCTGTCAAAGAAGGTCCATTTCCTAGTTTCTCCGCTTCACTTTTTGTAGCAAATGTATAAGGGAGAACAAGCTCTACTTCTAAAAACGCATCATGATACGCAATGGTGGTTCTAAAATCCATTTTCCTTCACCTCCACTTTCATTATATGAATCTTTTTTCATGTCATGTAAAAACGAGCCGTCTATTTCTCGACTCGTTTCCTCTATTTATTCTGAAAATACATCCTATAGGCTTTCTTTTGTTCTTACAGGTCGCCTTGGTAGATTTCTTCCTCTTTCAACCACTGAATACGCTCTTTTTGTATGTCGTTAGGTGTCCCTTTCATCATGTCTACCCAAAGAGCTACACTGTTGGTAATGTCACACAGCCAATCCATGTATCTAAAATAGTAACTAGGCGGACATTCTTCATCAATTTCTTCTCTTGTTTTGTCGAATTTCTCACAAGCAATGGTCATTAGTTTTTCGACATGAGACGGAACAGAGTATTCAATGGTTCCATCTTCTAAGATAATGACTTCCAAATAATTAATAAACGTTTGTTTATGTGTTTTTGCACTAAAAGGTCTTCGCAGTACTTGTTGAGCATTCATTGATTTATTCTCCTCTTTGATTTTTATCTTGTACTCTTATTATACAGTGGTTTTATTATCAAGGAGACAGAAGACAATAGTTTCTATTTTTCATTAGGTACAGTACGCTTCATACGTCTAGCACGGGTACTTACTCTTTATCGAATTTTCGATTTTTAAATGCGTAATCACATGTCTCTTCACTGTGTTTGGTTTTTTTCTCGGTGTCGTACGTTACACCGTCTTTTCCTAACACATCTTTTTCACAAAATTGAACCACGTCTTTTCCTTTCTTTTTTACCCCGTAATAATAGGTCGTATTGGGTTCGTCTTTAAATATCACCATATAATGACCATGGTAATAATCTTCGTTAATGAGATAAGATGGCTCTCCGTAACTCGCAACCTTCAATTCATCTTTTTTAATCCCTTGCTCCGACAAATGAGCGGGCACATATTTGTTATTAAGGTGTTTGGTATAGGGGTTTCCGTTATTTAATACATAAATAAATCCGCTGGGGATACCAATCACTATCAGGACGACAATCGTCAGGATAAGGTACTTCCATTTCTTTTTCATGCTGTTCACTCCTTTATATTCCATATGTATCATACCACGTTTCTAACGATTTCCATTTACCGAACGCAAAAAAGACTTCCCCCATAGTGGCGAAGTCTTTTCTATTATTCTTACTTTTACTTTTCTTGCTTTTCATTTATTTCAACTTGTTCTTCTTCCTAACGCAAAATAGCTTCATTGTGCCCTTTCCCGCTTTTCAAATAACCTGAATAGGTTTTTGGGATTTTGTAGCGAAAATCATCTTTTTCCCATCCGCTCACAAATTCAAAGCGACGTGGGGTCTTTTTTCGTTTTAACATAAGGTCGCCAGCAAACCATTTATCGATTTCAACAAGCTCATTAATGCCAAACCCTTCACTGATTAAACGTAGATTCATGTTTTTCATGTTGTTCACTCCTCAGACTCTTCCAATGCACCCATGTTACGTAAAACTTTAATATTCTTTTCGTGTTCGTGCGCTGCATGAGCTTTATAAGGCATGACCTCTCGCTGATAAGGGGCTCGACTTATACTAATCATGGTCGCCCCATTTCCACTCAAATAGCCACCTTCAATAGGGATGTAGCGATATCCGATTTCTTCAAGCATTGCTTCGTCTAAGTCTTTTTTGATTTTAATCATCTCTTTGCTCGCTCCTTTTGTTATACGATTGTTTTGATTTGGTCATCCTTTATTAAGTATAAGGAGAAATTTACCCTGCTGAACAAAATATCCTCTTTATTTAACGGGTTTAGAAAAGAAGCGATTAACTGTACATGAACTCATTGACGTAGTATTGTTCCTCAGGACGACGGCGCTGACACCACTTTAAAAACAGTTTCGCTGACCATTTGGCACGAAAACTATAGACGTGTTCATCAAACATTCGATTAGGCTCTTCTCCTTTTTGGCGCTTCACTACATAGGCTTCTTTTAATTTGAATTTACGTTTTTTCATGTAACCATTCCTTTCAGTCTGTGATTTCAGTATAATGGACACTTTTTTAATTTCCGTGTCTCGCAGCCAAAAACTTTGGTACAGTATGTATAAACGAAAAGACTATATGGAAAACATCTTCCACATAGTCTTTGTTATTTTTTATCTAAATAGTATAGTTCCGTACATTTCTACGTTCTTTTTGAGGACGAATTCTTGCAACGACTGAATCCTCTTTTCCCACTCTTCTGCTTGAAATTTCGGTCGAACGGATAAAACGCGGTCAACCGTATCCAACACGATTACATCAGGCTTGTACTCATCAATCAGTTGTTCAATAAGCGGGAGATTTAATTCGTGTGGTTGTTGGAGAGATTCAATAGCGACAACCGCTATTTGAACGCGATTATCGACATTCATTTCTTTGATTCGTTCATGTAGCGTATTTCCTGTCACAACCAGTACTCGTTTGCCGTTTTCCGCTTCTTTATTTGCAATAGCAAGCAAATCTTGTACAAATCTTGACCTCGACAAAATGGTATCTGTATGAACAGCATAGATAGACATATCAATTCCTTCTTTCATTGTGTATTGTTTGGTGTATGGGAGATAGCAATAGGAGAAGTGTTCTTAGATGATGAATCATATGTCTTTAATTCCCTCTTTTTTCCTTTATTACTCTTTTCATTTTTCTTTTCGTTTTGAAGTAAGAAACCCTTTAAGATGTTCCTATAAAGCGAAAGTATGTACAGCTAGAGAGAAGTAGGTACGCACATTACGCGGTATCCTTGTGGTTCAATTAGCAAGGCATTTAACTGACCGCCAAATTTCACACCACCATCAATTCCAATTTTCTTATCTCCAAACCATACAAAGAAGTTTTTGTCGTCATCATGGAGTTTGTGGCATGATGTGTGCCCGAATACAACTGTTTTGGTATGGCGATGTGGTTTATCATAAAATGGTTGGCGAATCCATCTAAAATTCTTTTGAGATGTTTGCTTCCAGTCTTCTTGTTTTGGGTCAATACCCGCATGCACATAAATATGGTTTTCGTCTTCGGCATAGTAAGGAAGTTGACGCAAAAAGTCAATTTCTTTTTGGTAATGGTGTCGAATATAATCTCTTGCTTCTTTTTCATTTTCATGGGGCACAAATGATGGGTAAAACGACTTTAACGTTTCTTGTCCTCCAACTCGCTCATGCGTATAAGGCATAAGTCGGAAATCGTTATCATCTATCCAATTTAAAAAGATGCTGTCATGATTTCCTCCAATCACGTGCACGTTTGGATATTCGCTAAGCTTCATCACTTTTTGTAACACTTCTTTACTCTTAGGTCCTCTATCCATATAATCACCCAACAAAAACAGTTCATCTTGTTCAGAGTGATACTCAACTTTATGTAGGAGTGTTTGAAACTGGTCGAAAAATCCATGAATATCACTAATTACAATCTTCCTCATCCCGTCACCTCTTCTTTTCTAGCGGATATGACCGCTCTATTTCCTTTATGAGAGTAATTTCCTCATTATTCTTTACTCTTTGTGTTGAAAGCGGGTTTTCCTCTTAAATCACATGTTTTCTTTCTATATGTTGTATGAAAAAACACATACGAACGTTTGGTTCACATGTGTTTTCTATCCTTTTATTCTACCTCGTTAAGTTGTCTGTTTTAAACGTAACTGACGGGTATGTCCCGTTTTTAAATCAATGATACCAATATCATTGTTTCCTTGTTCATCTTGATGGCGATACGTCGCTACAATTGTTTTCGATTTCCGCTCATGATTATATACATCAAAAATCGTTGGGAGTGTGTCCGTTTGACTGTCACGGTCATACGGAATCGTTCTTCCTGCTACAATGTCAACGCCAAGGTCACAAACAAATGCTTCTAGCGCAAGATATGCTTCATGAAAGTCCATTTCCCTTTCAATGTATTTCCCTGCTTTTAATTGAACAAATGCTAACGTATCAATCCCTAGGACATCAGGTTGATGAAATTCAATTACTTTCTTAATTGCCTTTAGAGATAGGCTATCCGAATATTCAAGGATACGAATATCATTGGTTTCGTTCTTGATTTCTCTGATATAGCGTTCTCTCAATTCTTGAATCTCAATTTCTGTAGTAAGAAGCAGGACTTTTTTTCCACGTTCACTTTCTTCTTTAAGCTTTTCGACTAATGCATGCATTCTTCCTGTTCCAGGTCGTCCTAAAAGTAAATGAATTGCCATGATTGTTTCCTCTCTTCTTCTGTTATGTCAGGTTGTTTTAGTGCTTGCTTTGTAATTAATACAAGATGTTTCGTTTGTTTGGAATAATGCCTACTCGTTGATTTCGTTTTAAATCAATCATTTCAATCACATCGTCTCGCGTCTGTTCGTGATGATACACGATATCGCGGTATACACCTATCACTTCGTCCGCTTCTTGTTCAGCAGGTGTTAAGTCGCTTAAAAGTGGTCGCTTATCTTCACGTCTTGCTACCATAGGAGGTAAATAACGTCCAAGATACAATTTGACGCCTTCTTCTTCACTAAAGACTTGTAACTCACGAAACAGTTCCTCAAACTCCTCAGGCGTCTTCACATATTCTTCGCTGTTTGCAGAGAACATCGCATTCACCATATCAATAACGATAACATCGCATTGATAGTACTTGCGGAATTTCTTTAACTTATCAATTCCATAATTCATCAAAAGTTGAACAAGCGAAATGCTTTCGTCTACTGGAAACTTATCTCGCACTTCATCGATGATATATTGCTGTGAAATCACCAAGACTTTCTGTCCGTTTTCTGCACACTCATTAGCTGCTTTCATTAACGCATCCATTTGCCCCATATAGCGACTTCCGCAAATTAGCTGTATACTCATTACATTTTCCTTCTTTCCGTTTGTAGGTAGTAGTTATATCTCTTCATCGTTCTATTTATCTCTTTTTAGATTGTTTTGCTCTATTCGTCACTCCACAGTTCTTTTGGAAAATTCATTGATTTTGCTTTTTGTTTAAAACAATAGGATTGGTACTGGATAAGCAGAATTGTTTTATACATCTCGAATGCCTTATCAGGTCCCATTTCTTCATAGAGACTTGTCCAGTGATACTTTAAGTATTCGCGGGTAAATCGGTTTCGCTCGTAGCGCTTTAACAAGCTGTGCATAACCTCTGTTTGGTTTAGTTTTTCATCATCAAACCTGTTTTCATTTGATAATGTTAACAGTTGGTCAATGAACGACTCAGAAGGCACTACGTTTTTAGGTAATCGAATCACGTATTCTTCTCCATTTCTTCATTTGAGTCGGTGTGAGCAAGCAGGTATTCAAGGTACCACTCAAGCCCTTTTTCATTTCCCCATAGTGTACGGAATTTTTCCCACTTGCCAACTAAATATCCCTTTTGGAACAAGTACGTATTATCTAGGTGGTCATCCATGATTTCAAGTAGTTTCCCTAACCCTAAAGCTTGGTTCGTACCTTTGATAATACGCGAGTAAATCCAATGCACATCTTCATAAAGAGAATATGGTACACGCAGTTGGGCATATTCATCTTGAACGGAAAGCGTATCAAATATTTCTCTTAATGCTTCTTTTGCTTTCCCATCTAATAAGTTTTGTGAAAGAATAACATGTTGGTTATCGAACTTTCTCGCATATTCATTGGAATTCTCCCATATATCGCAGTACACAAACACTTCTCGCTGATGAGCAAATAAGTCTTGAGTGTTGCGGTAATCCTCGCGCGTCTTTAACGGAATAATACGTTCGCCGTCTGTGAAGCTAGCCGAACGGAATCCATCTAACATATCCCTAGAAGGAAGTCCGTTACGTATTGTTTGTTCAGGCTCTGAATAGGTGTGGTCTTTACTTGTTTGTTCAGGTTCTTTATTTGTGGAGACATCTTTCTTTTTTTCGTCGTTTTTTGTGAAAACGGGTACTGCAACATACGTGACATCTGAATGGAAATGACGTAAATGTTCAAGCATATGGAATGCTGTGTCTTCTGTTAAGTTATGCGCTTGATTGGCTACACGCAAATAGTTTGGCTTATCTTGAGCATAGATTCGATATTTCATCATGTTTATTCACTCTTCTCATAGATTTTTAATATACAAATGTATATGTTCATTTTATCACAAAACATATATTTTTACCTGAAAATAGCTGTTTTTCACATAACTGGTAGCTTGAAATGACAAATAATAAATGTATTTTTAAATCAAACTCTATAATCACCAAATATTTCTACTAGCTATTACTTTTGACATGGTTATTTTATGTAAAATAGAGTAATATTATCATATACAAAAAGAAATGGGAGCGATGATATGGGGTTATTTATGGGGATTTGGGTATTTTGTTTACTATCTTCTATTGTGCTAGGAATTCTAGGGGTTATTTTTCATTTTGCAAAAAGGGAATACATGAAGAAGACTTTCCAATTAGCGGGGATTTCTTTTTCTATTGCCGTGGCAAGCCTCATCATTTCAAGTGATTCAGGCTTCTTTTATACAATTTTCATCTTAGCTTGTCTTTTAACAATCGCACTTGTTGTATTTACGCTCGTTTCATTCATTAAAAAGAACGGCAAAACTAAGAAACTCTTCAGCATAGCTGCAGGTTCATGCGGGGTTGCGATTCTTTTTCTTGTTCTTACCTTGATGTTAGAGCCTAGTTCTACTACTCAGACAGCATCTCCTGCATCTATTAATAACGAACAAACCAGCGCGGAGAAATCACAACCAAAGGAAGAAGCAGGTGCTGAAACGAAAAAAGAAGACGTTGAAAAAGAAGACGTTGAAAAAGAAAAAGCTGAAAAAGAACAAGAACAAAAAGAAGAAGAAGCAAAGAAAGCAGAGCAAGCCAAACAAGAAGAAAAGCTGAAAAAAGAAGCGGAAGAAAAAGAAAAACAAAAGAAAGAAGAAGCGCTAGCCAAGAGGAAAGAAGAGGAAAAGAAAAAAGCGGAGGAAGAAAAACAAAAAGCAGAAGCAAAAGCTAAAAAAGAAGCAATAGAAAAGAAACAAGCTGAAGAAGCAAAGGAAAAAGCCCAGGCCAAGAAAGAGGAAGAAGAAAAGCAGAAAGCAGAAACGGAAAAAGCGGAACAAGCCAAGAAAGAAGCAGAAGCCAAACGTAAAGCAAATGCAGAAAATCAGACCTTTGACCTGACAATAGATGAACTTAAAGAGAGATGGCTAGTTGCTACGGATACAGACGCAGTTAAATATTTAAATAACTTTTCAGCGCAAGACTGCAAAACATTTGAAAATGAAAAAGTATGCATGGCGATTATAAGTCCTGATAGTTACATGGAGATTACCATTAATCCTGAAAATGAAAAAATCAAGCAAGTGTTGATTAATACGATTGACTCGCAAGCGGATATCAAAGGACTCTCTACCCTTCTTTCATTAACGTTGTTTCCAGTGGTTGACCCAAATTTGACGATGGAAGACGTTATTCTTATCGATAAAGAATTAGGGTTAGGCAGTCCTGATAAAGACTATACAGGCATTCACACGCTATACAGCGACGGCAAGAACACCTATGCAGTGAAACATGACGAGAAAGACAATTCGCTTGCTATTGCTATTGTAGCAGGAGATGTATCCAATCAATAGCGGATGACCTTTCCTGTAAAGCAACAACCAACTAACGTTCGATAGTAAATGGACTTTAGCTTTTACCTTCAATTATTATTTAACGTAAAAAGACCGCTTGTCACACATATATGTGGCGAAGCGGTCTTTTTTATTTTAATTTCATTTCGTTTAAAAACGTATTAATATCAAGTTCTAAATGAATTTCATCCTCATGTTCAGATACTTCTTTTACTTCTAAGTTATGAATTTCTACGTTTGTGCAACTCAATCTATCCCACTTAGTTACAACGAAGTGGATATCTTTAGTATCATCCGCTGTTTCCAAAAACTTCTTTAGTTGTTTTGCGTTCATTTATGACTTTCTCCCTTGCTTCAGGTTTGTAAAAGATATGTTTCTTACAGTTTACACTAGTAAAGAGATAAAACGTATAGTATTTGTTTTAAATCCATTTAACATTATGATTGTTTAGTGGTTCTAAGAGAGAGTTATAGTCATGCATAGCACATTGAATTTCTTTTTTCACACTTTCTGTTTCTCCCACCCATATGCCCTCTACTTTTCCCTCAGGCAACCTGCTTACCAAGAGACTCCAAAAGAGCTACAATTTCCTTTAACGCGTCATATGTCCACTTCTCTGTTTTTCGATAGCCATCAATTTTTTTGACAGTTGGCAAACAAGATTCATATACCTCTTGAGGAAGATGTCGTCTCACAGAATCTAACAAAGATGAAGCGATGCTATACCGATAAGGGGTCACTTCTTTTGTTTTAAAGTTATATAAGAGGTTTATATCTGCTTCTCCAACAGGTGCGAGATTCATGACATCGTGTCGCTCTTCTCGGTACTCCGTCCAAAAGCGGGCGCGGAAACTACTTTCCTCTCGTTCTAGTTGTCGCTCCCATACACTTCCTTCTATGACAAGAACAACTTCTTTAGCAACGTAACGCCACACACCTAGCGTACCAATCGGAAGCGGTTGACTTACAATTTCAATGTGCACTTCATGATTGATTCGATTTTGGATTCTAACCGTAAACCCAATATCCCAAGATTCAAATAGATTAAATTCTTTTTGGTAAAATTCCAAGATAGGTTCCACCATCTCAATATAAGGTCCTGCTCCCTTTTTTACATCCTCAATAAAAAACATAAGCTTCTCTCCTATTATTTTTTGGCTTGTTTGATTCGTTTCGCAATATAATCTCCAACTAGTGCGCCAACTGTATCGGCTTTTTCCCAGTCATTTTCTTCTAAGTCTAGCATCTCGCTGTAATGTTCCTCAGATAACCCTTCTTTCAACACATCGTACCAAATTCCCGCTCCAAAATTAGTGGAGAAAAAGTCAAACACATAGTCATCATCTACTTGAAAGTCATTTTGGTAATGAGTTCGAACAGCCTCAATTGCCTGTTGAAATTCTTCTGCAGTAATTCGATTTAACAAGTCTTGTACACGTATTTTTAATTTATCCATGAACTTCCCGCCTTTTCATTACATCTGTCTTTTATAGTTTATCGTTTCACAAATCAAAGACGAAGGTTCGCTTTCAGATAAATGGATAAAAAAGAAAAATCACAAAGAGAAATCTCTTCGTGATAGTCTATTTAATCTATTCATTTATCGTTTATTCGTTTTATCGAATGATGTTTTAGTTAACATTTTCTTTTGTTTCACTAAGTTCTATAGGTTTAAAATCGAAAAAAGTCTTTTGGAAATGATGAATAAGATAGCGGATAATTCCTTCATTCGATGTAATAGAGAATGAAATTGTATCAGTATCTTTATCGTACGCACCATCTATCATTTTGATAAACTCACTACCTCTTAATCCAGCTACACCTTTCCCTGGGTATATTATTAGAGCGTCACTATCGATTAAATTTCGTATAGACGTTAGCATAACAGTCCGTTCAGCTATTAATACTCCGTCCACGTTTAACACCTGATACGTTTTGCCCATGTCTTCTTTGTTTGTAATTGTATAATTCATTATCGTCATCTCCTATTGTTTAGTTGTGCTAATTTTTTAATGTTGTATGGGTATTTGTTATTAAATAGCAGTCTTATCGTCTTCAGCTGCTACAAATGTAGAATCTTGAAACTCGTTTTTAAATCGTTTAACGAGGTAATGGATAATCCCTTTAGGTGCTGTGATAAATACTTTGCAGTTTACATACTCTTCGTCACACCAAATGTTTCTGTATTCAACATACTCATTTCCTCTTAGTCCAATAAATTCCGTTACCTGAATCGAACTTTCAGTAACAAAAAGAGTTGAGTCCTCCATGATTCCTTGTACAATTCTTTTGGTACGAGCATGTTCGCTATCAACTATTCCGTTTATTTGCAAAAGTTGATATCCTTGACCGAATTCTTCTTTGTTTTTGATTGTGTAGTTCATGTGTAACATCTCCTAAATTGTTTATTTTCTTATCCAATGTGATAAGTGTGTCGTTGTCTTCAAACTGATTATAGAGGTGAAAACAAATTTTAGGTAAAAAAAAGAGAAAAACTCGATTCGCTAAAGAACCGAGTTTTTTTGATTATCTATCTGTTGACAATCCGCAGGTTTACGCTCCGAAGAATAAGCCAATTTCACGTTTAGCACTTTCAGGCGAATCCGACCCGTGAATGACGTTTTGGGTAAAGTCATATGCGAAATCTCCACGAACGGTTCCTGGTTGAGCATCAAGCGGATTTGTTTTCCCCATCATTAAACGAGCAATCTGTACTACGTTTTCGCCTTCAAGGACAAATGCAAATACAGGACCGCTTGTAATGAAAGTAACGAGTTCCTCAAAGAACGGTTTCCCTTTATGCTCGCCGTAATGTGTTTCCGCTAATTCGCGTGTAATATGCATTAATTTTGCATCAGCGATACGAAATCCTTTAGTTTCAAAACGACCTAAAATATCTCCAACTAATCCACGTTTAACCCCGTCAGGTTTAACCATTAAAAATGTTTGTTCCATATTCCAACACCTCCACCTCTCTATTTCGAAAACAAAAAAAATCCCCTCTATTTGAGGAGATTGTGTCAATTTATTTCTAAAATGTCGACTTATCATATTTTGTATAAATGTATTTTTGTTTTTATAAAAATATTTTTGTCACTAGCCATCCCGTACGATTGACCATGTTCCATGTGTGAACGTGTAAAACGTATATGGTTGAACGCCAATCAGGTTTTGCATCGTGCGTTCGCTTTGTGCAGCATCAAATAACACATGCGTTTCACCGTTAATACCATGAAAGATAACATTGCAATCGTCTTCTATATATGCTTTCATCGCTTCCAAAAAGGAAACATACCGAATAGGGGTCATGCAGGTTCCTCGCTTTCGCTGTTAGATGATTTCTTGTTGGAAAGATACTAAGCGGTGAGCAAAATATTGCTCAATACGCTTAAAAAATGGACTGTCTTCTACATGAAGTTCTACTTTTTCTTGATTGTGTTGCTTCACAATAAAATACATGTCCACTAATGCTGTTCCTTCAAAGAATGCATGGAACTCTAGCATAGGCGTGTGAAGATTAGCTGTTGGACTTTTTGTTAGATAAAAAACAAATTTATCACGGTTGTGTTCTCCTTTAATAAAACTTCTTTCGTAAATTGGAAAACGATTATGATTAAAATTATTCATGTAGTCTAACAATTCATCCATCTTATGAGCAATATTTTCAATTAAAAGATGTTTGTTTTCTTGCTCATCAAGTACTAATAATTCTTCCCATGACCATTCATCCAATACAGAAAACCCTTTTTTATGCATATGATAAGCACCTTCATACAAGTTATTTCCATGTTTTTTCATGTACAGAAACGGCAGTGTTGCCACAAAATGTTGACCTTGATACCCAATACTCCATGTCGTGGACGGCTTAACGTATACCATCTTATTTAGCATCATCATGCCATTGTAAGGGGATTGCGGGTCGCGAATTTCCTTTAATACTTGTTTGTTTCGTTTGCTCTTTTTCATGATTCTATCTCCTTTTATATCGATATTTTATTGTTTGTTTATTTTCATTATTCAGTCTTTTATACTCATAGTATACCAGCGAAGAGTAAAATGTGGAGAAACGCTCGTTTTTTTCTTTTTGACATACTCCGTCTCTTTTTTATTCCCGCTATTCTCTCTATTTGAAACCACTAAAAACATACTTTTTTTAATTTTTTCTTTTAAATCGTTGTATAGTGAAGAAGAAAAATAAATACTTCCTCTTAGGAAACAGAAAGGAACGACACACGACATGACAAAATCAAATGAAGAAAACCAACCTATTAACGCTGATAAATTAGCAAAGGAGATTATGGATAGCATCTATAGCTACTTCGATGGATATTACGTATCAGACGGAGGCGAAGAAAATGTTAAGAACCAAATTGCGTCTGTCATTACGAATCACTTGAATCAATTAAAAACCAAGTAAGTTTTTAATCGTTTTCAATTTGTAACATCGTTAGATAAGCCAAAAATTAAACGGAGGCATATACATGTCAGAAAGCAAAGAAATTTTACTAACTGTTTATCATAAGAAACCTGGAAAGAAAATTATTACCTATAAAGTCCAAAATTTAATAACTAATGAATTATTAGACGAAGGAACATGTGAAGATACGTTCGCTTCTCGAAATCTATATGCGAAGTTATTAGGTATATACGGGATAGATAAGGTTGATTTAGTTCATAGTTAATGTTTCATTTGAAACACATATGAACCAATTAAAAACGAAAGTGTAACTGATTTTATCAGTTGCATTTTTTATACATATACCACGCACACTCTCTCCTCCCGTTCCTTTTATATTTACAGTGTGGTCTAGTTGAATAGCAATCATCTATAGGAGAACAACCAAAGAAAAGAGTCTTCGCTATCATAGCAAAGACTCTTTTAAACTGTTTATTTCTTCTTACTTCCTGTTTGTAATGGAGGAATATCTTTTTCTCTTACACGTCCCAATTTTGAAAGAAGACCCAATCCATTTGTTCATTTAAGACAGAGATGGTCTTACATTGCTTGCATCGTAAAATCACGCCCGACGGAAACCTCCCGTTTTCTGCAACGGATTTTGGTACGCACTTTTCACAACCACATGTTGGACATTGTTGTCTCATGTTTTTTGGTACTTTCATTTCATGTATCTCGCTTTCGTTTTAATTACATTTAAATAAGTACCACCACGCGTGAAGCGTTCTATCCGCTCCGCTATTTAATAAAAAGGAACAAAATATTTAGCACAACAAAACTAATCGTTGCCCAAATGAGGTACTTAACTCCTTTATTATAAAGGTCAAACTTCTGTTTGCAAATCTTCGAGTTAATGTACACTTGCGACAAATAGTCATTCAACATGTCAGCTTCTGATACACTCATCGCTTTTTGTTTAAATTGCTGAAACGATTGTATCGCAATGGTACCAAAGAACACCTTTGAATCGTTTGTTAGACCGTCTTGTTTATACACAGCTGTATCAATTGAGCCTTTTAATCCTCTGAATAAATACGTAATAGAAAATGCCATTAGCACGATAAAAGCAAGCAGTATCACAAGAGTTAATTCTGTAAGTCTCGTTTGCCAGTAGCCGTGAATACTACTCATATGCGCAATTTTCTCTACTACTTTGTTTAGTGAACCTGTAATGATACTACTTGAGAAAAACCCTCCTAATAAGATACCCGCAAAGGCTAATGAAAAGGATATTTTCGTATCACAATTTCCTATCCAAAAGTTAATGCGTTCTAAGTTGGTTTTTACTTCTTCCAAAGACTGACCTGTTGATTCAACTCTCCCTCTTTGTGTTGGCTGATTACTCATTATGTCCCCTCCTTCTTTCTCATACGGAACAGAACCTGGTCCATTTATTTTTTGTTGTTCTGCTCTCTGTGTATTTTTTCATAATGTCTGTGATAAATAGTCTAGAAAATGCCAATATCTAGTTTTCTATAATTACCCAACATATGCAACTTATAGTATAATATAAGTAGTCAAAAGAAGCGAGAGAAGGTGCTGTATCATGCCAATGATAAGTGAAACATCGTTAACCGAGATTGAAGAAAAAATCAAAGAAATTTTCACCAGTGAGATGGAAGTGGATGATTATGAAGAGGAAGCTGTTCCTTCTATTCAAGACTTAACTGATACCAATCACGGACTCATTCTGACGAATTGCTCCATTTTATTTGTTGATATCCGAAGCTCTACCGAGTTATCGGACAAATCACAAGCCAAAAGCATGGCAAAGATATACCGAGCTTTTGCACGCGCAATGTCCATGTGTGTATATGCGTGTGGAGGAAACGTTCGACAAATTGCAGGCGACCGTGTGATGGGCGTCTTTTTAGATGATACAACTGAAAGTTCAGCTATGAAAGCTTTAGCTGCAGGTCGTGCCATTATTACCGTTGTGGAAGAAATCTTTAATCCCCTCTGCAAAGCCAATGTAAATCAAAAAACAATTGAATGCGGAGTTGGTATCGACATAGGTCGTGTGTTAAGCACGTCTGTTGGTATCGCACATGAAGGAGAAGATACACGCGATTTGGTATGGGCAGGAAAAACAGCAAATGTCGCAAGTAAGCATACCGATTTAGCGGATGGCGGAGAAATTTTTGTTACCAAGCGGTTTCATGCAAAGCTTCCTGTTGCTGAACGAGTGGATGAGCAAGGAAATGAACGGTGGGAGTTCCATCTTCGATTGAAGGGAAATTCCATTTTTGAAGGCTATGGAAAAGTGGATTACTTTGTGGAACATGAAGCGAGCGAACAAATTGAACAAATACGTGCTTCATTAGAAACGTCTTCTACATTTATGGAACAAAGACGCAGACCTGAGCAGACAATCAATGGTATTAGCCAACAACAACTCATTTCCAATATTGTGGAAGGCGTACGTAAACAAGCAGGAGATTTATTGGAGCGATTTGAAACGCTCGTTCACCGAGAACGCGACCTTCAAGAGAATGAAAATCAATACAAAAAGCGCCAAGAATCCCTTGTATCAAAAGAACAGGCGATTAAATCGAAAGAACAATCACTAGCTCAAAGAGAAGCAGAATTAAACGTACGAGAAGAACGTATGAAAAAAGAAGTGGAGTATCAAAAAAATGAAGCAAGATATTCTGTTAAAGCAGCGTTTTTTAGAGAGTATTTATCTACTTTCGAGTTGGATTTCGCCTTAAAACAGTTAGAAGAACTAAAAGAATTAGGTGCAAAGATAGGGAAATCACCTGCCCGTTTCAAAAGTGACTTGTATCACTGGAAGTTAGTGAATTTCTTTAAAGACAAAGAGGTTACGGTTGCATACGGAATTATTATTGAACAGCTTCGAAATGAGTGCGGTTATGTCATCCTTCCTTGGGAAAAAGACGTAATATTTGTCGTGAAACAACTTAGAAAGGAACAAGAATATTTAGAAGCGGTTCGTTATTTTATTATAACGTTTAAACCTCGCGTAAAATTGGTTTTGGAACTTAAACAAATTCTTCGTGGTTTAGGCATTGAGGAACATTTAATTGGAACAAGTCCATTAATCGAACACTCGTCTAACTGATTCAGCTTTCCATATTACCTATTTAAAGGACGTGAAACCATGAAATCCAATTATCAATCTTTTGACTTTAAAAAAAGTTTATCTCGAATTGATGACATTTTATATAACTCTGCTACCTATGAAGAAGCGGATGACATCCCTGATGTTAACAAACTATCGTACAGCAACGGGAAATATGTGAAATGTGCTGCGTTCTTTATCGATTTGCGCGGGTCTACCGACCTTATCAAAACCCAAGGACGAAAATCGAAAAGCTTAGCTCGCTTGTACCGAGCCTACATTAGCGAAATTGTGGCTATCGTCAACAGTTTCGAAACCTGTAAAGAAGTGAACATTGTTGGTGACTGCGTCTCCGCTATGTTTTCAGGCAAAACTGAAAATAGCCAAACACCTGTCATTGAAGCCATGCAAGCTGCGTCTATGTCTAATGCCATGATGAGAGTACTAAACGTAAAATATAAGAAAAAATGGGGAGAAAACTTTAAAGAAATCAAAGCGGGAATTGGTGTAGCTCTTGGACGAGCACTTGTAGTAAAGGCAGGATTTAGCGGTAGAGGCATTAACGATTTGATTTATATGGGAGATGTAGTTAATCGGGCATCCAAAATGTGTGGGTTAGCAAACAAAGAGTACTTCTACCCTATTTGTGTAACAGAAGATGTGTATTTGGCATCAGGCACTTATATTGCGAATGCAGAGACAAAAGAAACCTACCAAGATTTTTTAACGCAACAATACCATTCGAAACACGGAATCATTTACACAGGTAATTTTTATCGTGTTCATATGGAAGAATGGGCAAAAGAACAATCTAAAACCACTGTGTAATAGATAAAAAAGGGGAGAAAGCACACGTTTTCTCCTCTTTTTTATTATTTCTAGTTTTTTAACATAAATTACTTGCATTGGCATCTTCATTGCGGCATAATCTATGTAGTGGCACAATATATTGTGCCACTACATCCTAATTAGGACAGGAGAGATTTTTTTATGAGTGAATCTCAATCAAACCAAAATCAAAATTCAGAATCAAACATTCAAGCAAGTGAGGCATTCAGTTTATTAGATAATTTAAACCTTCCGCGCGAATATTTTTCCGTCGACCAACCAAAACGTGAAATCAGCAAACTCATCCACAGCTTAACTCAAAACAGCGACGACTTATCGTTACGCGGTATCGCGGAAAACTTAAAAGAATTATATCCACATCTCAAGCCAACACCACATCGTAACACCGTACGAAAAATCACAAGCGGACAAAACTATACCATCGATAATTTACTGATGGTATTAGATGCTATCGGGTATAAGCTAACGTTAACGCCTCGTACCGAGGAAGAAGAAGAAGCTATCCGTAACGGCAAATTGTTCCCGCAGAAATAAACATATCGGATAGTAAGCGGTCATTCGACACATACTAGTACTAGGAAAAAGAAATCCTTTTTCTTGTACCGCTCCACTGTATAGAGAAAAGCCCCTCGATGCCAAGGGGCTTTTCCTTATGTCTTTTATGTTCAGTATATAAAAAAGAGCCAAACCCTAAATGGATTCAACTCTTCGACTGTTTATACTCTTCTCACTCAACCATGTGGATTTACGAAAAGGATTCGTATATGTCATATGGAAGCAATTATAAAAGAAGAAATGGATGTGATACGAGTGGAAAATGATTTTAAAGAACGAGCAGAACTAGCGTATCAAGAAATAAAGAAGGTATTGCAAAACCATCAAATAGACCTTGACTTTGATGAAGGAGACGGCTTTCTTTTTCACGATACTAAAAGCAATAAAACATTAACTGTTAGCGGAGACCTTGGCAAATATGAACCTTGGAATAGATGATTACATGCGAGCTTTCGTTCCCCTCTTACTATTTAACAAAAAAATATTTTAAAAAAAACAATACGACGAAACTAGAAAAACTCGCCTTCTATTTTTTATACTACAAATAGAACACCAAAGAAATGCAAGGAGGCTCTCATATGGAAACATCATATCCACAAGTTCATATCATTGAAGTAACAGCCAAAGCAGGTAACGGTCACGTACTGCAAGAAAAAGTGAATACGTATATTCAAGAAGTAGGTAAAAACGTAAAAGTACGTAACGTTGACTTCCAAACGGTTGAACTTAAAAATACTGATGAACCTGATACGTTTTTGTATCAAGCGTTTATCACCCAACAAACGATTAGTACATCTGAAAAACATATCGGATTTAACTAATCCCGCTTACTACATATCCTCGCGTGTTCCCTACTCTCATGGAGCACCTTATTCCTATCCCACTTAACTTAATATAAGTCCTTTCTATTTAAAAAACGAACCCTCTCAGGTTCGTTTTTCTTCTTTTATAGACCAATTATCTAAGTGTAGTGGATGAAGTAAGGACAGGCTTCCAACGTTCTTGTGCATCTTTGCTGATATCATGAAGAGCATGACTCATTTGAATTAAGTGGTCGTGCGATAACCTTCTCACAAATGCCACCATTTTCGTTTGATTCTTCATCGTCTCCATCAAGTGAACAAAATACTCTTTTTTCAAGACAGTCTCTCCTCCTCTTTTTCTGTTTTTGTTTCGTGCAGATGAGCCAACACTCATTCCTTACGGAGTTGGCGTTGATGGTATCTCTTTTTTAGTGGATATCAGATAACATCGCTTTCAATATCTTTAACAAGCTGATAGAACTCTTCAAATGTCTCGACACTGAGACCTGACCATTTCTTGCTGTATGCGATTTTGGTATAAGCTACGCCAATCCCACCCTGCTCTTCCCATGCTTGTAAGTGAGCGGGGTTGTCATCAAGTAAAATACGACCTGGTCCCGCTACTTCTCCTTTTAACTTAGTCATTATGAGGTCATCTAACGAAAAGAACGGCAAGTGTTTTTGAATCCACTGCATTTTCTCTGTCATACAGTAGGGACTCGTCCACTGAGGATGAGTAAGAATGCGTACGTCATATCCTTCTTCGATAAACCGTTTCATCATGTGTACATAGCCGTTAGCGGGTGCCAACGCACCAAACGTTTCTTTTCGGTGACGAACATCTACAAAATAGTCATTATTAACTTTCAACCCTTTGTTTTCAGCTAACACAAACGTTTCACTTTCTGTCCAAAGAAAAGAATCATTATGTTCACGATTGTACGTTTCAAACAAATAGCGACACAGCTCGTTCCCTACATCATCTAAATCTATATATAATGTTATGCCTTTCATATTCCCTCTCCTTTCGCTTATACACTCTTTTCTCATAGGATGGAAAAGAGATAAACGGAAATCCGCTTATCTCTTTTGGTAAAATTGAAAGATATCCTCGATGCGAGTTGTTGTTGGTATCCCGTCTCGTTCAAATATCTCTTTAAACCCTTGTAAATAGCTCACACGGTTGTCTAGGACACTGAAGGTGCCGTAATCAGTTGCCGTTCGAACCAAACGACCAAAGGCTTGTTCAAAGCGTACATGCGCTTCCCAGTGACCGTATCCGCTGTTTTTTTCTAGGATATCTTGAATAGGATGGAGAGGTGAGTAAGGCAAACGGGTCAGGATAACTTGCGTGAGGGCTTTTCCTTTTAAATCAATTCCTTCAAAATACGTATATGTTCCAAATAAAATAGAGCGGACACTTTCATCACGGAAGGAAGCGATAACATCGTTGTAATTTACATTCCCTTTTTCTTGTAGCCATGTTTGAAGCGGTTTGGCACCTGAAAGATTGTACATAAACGGAAGCAAGCGGTCATACATTTCACGCATAACTTTATCAGACGTAAAGAGCACAAATGTTTTTTGTTCCCCTGCTTGGAGAAGCTGTTCTATCTTTTGCTGCATTTGGTCTTTCCATTTGAAGGCTCCTGCTTTTGGATTGATGTCGTTATCAAAATACACAAGGGTTTGGTCTTTTAGGGGAAATGGCGTTGGTAAGACAATATCGCTGTCCAATTTGACGTTTAATCGGTTGCTGAGAGCTTGGCAACTTCCGTTTTGAGAAATGGTACCCGATGTAAGAAGAACGCCACGGTCAAATGGAGTAGGAATCATGCCGATATGTTGAGGAGTGACTTTTAAATGAGGTTGATTGTATTCAATATCTACCCATAGCTCACCTTTATCACCTTTATTGGAAAGGTCAGAGAAGCTCTTTAAGTTAAGTAAATTCATGACCCATGTTTTTTGGGCTTTTTGATATTCTTTGTCTTCGTCTTTATTAGGAACAAACTCAAGCACGTCTTTTACCATGTTGTCGTACATTTTCTTTTGCCATTCATGCAACCGTTTGACCCACCATTTTATGTCTGTAGGGTCAACCTTCATGGTATCAAGATGAGCGGATGTCGTATTGGTCTTTTTCTGTTTATCCGCTTTAAAGAAGTCTTGAAAATCAGCAAACCATTTTTTGCTTTCAAGGTAGGTCTCATCGTTTTGCCACATTTGTCTCCATGCTTCAATGTCACTTGCAGGAGCTTTCATCGCTTCAGCAAATCGCACTCCTTGAAATAACCATCCGTCAATAATACGCATCGATAAAGCGTACGTAGAAGCGTCAAGCAGTCCTCGTTCTAACTTGTGGCTTTCATCAAAGATATGAAAATCAAACGGTTCCCAAAAGCGGTCACTGTATAAAAATCGTGCAAAGAACAACGCGTGATTGGCAACCACAATATCAAAGGATGATATTTGACTGTAATGTTGAAAATAGGTACATTCTTTTCGGAATGGACAATCTCGCTTTAGACAGCCATCTACTTGTACAAGCTCCCAGTTCTTTGGCGACATCATGGTGCCAAAACGTTGTTTGTCGCGAACTCCATCTTCATTTAAAATGTTATCAATTTCATCCGTTAACGAGAGGGTTAAGTCCTCATCACGTATTTGGTCATATCGGTACTCACAAAAGTAATTGCTGTTCCCTTTCAAAATAACGGTATGTAAATCTGTCTTCATCATTCCATTTCGTTTGGCTATACGGGTATATACACGCTTTGCCACTTCAATGTCTTTTTGAAGCTGAGCTTGAAGGGCAATGGTATAGGTATTAATCGTAATCCGAAACTCAGGACTTTCTAACTTCTGCGCTACAAAGGGAAGCAAATAACCAAAACTTTTCCCTGTTCCTGTTGGTGCTTCAATAGCGGCTTTCTTTCCATCACGCATTGCTTTTAGGGTTTCTTCCATCATCGTAAACTGCTGAGGTCTCACCTCAAACCCTTTAATCTCTTTTTTCATTTCGTCTAATACTTGTTGTAAATAAGACACAGATTCACCTCTTCTTTTCAAAACATCTTGTCTCATTATAGCGAGAAAAAGTAAAATTCCGAATGATGAAGGCGAAAAAGATATCTTTTTTTATTACTTTTTCGAAAATATGCTACTATACGTCATATCCAACCAACCAAAGGAGAGAACAAACATGACCGACTATCTTACAAAACAATTACTTACATGGAAACGTACAAAACGAAAGGAATATGAAGAAGCTGTACTTGAAACAATTGGTTCTATTCCTACCTTCAATCAACTGACAACGGAACACGCAAACAAGCTGTATCGTATTCGCGAGTGCATTGAAGAAAAGCTTATTTTAGCGGATGCCCCGCTTGATGTGAACAAAGTAGCAAAAGCCTTGCAACATGCAACACAAGCAAGTAGCATCGGAACATGTGACATGGTGACATTTTCGTGTTCATTTTGCGGAAAGACAGAATCATGGGGGAGCGGTAATACACCAAAACTTTGCTCGACATGTGCACATGAAACCGCAACGAAATTAGTTCTTTGTCACGAGCAGTTATTTAAAGAAGCGTAATTACGCTATTTAAATTCTCAGAATCAGGATGATGCATGTAGGAGCTTAGTTAAAGGGCTAATGAGCAGAAGGGTTTCTTCCTTTTACCGCTAATAAAAGGAAGAAGTGAGGTGATTTTAAATGAACATACTCAAAAAATTCTGTGTCTTTTTCCCGTGCGCCTTTATTGTACATCTTGTCTTAAATTTGATGATGAAATCCGAAATTATGTTAACATCTTCGTTTATATCAGCACTGGGGCTTTCTGTTGGTTTCTTGCTTCTTCAATCATATGAAGCATATAATAAACGTAAGTACCGCCAAGAAGGTTGTTAACTAGTAAAGGGGGATTGTTTATTGTGAAATTCATTCGCGATTTTGCTATTTATTTTCCGTGTTTATTACTAGCCAATATACTCGTTAATGTTCTAACCAAGTCAGGTGCGTATTTTCTTACAGCATGCTCAACCGCACTTGGCGTTTCCATCGGTATATTGTTACTTCAACTTTACCAACGACGTCAATCTAAAAAACATCATACTAATATGTAAGGAGTTTTCAAATGAAAGCCACAAACTTTGCAGTAGGCGAAACATACAAATCATACGCACTATGGGATTTTGATAAAACAGGTAAATACGACGTGTTTGAGGTTATTATCCATGAAGGTGAACTTGCTTTCTTTAATCATACTGACCGCTGTGTTTATGGCTTAGAATTCTTAGGTTGGACAGAACTTGTGAAGATGGAAAACGAGAAAACGTTTCGTTCTTTTTCCCTTTACCAACAATAGATACTAAACGAGGAAAGAAGAGATTCAATCTCTTCTTTTTTGTTTTCCTAACACCCTTCTCCCCTTCTTTAGATTATCTCCCTTACAAGCGAAGCGGTTATTTGTCCCATAGGCAGGTTACTAAACTGTAAAATATGAATACAACAACAAAAAAGACGTGAGCAGAGCTCGCGTCTTTTAATCTTTTTTTACTGATTTTCTTTCATACGTTCTTCTTTATGAAACAAATCTTTATCTATATAGCTATACGTTTTAGTCACCCATTGAAATACAGTCTGAACACCAGTAAAGTTTTTTGTTTGTATACGACCAATCATCGACTCCGTATACTTTCGATGTGTCAACTTTCTGTTTACATATACTGCAGGTCTTTCCCTTTGTTTTACGCCATCGTTGTTTTTTCATCTTGCCACTCCGTTCTGTTGGTTTTGTGCATTCTTGTTATATGTTGTCTTCCACTTCTTCTTAAGATTCAAAAGGCTGCAGATGCGACACAGCATAGTTATCAATCATGTTTAGTGCTTCATTAATATGGTCACTGTCACGGTATTTGAGGTGATGAATTTCAATTTGAACCGTATCAATTTCATCAAAGACCTCTGTGTTCACGTAGACCACATAGCCGTATGCGTCACAAAAGCGCTGAAGGTTTTCACCAAAGGCTTGAATGTTTCCTTTTTCTTGCCACGGATAGCTAAAGTGCAAATCAAAATACTCTTTGTCTGTTCCTTCATTATGGCATTCCTTGTCTACAATAATTTTCGTGTAGTGTTCATATTTGACGTTTTCTAGGTTATTCATTTTTCAATTTCCTCTCTTTTTTAGGGTTCTTTTCCATTATAAAAGCGTTTTTGATTGTTTTTGAAAAAAAGGACAGGTTTTTCCTCGTCCCTTTTAAGATTAATAAGGTTGTCCGAGACATACTTTTCAACTTGTATTTGTAAACTAGAAAGAGAGGCTTTCTTTTACGCTATACACGGTTTTAATTCGATTTAGAACATCATGAGGGTAGAAGTGTTAGGATTTTACGTTGAGAAGAGTTGTATTCCTTCCGTTGTGTTCATTCTCTTGCTTTGTCTGTTTGTCCAAAAAATATATTTTTTTCGTCAAATTGTTCAAATTCATGCTAGGATGTGAGAGAATACAACGAACAGACAGAAAGGAAATGAACTATGTCTCAATCAACAAACTCTTCATCACTTTCAAAAGAGGCAATCACAACGCTACTTCAAACCAAACAGGACCCACTTGCACGCGAAACACTTGTTCAACATCATGTTCCTTTGATTTTGCCAATAGCTAAACGCTATGCAAAACAAAATCCATACCATGTTGAAGTGCTCGGGCAAATCGGAATAGTTGGTTTACTCAAAGCGGTTGACCAGTATGAAGAAAATGAACAGTCCTCATTTGAAGACTACGTGAAAACGATGATTTCAAATGAAATTCATGCATTTTTATCGGCTTAATCAACCCATATGAGAATGGAGCGATACACATGTGGTTAGACCTTTTTAAGAAAAAAGAACAAATTGAAAGCATCCACACAAACCTGAAACAAGAAGGCAAATCTCACGAAGAGATTATGAATGTCATCGGCATGTTCTTACAGGAAAGCAAACGCAAAATGTATGAACGTGACGAACAAGTGGATTGATTTTACCAATTAAATAGCAAATCACTTTACCCTATTGGTAAGGTGATTTTTCCTAACTTTCTACCTGTCTAGGAGGAATAGATATGTCAAACCATCGAGAAGAAGATGCAGAGATGAAAGAAATCGAGATTACGATGGACACCGAAGAAATTGGAGAATTCGTCTATAAACGCTTAGTCGAAGAAGGCATGGCACCAACTGCCAACGAAGTTGATATTTTAAGTCATATCTTTTTTGACTTTTTAATTGAAAAAAGTGTGATTCGTGAAAATGATGAAGAGTAAACAACCCGACTTTGGGTTGTTTTTTTCTTCTATTTTTTGAAAAGCGTGTAAAATGAATGTTGTAGCAAACGACTAAACCATATTAAAGGAGTTTTTACCATGACAGTATCAGATATCAACGTATTTAAAACCATTAATTTTTTAGAAGAGGAACATTTAAACACAGCACTTCGAGAATCCAAATGTTCATGGGAAGATGACCGCCAAGAATCAAATGAAAATGAACTTCGCCAAGCCACAAAGGATTTGCAGTTTGTGACAGGATTTGGACGCGGATTTTGGGGTGGTATTAAATATGTTGAATATACCCTTCTCTATCGTCCTTCTATCGACACATTCTTTTGGGTTCATGATTCAGGTGGCGATAGTGATGAACGTTTATCCGTGTTTAAAGTTTCAACAGACGATGCGTTCTTTACGAAACTGAACGGATTGAGTCATAAAAACATGTTTGAAACATTTAACGAGTATTTCATACAAGAATTTAAAAATGACTACCCTGTTTCTCTCCAAGCATTAGGATTTGAGACCATGACGAACGAAGAACTGTCTCTTATTTGGTGGGATATAACTGAAGAATCCTTGTACGGCTCTCCTCAGAAACTTGTCACTCTTTCTCAACGTGTGGAAACGGAACGAAAAGCAAATCATGCTCACGCGTTTGTCAAAGAAAACAAAGACCAGTTGAACACGCTTATTGTAGAAGGCGAAACGGCATTTTTAGTTCTTCAAAATGGTGATAAATACCCTATTGTTCTTGGAGACAACTAAACACACAAATTACTTTTAAAGGAGACAAGCATATGAACGCACTTGACAAAATGATTTATAACCATAAAACCAAAAGCAACCAACTTAAAAAAGCAAAACGAAAGCTTAAAAACAAAACAAGAAACAGTCTTCCGATTCACGAGTTAGAGGCACTTTTACAGGTCGAAAAAAGCGAAAGAATTAATCCTCAAAATTATATGGGGTATGATGGTGGCGATGAAGGATACGAAAGAGACCTTGCTGCGAAAGAAGCTCGCGTTGATTTGTTACAAAATTTGATTTGCAGAATCAAAGAAAATCGAAAGTAAACCTAATAAAAGAGAGCGTTCTGCTCTTTTTTATTTTTTTATTTCCATTGAAAAAGAATTAACAGGCGAACCTTTGGGAGTCGCCTCTTTCTTTATATAATGTGAATAAGACCATGAAAGGGGTTTATAATTATGACACATATTGATTTTGGTCAAGTGATTACCGCAATGGTAACACCATTTACCGAAGAAAACGAAGTAAATTACGCGCAAGTTGAAGTACTTGTCGAGCATTTAATTCAAACAGGAAGCGATAGCGTCATCGTCGCAGGAACAACAGGCGAGTCACCAACACTAACGGTAACAGAAAAATTGAATCTATTTCGCAAAGTAAAAGAAATCAGTGGTGACCGTTTAAAGGTCATTGCCAACGTTGGTGATAATAATACAGAACACAGCGTTGCGTTTGCTCAGCTTGTTGAAAAAGAAACGAATGTAGATGGTTTTCTACTTGTGAATCCGTACTACAACAAACCCAATCAAAAAGGCTTATATGCCCACTTTAAAACCATTGCAGAATCCACTTCTCTTCCTATCATGCTGTACAACATTCCAGGTCGCACCTCTGTGAACCTTGAAGCCAACACCACCATTTCTCTTTCCAAAATTCCAAATATCGTAGCTATTAAAGAATCAAGCGGAAACTTAGACCAAATGGCGGCCATTATCTCAGGAACACCTAAGGAGTTCAAACTATACAGCGGAGATGATAACTTAACGCTTCCGATTATTTCTATTGGCGGGTATGGTGTTGTTAGTGTAGCTAGTCACTTCTTCGGAAGCGAAATTAAGCATATGATAAACAACCTTGATGGCGCAATGCACCGTGATTTGCTTCCGTTTTTCCAAGCTCTTTTTGTCGATACCAATCCGATTGTAGCCAAATACTTATTATTTTCTATGGGAATGGAAGTCGGAGGTACACGTTTACCTCTTACCCCTATTTCTCACGTCGATAAAGTACACATTGATGAAACGTATCGTCAAACCAAACAAGCCATTTTAATGCGAACAATACGCACAAAAGATTGGATGAACGAGATTATTCCGCAGGATTAATAGGAATGAATGCGCCTTTCCTTTTTATTTAGCTACACGTTCAAAAAACATTCATTTAAATAAACTAGTAAAGCATATAAAAAAAGCTGTCTCATTTTGAGGCAGCTTTTTCTGTTTATTTTTCTATCTTTCACATAACTTGAATGCTAACTGCCTACCAGCAATCACATTCATTTTTCATACGATAACAACGACGACATTCAACGTCATCACAATTACACCAATTAGTTGGTTTTCCACACTGGTCGCAATAATTTTCTTTTATATATTCTTCTGTTTCTTTTTCAATTCTTTTTAGCGTCGCATATTCCTCATCCCTAGATTTATTACCTTCTTTGATACCTTCTTCATAGTCTTCTTGTCGTTTTTTTGCTTGTTCCCGTTCTTTTATTTCCCTTTCTTGTTCTTCTCTTTCGTCGTAGTCATCGTCTTGATTGTGAGAATAAGAACCTCTTGGCACGTAGCCTGTATTACGAGTTGGATAAGAATCATTCGTAGATGGAGCAGAAGAGTTAGATGATACAGCTACTTCTACATTTGGTCGTGGCGTAAAATCAAACATCGACCCTTTAACAAATCCGATAATGCCAATTAATAAGAATCCTCCAACAACAGGCATTAAGTATATAGCGTCAGATGTTGATAACTCTGTATAGTGAGTGAAAATTGCTTCTGTGCTTCCGTCTACAAGTACGCTAAATGCAAGTGTTAACCAGTATCCAATGACGGCACCTGTAATGGCTCTTGCTTTCCATTTAAATGCAAATGGAACTACAGAGATAGCTGCACTGACTAACAGAAAGTCTTGTAAACTGTAGGATTCAATTTCATTCATAGTAGATAAGTAACAAAGAATAAAAAAGAAGACGAGATATGCGGCAAAACTTTTAAAACGGTTCGGTTTCTTCTTGGCTTGCAAACTTAAAAAGGAAAGAATGAATAAGAGCACGCCTGTTTTAATTCCATTTTCCATGGGCATTTTCCCTGAAAAGGCGCCATAAATAAAAATGAGTGATAAAAGCATCCCTGCTACATCGAGTTTTTTCAACATGGGAATTCCTCCAATATTTGTTTTTACTATCTGTATTCATCGTACCAAAAAAAGAGAAAAAAAGTTCATTTTCCCTTAAGAAAAAATAAACTTTTTCTAACTTTCACTTTGGCTTTTTTAAAAAAAATTTTAGAAATGGTTTTACAAGAACTTCACTCGATGAATTAAATGTTCTTTTCCATCCCACTCTACAATCAGTTCCTCAATACCTAATATAGCGGTATCCGTTTTGTTTATTTGTGCTTCAATCCATTGTTTAATAGTCACTAATAATTGATTATTAAAATCATCAATAGCAACGTCAGGATAATCTGTTATTGATAAAGGAAATAGCGAAAAGTTAATTGTTCTATCCCTATTATATGAAATAGATGAAACGACTGTACCATTAATTTTAGGCTTTTTCGAAACACTACTATCAAACTCAAAAAAACGTGTTAGACCAAATGAAAAATTTATTGATTCGAAATCTGCAAATACTGATTTTAAATGCCGTTTAGAACTAGGAAATCTTTCATTTTTATTAAGGTTGCGATAAAAGTTAAACTTCAACAAAAATCACTCCTTCTTTAAAATTGAGTAGATTTACAAATGGTTTCTAAAAGTATGCGCTGTCCTGAAAATGATTCGTTGATGTTTTAATCCTTTCATCTTCTCAGTTTTCACTCCTAACAGAAGGAAATTAAATTTCTTTTAACTGTAACTGAATAAGAGAAGGGATAACAAGAACATGATTGCTCGATGCATTTATCATGTCACGTAAGTCTTGTAATTCTTTTATTTCTTGTTTCACTTCTGCGATTTCTCGTTCTTGGCAAACTGCTAACGAAAATGTTTCATTCACAAGTTCTCCTAATTGTTTTTCTGATTCATAGTCTTTTTCGGTCTTTTCTTTAATCTCTGAAATGATTAATTCTTTAATTCGTATCATCATACCAAGTCCATTACATAACTTTGTGCATTGTTCAGTAGATAGCTTCATTTTTATTCTCCTTTGAAAAAACGTGATAAGTTTCGTTTAGATAGTTTGGTATTGTTACATTTTATTTTTTTCACGAAGTGCTCGTTCAATTTCTCTATTTGCATCTTTTTTCTTTAAGGATTCTCGTTTGTCGTAATTCTTTTTCCCTTTAACAAGTGCCAGTTCTACTTTGGCAAAACCGCCCTTTAAATAAATGGATAAGGGAACCAAGCTGTATCCTGTTTCTTTGGTTTCGCCTATTAATTTTGCAATCTCTTTTTGCTTGAGTAGCAACTTTCGTACACGTTCAGGGTCGTGGTTGTATCGATTTCCTTGTTCAAATGGAGAGATATGAACTTTCCACAAAAAGACTTCGCCGTTTTGAATACGTGCAAATGAGTCTTTGAGTTGCACTTTCCCTTGGCGAATGGACTTGATTTCAGTTCCTGTTAGTACCATTCCCGCCTCAAATGTTTCCTCGATGAAATAGTCATGGTACGCTTTTTTATTTTGAGCCATGACTTGCTTGTTGGTTTTACCATCTTTAGTTTTCATTGTATCGCCTCATTTTTTAAAATATATATCTATTATACCATTTTCATCAGTAGAAAGAAAAAACGCACACTTCAGAATTCTCCGTTTACCGTGCTTTTTATTTCTTTTTTCGTTTAAACAAAAAAGAGTTGTCATAAGACAGCTCTTTTTCTTCTCTTTACTTATCTATTTCCACTAATTCTTCTTTAAAAATGGTATAGTTCCAGCCTTTAATTATTCTTTTCTTGAATTCTTCTGAAAAGGCTTCTGCATTAATGGTACCAGGATAACGTTTTAATAAGCCCAAAATTGTATTTTCTACTTCATTTAGCTCTTCACTTAACCCTTCGGATAATGATAAGGCTTCGACGAATACATCATTTAATGTCATTCTTCTAGGTTTATCATCTGTCTCATGCTGCACTGTCACCATTGTAATTAGTTGTTTCGTTAAATTCATTGTAAACACTCCTATATCTTTTAGTAGTTTGGTGTTGCTGTTCGTATTATAACGCTGTTTTGCAAAAATGAAGGGAAATGTTTTCTCTTTTTCATCCTATTTATTCTCTCCTTATGTTTTACCGTTTTCATGACTCTCGTTTCTTTTCATTCAGACCTTTCTTTTTTTCTTCTAACTTCAAATAAAACGAATGAGTTTGCTTTAGCTACGATTTGATGAATTTACCTATAAACAAAAATGCTATCCATTTCTTTTTTATAACAGATTGTTTTTTTACTTCCACTTCTCAAAAACCCATCGCGCGTTTTTTTAAGTGGTGAATTTAACGGGGTTTAGCAGAGTTTAAATACAAAAAGAAGAATAAGGCGTCTATTTTAACTCCTAAAAAACACGGTAAATTAACTTTCTTTTTCCATTTTTATAGTAGAATAGAAGAGACATATAAAGTTCTACACTACTACTAACTAACGGATACAAGGAGAGAAAAAAGATGAGAGAATTTACAATTAGAGGCGCTAAACGCGTAGAAAAAGACGGAACATTGATTGACGATAACACGCCATTTAAAGTGTCTGTGTCAGAACCTGCATTCCCTGAATCAACGGAATTAACCAAAGAAGACGTGTGGGGAAAATACGATTTAGACACAGGTACACGGATACACAAAGGAATGATTGTAGCAAGAAGCAAGGAAGTATGCCCGCACTTTGGCGATACGGTACCGTATAAGTCGGTAACTGTTGTATGTGACGCATCTCAAGAAGCGGCCGTTTCCTATTGGCTGGATTACGTACAAGGCGGAAACTCCATCAGTGACCGAAAAGAGTTACTCGAAGGAAAACAAGTTGCCCTTCGCGCTGATTATCAGTGCTGGTAAACTGTAAAAACAATACAACACCTTTCTTCTTGAAAGGTGTTTTTTACCGCGTATACTTCCTCCATTTTTTCTTTTTTCTTGTATTGTAAGAGATGGAGAATGAACGACACTACCTATCTAAAAAGGATGAGAACAGATGACGAAAATGCAACCGATTTCTGGAAAAACAATTGAAACCAAACTATTAGATGAACACACAACCATTTCACTTCACTACATATGGGAAGAGTATGATGGAATGATAACCAAGTTCCGCTACCCTGCATTCGTGACAGACACAGGAAGAGTAATTCAAACCGTTAGCATGACAGACTCTCAAAAGAAACGACATCGTGTAATAGGCTCGATTGATAGATACACAGCAGGAATTATAGGAGACCCTTCTACTAAACGCATTCAAACTGAAACCATTGAAGATGTTGCATTTGGGACAGACAGCTATGGTAAAAGTGTATATGCAATTGCATTTCAAAATGAAAAGGTTATTCGGATGTTTGGGTCGTTGCCCTGTACATTCCAGTGTACTATCAAAGAAACACATCCACAGACAAATAACGTTACCCTTCATATGGAACGTGCCACGGACGAACAGCTAAACGAAAGGCTACGCATTTGGGAACATACCGATGAATTGGCGAAACAAGTAGAGCAGTATCAAAAAGAATTGGATTACGACTTACGGGAGCGTGCTCTTGCCTATGTAAAAGAATGGAGCCAAGAACAGACTCGTAAACTGCGTAAAAAAATTGAGTCCCCTTCTTCCTTCTTTGGACGATGGTTAAAAAAACCAAAAAAAGAACAGTAAATAAAAAAACAAGCGATAACTCGCTTGTTTTTCCTTTTTTTATTGAAGATGCGTAAGTTTATGTTAAATTCTCTTTTAAAATAACAAATAAGTCTCTTTTTGTTCGTTTTATGTATATCTTCTTGTTCTCTTTCTTATAAGGACAATAAAAAACAAGGAAGATATCTCCCTTGTTTCGTTTTTTTAAATACAATCATTTTGACGTAAAAACGATTCGAGCAACTCCCCAAATAAACTATCGCTAAAATCACCACATTTTTCTTTGCGATTTTTGTCCGTCACTGCTTCTCCGTGATACTCTTCTCGTACACATAAGACAATACTAATAATTCCTAATAACAGAGGGTTATTGGCAATAAAGCATGATGAGCAAAGTGTTAAATTCTGATTCATCCAATTGAAATCAATAAGGTGCATATACACACGCAAACCAAAAGCTGCTTGTTTACTTTCTAAATCTAATTCGCTGTTTTTCACTACTTCCTCTTGATAAAATTGATTGATTTGTTTAAGCGTATAAAGAGCCAATTCTTCAATCCCCATAACCGTTCCGCTTGGAAAATGTGCAGTTTTACTTGCGAACCCCATCGGTAGTGCGATTTCTGTTTTTTTGTCCTCTGATAAAATAATACATGCGTTTGCCATGTGTGAACATCCTCTCTTATGTCGATGATTTTGATTTAAATTCTTATGTATTGTAAATGGATATGGTCAAAAGTGATGTAAATAAAACGCACTTTAAAAAACAGCCTCTTTCGCCATTGCTTGAACGTCACGCTTTTTCTTGTTCGGGAAACGTATTTTCGTTCTTACCCATTATACAGTTAATTTTGATAAGGCTAAATTAATAAAAAAAGAATGTTTTTTATGTGAAACGTTAAGAAATCCCTTATACTAGATAGAGGTTGAGAAAATTCTCAATACTAACGAAATAGATAGGAGCAAAAACACATGACAAACAAAAATACTCACTTAAACAAAGCGCAAGCTATTACATGCTGGATTGTGGTAAACAGGAAAAAAGAAGAAGATGGCAGCATTACGGTTACTAAATCACATAACCACATTTCCGACGGATGGAACGAAGGCGACTACCCGCTACCAATTGATTCTTCATTTTCAAATCAAAAATCATGGGCATCCCTAAACTGGGAAAAGAAATATGCCTATCTTACAGAAGGAAAAGTTATCTATAAAGAAGAGATGACGGAATAACTTTCAATTCCAATCAAATGCTACGATTTAAAAGGAGAGAGAAATAATGGAAGAGCGAGACCAGTATGGGTTTTACCAATTGGTTCGAACAGTGGACCAGTTAAAAGAACAAGTAGAAGCAAGAGAATCAATGTTTGACATGTCTTATCATATGAATGAGATTACAATTAGCCGCGAACTTGCATTAGAACTTCTAAAAGGACGTTAATTCAAAGAATGAAACCCTGTAAAGACCAAGTGCAATGCTCTTGGTTTTTCTTATACCCTATACCTAAGGAGGAAAATAGCATGGAGAAAACAGCAGGAGATATCGGTAATCCGTACGACGTTTTGTTGAAATTGACCGATACCGATGAATACGATATTTATATTAAAGGCATTCATGTTGGAAGCATAGACGTGCGTTTTGGAGAAGAAGATGCGGTGATTGAAAACATCGATATTTTCCCTCTGTTGCAGAAAAAGGGTTATGGGACACAAGTGGTATCCTTTTTAAAACGGTTGCCACTACTAACCATTTACGGAGAAGCCATACCCGACACCCTTTCCTTTTGGGTTAAAATGGGTGCTCATTACGCAGAGTCGGTACTTGAACAGTACGTTTCATCATCAGATGACGAACCCACTCAACGCCTTATTCCTTTTCGCATTTCTTTACGTTAGTTATCCTATATAAAAAGATTGAAGAATCAGCGGTTGTTGATTCTTTTTTTAGTCTATTTGCTTTTCGAATAATGAAGAATGCACATAAGATGCAATGACAAGTGAGCACTGAAAAGGGATAAAAGTTTGTTTTCTTTCATATGAATTTAGCAGAGGATACAAAAGGATTTTCAAGGATTTTCTTGTATGGAATATACGTAGGACTTTACGGAACGGGAGATGATAGATATGAAGAAAAAGAAATGGGTCATTGCGGTACCACTTGCTTTTGCATTAGTTGTAACCATGTCTGCATGCGGACAAAAAGAGGACGAGAAGTCAACTGAAAAAACGGAAACACATGCAACTCAAACCAATGAAACGAAGAAAACGAGCAAAGAAACTGATACAGAAAAAACAACAAAAGAGGATAGCAAAGAGTCAGAAGATGTAGCAACCACTACTGATGATGAAGAAACAGCAGCGGACACGACTACTACTGAAGACACACAAGCAACCACTTCATCTTCAAACAAAACCAACACCTCTTCAAATGAAACTACGACGAAAACAGGCACGACAGGAACCAATACAACTTCTACCACGACGACTACGACTACCTCACCTGCTAGTAGCCAAACAGCTGACACAACGCCTAAAGGGTTATTTGTCTTAAGCGGAAAACAAGCAATCGATTACTTAGTAAAAGAATTAAAGTTACCAAGCAGCGATGTAACAGGTACTGATGTGAACGGCGACATCAGCAGTGACGGAGACGGTGAATATTACACCATTAAACTTGCATCAAAATCAAACAGCACAAACGGCGCTTATGGTATCTATAAAGTGTACCAAAACGGCGTATATGTAAAAGCACAATAAGAACAAAGAAAAAGAGGATGACCGAGTCATCCTCTTTTTTTACGCCATGATATGGGATTGTTATTTTGAAAGGCTTTGTTGAGCCATTTGAACTAAACGTTTTGTGATTTCGCCACCAACTGAACCGTTTGCACGAGCTGTTGCATCTGCTCCTAAGTTGACACCGAATTCACTTGCGATTTCGTATTTCATTTGGTCGATTGCTTGAGCGCTTCCTGGTGCTACTAGTTTATTACGATTTGCCACGTGTAACCACTCCTTAAAGTTTAGTTTGGTTGTTTAGATGTTTGCAACGTGTTGTTCGTTGCATTCATAGTATGAGTCTTTTTTCTTGTTTAATTCTAGTAAATAATGGAACTTCAGAAAGACACGTATTAGTGAATTTCTTTGGTGTTTCCTCTATACGATTTACTTAGTTCGGCATAGGTTGAACGTCAATAGTTGTAACGTGTTGTGAATTCGAATCAAATGTAATGTTTACTTTTACTTTGGTCGATGTTTTTTGCTCTCGTATCCATAGAAAAAAAGTTTCAGTACTCATATTTCCTTGTTCTTGTCGTCCAACGTGTTTGTAGTCATAAATCTCTGCGTGCGGATACTTCTTTTTCACTTCAACCATCGCTTGCTTTCCCCATTTAGCATAAGACGGATAGTTCTGCTCCGTGTGAGCGGTTAACGGAAATGAAACGATGGATGTTGCAACTGTAGGCGTGCCTACAAACAGCGTCAAAACAAGTGTTAAAAAGAAAGCTCCTACATGTCCTTTTGTCATATTGCCCCTCCTTTTTCATTTGAGTATGATTATCCTTAGTATGCCCACAGCAAAGAACGCTTTATAAGCAAAAGAAAGAAAGATAAGCTACCCATTTGTGTCGAAGTAAAAGGTGGTTTGACTCGCTCTCCTAACTAAGTAAAGACGATAGAAAGAAGTTTTATTTCTTTTTTCTCCCCCAAAAAATAATAACTGCTAAAATGAATTCAAAGTTAAAAGAAAAAACTGACTAAAATACGTTGGATAAACAATCAAGGAGGAAGAATGATGAACAAAGAAAACTATGTAAACCGTTTAGAGCAAATTATGATTGAGTGTAAGTTAGAAGGCAGTTGGTCTCATACAACCTTCAAAAGAGCGATTGAAAGAGAAGATTTAACGCCTTGCATCATTGATACGAGAACACCAAATGCTCGCAAAGCAAAAAGACTTTTAAGAGAACTAGTCAATGACTACTTAACTGATTATCCACATGCAAAAAGACCTCTTTATAGTTTGTAAATAGAGGACAAATCATGAAGTAGTAAAATCAAACGAAAAGCAATGGAACTCTCCATTGTTTTTTTATTTTTAAAATGAGCTTGAAATGTTTGCTATTGCAACTAAAAGAAGATGCATAAGTTGCGCATCTTCTTTTAGCTTTAGTTCGTTTTAATCCAAATCATGTTGTACACGTCGTCCCAGTTTACATAAGCTCCCGTTTCTTCACTCACAAAACGTAACGGAACGTAAGTGCGTCCGCTGTTGTTTTCAATAGAAGCATTCAGTGCCACTTGTTTGCCATTAACCACTGCGTACTTTTTTCCAATGGTTAGTTCCATTTGCTTTCCATCCTTTTCAAGTGTTGCAGTTTGTGTGGCATCGCTCCATCCTTTGATATCCATGCCTAATCCATTCGATACCCAACGAATAGGCACAAGCGTCACACCACTGCGATTTACAGGTTTTTCGTTCATGTCCAGTTGGTACCCATTAATCGAGATGTTCGTGTCTTGTGTACGAGGCATAGTAATCGCGGTTGAATCAATATACCCGCGACGACCATTGTACTCTACTTCGTAAATGTTTCCGTAGTTTGCAATCACTTTGATTTTTTCAGAACTGTAAAGGTTTCCCGCTGTTGTGCGTTTGGAGTCGTCTGCGTAGAACACAGCATCGCTTTTAAGTTGAGCAGTTTGGATGTCTTGACTGTAGGAAGGTAGTAAAGGAGAAAGGTTGAAGGTTTGCTCGTAGCGGTCTAAAATGTCACCTTTATCGTTAATTAAAATAATACGTGCACGGTATTGACCGTGTAGTTGACTTGCATTCACACGAGTTGTATATTGTCCGTTTTCTTTTAGTACATAAGGTTCTAACACAGATACACGTTTTCCATCTAACCCTTGGATATCAATTAATAAACGGCTTGGTTTGCTGATACCATAGGTAAACGTCACGTTGTCTGCCATTACTGACACACTTGGCGAAATTAAAAACGCTTTTTCATCATTAAATTCAACAATTGCTTCTTTATAAGTAGGCTCATCTTTTCCGTTAGCAAAACGCACTTTTACTTTGTACTGTCCTACTAATGATTGATTGGTCCATTTGTACGTTTTTTTGCCTCCCGCTTCCCATGTAGTTCCATGAACTGTCGCTACTTGATTACCGTTCATATCTTCAATCGTGATACCTACATTCCCTGCAGATGCGGTTTGAAGCGATACCGCTAATTCAGGATAGGAATACGTTGATGAAAAGCTATTCACAAGTTCTTCAGGTTGAGAAGGTGTTGGTGTTGCTGTTTGTCCTCCACCACTTGTGTTGTATACCATATTGGTGTACGTACTTCCGTCATACAGTTGCGTATTCGGGAAATAGAACGCGAGGATGTTTCGGTAAGAGTGACTGGCTTTTGACATCGCAAGAGCACCATACTGACTCATCCCTACTCCGTGTCCAAATCCTTTTCCTCGGAACGTAAACGTATCATTTACTTCAGTTGGATTTTCTAAATACGTACTTTTAATATTAGATGCACCTAGTAACGCACGGAACGTATCCGCTTCGATGTCTAATGTTTTGGTAGAACCATCCGTAGCGGTTAATTTGAATCGAACTGTCACCGTACGTCCTCCGTCTGTAGTGCCCACACGCGTTACAGACTGAACGGCTTTAATGGTATACCCTGATGCTTTCCCTTTAATCTTACTAATCAATGTTGCTTCAGAAATAGAATACGAAAACGGGTTAATCGGGTCAAATGGGTCGCTTTTAGCAGGTAAATAGGCAACTTGCGTGCTTCCCCATGCTCCGTGGTTTGATTCAATGTACCCTCCATTTGAGGACGAGAATACTGATGAGATTGGAGCTTTGTTGTAGGTTAAAATTTCACCTTTTGTGGATTCTGCTGCGGTGTTGCTATCATTATATGTTGGGAAATATCCTCCGTACACTTGATGAAGTTGTGTATCCGTAATGACTTTATTTTTGTACTGAGTGGAATACGTACGCGCTGCAACGGCTTGCGCTTTTAACGCTTCTAGTCCTCCGTTTGCTCCCCATCCATTTGACATTTCGACGGGCACTACACCTTTGACATAGTCTTCAAATTCAACTGTGTTATACGGGCGTACAATTCCACTTTCATTTTTAAAAGTTACGTCTCCTAAATAACTGCGCCCTTCCACCGCAACATATTGCGTTGGTGACGGTGCGAGGAGTGTAATTTCAGTCGATGTTCCTATCGACCTTTCTCCTTGATAAATGTGTATAATCGGCTTTCCTTCAGCATTTGTTTCTGCCTTCATTTGATACGTTACCCCTTTAGTTAAGGTAAGCAACGAATCTTTAATACTATACGTGTCATTTGGAACAAAATTGACCACACTTTTGTCTCCTAAATAATTACTCAGTTTGACCGTAATTGTATCTTCCGCATGTACCGCATCAACTAACGGCAATGCCATCATACCAATCAGAAAACCTTTGGCTATCCATTTCTTCATATGACACCTCCTTATGTAACGTTTGGTCACTATAAAAAAAAACCAAAAACTGTCAAGTTTTATGGTTTTGAAATGGCTATAAAAACAGTAGTCATGTACAATGAGAGGGTTCGAAACCCTTTCGTATCAACGGATGTTAGGATGTTTGTTCTGCTTTTAAGTATAGATAAAAAAGAAAAAACAGGTGAAAAAAAACGAAAAAAGCAACTGACATAAAATCAGTTACTTTCGTTTTTTTACGTAAACGGTTCCTATCATGCTGATAAACAAGCAATTAAGTCGTTTACTTTCTTCATCATTACTAAAGGCTCCGTGACAGTTCGGTAGAGGCTTGAGAGACGCATGGTTTCTCTAAGTGTAATCTCTTTTACACATGCTCTTCCTAAATCCACAAAATAATATTGCTTGTTCGCGTGGCTATATACCAACGCGCTTTTTTTATCAAATGCATTTAATTTGTACGTAAATCGTTCCATGTTTGTGACCTCTTTTTCTCAATTTGATGTGACTTCTTTTTCAAGAATAGCAAAGAAGCAGAAAAACGGGTAAAAAAGTTCTTGTTCTTTCCAAATAACTAGGTCGAAAATAACCTTTATTTGTATTTAGTGGTAATATTTAAATACTCTAAAGAAGAAGGGACTAATCACTATGACACTAAATCTTGACTTTTTACGCCAAGCTTTAAAACAAAACAAAGAAACACTTACTCGCATGACAGAAGTTATGAAGAAGCCAGCTACATTATACTTCTTCGCTTTAGCCGACAGTGAATCATCTGCACTTGATATCGCGAATAACGACTTTCTAGACCAATACGGAGCAATATCTATCAAAAAATCGTTCGAACAAAAAAACAGTGAATCATCATTACACGTGTACTTGTTACAAGTTATGCATCTTCCTGAAGACAAAAAAAGAGTTCGTCAGCATTTTCGTCATGAGCGAAACCAAGGGTTTTTCGATGAAAACTCTACGTTATCCATTCAGCAAACGGTAGATGGATTTACAATTGTTAATAAAGAAGACCGCAGGCTTATTACCTTGCTTGCCAAACACCGTACGCAAGTCGTGAAAGACATTGAGTATTATTTGCGGTCAGCCTTTCCTCAAGCGTTTGAATTCAAGAATGCTCCGCCTATGCCAAACATTACGTTGACAAGTGAATTGTATTTGCATGAAGAGGCAAAACCTTTGGTGACAACAGGAAACCTCGAAAACGCAATTCAAGAACTCCTTGGATATACACTCGATGACCCGAGCTTACTAAAGCAATATTTTTACTATGTCTATAAAAATGGACTGTATCATTTTTACTTGGAAATCGACGTCAAACCTGCTTATCAATTAAAATCGCACATCCTGACAGAAGAACAACCTCTTTCTGTTTTCCCTATCCATGTAGCCATCAGTAACAATTGGGTGCTACGAGACGGATGGATTTACTGCAGAGGAACTCAAAAAGGCAAGCTTGAAGTAAATAACGAAGAAAGTAAATTGTATAACGTTATCTCATATGAAGAAGAAATTCCTGAATTTATCTTTGCTTCTTTAAAACAAAAGTTGCGGCAACACCAGTGGGAATGTGTGATTCATAAAGTAAAAGAAAACGAAACGCTTTCTTTGTAAATCGTTCTTATTCATCAACATATCTAACTATTATAAAAAGGAGCATAACCTATGCCTGTACCTTATAGCAATATGAAAGATATCGTGTATTGCCACGACGAAGAACTAGCTAATGAACTGTTTGATTTTCTTCGTAGCAAAGGCTATTCCGTTGGTTTATCAGGTTCCGTGATTAATACCTATACACACGGAGAACAACCTGTTAAACGCTTAGATGTATACCAGAAAAAAGAAAACTAATGGATGCCAGTAAATACAAAAGACAACCTTAATTGACATCAGGTTTGTCTTTTTTCTTTTAAAAAGATATCTTTTTTATATTCTTTTAAATAAAAAATCCGAACAAGTTTCACCGTTTTCAAAATAACCTGTTAGTATTTTAAGGCAAAGCAAAATGAAACTCATGGAGGAATTGAAAATGACCAAACTTACTACGGACAAAAGTTTAACTGCTATTCAACAACTATTAATTAATACTTCAAAAGATTGGGATTACATTCGTCGCCAACAGGAGTTAGAGTTTTTGATTTCTAAAACAAGCGACGATGTATTAAAAGAATATTTTGAAGATGAGTTAAAAGCAGAGATATCCAACATTGATGATTCAAACGAAAGAACCAACGAAAAACGCTATTTCATTGTTCATAATCCCGATAGCGAAAGCGAGTATGGATGGATTTACACATCTACTCAAAGTAAAGAGGAAGAGAGCAATGAATACCGTTTAGCAAACGAACTAACATCCTTTATGTCAGAAAGTGACCTCGTCTTACCGAAAGAAGATGTTCTTGAGATTTCAAGAGAAGAATACCAATCAATTTATCGTCATTCAATTGATGGTCAAGACCCAAGTGGTTTAATAAAAATGGTTATTGAAAATCATTTAGACTAACCCATTGTTAAGTAAGTGCTAGATAAAAACAATATGAAAATAGGAGCGATAATGATGCAATTAGTTATTTTAATGAGAGAACGAGCTTGGGAAAATCAAAAATGGACGGATTTATTCCGAGTAGCAAATAGCGAGAACCCTGAAGAAACCATGCGTAACGCTATTAAAGAATATTTGTTAACAGACGAAGGCAAAGAAGACATTAAGAAAACCAGCGAAGATTTTAACTGGGGCGATGTGGTAACGTATGTGCCTGAATCTGTTTGGAACAAGCACGGTATTATGTCTGTCAGCGAAGGCGAACAAGTTACGGTTACCAACACAATTGTAGTTGAAGTGGACCAAGATGAAGTGCTCATTCCTAAAGAATACTATCAGGAAGAAGAGTAAACATCAGGTACACGTTAAATGAATGAAACAGACCTTTTTCTTTGAAAGGTCTGTTTTTAAACTCAACTATCCCTACTCTTTAGTCGAAAGGATGAAAACTATGACAACAGCATTTACAATTCAACAGCTACCGCTTTACACCATTTCAACGGTTTGGCACGTCGGTTCTATGGAGGTTTCACAAAAAAACAGCAATAGCCACGAAGGTTCAGGCTTATCAGTATCTGAATGCCCGCATGACTGGGTGCGTATTGCGAGAATTGACGGAGCGTTTCATGAACTGAAACATGCAAACGGACAATTTCTCGATTATCACCAAACGACCGAAGAACAGCGCGACATAATGAAACAATGGGGAGTGCAACAAGGATACATCACTCTTCAAACACTGTATGAATCTAGCCATTACGATGATGAAATGGAATCCTCTGTCTTTGGTTTACACGCAACGTATGAAGAAGCGTACGAAGAGTCGTATGAAGAAAAAGAAGCGGTCAAGGAGTTGCCGAACCAACCTGTTGCGACTGAACGTATGAAAGAGCGGGTCATGGGAAACGCACATCCTGTACTTGTGATGCAATTGCTGGCGACGCTTTATGCTGAAGATGTGTTAGAACTTCAAGGCGTATGGTTTCACGATGAGTACGACCCTTCTTCTTACTCAGCACCAAGAGGCGTCATTGTCCCTTCCCGCATACATGAATGGTCCTCGAAGATTCGAAGTGAACACGAAGCACCTTATTGGGGCGACGGAGATTGGTCATGATAAAAAAACAGTAAAATAAAAAACACCCGAAGTCATATAAACGATTCCGAGTGTTTTCTTTTGGTTTATGCATCTGTCTCTTACACAAAAATGTGTGTTTAGCGTCTGCTTAATTGATAAGCTTCTAAGTAGATATGCAACGCAAACAACCCAAGTAAACAACAAGCAACTACAAATACCCATTTTCGATGGTTAATTGCTTTACCAATCGTTATTCCTAGTTTGTTTTGTTTTTCTTCATTGCGTACTAGGAAATTTCCTACTGCTTCATCGTAGCGGTCATTCCCCCCGTCCAAAAAAAGCACTTTCATACTAATAATAAATCCTACAATCACCCATCCAATAAATAATGATTGAATAAAACCAATCCCGATTACCAACATATCCATCTTGTATGCATTCCTCTTTCTCTTTGTTATGTATGTACGTAACTATGTAGTTATGTATATGTATATTTTCATTGTTATGTATGTAATGTGTTCCAACTCTTTTTTATTATAAAATATCGCAAGGTGCCAAATTGACCGCTTCTTGCGGAACCCATGCTTCTGTTATTCCTGTATCGACTAAAAATGAATGCTCGTTTACATCCACGACTTCACCCGTGACATGCGCATACGCTGTCCCTTCTTTTCCTTGTACCATTTGCTCAAAAAATACATCTATCCCTGACATGTTCTTCATCCTTTTTCTCTTTTTTATCATTTTAACACATAAACATATGTTTTTTAACTATTTTTTATCCAAGAGCCTAAATTTTATTATAATAAATACAGAAAAACAAATATAAATCATATTTTAGAGGAGATTTGATACTATGAAACACATTGAATTAGCTCGTACATTGTTAAAACTAACCAACCAAGAACGCCAATCAATATGGGAAAGTATTCAGCAACCGAATAAACGTTACTTTTGCAAAGTCGCTAACCATGAAACGGCTGCGAGATTTGGATTTAGACATTCGGATATTGGAAAAGTGGGACATTTACAGGTTAAACAGTCGTTTATGACAGAAAAAGAACCGCTTACCCTCTTTTTATTCGAGCTGTCGTATTTGCCCGAAGATGAAAAGCGAGTACAAAAGCTTATTCTAGAATCCGAACTAATTGAGGCATCTTTTCAACCTACTTCTCATTTAGACGTATCACAAATCACAGGTGGTTTGCGACTTGACGTGTTAGATGAACAAGGAAACAAAGAATTAGTTCTTAGCTTGATAAATGAACATCACGAAAAGTTCAATCAATTACTAGCGTACCTGCGTCGAACTTTTCCAAACGTGTTAGAAGCATCCAACAAACCCTATCATCCTAGTTTTATCTATACGGACTATGCAAACATTCGTCCAAGAAGCGAACCTTTCATTACCGTTCAAGTATTTGAAGAAGCATTTGATGAAATAAGTGATTATCTAAAAAAACATGAGTATCCAATTACCACAACGTTTTATTACGTCAAACGAGACGATTCTCTTGCGTTCTACCGTAGTCAAGATTACCGAGACATCACATCTTCTACAAAAGGATACACAGGTCTTTCTTCTGACCAAGTGTAAAGTGAGATAGTAAATGAAAAACAGCTTTTATCTTTTTGATAGGCTGTTTTTTAAATTGTAAGAAAGGAATCGTTTTCCTTCACTTTAATGAATAGAGGGAGGCGATGTCCGTGTTTGTTCGTCGTGAATCTTTTCGGTTATTTGCCAAATTGTATCCTGTGACGCTTTCACTCATTTTTCTTTCACTTGCTGTATATATAGGAATGATAGCCACAGGCTCCACCTCATCTACAGGTCACTTGTATCAGTTCGGTGCTTTCTACGCAGATAGCGCAAAAGAAGGACAATGGTTTCGGTTTGTGACCGCGATATTTGTACACCTTGGTTTTCTTCATCTCCTGATGAATGCCCTATTTTTATATGTGTTCGGTCCTCATCTTGAGCGAGTACTAGGAAAATGGAAGTTTACCCTCTTTTTCTTCGTAACAGGTATTTGTAGCTTTATCCTACCTTTCTTCTTATCTCCTCATCTTGTTGCAGGTATGAGTGGTAGCATTTATGGTTTATTTGGTATGTATGTGTATCTGATGTGGTACCGCGTCCAATACATCCCAAACAAGCAAGACCAGCAAACGATTATCGTCATGATTGTATTTGGTTTGGCGATGACCCTTTTAAACCCCTCTAGTTCCCTGCTTGGACACGTAGGAGGATTAGTCGGTGGCTTCCTGCTTTCCCCACTTTTTTTCATCCAAAAAGCGAAAAAGTGAGTAGAATGAAGGAAGAATCTAACATTATGGAGGAATAAACAATGAAAAATATGAAAAAATTAGTTATTAGCTTTACAACAGCATCGGTACTTGCTTTAGGTATCACAGGAGGATTATCGCCTGCATACGCAGACTCTGCTCCTGGCGATGTTATCGTATCTTTAGGTGAAAACCTATCAACTGACCAAAAAACAAAGTTACTAAGCGAAATGAATGCGCCTAGTAATGCATTAACGGTGAGTGTATCAAATAAAGAAGAGCAAGAGTATTTAGGCTCGTACATTCCAAAATCTCAAATTGGTACACGTTCTTTATCCAGTGCGAAAATCACACTTGGTGAAAAAGGCACAGGTATTAAAGTAACGACGAATCACATTAACTGGGTAACTAATGAAATGTACACGAATGCCCTTGCAACAGCGGGTGTAGAAGATGCGGAAGTGTATGTAACAGCTCCGTTCGACGTATCAGGAACAGCAGGTCTAACAGGTATCATTAAAGCCTATGAAACGTCTACAGGTGAAAAAATCCCTGAAGAACAAAAGCAAGTGGCAAACCAAGAAATGGTGACGACCGCTAAACTAGGTGATGATATCGGGAAAGATGAAGCGAATGCATTAATGACCGCTGTTAAAGAGGACATCGCAAAAGATATGCCAAAAACAGATGCTGAAATGCAACAAGTGGTGGAAGACAATGCAAAAGAACTAAACATTGATTTAACCGACCAACAAAAAGCAGACGTATCAAGCGTGTTCAATAAAATGAAAGACCTTGATATTAACTGGCACGAAGTTGGCGACCAAATGAGCGCGGCCAAAGAAAAACTTGAAAAATTCATTAACTCAGATGAAGCACAAGGTTTCTTTGCAAAAGTAGGCGATTTTGCGAAAAACGTGTTCGATGCAATTGTTGACTTCTTCAAAGGGGTGTTTGACGGTTCAAAAGATAGCAAAACCGAAACACCTGCAGAGACAACCACTACTACTGAAAATCAGTAAAACTCAGAACTTCCTTTTGAATAAAAAGGGAGTTCTTTTAACTTATATATATTTTCCTCTATTATTAAATCGTTTAGCAGTTCTTTTTTCTTTTCTTCTAATTATGTCCATGTTAAAATTAACCAAACAGAAAAGAGGGGGATTATATGTCAAACAACAATCAAACTAGTAAACAACAATCAAGAGTAGGTATGATTTCTGGACCTACAGATATGGCAACACAGTTACGTACACTTATCGAAGAAACAGGTGACGGCGAGTATACCGTTTCTCAAATATGCGATATTATTATCGAAAACAATAAACACGTCGCTTCCAAAAATGGCTCTATTCCCCCAAGTGTTAAAGAAGTCTATAAATTTGTAACGAAAAATTCTCTTGATAAGCTTTGCGATGAGGAAATTCTTGTTAAAAGTGTCGGAGGAGACGGTGAAACGTATTATAAAATTTAATGAGATAAAACGGGGTTTCCAATAGGAAATCTCGTTTTTTTTATGCCTTTTTTCAAAAAAGAATTATCATAATGAAGAGATAACCATAACTTATTTGGAGGATAATAACGATGTATTGCCCAAACTGCGGAAAACAAACTGTTGAATCAAAGCAACCAAGCACGCAAAAAGCCTACTATGGTTTTACGAATCAAAATGATTGTAAAGAATGTTTGGCATCTTTTGAGAACTATGATGATGGCTCAAAGAAAAGAGAAGAGAGAGACAAAGAACGAAAAGAACGGTACGAAATGTATCTTCAAATAAAAGAACAATATCTTCAATTAAAAGAAGAATTTGAAGGTGCAGATGGCAAACTTCCAAATAATAATTTGCAATAAACTGTTACATCTCTTTGTTTTCTTACTAAAAAAGATAGTACGACAAAAGGTAGAACCTACAAGGCTCTACCTTTTTTATTTACTAGAAGATGTCGCGGTGGAGTCAGAACGAAGTGATTGGCTTTCTTTTATATTGAAAAGCTCTTCAAAATAAGCAAGCACTTGAAGATGGAACTCGTTGTCCTTTGGAAACAACACCTCATCCAGTTTATCTTTTCCAAGTATGATAGGCGGTACTACTTCCCATACATAGATTTCAAACACGCGGGCAAATACTTCCAACTTTTGTAAATAATACGCATGGTTGTAGTTGCTGTTGCCGACCCATTGCTTTCGTATCGGATGCGATACTGGCAACTGCACAATGTTTCGTTTTACCCATTCACAGTACGCATCGTATATAGGTTGAAACGCATCTTGTTTACATAGCTGCCCTTCTTCTGACCACTCGTAATCAATATAATGACCTATTTCATGTGTAAAGGCATCTACAGAGCGAATATCGACAATAATGTCTTTCGTTTCTGTAAAATAGGACCCCGTGGCATTTAAATTGCCCAGTTTTTTAAACCGCAGTGACACTTCTTTTCGCTTAGGCGGAAGTGCGATATGTGCGCGGAACAGTTTGTAATCTCTTTCCGCTTGATGAAAGGCGTTTATCTCCATTTCATTGTGTACTTCCACTTCACCAAAATCGGTTAAAAAGACATTTTCGTTCATCAGCTTTCGGTGAGACGGCTGAATGTTCCCATTCGTTTCATAGACCATTTTCTTAATCGTTTGTTTGCGCTCTTTTGGCACCCGCTCACTTTTGACTTTTTTAAACTGTTTTAAGTAGTCAGGAAGCAACTCACTTAATAAGCGGTGATTATGCACTTCTCTCATATAAAACATGGGAATGTACGAATTAAGGGATTGTGCTTGAGCAACTAAAAAACGCTCGTCAGGATATTCATCTTGAATGGTTTTGGTAAACACTTCTTGAATATAATCATCTTGAGGTGTTAGGATTTCTTTTTTTGCTCCGTGAAATTGATAAACAAATCGTGCTACTTGCTTTTCCCATTCGTTCCGATACGGTTGAATCTGTTCATAGAAATGATTGCGCACAAAGGTTTCAGCTAACAGGTAGTGAAAATCATACATTAACTGAGGGCTGTACTCAAATCCTTTTAAACTTCCAGCTTCGTCATGGACGGAGTTTGTTGCGTTCCCTGCGGTCCACGCTACTTTTTCTTCGTGCAAGTTATGTCGACTCACTTTAATCGGCAACGCTTTTTGCTCAAACTCTTCAATGCTCATATCTCTTTGCTTCTTGCAGTACACACGAAGCAAACGCGTATAGTATGTGTAATCTTCATCGGATACATCTGTAAACGGGAGGATATGCAGTTGTTCGTATGAGCCACTCACAAACTCCACCGCTTCTTTTGCACCTTCTCGCGTAGAGAAATCAAACTGCTTTAATACGATGTTTCGTTTTACCCACTGAACAATTTTTCGAAAGGTGGTATAAGGGGCATCAATTTTGTAATACGTTATTGCCAAATCATCCATCTTTTTTGGTTTGGACGTTCTTGTTTTTGTTGGTTTTTCATTTGGCACGTGCCTCTCTCCTTATCTAATATGAAGTTTTTAGGGAAATAGATATGTTTATTATACCATTTTTACCATTTTAGTTCTAATACATATTTTTTCTCGTATACTGAACATATAAAACAGCTTCAAGGGGGAACGAATTCATGAAAAACGAATACACAATGAAAAAAGAAACGAATACAATAAACGAACAAACGGATATCCGCATTATCGTCGGAAAAGAAGGATTTATCGATTGCTACAAAAACCAAACATTATTCTTAACGCCTGAAGGCAAGAAAAAGCTCGGTGTCTCTGACTACATGCAGGAAACAAAATCATCGCAAACAGCAGGATAAGGTAAAAAGCCATTCATGCATTTGTATGAATGGCTTTTTTGTGTATTTATTCTACATACTCATCGAGTTCATCCTTTGTGATGAACCCCATTTTGTAATAGGCGAAGGCTGCTTCATCTCGTATACTAAACGGATGGTTTTTGTTTAATAAAATGGCTTTCTCTTGCAAAAACGCATCTTTATTAAAAACGATAGTTGAATTTGGATGGCGTTTTTTTATCGCTTCAAACTCTTCGCTATCTATCTCCTCTTGACTGTAGTCTTTGTGCAATTGATAGACTTTGCCTCCGTCTGAAATGTATATATTTCTCTCTCTGTCAGGCATCGCTATCCCCCTATATGTATGTTCTCTTTTAGTATATCACTTTTGCAAACTAGATAAAAATGACAATGTTTGTCAGAACCATCCTCTCTTTTCTGTTTTTCCTATAACACGCCCTCTCTGTCAGTTTTTCTTTTGAAAAAATGAGAAAAAAAGCCTAGTAAAAAGACCGTTAAAAAAGGAATACCCACCTAACAAAAATCTAAAACCAAATAAAAACCTCCGAACATCGTTCGAAGGTTTGCTTTAGTATCTTACGTTCGCTCAGCTATACACTTGGACAGCTTCATCAATAGAAATAAAGATATCTAGCTTGTCATACTTGTTTCTAACCTTGTTTTTGGCATCTTCTTCATCTCTTGCTAACACAACTTCGCTTTGTACGGTTTGGTTATCTTGATTATAAAAGAACACTCTGTACTCTTCCATTCTATTCCCTCCTGCATACAGTAGTTTAATGAGCTGTTCGTTGGTTTTTACACAAGTTTCCCCGTTGAACGCATAATTAGCGTCTCGCTGATGTTTAACAAATCAACAAAATATGTTACGACATCTTCTCGAAACGAATGAGAATCTGGGAACAGATAGCTGTTTAACGAGGGTTTACTTAACATGGTATGTGGTACTACTTCTGAAACGAATATTTCAAACATACGCGCGAACGCTTCTTTCTTTCGCAAGTAGTATTCACGGTTGTATCCGTTTCGTTTCTCCCAATTTTTCCGAGATGGATGTGTCAGTGGACACGCCTCTATCCCTTCAGTAATTAAGCGGCAATACTCCTCGTATAACGGAACAAACGCAGGTTGTTCTGAGCGTCGTTCTCCTGGTTCCCACTCATAATCAATGTAATGCCCGATTTCGTGGGTGAACACATGAATCCTACGGATATCCACTAAAATATTCAGTCTGTCAGGGTAATACAATCCGAAAGCGTTTTGTTTTCCTAATTTTTTAAACCTCAGGACACTGCGTCCTTCGGTGCTAGGAAGCGGTACGTAAGAACAAAAGAGTTTAAACGCTTCTTCCATTTGATGAAATACATCGACCGATAGGTCATTATGAATTTCCACTTCACCGAAGTGACCGAGAAACTCATTGTCTTTCATCAACTGTCGGATATGCGGGCGAATGTTTCGATTGGTTTCATAGACATTTTTCTCTCTATGCACGCGGGAGATATGATGTTTGAATGAACCTGTTTTTACTCCCTTGAACTGTTTTAAGTACAATGGAAAGTATTCTTTTTGCAGGTTAGGATATGTCATTTTTTCCAAGTGAAAACCACGCACATGATAATCCATGTCTTTATGTTTCACAGGGGTAATATCGCGGTTAGGATAGGCTCTTTTGACATACTGTATCAAAAACTCTTGCATTTCTTTATCTTTCGTTGGAATATGGATTTCATGTTTCTTTCCGTAAAACAAATACAGCATCTCGGCTAATTTTTCTTGCCATTCTAGGCGATAGTTGGTCATGAATCGATAAAACTCATTCAACACAAGGGTTTCGGCTAACACGTAATGAAAATCCAACATTAAATGATAGTCGTAGCCTTCATCCACTAATTGCCCTTCGACTCCGTGGCTCGGATTAGAACAATTTCCTGCGACCCATGCTTTTACGGTGTGACTCAGGTTTTTTCGTTCGAGCAAAAAAGGAACACCTTGGTGCTGAAACTCCGCTACTGTTAATTTACCTTTCTTGCAGTAGATACGAAGCAAATTACTGAAGTATGCGTAATCCTTTTCTGATACTCCTTCATCTTCATACGAAAGGATATCGAGTTGTTGATACGGTCCATTTACATATTCAATAGCTTCATAGGCACTTTCTGTTGTGGAACAATCAAAGCGATTGGCAATAACAAAACGTTTCACCCATTGAATCGCTTTTCGTAGTGTTTTATGAGGTTCATCTTGCTTGTAATACGTAATCGTTAAATCGTCTAATTCTTTCACCTTGTAGGTTCGTTTAATTGCTGTAGGCATGTGGGTACCCTCTCTCTTTCATGGTTTGTTTTCTTTTTCTATGAAAAGTTCCCTCGTATTATATCATTTTCAGTAAAAAAGGGTCGAAAAGTCTTTTATCTTTACAAAAGGACAACATATCAACATTTCTCGTTAAAGACGAGTAAAGTAAGTACTCGCATAAATAATCTCTTATAAATCCTTTCCCACTTTTTCTTTTGTCTGTTTATTCGTTTTGTAAATGCATATGATAAACTAACCTTAACATTGAAAAAGGAGCACACCTTCTATATGGATAAAAAACATAAAATTTATTATCAACGGGGAAGCGAAGAAATAGCTAGTAAGAATAAACGTGCCCACAAACTTGTACAGCGTTTTAATCAAACCAGTGTCGACGATGAAAGCGAAAGATTGTCTATCATTCATCAGTTGTTCGGGAGTGTAGGGGTTCATCCAAGCATCGAACATAATTTTCACTGTGACCTTGGCGACAATATTCATGTAGGTGACCACTTTTACGCAGGATACAATTGTACTATCCTGGACATGGCAGAAGTACGAATTGGTCATAATTGCATGATAGGACCTGACGTAGGCATCTACACAGCGGGACATTCCATTAGTCCAAAAGACCGAAATAAAAGTGGATATGCTATCCCTATACAAATTGGAAATGATGTATGGATTGGTGGACATTCCGTTATCTTAGCAGGCGTGACAATTGGTGACAATTCTATTGTCGCAGCAGGCTCTGTCGTAACGAAGGACGTTCCTTCAAACACTATTGTCGGCGGAAACCCTGCCAAACCATTAAAAACAATTTAAACAAAATAAAGGTACCTCCCTAAAGATAGAATTAAGAGTAAGTAAAAAGCCATTCCTTCTATAGGAACGGCTTTTTGCATTGAAAAAATATATATTTCTCGAAACCTTGTTTCACTCACCGCGCTGTTTCAAGACACGTAAGTTCTTTTTTAGTTCAAATACTTGTTCGTTTTCAAATCGTTTTTCAATACGTCCTAGATGACGAGAGATGTCTTCCATTCCTTCAATTACTTCACCTTGCAGTTCTTCTTGGTTTTCAGGGCTTAATTCTTTGTAAGTGGCTAGGATGTTTTGTAAGTCGTTAAACACGAGGGTTTCAATGAGGGTGTAATCTTGGATATCCAAATCATCTTGTTTTTCCATAATGGCATCGTACTGTCCTTTAATCGCTTGGATTTTCGTACAAATTTCTTCAGGTAATCCTTCGAGGTTGGCAAGTTCCCCTTTAGCTAGTTCTTTTTCCTGATGCGCTTCTTCCACTGTTTCAAAGGTTTTGCCTATGTATCGGTGAATGAACGATTGAAAGAGCTTCTTTTTCGTTTCCATCACATGTCGGTAATAGAACACCGTTGGATGGAACACATCTACCCCATCTTCATTTTTTAAAATCTTAAAAATCGGTTTGTTGATTTCATCATCGTTGACGTACATGATGAAGCTGTCTTCCTTTTTCCAAATCTCCAAGCTGAATTTATCTTCTTGGTAAAAGTACACGTCATACCCAAGCCCTGCTTCTTCTCTTTGCTGAAACGGGATAGATTCAAACGTAACCTTTTCAATAAACGAAGAAAACTGTTCAAATTCTCTTCTCATTCGACGTTTTCGTCTCACGTAATAAATACCAAACGCCGTGACTGCTACCACACCTGTAACCATAACACTCACTCCCTTTTCTTCTATTCTATCTTTTTTTAAAAACGAGATAAATCATCCCTTTAAAAAGGTTTTTCTATTTTTTCTTTTTTTCAATCATCACCAGCAAGAACAAAATCCTATTCTTTTGAAGGAGCGTATGTATATGAAAAAAGTTGCATGGATTACCGATAGCACCTGTGTATTGCCTGATGCGTTTTGCCAAGCGCATCATATTTATAAAGTTCCGCTACAAGTTATTGTAGACGGAGAATCTTTTCAAGACGGCGTGACCATTTCACCTGATGATGTGTTTTCGCAAATAGGATACAAAAAAATCACCACAAGTCAACCGTCTTTGAACGACTTTGTGACTCTGTATGAACAATTAAAAGAAGAATATGACCTAGGGGTTTCCTATCACATCTCGTCAAAACTAAGCGGAACACATAGTACAAGTGTACAAGCAGCGGAGATGGTCGGACTTCCGTTTCGAGGGATTGACTCCAAATCAGGCGTACACCCGATGAGTATGCTTCTAAAAGATGCCATACTGGACTACGAAAGCGGAACAGACCTTGATACCGTTCTTCAGAACTTAGAGCAACATTCATCGACGACTTCTATCTACTTTACGGTTGAAAACCTCCAACAGCTTCATCAAAGTGGTCGCGTCAAAGGCACGCAAGCATTGCTTGGCACATTATTAAACATTAAACCGCTCTTTTGCTTTGATAACGGCGAAGTAGTTCCCATTGAAAAATTACGTTCCCGTAAAAAAGCACTGGTGAAACTTGTATCGTATTTACACATTGACCGTGACCTCTTTGACGTGGTGCATGTCTCCATTTTTCACGGAGATGATGAAGAAACTGCTATTTCGTTAAAAGAGCTGTTACAAAACGAACATGGCATTACAGACGTAGAAATCCATCCTATTAGTCCTGTCGTGGGCACACTCACAGGAAAAGGAACCATCGGCTTAACGTGGATACGAAAACCAAAACAAGCCTAATTCTTCAAACAAACAAAAAAGAGAGCGATGCTCTCTTTTTTCAAAACTTTTAACCCATTAAATGAGGCGTGATGAAGGTTTCAACGAGTGCGGCCACGATTAACAACGGTAGCAACACATAGAAGAAGGAACGAATCGTTTGTTTGAATACCACTTTGTATGGGACATCTTGCTGTTTTTTAAAGAGCGCACGGTACGCACTTTTCCCGTGTCTAGCACCAAACACACATGCTAAGATAATCGCAGGAATTTCAAAAATACCGTGAGGAAGCATGTCCGTAAATATCGACTTGATGGCACTTGATTTTGGGTCCATTATTTCAAAAGCACCAAGTGTAAGCCCTAAAATTCCTCCATTTGAAATAAGCGCCACAACAGGGTAAAAGTAAACCGTAATGGTTGCTCCTACTAAAACGGCAAGAACCACTTTAAAATTGTTGAAAAAGATGCCAACACATAAATGAAATAGCGTACTCCATGAGCTATCCGATATCTTACCCTCGCTGATGTTATCTAATTCATTTGTTTCTCCGCTTACGTTATTAATAACAGCGGTAGACACTTTTTTAAACAAAGGCAATGCCGTTTCGTGATTCGCTAGTGTCCACGCATAGGTAACAATCCCGCTAAGTATGAACAAGACACTAAAAATGACGGTTAACCATATTTCTTTTTTACCAAACCCAATTTTCGTATAAACAGGCGACACCGATACGTCTTCTGTTTTTTCTGCTTCAACTAGAGGTTTTTCAAACTCGTTCATATTGTTCACTCCTTTTCTCTATCACGTTATCCATTCTTCGAAAGGAGTGGTTTTCTTTTTTAATCATTTTTCGTAATGTAGACATGCTTTTCCCCTTTATAAAGGATGTTGACGTTCCAACGCGGGCGCATCAGCATGTGGTTTTCCTCATTTAATTCCATCGTTAAGTGAATGTCATCATCACCTTCAGTGAGAATTGCCATTCGTTTTTGGTTTAGGTCTATGTATGGTTTTAACCCTTCCCCTAATTCAATTTTCCAATCTAAAAACTTCAATCTTTTACTCTCTCCTTACTACCTGCAGTACAAAAATCCATTGTGTAATTGTAACACGCATGCTCTTTCTTTTGCTAGGTCAGATATTCTTTGCTGAAAAAAACATTAGATAAAGGAAATACGGCGGTTCCACCATCCTGAAAACTCCCGTTTGGCTTCAGGTACAAGGTGGTCATATGCGTCCATTATACTTTGATAGTGTATGAGAAACCTCGTTTTTCCTGTTTCATCTTCACGAATTATCATGCGATTTTTGCTTGGTGACACATGCAAAACACGTGCTGTTTTACGTGTACCTCGGATTGTTAGAAACGTAATGGCTTCATGTGGTTGAAACAAGTTCACATCGAGTCCGTGAACAGGTGTGTAAAGGGTACACAGCGTTTTTCGTCTGGAAAGCGGATAAAAGGCTCCCTCAGAGAGATGAGAGGAGTCGGCTTTGCAGTGTGTACATCTGTACCATTCGTGGTCTTTTTCCCACTGTATCACTTTACCTTGTTGACACACATAACAGGGCACCGCATCTATCGGATTTAACTGATTTACATGTGTTAGATACGTATAATCATCAATACAGAACACACCTTGGCATGTTTCTTTTGAAAACCAAGCGGGATTGAATAACCCACTATAGTTAAAAAACTGCCCACGTTCCATACATCCCTCTTTTTCTAAAAAGGCAAATGCTTCTTCTAACGACCGTATCTTATTTTCTTGTAGCAACGTAAATACATTTTTCTCACTATAAACAAAAAAGCAGTCGTAGCGACCTTGTTTGGTGACTACGACTTGTGATTTTAAAGGTCTTCCCATTGATGTTCCTCACTATCACTGTATTTACCTGGAACCGCTTCTTTACTACTAATGTAAATGTCTGAAGAAATAAAACCTCTTCGTTGAGCTCCTTTTAAGGTCTCATACATGTCCTCGCGACCCCTAGGGTTGTAGGTATGGATATATATCTTGTCTGCATAGAGTCCATTCCCACAGAAGTATTTTACAAAATCATATCCTGTTGGCAAAAGCTCTTTGTTTTTATCTTCGCCTAAATCGTGGTCGAGTGAAAGAATGTGAACCTTATGTGTTTTCATAAGCTCTATAGCTTCATCCATGGTGCGGGCAATGACAAACCCTTCAGGGCAATCTCGTTTATCGTCTAAGTAAAGATTAATTTTCATGTTCATCACTCACTTTCATGTTTTGTTTATTATATCATAAAACATATCTTTTTCATTTTGTTTAATGCTTTTATTCTAATGAAAATTGCATGTTATCACTATTTCTTTTGACCTCCGATATCTGTATCGAGAATAAGCTGCAACATCAGATTTATGTTCCCTACATACGTAGGAAAATATCTAATTCTACGTAAGCGAATAATACATAGCTGTATTTTTTACATCTTTTCCCTATTATCGAGTATGATGGAAATAGAAATCTAAAACACGACAAAGGATGAGGAAAAATGGGAACGATATTAGACAATATAACGAAAAAAGAAAAATTTAAAAAGGTGATGAGTATTGTACGTGATGTCATTTACTTTTCTGAATACTATAAAGACTACGATACATCTTTATTACCCTTGTTATCGACCGAAGAACGTATGCTACTTCTTACAACAGAAACAATTGAGATGAACGGTCTTCCTAAAAAGCATAATCGCCATCCAAACAACCCTGCATATGATGACTATATTGACCTTGCACTTGCATTGATTCAAAAGGTTGTGGATAATTACATTCCGTTAGAGAAACAAGTAAATGAAAAGGGAGTTCCTTTCTGCCTAAAAACACTGACGAGCTTTTTAGCTGACGATGAAGTAGAAGATTGGAAAAAGGCTAGTCCTTTTACTTGCATGCTACGTGAAGACGTTCATGTGAAGAAAATTCACTTAGAAACGTCTGAAGACGGAGACGAATATAAAAATCCAATTGCTTCTAAAGCAGGTTTTGAGTTTGAAACGCTGGACCTGAAAGTGACACAAATGGGCGGAGGTTTATATGAAATCGTTGAAACTGGTGAACGGTTTGATATGATTGAATGCATTTTTGGTACTGCTTCTTGTGTTCTTCCACTAGAAGATAGTGAGAATCATACCTTACTAACATTTTGTAAAGGAGCAGAACTCTTGCATGTTAGTCATATAACATTTGAATAAGAGCGTAGTAAAAAGATAAAAGTGGAGCTTAGCTCTGCTTTTTTTTACATTTCTGCCTATTAAAATGGTTTCTCTTTTCTGCAAAAAAAGCGTTGAAATCAACGCTTTTTTTCTATCTTTTTAGTAATAACCATACTTCCTGATGTCTTTCTTGATGTCCAATATTCCCCTTCGAAATGAATACTGTTTCCTTCTTCAATAACATTTAAACGCACACTTCCAAAGTGAATAGGGTTGTCTTCTCGGTTATCTTGATACGCCGTGTTTTGGTAGTTATACCACAGTGTACACGTTTCATTCTCAGGATTGTAGTGAAGACATGTGTTTACGCTATCGCTTTGCGACTGCTTGGTCTTCATGCGTACGCTAAGTCTATCAAACTTTTGTTTAATCTCAATTTGACAAGGAATAGGTGGTAACGGTTTGTTTGTTTTAGGGTCTATCCATGTAGAAACCATTTCCCCTTCCCATTTACCATGAATAAAGGGTCCATTAAACAAGTTGAACTTTCTCAGCCACTTAATGACATGCTTGTTTTTCCATAAAACCAAGGTAATTAACCAATGTATGCATAGTGCTAAGAAAGAAATAATGGATATTTTTCGAAATGGATTTGAAAATCCTGTAATTGCAAATACAAGAATGGCACAAATAATGGTGATGTAAATCAGTATACTTCGGTATTTATCATTGTTACACAAAATAAATCGCTCCTTTAGTTTGTTGTGAGTAGTTCATATGTTTTAGAAGCAAAGTAGTTGATGTCTTCTGCATGAAAGCCTCGGTTGTCTGTAAATAGCGGTAAAATCCCATTTACTTCTGTCCAGTTGTGGCAAGGGTTTTCTTTTTCTGTACGTCCATAAAGCTGAACTAATACGTTCTCAACCGCTTGTTCAAGTGAATCCGATGCAAAATAGCAGTTTGCTACGTTGTAAACGGCACATTCAATACCAAACGAAGAGATATTCCCTACGCGTTTATCACCTTGCTCAATGAGCTGGTATTTACAGCGTTTTAAAATGCGAACAATTCGTTTGTACTTTCTGTTAGTTAAATTGTTTTTTACTACACCATTTGTGTAATGCTGTTCAGGGAAGTTGATAATCTTGTTTCCGCTTTTATCAAAGAACTGAACGCCTGATTCATATGAGCTTTTGATGCCATTGTAATGACGGTATTCCATACAAGGAACCACGTCTGCATCTACGCGATAATGATTGGAGTTGATTTTGAAGCATTTCTTTCCTTTTGTTGCACTGTCTCCAAATTTCTTTCGTAGTGCTGACCAAATCAATTGTTTGTAATGGTCATACGTTAAAGAAGACGGGACAATTCCTTTTGCTTTTTTGTCTGCAGCATCTAAATTGCTGTAAAACGTTGAATATAACTTCACACAAATATCCACGTCACTTGTTGTTCGGACGTTGGTATTGTTGTGATAAGAACCTTGAGGGACCAATTTAAAATCTAATTGTTTTAGTTCCTCACACGCAGAAATGGCGTCTTTAATCATGCGTAACGCATTATCACACTTCTGCTCCTCGGTCGTACTTGCTGGTTTTGACCATCGTTGAATTTTTTCTGAGTTCATTGTGCTGACTGTCATGAATATGACCTCCTAGGTTGTATTGGACGTACATTATAGTCCAAAATTTACCTTTTTATAAAAAACATTTGATTTTTTATGTATCTCTTATTCGTGCGTAAAAAAGAACCACTGATTTCTCAGTCGTTCTTTTCCTTTTAGGAGAAAACATGAATGTTTGGTAAAATAAAAGAAGAAACATCAAGGAGGACATTTACTTGCTACACTTAACCAATTATTTTAGCGCACTGGACAGGCATCACAATGAGTACATTGAACAAGATGACCAAACAGGCGATATTCACAATCAGTTTGAAATGGAAAGCGAACAGCTTAAGCATAAACACATTACCTTCCACCCGCGTTTCCATCCTATATCAGTTGTCGTGGAATACCGCGAGAAAAAGGACTGGACATTCGAGGTCGACAAGACGTACACATATATGTATATCGAGGGCGATAGCCAAGATAAACCAACCCCTTGCCCCATTTGCGGATGTACGGTTGAACAGATGACCATTGAGGAAGATGAGGACGATACCGACCTGATGTATATTCATGACTGCGGATTTAGCAAAGAATCGATTGAGAACGTGATATACGAGGTTCTTGAGCTGAACTATATTGAGAGTCTTGAAGGCTATCCTTCTTCTCTTGAAGTCGATTGGCACGAAGAAGGTCAATTTGGTTTTTCTGATGATGGCAACCATTATACAACCAATGAAAGTGGCATTTATCATTTTCATTACCACGAAGAAGATATATATTGTACATTTTGTTCACGAAACGAACCGTACGAAAAGTGGGGGGAAAGTGACATGGTGTACCAGCTATGCCCTGTTCTAACCAAGAAGCAAGATACTATTAAAGCGTTATTATCTTCCCTTCCTATGCCAAACAACCAGCCATAACAAGCTGTTTCTATGGAGTAATCAAAGACAGAAAGACTTTTCTTTATACTAAATACAAAACAAAAGAGTTCATGTCTTTTTTTAGACGTGAACTCTTTTTTGATGCATTTTTACATGTGTGTCGTTCTCTTCTTGATGCAAGCTTTGACATAGGTCGTCGCAATACAATCCTTCGTGGTTAAGTGGGTCTTCGCAATATAGACAGTTTTCAACGCTTTCTTTACAATCAATCTCAATAAACTGAGAAGCAAATCGAAGAACGTCTGCTTTATACGTACAAGCTCCGACAAAACTCATAAATTGTGTTTCTTTTAGTTTCCCTTTCTTCATACGAATTCCAAGGGCAAGCTGAGTAATAAGTTCACGTTGACTGAGGCATTCCATGTTATAAATGTGCATAGTATCCGCTCCTTTTTTACACATCCTACCACCGTATTTTGAAAAAAGTATTTTTTTCTTTAAAAAAATTGCAACGAGACTTCTTTTTTTTACCTTCTCTCTTTTACACTGTAAAAAAAGAGAGAAATAGGAGAAGAGAAACATGCCCCCCAAAATATTAATTGAGGAAGCGGTCGACATCTACCAAAAGGAACGCTTCTCTCATACCCCATTTGAACACCTTCCAGGTTTCCACGATTTAAACTTCCGAAACAAAGGGTTTGCAGGACAATGGCTTGAAACCTTGCTGTATAATACAGACCGACCCTTAGGTTCTGCGCACACTGACTTTTTAGACGGTGAACTCAAAACCTTTTCCCTTAAGTCAAAAGATGAACCGCAACATACCATCGCCATTACTACCCTTTCAGCCGTTCTTGATGATATTCAAGAAGGCAGACCCTTCGAAGAAACCAAGTTATATGAAAAAATTCAACAGTTATTGCTTATCCCCATTTACAAACAAACACCTAACAAAGAAGAATGGATGTTTTTAGATGCTATTCACATTAAGCTAGAAGATGATGAACCGCTTTTTGAACATTTAAAAGATGAATACGAAGACCTCGCTTCTCGCATCCGTTTTGGCATTCGCTTTCAACGAACCTTCAGTGAACTCGGCTTACGACGTACTTTCCTCGAAATCCGCACAAAAGATTCTTTTCCTTACACACCCATTACATTTAATGGTTTTGAACACTCCGACAAAGGACGCGCCTTTTTCTTTCGCAAACCCCTTATCCGCTACTTTTTATCGCACGGAACCCGCGTATAACTCATAGAAAACATTCCTTTTTCTTGCTTTTATGGTATAAGATAAGCACATTGAGACCTATCTTTTTATACAAAGGAGGTGGTCACCCATGCGCAAATATCTGAGTTTACTAACCCTATTTATAATCACGATGACCTTATCCGTTATGTCACATGCCTATGCCTTGTCGCCTGATGAACGAGTAGCGTATTCCATTTACAAAGTGATGGCAGTAATAGGCGTTATATTATTTTTAGCATCCCTGTTTTTTCTGATATATTCAAAGTTTATTTCACAAAGACGTGCCACGGTGTTAAAAGGATACATGGGATTTGTTTTATCCGTTATCCTTTTATTGATTAGTCGCGTATTTCTTCGTTTGTTTGCTCCGCATGCGCTAGCAGACACCTCATCTATGAGTAAGAACGTGTTTTTTATGACACTTGCAGGAATTGTCTTTGTTGCAATTTTACTGCTTATTGGATGGATGGTCGTAGTACGAATCAAAACGGCACGCGCATCAAAACCACGCGAAAAGACACCACCTCATACCCACAAAACAGTCTCCATGAAATTATGCACTCCGTTTTTAGCCTATCTTGGTCGCGAATCGTTTCAAATGGAAAGCGATACGACTTATCTGTCCACATCTGCGTTTTCATGGCACGCAACGTATGAAATTAAGGAGTGGCAACATGTACTTACCTTCTATCAACAAGACCTTTCTGTATGCACGTTGGTTTACCATAAACAAGAGGAAGTAGTAGATGTAGTGGTACCAAAAGGACTGACGTTAACGGATGTGCCTGAAGACCTTGCGTCCGTCGGCTTATCGATTCATCGTCACTTGTATGAGCAATACTTGTCTCAACATTTTTCGATTCACAAATGGCATGAAGTCTATGTTTCGTCCATTTCTTCTCGAAACGTTCAAGAAGCGGTTTCTTCCTTGCTTACTCTTCATTACAAAGTGTTGAGCTACCATAACCAATTCTCTTCAGAAACACTTATTTTCTTAAATGAGTTGTTCCCTGAAGATGTGAAACAGCTTCTTCACCCTTATCTACGTCTCCCTGTTTCTCAACAACAGCAAATGGAATCGTCCCTTTTAGATAAACTTTCTCTTCTTCATAAGCGGTTAGCTTCTTACGAAGAAGACCTGAACACACAGCTTGAAAAAGACATGGAATATGCTTTTCGTTTAATTGATGAAAAGTATCAAACCCGAAAAGACAACGAGGTGTAAACCCGCTGTCTTTTTTATTACTATTTTTATCTCTTTTTCATAAGGTAGATGTAAACCAGGTGAACCTGCAATGATGATGCTATTAGGTGAATGATTTTTATCTTTTTCATAAGGTAGGTGTAAACTTCTAAACTTTTTCATATGAGAGTGGATAACAATATTTTTATCTTTTTGTTAAGGTAGATGTAAACAGCTAAAAGAATGTTTTTAAAGGGCGAACTGATATTTTTATCTTTTTCGTAAGGTAAATGTAAATCAATTAGAAACAGGCATAACGTATTTGTCTTCATTTTTATCTTTTCTATAAGTTAGATGTAAAAAGAGAAGCGTAGTAAGAGAATATTGGGGTGTTATTTTCATCTTTTCGATAAGGTAAATGTAAAACTACAATGAGATACGTACAATTCAAACCAAAATGAAATTTTTATCTTTTTAATAAGATAGGTGTAAGCAAACTTTTTCCATTCGGCGCATAGCACTCCACGTTTTTATCTTTTTGGTAAGGTAAGTGTAAACTTTTATGTATCTAGGACATGAAAGAACAAGTAATTTTTATCTTTTTTATAAGGTAGATGTAAGCTCGTTCCGCTGACCATTCATTTGTAGATACGTTATTTTTATCTTTCCGATAAGGTAAATATAGTCTGCATGTAAGAAAAATTATATCAAATTGTTCCAAATAAGGAAAGGATTTTGCTTTACTTAAGCTGCAAAGAAAGCATTTACACACGTGTAACATAAAAAAAGAGATTCCTTTAAAAGAATCTCTTTTGCTTTTTTACTTATCTAAGTTGGCTAATTGAATCATGTATTTACCAGCTTGCCAGTCTCCACCTAACTCTGCAATGCCATATAATAACGCGTGCATAAAGTTATAGCTAGCTTGGTAACCTACTTCCTTATTTCGAAGAACGGAATAGTACATATATTCTTTACCTTCTTCATTTCTAGTGCTGGACGTGTTTTTAACTTGAACAATTGTAATATCTTCGCTTACTTTTACAACATCGTATACCGATTTACCTTCAAATAAACGTTTCTCGATATCTCGTTCGTAGGCTCTCGTCTCGTTATCACGTTCCATCGCACCTGAAATGTGGGCAATTTGGATTTCGCTAAGTTTGCTAAAGTCTGTAGTTTTTGGATTCATTTGTATCTTCCTCTCAATTTTGGGTTATTGTCTTCTCTCCCTATTCTACATGCTTTTGGTAAAAGTGGAAAAAAAGAAAGGATTTTTTACTTTTTTTCAAAACAAGGGGTTAGAAAAGAAATCTGTTTCCAATATGGAATGATGCAAAGACGCGATGTTTTGTCCGTCTCAAAAGGAGAGAGTTCATGTACAATCGTGAAAGTAAAATTTTAATCATTGTGCCCTCTTACAATGAATCCATGAACATTGAACAAACCCTCACTCATTTATCTCAGTTAAAAACGCATTTTGCTAATTTGCAAATTTGTGTGATTAACGATGGTTCACATGACGACACCAGTCAAAAAGCCAAAACCTTCGACGTCGTTGTGATTGATTTACCGTTTAACTTAGGGATTGGAAGTGCTGTTCAAACAGGGTACAAGTATGCGTTTAAAAACGACTATGACATTGCTATTCAGTTTGATGCGGATGGTCAGCACAATGTCGAAGATTTAATCGATTTACTTACCCCTATCTTTGAGGACGAAGCGGATATGGTGGTTGGGTCTCGTTTTGTCGAAAAAACGGACTACAAAGGTGCTTTATCACGCCGTATCGGAATCTTCTACTTCTATTTTCTGTTGAAAGTCTTAACAGGAAAGCGATTCACAGACCCGACTTCAGGATATCGAGCGAAAACAAAGCCTGTTATTAAGGAATTCGCTGAAAGTTATCCTAAAGACTATCCTGAACCTGAAGTGTTAGTATCCTTAACCAACAAAAAGTTTCGCATCAAGGAAATCAAAGTGAACATGAAAGACCGTCAAGGCGGAAAGTCTTCGATTAACTTAGTCAAATCCGTCTATTACATGGGAAAAGTGAGTTTGTCGATTATCATGCAAAAATTAAAATAAGAGGGAAGTGATAACGTGAGCAGTATCAATTGGCTTTCGTTTGCAATGGTAGTTCTCTTCCTTTGTGCGGTGCTTGAATTTGCACGTCGAGGAATTTTGGAGATTAAATATACCATTTTATGGCTGATTACATGTGTAGTCATGATGGTGCTGAGCCTGCAAACAACTTGGATTGAATGGCTATCAAACGTAACAGGCGTTCACTATGCTCCGTCTTTATTGTTTTTAGTCGCATTTTTATTTTCACTCGTGTTAATTTTCGATTTAACACGCCGTATTTCAAACATTAACCACAAAGTGGTGAGTTTATCGCA
>Ga0105244_10000118_pt1 | contig 83868 bp, 79 predicted proteins | sample KBSM44metaG_FD_80423 | JGI IMG/M metagenome (GOLD analysis project Ga0105244, IMG submission 80423) | Miscanthus rhizosphere microbial communities from Kellogg Biological Station, Michigan, USA - KBS M4-4 metaG | ecosystem: Host-associated > Plants > Roots > Rhizosphere > Soil | place...
AGCATCAGCAGGCTATAGCGGGCAAGCGTCAGGCCAACAAACAGCAGGCGAGAACGCTCGCCGCCGCTCAGGGTGCTGACCTTTTGTCCGTGGCGCGCCCAGGGGAACCCGGCGCTAATCAGGGCCATTTTGCGGTTCTGCGGATCGGGGGCAAACGGCTCCAGGGCGTCAAGCAGCGAGGCATCGTCCGGCAGCCGGTGCAGCGTCTGGTCGTAGTAACCTGGCGATACGCGAGGATGGATCTTCAATCCGTCGTCTGTCCGTGCATCCGTAAACTGTCGCCAGATGAGCTTCATCAACGACGATTTACCGCAGCCGTTACGACCCACAATCGCCACCCGATCGCCGCTTTTTAGCCGCGCGATGTCGATGTTGAACAGGTCCGGAAGGCCCGGCGCTGGCGGCACGCCGAGGTTTTCCATCTCCAGCAGGCGGTCAGCCCGAAGCGCGTCGCCGCGAAGGGTTAACGTCCACTGGCTGCCGGCCGTCACTTCCGTCTGGCTCTCCTTTAGCCGTTCGACCTGTTTTTCCATCTGTTTGGCCTTGCGGGACAGATCTTCGTTGTCGTAAACCTTGCCCCAGGTCGCCAGCCGCCTGGCGCTGGCGGCCACGCGGTCGATCTCCTTTTGTTCTGCTTTATGACGCTGCGCATCGCTTTCGTCCCTGGCAGCCAGCGCGCGGCGCGCGGCGGTGCAGGGAAGGGCAAAGTAATGCAGCGTTTTGTCACGCAGGAACCAGCTGCCGTTGGTCACGGCGTCCAGCAGCTGACGGTCGTGCGAAACCAGCACGAAGCTGCCAGCCCAGTTCTGTAAGAACTGCTCAAGCCAGAGCATGGTGGGCAGGTCGAGGTGGTTGCTGGGTTCATCCAGAAGGAGGAGATCCGGCTCGCCTATCAGCGCGCGCGCCAGCAGCAGGCGCGTATGCTGTCCGCCGCTCAGGGTGGCGGATTGCAGCGCCATGTCCTGCGGCGTAAAGCCCATGCCCGCCAGCAGCGTTTCGGCTTTCCAGCACAGGCTGTCGCGTTCAGCAGACGGCAGCTGAGCCAGTACCGCATCCAGCATGGTCAGGGGATAAATCGCTTCCGGCAGATGTTGCTCCACGCGCGCCATCAGGCAGTGGCCGGCCAGCGCTACCGTTCCGGCAGCAGGGGAGTCCGTACCGTCCAGAATTTTCAAAAGCGTACTTTTTCCGCAGCCGTTATCGCCCAGCAGACCAATGCGGTCGCCTTTTTTCAGCGTAAAGGAGAGTGAGTCGAAGAGCGTGCCAAACGCCGTTTCAACGCGTAAAGATTGTGCAGTGAGTAAAGTGCTCATTGTTGCTTACCCAAGAGTTACAGGCATGGTTATGCCTCGTCAAACATCGCTGACGATAACTCAGTAAGCCCGAGAGAAGGGATTTCAGGGGTTGGTGTCTTCGCTCAAGCAGAAGTTATCGCAGCACGATACCGATAACGCTTGAGCGAGTGCGATCGCCAAATGTATGTGAAACATTGAAAATTTCACGATACAGCATAATTGGCCTCCTTATATGTTGTGAGTTTATAGGAAGCTATCACTATATAACGTTTTTAAGCATAAGCCTACCTTTACCACTTATGGCAGCTCTGCGGTTAACTTAAGCATTTTCACTTTTCATCAGGGTCAATGGAGGTAAAGTACCTTTTGGTCCCCTTCGTTATCATGCGCAACAACGATCGTTCCATGAATCACGATAGATAATATTACCCTCCGTATACTTCCAGGTTATCGCTTCATAGCGTAATTCGAGCGTTTCAAGGTGTGTACTGCTCATACTGTTAGGAGCCAGGTAGGGTGCAACCGTTGTGAACTTGACGTTTTCCAGAATGATATTGAAATACTCGGCCTCAATGCCTGATTCGAGAATTCGATACATTTTAATTGTGGCTTTCTTCATAGTTCGGCCTTCACAGACAGCGCGATATAAAAGTGGAGTTGTCTGATCAAACTCCTTTACTATTGTGATAGGGCGATGAACTCGCGTTCCTGTCAGTTTTCCCCAGCTTGGATCTACTGGGATAGTGACACCGTGTGAGAAGGATTTTAACTCGATAGACCCCAAGCGAAGTGGCATAAGGCAATTGCCAACGATCGGAGAACCATTTTCATCTTCAAGCCATAAGTGTGCGGGTGTAGACATAATATCTCCTTATCAATAAGATAGCCTTTGACGGCTACCATTTGACATATCGATAAAAGACAACGATAACGAAAATGCAGAATATGGGGACAGGCCATATCGGTCCATCAGGGAAAAATTGAAAAAAGACAACAGCAAATGCAAGTGTCAATAAGGCAGGGCCGTACATTGATATCAATGACCTGAATATTCGCCTGAAAATCCGTTTAATAAGAATCATTATGCTCATCAAATCAGCCTTCTGATGATATCTGCAATTTCACCATCCGACCCCCACTGTGCTTTAAACGCTCCTGCTCGCTCAAACAATGGTTCTATCAGGAAGTACATCATTTCCAATTCCTGTGCATATAATGCCGAATAGTACTCTGGATAGGTAATCTGAAGACGACTCGCGCAATCTGCCGCTTTCTGCACAACGCCATATACGCCAATAATCCCAACAAAACCGCCTGCTCTTCGTCCTGTCTGTACACTGAGTTCAAGACTTAAATTCAAGCCTGCAGCAACAAATGATGCTGTTGCTAAAGCAAATCCCGAGTTTGTCAGTGAACTTGCGGCGATATGAATATTTACTGCCATTAGTAATTGTTTGATGTGCTCTAGTTGATCGGAGGTTTTGTGCCGGAATACTTCTTCAAAATAGATTTTGAGCATTTCACACACAACATCTCTATGCCATATTACATGATATACACCCTTAGCAAATCGCATGTCTTCGGACTTTTGCTTCTGACATACATCCTGATATTCAGCAGTAAAGCAAGACGTATAATACAGCGCGCGCGTAGCACCTGCGCCGATCGTTTCAATCTGATTTGATACGGCTTTTCCTACACCCGCTAATGCGTGGTCGAGTTTTAACGCAAGGATGTTATTCGCCTGTAAATAACGTATCACTTGATCGCTATAGTACATAACCGCTCCTTGCTTCCCTCGCGACTTTGCAAATCAATAGCGCTTTTGATGTCTGCACTCCATCATCTTTCACCCAACAACAAACCGGGATTGCCATTTCAAAATGCCTTTTATGAGTAATGCCGAACGTTACTAAACCCTCAAAATGTTCTGTTTATTAGGCAAAAAATGTTATGCAAAATATTTATATTTCAACGAGATATGCATTGTTGTTGAAATATTGATTTTTTAAATGATGGAACAGGGGAAATGGCGTAGTAGCAGCAAAGAAAATAAAGGAAGGAGGGGCTCACGTTCCCTCTCCCGTTGAGGAGAGGGAACGGTCAGAGCGCAGAATTAAATCGAGGTACGACGATAGCTGCGGTATTCCGGCATCCAGTAGTTATCGTCAATGGCCTGCTGCAGCGCATCGGCAGAGGTATTTACCGCCACGCCCTGCTGCTGGGCCATTTTGCCGACCGCAAACGCAATGGCACGGGAGACTTTCTGGATATCTTTCAGCTCCGGCAGCACCAGGCCTTCACCATCGTTCACCAGCGGGGAGTGGCCCGCAAGGGTCTCACTTGCCGACATCAGCATTTCGTCAGTAATGCGCGACGCGCCGGAGGCGATAACGCCCAGACCAATGCCCGGGAAGATATAGGAGTTATTGCACTGGGCAATCGGATAAACCTTGTCTTTCCAGACTACCGGATCGAACGGGCTGCCGGTGGCAACCAGCGCATTGCCTTCGGTCCAGGCGATGATGTCCTGCGGCGTCGCTTCCACGCGAGAGGTCGGGTTAGAGAGCGGCATCACGATTGGGCGTTCGCAGTACTTGTGCATCTCGCGAATGATCTCTTCGGTGAAGAGGCCGGTTTGCCCGGAAACGCCGATCAGAATATCCGGCTTCACGTTGCGTACCACGTCGAGCAGGGAGAGCACTTCGTTGTCGGTGTCCCAGTTCTTCAGTCCTTCGCGCTTTTGCACCAGCTTCGTCTGGAACGGGAGCAGGTTTGGCATACCATCCGTCAGCAGGCCAAAGCGATCGACCATGAACACGCGGGAGCGTGCCAGCTCTTCGCTTAATCCTTCGCGCTGGGTCTGGGCGATAATCTGTTCGGCAATGCCGCAGCCCGCAGAGCCTGCGCCGAGGAACACGATTTTCTGATAGCTCAGCTGGCTGCCCGCCGCGCGGCTGGCGGCAATCAGCGTGCCCACGGTGACGGCTGCAGTGCCCTGAATGTCGTCATTAAACGAGCAGATCTCATCCCGATAGCGGTTCAGCAGCGGCATCGCGTTTTTCTGCGCGAAATCTTCAAACTGCAGCAGCACGTCCGGCCAGCGGTGCTTCACGGCCTGGATGAAATCATCAACGAACTGGTAATACTCGTCGTCGGTAATGCGCGGGTGGCGCCAGCCCATGTACAGCGGATCGGTCAGCAGCTGCTGGTTGTTAGTACCCACATCAAGCACCACCGGCAGCGTATAGGCCGGGCTGATACCGCCGCACGCGGTGTACAGAGAGAGCTTACCGATTGGAATGCCCATTCCGCCGATGCCCTGGTCGCCCAGGCCAAGAATACGTTCACCGTCGGTCACCACAATCACCTTGATGTTGTGGTTAGGCACGTTCTGCAGAATGTCATCCATGTTGTGACGATTCTGATAGGAGATAAACACGCCGCGTGAGCGACGGTAGATTTCAGAGAAACGCTCGCAGGCCGCGCCGACCGTCGGGGTGTAAATTACCGGCATCATCTCTTCGAGATGATTTTGTACCAGGCGGTAGAAGAGGGTTTCGTTGGTGTCCTGAATGTTGCGCAGGTAGATGTGCTTGTCGATTTCGGTTTTGAAGCCCTGGTACTGTATCCAGGCGCGCTCTGCCTGTTCTTCGATGGTTTCAACCACTTCCGGAAGGAGGCCCAGCAGGTTAAAGCTGCTGCGTTCTTCCATGCTGAAGGCACTGCCTTTGTTCAGGAGGGGGAATTCCAGTAATACCGGACCGGCGTATGGAATATATAAGGAACGATGTTTTTTCAGTTTGTTGTCCATGTCACTCACTCTTTTTTTGAAGATCCGTCCCTGACACTGCTGTTTGTCATCTTTCTGGCCTGTGCTGCGGGGCGCGGTCGGGCAGTATTATAGAGGAGCTAAATATTAATTACCGCAACACATAAAAAAAACACCATCGGGATTACCGATGGTGCTGTGGATTTCGTGCCGGAACTTACTTGCCTGCGTGGCGTTTCCTGCCCGTGGCGTGGGTGACCTGGGTTTCGCTGTCGCCCTCAATCACCACTTTGCGCTGGTTAGACAGCTTGTAGTTCAGTCCCAGAATATGGCGTGCCTGACGGTTCGATTTCATATTAACTCCTCAATCCTGTTGATAGTTTTAAGGACAAGCCTGCTTGCGCAAGCGAAATGTAACCCCTTAGGTTGCAGATCCAGCTTAGCAGGTTTTTACAAAGGTGCGCTTTGCCCGCTCACAACGTAGTTAATGGTCTGCTGGTAGATGTCACTGAGGATGTCATTGTCTGTGGCTTCCACCCACCGGGTCAGTTCCATCAAAATGTCATCTTCAGTCACAGCACCGTGCTCGGCGTGAAGACCCTGCGCAATAGCGTTCACGAGTTCTGGTTGTGCTGATGTAGTATTTGCCGGGTAATAAGTAAACATGCTGCCTCCGTTCGTTATCTGTTTAATGTTACGGCTTGCAAAATCGTAATTCGCATTCAGAGTGACAAATATTTTTGCCGTTGTGGTTCAGATTCGTCCTGGAAATAAAAATATCATATGCCTTAGCACAAAAATAAAATTTAGGGTTTCCAGCGGCGTAAATTTGTTGTTTTTTCGTAGGGCATGGGTGAAGGCCAGGAAATCAATTCCACAATGCTGCCCCATGGCGTTTGACCATAACAGAAAGCATTCCCTTCGCCTTGCTCGTCCGGGAAGGTGAGCGGCTTCGGCTCTGTAAACATTTCGCCCCCGGCGGCGGTAAATGCAGTGACGGCAGCGTCAAAATCATCAACATAAACAGCAAAGTGCTGCAGGCCGAAGTCGCTTGCACGGGCAGGCATACCCTGCTCAGGGCCGTGCATTTCGAAGAGTTCTATGCCGGGTCCGTGGGGCATGGCGAGCATGCGGATGGCGCGGATTTTAGTGCCGGGGAATAACCTCAGCGTGTGCTGCTGGGCGGAGTGGTCAATATTATCCGTTTCGGCATCGACAGAGTGATATAAAACCTGTGCGCCGAAAGCGCGTTCAAAAAATAGGGTGGCTTTTTCAATGTCGGGCACCGTAATACCGATGTGGTCGATGCCCCTTACCGATGAATGCATATATATCTCCTGCTATAAAAAATATAAATATAGCAGGAGATTGTCAGGCTATTACCACTTCATTTCGCCGGTATTGACTTTGGCGCTCAGTTCCAGGGAGCTGTCCTCAGCCAGGTTTGGCCACTGTTTTTTCATCGCGCTAATGACGCCAGCCGAATCTTCATGCTTCGCTAACGCCACGTCAAACTGCTGCAGATACTGGCGGGTAAAGTCGATAGCGCCCGTTCCCGCAGGAGGGGTTCCGAGGTAATGCCCCGGAATAATGCGCTCTGGCTTATGGGCGGCCATGTTATCCAGCGTTTCCTGCCACTGCTTACGGCTTTCTGGCGTTTGCGTGTCCGCCGTCCACAGGTGAATGCCCCAGGAAACGCCGGTCCCGCCGAGGATCGTTTTCGCCGATGGGACCCACACGTAGGCCGCGTAGCTGTCTGCCTGCTCGATATCAACCTTCTCGCCATCCACCATAAACGTGTTGGAGGCAATGACCTGCGGCACAACCAGCTGGGTTGGCGCACCGTCCTTCATCTGCGGACCCCAGAAGGCGAGCTTGGCATCTTTTGTGGCGTTGATATGGTCAACGACCTGCTGCGTCGCCACCACCTTCGCATTCGGGAAAGCCTTCACCAGCGGCTGCAGCCCGAAATAGAAGTCCGGGTCGCCAGACGTGATCACGATCTTGTTCAACGTTTTACCGCTTCGGCGAATTTTCTCCACCAGCGCTTCGCCGTCCTTGACGCTGAACTGCGCGTCAAACAGCACGGCCTCGGTTGGGCCGGAAACCAGCGTGGAAGAGACGGCAAAAATACCGTTTTCCTGCGGGTTATAGGTATCAATGGTCAACGGCACAGCGAAAACGGCCGGGGTGAAAAGGGCGCACAGCACAGCAAGGCGGGTGATTTTCATTCTGTTATCTCTGTTCTTCAGGAAAGTCTCTATTGTACGGATCTCTTCATTTGCCAGAATTCCTGAAACAAGACATGCTTAGTTTCATAATCCGAGCAAATGGAGCAAAGAATGGATCGCGTTATTGCCGCCCAGGTCTATAACCGCATATGCGAGCTGGGGAGCTTAAGCGCCGCGGCGAGAGCGCTGGGGATCTCCCGGCCCATGGTCAGCCGCTATCTCGAACAGATGGAGAAATGGGCGGGTACGCGGCTGGTGAACCGGTCTACGCGCAAGCTGACGCTTACGGCAGCAGGGGAGAAAGTGCTGTTGAAAACGCGCACGCTTTCGCAGATCTCACAGGAAATTGAAGATCAGTCCGCGAAGGATTTGCCCTCCGGCACGCTGCGGGTCGCCTGCGCGCACTTTACCGCCATGCACATGATTGCCCCGGTGCTGCCGCAGCTTCTGTCGCGCTATCCCCAGCTGCGCATCGAGCTGGACGTGAACAACCATCCGGTGAGCCTGGTCGGGGAGCGCATTGATGTCGCCGTCCGCATCACCGATAACCCCGAGCCGGGGATGATTGCCCGCCGTCTGGGGGAGTGCCGATCCGTACTGTGCGCATCGCCGAAGTATCTCGCGATCCACGGAATGCCGCAGCAGCCAGCGGATTTAGCCGGACACAACTGCCTCCACTACAGCTTTTTCGCCGGTCAGTCGTGGCACTTTCTGACGCCAGAAGGAGAAAGCCTGAGCGTTGCGGTGAGCGGCAATCTTAGCGCCAGTATCTCCTCGCTGCTGATGGATGCGGCGGTCAAGGATTGCGGCATTGCGATGCTGCCCGAGCGCGAAGCGCAGCAGGCGCTGGAGCAGGGATTGCTGGTTCCCGTGCTGGAGCAACTGACGCCGAAACCCCTTGCCATCCATGGCATTTATCAGTCCCGCGACTACCAGCCCGCAGCGCTGCGCGTGCTTTTGGATGAGATTGCCCGTTACCTGAGCTAACCTATTTTGCCGCCAGCCAGGGCGTTTCCGTGCTCCAGAAGATAATGTCTGCGCCAAGATAATCCTCGGCGAACTGCACAAACTCGTCCCGGGTGAAGGGTTTGCCCGTGTTCGGGTTTTTGTAGGTCAACGTCGGCTCCTGAACGGCCATCGCCACCAGCGGCAGCTTGCCTTTGTAGTGATTGAACAGAGGGTATGCGTTTTTCATCTGCGCCTTGCGGTGTGGAACGATATCCGGGCCGCCGAGGCCGATGCTGTTGGCGCTGGCAAAGGCAAACAGTCGCCCCATGTAGTTGTGGTCATTATTCCATTCGCACGGCCAGAAGTTGACGTACTGAACAACGTGGGATTTTGTGAACACTTTTCGCGCGAAGGCCAGGTTTTCCATTTCCCCGGCAAAATAGCTGTCGCAGGTGAAGCCCTTGGGCGGTTTTTTCTCGTCAAGGTCGATAGCGGTTTCCGGCAGGTTGACGCCGTACACTTCGCCATCAAAACGCCTGGCGATAGCGGCCAGCAGCGCCTGATAACGTTCGCGTACGGCCGGGTTCCACTGTTGCGCCACCCAGCCTGCGCCCACCGGTTTTCCTTCGCCCGGGTTATCAAACTGCGGCGAAATGCCTCCGCCGTAGCGGGCATCCTGCATCAGATAATCAGGAACGTAACGGGCGTCCTGTTCGAAAAAACGATCCTGGATCTGGATGAAGAGCTTTTTGTTGGCGGCCTTGAGGCGGGCCAGATCCTCTTCAATTTGCGAAAAATTGTATTTGTCTTTCTCAGGCTCCAGCGCGCGCCAGCTGTAGACGATCTGCGCTCCGCCTATATCGCTGCGGGAGATCTGCAAAGCGGCGGCGTCCAGTTCGCCCGAGCTGGTATAGATAAAATTCTCGGGCGTTTTCGCCAGCAGGGGAAGCGCTACGACCAGCGATGTTAAGGCAGCGGCCATTCTGATAGTCAGGGTCATGATCAAGTCCTTTATGTCATCAGATACTCAGATTTCTCTGCGTTCCGGGGCGTATCGGATGTGTAGTCTATACTTAACCCTTTGTAAGCCAAAAGGAGAGCAAGAATGACGATTCATAAGCACGGTTCAGCACACTGGTCTGGCGACATTAAGCGCGGCAAAGGGACGGTTTCCACAGAGAGCGGCGTTCTTAACCAACAACCCTACGGCTTTAATACCCGTTTCGAAGGTGAAAAAGGCACTAACCCGGAAGAGCTGATTGGCGCGGCGCACGCGGCCTGCTTCTCAATGGCGCTGTCGCTCATGCTGGGTGAAGCGGGTTATACCGCCGATTCCATTGATACCACGGCAGATGTGTCGCTGGATAAAACCGACGGCGGTTTTGCGATTACGAAAGTCGCGCTGCAGAGCAAGGTAACGGTGCCGGGCATCGACCCTCAGCAGTTTGACGGCATTATCCAGAAAGCGAAGGCGGGTTGCCCGGTGTCGCAGCTGCTCAAGGCAGAAATTACGCTGGATTATAAGCTGAACTAAGCCCGAGCCGGGTTAACGCCCGGCTATCCTTTTAGCCCCGCCGGAAATACCTCTGCAAGCCACGCAATAAATACCCGAAGGCGATGGGTCAAATGTCGATTCTGCGGATAGACCACGTGAAAAGGGTAGACCTTAGGTCGCCAGTCCTGCAGGATTTCAACCAGGCTTCCCGACTTTAGGTGATGCTGCGCCGCATATCCAAACGTCTGAATAATTCCCAGCCCCGCCAGCGCGGCGGCCAGATGCGCATTACTTTCATTTACCCCCAGATAGTGCGGCACGCTTATTTCAAGCGCCTCGCCGTCTTGCCTGAAGCGGAACGGAAAGGCCCGGCCGCTCACGGGCGAAAGATAACTTACCAGCTTATGGCCGTTGCGCAGCTCCTGTGGGTACGCCGGTACGCCGTGGTTTTTTAGATACCCCGGCGCGGCGCAGGTGACCATTTCCGCATCGCCAATGTGGCGCGCGATGAGCGATGAATCATCCAGCGGGCCCCCGCGGATCACGCAGTCTACATTGCCGCTAATCAAATCAACGGGTCGGTCAGCGACGCCAAGATCGATGCGGATATCCGGGTTACGCTGCATAAAGTCAGGAAGCAGGGGGATCAGCACGTCCCGCGCCGTTGAGCCCCCGACGTCAATGCGTAAATGGCCCTTTGGCGTACAGCAAGACGCCCGAAACGAGGTGTCAATATCCTCGATATCGATGAGCACCCGCGAGGCTTTTTCATAATACTCCTCACCCTCCGGCGTGGTGACGACGCGGCGCGTGGTGCGGTGCAGGAGGCGGGTTTCCAGGTGCGCTTCCAGCGATTTTACCAGCTTGCTCAGCGTGGCAATCGGCATGTTCAGGGAGTCAGCCGCTCGGGTAAAGCTCCCTGATTCCACCACCCGCGCGAAGGCGCGCATCGCCATAAGTTGATCCACGCGTTTCCCCTCTGATTATTTCTCTGTGTGAATAGTCATTTTCATTTTTGCCCGTTTTTCACTAATCCTGCAAGCGCTACAGTCTGTCCGACGCATCCTAAACCACGACAAAAGGTACACGACATGAATACATCGCTTTCAGGAAAAATTGCACTGGTCACCGGCGGCAGCACCGGCATTGGTCTTGCTACCGCGCAGGAGCTGGCGGCGCAGGGCGCTAAGGTCTATATCACCGGGCGTCGTCAGGCAGAGCTGAACGCAGCGGTAGCGGAAATCTCCCCGGCGGCAGCGGGCATCCGTGCTGATGTTTCAAAACTGGCGGACCTGGACCGGGTCTATGCGCAAATCGCCAAAGAAGAGGGGCGCCTCGATATTCTCTTCGCCAACGCAGGGGGCGGTGACATGCTGCCGCTGGGGGCCATCACGGAGGAGCAGTTTGACCGAATTTTTGGCACCAACGTGCGCGGCGTGCTGTTCACGGTGCAAAAGGCGCTGCCGCTGCTGTCCGCCGGGTCGTCCATTATCCTGACCGGATCGACGGTGTCCGTTAAAGGAACCGCCAACTTCAGCGTGTATAGCGCCAGCAAAGCGGCGGTGCGCAACTTTGCCCGCTCCTGGGCGCTGGATTTACAGGGGCGCGGCATCCGCGTCAACGTGGTCAGCCCCGGCCCGATCAAAACGCCAGGCCTTGGCGACCTGGTGCCGGAAGAGCATCGTCAGGGATTGTATGACGCGCTGGCCGCTCAGGTGCCGCTGGGCCGCCTGGGCGCGCCGGGTGAAGTGGGTAAAGCGGTTGCGTTTCTGGCCTCGGACGCTGCGAGCTTTATTAATGCCGTCGAGCTGTTTGTCGATGGCGGCATGGCGCAAATTTAAGGCTGATATAACGCGGTGAGATCGCCACCGAGGCGGCGGTTTTTCAGAGGACGAGCGGCGTCGCGCAGCGATTGCGTGACGCTGTCACATTTCACGAGGGTACAGTACGGCTCAAGCCACTGGCGATCCTGCCTGTCGTTACGCAAAACATACGTCGCAAGCCGCTGGAGTGCATGGTTATTTTCCGCAAGGAGATCCACGTGATTTGCCTGCGCAAAGCTCGCTATCATCACCAGGGGCTGCAGAGCGTAGTTGTGATAGGCCACCGCGCGAGCGCGTCGTTTACGCTCGTTCGGCAGCGTGCCGTCTGCGCCGATCTGCCCGGCAGCGATGCGATACTCTTTCACCGACCAGTCAAACAGATCCCGTCGATTCAGCGCCACGGATGTCGCCATCACCGACCAGGCCGCCCAGTAGCTGTGGTTGTTGGTTTTTTCCAGCGGCAGTCCGTCCCAGTCTGCGATCGTCTGGTCTGCAAGCCGCCCCAGCCAACGATCGACGCTTAACGGGGCCTTCAGCGGTTTTCCAGGCATAAACTTCAGCTCCAGCCAGCCGGTTGCCAGCGTGGCAAGCGCCCATTTGCGCATTGAACGTCCGGTATGGTTTGCCCTGCGGGAGGTTAGCGCGTTCGCATCGGCCCACCGCTGGTAGCCTGTGACAATGCACGATAGCGTTTGGGGATCGCCGCTTCGCTTATATCGCCAGATCATCTGCGATATGCCGCGCTCAAAGTCGGTTATGGACTGCGTCTCTTCCCGAAATGCTTTCTCAGCCTGCGGATTAAGCCTAGCCCGGGCGCTATCCGAGCCCTCGTATTTGCTGCGAAACTCCAGCGGGGAGGTATAAGGCGCGGGCAGATCGAGACATTGACCCGCCTCGGCGTGAGGCAGAGGGTTGGTAAAACCAGACGGGGGAACGAGCTGCGCTGCACAGACGTATGCTGGCGAGCACAGCAGGAGTATTAGGCTACGCATCAGTTCACTTTACGCCAGCAGCTTAGATCGCGCCAGCGTCACGCTTTCTGCCGTTTCGCTTCGGTGAAGAGGTCAGCGCCTTCACATTTTTGTTAAGATATAAGCACTGTGAATAAGAAAGGGATAGCGGCATGGCAAATCTGCCCTGGCGTATCAGCGTGCGGCTGATGGTTTTCTTAAAGAAAACCGCGATGGTTCTGGGGATTGTGCTGCTTGTGCTGCTTGCCGTGCGGGTGTATCTCTCGCAGCAGGGGCCAGAACTGCACCTGTGGCACACGTGGCGCGCCGACGAAATGTCAGTGCAGGAGATGGATAGGGCCAGCTTCGCGCAGTATGTATCCCGCGAAAATACGATCTTCTCCAGCCTTGATGCGGACGTAACGGCAAAAACGGATCGGGATGAGCGTACGCCGCTGAACCGCTACTATCGCCAGAGCCTGGTCTGGCCTGGACAGTTTTCGCCCGACGCCAACCGTTCCTTTGTGCTGATGCCCAGCGGCAAGCCGCGCGGGGCGGTCGTGCTTCTGCACGGGCTGACCGATTCGCCCTACAGCGTTAAGCACATTGCGCTGGATTATCAGCAGCACGGTTTCGTGGCCGTTGTGCCCCGGCTGCCCGGACACGGAACGGCGCCCGGTGCCCTGGCGAACGTTGACTGGGAGATGTGGCTGGCGGCGACGCGGCTTGGCGTACGCGAGGCGACCCGTCTGGCGGGTAAGGATGTTCCCCTGCATCTGGTGGGCTACTCTAACGGCGGGGCGCTGGCGATGAAATATGCGCTCGATGCGCTCGATTCGTCGACGCTTCGCAGGCCGCAGCAGCTTGTCCTGCTCTCGCCGATGATCGGCGTCACCGCATTCGCGCGCTTTGCCGGGTTCGCCGGACTGCCCGCGCTGCTACCCGCCTTTGCGAAAGCGGCGTGGCTCAATATTGCGCCGGAATATAATCCCTATAAGTACAACTCGTTCCCGGTCAATGCGGCGCGCCAGTCGTGGCTATTGACGCAGGCGCTGCAGCAGCAGCTCAGCCAGGACGCGCACGAAAATACGCTGGCACGGCTGCCGCCGGTGCTGGCGTTTCAGTCGGTTATGGATTCAACCGTCAGCACCCGCGCGGTGGTGACGGAGCTATTTGATCGGCTCCCGGCCAACGGCAGCGAACTGGTGGTGTTTGATATTAATCAGGCCGGGAGCTTCCGGCCGCTCTTCAGGCCGTCATCATGGACCGCGCTCTCAGAATTACTCCCCGCGGCATCCCGGCGTTACAGTGTCACCGTTTTGACGAACGCCCGCGCCGACAGCCTCGATACGGTAGCCAAAACGACCCCGGCGGGCAGTACGCGTGAAACCACCGTGCCGCTGTCGGTCTCTTATCCACAAGAGGTTTATTCGCTGTCGCACGTGGCGGTGCCGTTTCCGCCGAACGACGATCTGTATGGTCGCCATCCTGATGAAAAAAATCGCTTCGGCATCAGCCTGGGAACGATTGCCCTGTGGGGAGAGACGTCCGTGCTAAGCGTCGGAAAAGACGCGCTGATGCGCGTGACCTCGAATCCGTTTTACAGCTACATGCAGGAGAGAATCGACAGGCGTATCGAGGGTGAAAAAACGCCGTGAAACATATGTGCAATGAATGCATTAGCCAGCAAACATAGAGTATGCTAGAGAATCATTTTCAGGCGCATTTCTCTCATCGGGACCGGTTACTGTGCTGACTACTCTAATTTATCGAAGCCAGTTAAATTCTTCCTGCGATTCCGCGCAGCTCGGTGCGCTGGTTGAACGGGCGAGGTTTCGCAATGCGGGACTTAATATCACCGGTATTTTGCTCTCCAACGGGCACGAGATCCTGCAAATTCTCGAAGGTTCGGAAGAGAGCGTTGTTACGCTTTTTCATAAAATTCGCGATGATAAACGCCACTACGGTGTGGTAGAGCTGATGCGGGACTACGGCCCCCGCAGGCGTTTTGAGAATGCCGGAATGCTGCTGTTCGATCTCCAGGTCAAATCACCAAAACAGGTTTTGCAGTCGGTTCTTCACTACAGCAAGCTCAATAGCTACCTGACATCTGACGATCGGGTATTTAAGTTTATCCAGACGTTTATCACCGGAAAAAAAGCCACTCCCTCCGCTGCGCTGTTTGACGCGAATAAATGGACGCTCTCGCGTGAAAACTTACCCTTTGGCGAGGGCGTCGGCCTTATCGCCAATCAGTCCTGCCAGTTTGCCCTCCAGCCGATAGTCGAGCCGACGCAGGGAAAAATCAGCTCCCTTGAGGCGCTGATCCGCGGCAACGACGGCGGTAGCCCGGAGCATTTCTTTAATACCCTCGACCCGGAGAAGATCTACGACGTCGATTTGAAGACCAAAGCCTATGCGTTTGCCCTGGCGAAAACGCTGGGGATTGGCGACCACAAAATTGCGGTCAATTTGCTGCCGATGTCGCTGGTCAAAGTGCCCGGTGCCGTCGAGTTTTTGGTTCAACAGATCAAGCTCAACGGGCTGCAGCCGGAGCAGGTGGTTGTCGAAGTCACGGAAAACGAGATGATTTCCGGCTTCAACAAGTTTAACAGCGCCATCAAACAGCTGCGTGCCGAAGGCGTTGGCCTGGCCATTGATGATTTCGGTTCCGGCTATGCGGGGCTGTCTCTGCTAACGAAATTCCAGCCGGATAAAATCAAAATTGACCGGGAAATCATCAGCAACATCCATCTGAGCGGCCCGAAGCAGGCGATTGTGAAGTCGATTGTGAGCTGCTGTACTGACCTGGAAATTACGCTCGTGGCGGAAGGTATCGAAAAGATTGAGGAGTGGTGTTGGCTGGAGTCCGCCGGTATTCGCCGTTTTCAGGGCTTTTTGTTTGCTCGACCCCAGCTTAACGGCGTGGGTGATATCAGCTGGCCGCACCTGGCGCGCTAGCGTAATTCACGCGCTGACGTTTCCTCCTGTTGCACTCCTGTGCTTAAATAGCTAAAACGGTTTAACATGGTTTAGCTGAGGGTGAAATGGAAAAAATTTGGGTACTGGGCGATGCGGTTGTGGATTTACTGCCCGATGGCGCAGGGAGATTGCTGCAATGTCCCGGCGGCGCACCGGCAAATGTGGCGGTAGGGATTGCCCGTCTGGGCGGCAAAAGCGCGTTTATCGGCAGGGTGGGTGACGATCCCTTTGGTCGCTTTATGCAGCAAACCCTCACGGACGAGCGGGTTGACGTGGAGTGGATGCGCCGCGATCCGGCGCATCGCACCTCAACGGTGGTGGTCGATCTGGACGCGCAGGGCGAACGCTCGTTTACCTTTATGGTTCGCCCGAGCGCGGATTTGTTCCTGGAGCCCGGCGATCTGCCGCCGTTTAACACCGGCGAATGGCTGCACGTCTGTTCCATTGCGCTAAGCGCCGAGCCCAGCCGTTCCGCGACGTTCGAAGCGATGGCGAGGATTAAACAGGCTGGCGGCTCCGTCAGTTTTGACCCCAATATTCGCGCCGACCTCTGGCAGGACGATGCCGAACTGCGCCGCTGTCTTGAAATGGCCTTAGCCTGTGCGGACGTGGTGAAACTCTCCGTTGAAGAGCTGGCTTTTCTCACCGGCAATGCCCGGGTGGAGGACGGACTGTCGGCCCTGATGAGCATCTGCAGGGCCAGACTGGTGCTGATCACCCAGGGCAAAGAGGGGGTTAGCGTCTGGCATGAAGGGAAAATTGCGCATTACCCCGCTGCACCAGTCGAATGCATCGATACCACCGGCGCGGGAGATGCCTTCGTCGCCGGGCTTCTTTACGGCCTGGCACGCGACGGTAGCGGCACGGCTGACGTTGCCCCCATTATTGCGTTGGCCCAGCGCTGCGGGGCGCTCGCGACAACGGCAAAGGGCGCGATGACCGCGCTGCCGTACCAGCACGAACTCTAACGCCTCTTATCAAGGCCGCATTCGCGGCCTGAACTGTCGCCCCGATCACACTTACTAAATCGGTTTAGCAAAATAGGTTGCCCATCCAAAATTCATCAGTTTAGTATCAGCAACCTAAACCGGTTTAGCAATTTAGCAGAGAATAAACACTTTATTAAGGGATGCGACAAAATGTATAAAAAACGCAGACTTGCCGTGATGATAGGCATGCTGGCCGGAAGTACCTCTGTTTTTGCCCAAACGGATATGACGAGTATCGAATCGCGTCTGGCGGCGCTGGAGCAGCGTCTGCAGGATGCAGAAACCCGCGCGCAGCGGGCTGAAAAACGCGCCGCTGCGGCTGAACAAAAGACGCAGCAGCTGGTGGTGGCTCAGCAGCAGGCGCAAACCACCGCGCATGACGTTTCCCGGCGTACCGCCGCGCTTGAGGAGAAAGCGGATCGGAGCGGCGGGTTTGAGTTCCATGGCTACGCCCGTTCAGGCCTGCTGATGAACGACGCGGCGTCCAGCAGCAAAAGCGGTCCGTACCTGACGCCTGCCGGGGAGACCGGTGGGGCAGTTGGACGTCTGGGTAACGAAGCGGACACCTACGTTGAGCTGAACGTGGAGCATAAGCAGACGCTCGACAACGGCGCGACCACGCGCTTCAAAGCCATGCTTGCCGACGGGCAGAAAACCTATAACGACTGGTCTGCGGACAGCAGCGACCTGAATATACGCCAGGCCTTTGCCGAACTGGGCAATTTGCCCGACTTTAGCGGCGCGCTGAAGGGCAGCACCTTCTGGGCGGGGAAACGCTTCGACCGGGACAACTTTGATATTCACTGGCTGGACTCCGACGTGGTGTTCCTGGCGGGCACAGGCGGCGGCGTGTATGACGTGAAGTGGAATGACGCCCTGCGGAGCAACTTCTCGATTTATGGCCGTAACTTCGGCAGCGAGGAGGAGATCGACAATAACGTTCAGAACTACATCCTCAGCATGAACCACTTCGCCGGACCGCTGCAGGTGATGGTGAGCGGCCTGCGGGCAAAAGATAATGACGATCGCAAAGACAGCAGCGGCGATCTGATCAAAACCGACGCGGCCAATAAGGGCGTTCATGCCCTGGTTGGCCTGCACAACGAGAGCTTCTACGGCCTGCGCGAAGGTTCTGCCAAAACGGCGCTGCTGTATGGCCACGGGCTGGGGGCTGAGGTGAAAAGCATCGGTTCGGACGGCTCGCTGCTGTCAGAGGCCGATACCTGGCGCTTTGCAAGTTACGGCGTCACGCCGCTCGGAAGCGGATGGCACATTGCGCCCGCCGTGCTGGCGCAGAGCAGCAAAGACCGCTACGTCAAGGGTGACAGCTACGAGTGGGTCACGCTCAACGCCCGCCTCATCAAAGAGGTTACGCAGAACTTCGCCCTCGCGTTTGAGGGCAGCTTTCAGTACATGGACTTAAACCCGGAAGGCTACAAGGATCGTAATGCCGTGAACGGCAGCTTCTACAAGCTGACCTTCGCGCCGACGTTAAAGGCGGGCAAGATCGGCGACTTCTTTAGCCGTCCGGAGCTACGCCTGTTCGCCACCTGGATGGACTGGAGCAGCAAACTGGATAACTACGCGAGCGATGACGCCTTTGGCAGCAGCGGATTCAACGCTGGCGGGGAATGGAACTTTGGGGTTCAGATGGAAACCTGGTTCTAACCTTTTACGCTCCCGCGCGGCGGGGGCGTTTTCAACATCATAAAAATGAAGTCAGGCAGAGGTTACTATGGATTTTGATAATATCGCCCGCGAGCTTATTCCACTGCTCGGTGGCAAAGAGAACATCGCCAGCGCCGCGCACTGCGCAACGCGTCTGCGTCTGGTGCTGGTTGACGATGCGCTGGCCGATCGGCAGGCTATCGGTAAGGTGGACGGCGTAAAGGGCTGTTTTCATAATGCCGGACAGATGCAGGTGATTTTCGGCACGGGCGTGGTCAATAAGGTCTATGCCGCGTTCATTCAGGCGGCGGGGATCGGCGAATCCAGCAAGTCCGAAGCGGCGAATATCGCGGCGCGGAAGCTGAACCCGTTCCAGCGCATTGCGCGTCTGCTCTCCAATATTTTTGTGCCAATTATCCCGGCGATTGTGGCCTCTGGCTTGCTGATGGGCCTGCTGGGCATGGTAAAAACCTACGGCTGGGTTAACGCGGATAACGCGCTCTACATCATGCTGGACATGTGCAGTTCGGCGGCCTTTATCATCCTGCCGATCCTGATTGGCTTCACCGCGGCGCGTGAGTTTGGCGGTAACCCGTATCTGGGGGCGACGCTTGGCGGGATCTTAACCCACCCGGCGCTGACCAACGCCTGGGGCGTGGCCTCCGGTTTCCACACCATGAATTTCTTCGGGCTTGAAATCGCCATGATCGGCTATCAGGGTACGGTATTCCCGGTGCTTCTGGCCGTCTGGTTTATGAGCATCGTGGAGAAAAACCTGCGCCGCGCGATCCCGGACGCGCTGGATCTGATTTTGACACCGTTCCTTACCGTCATTATTTCCGGCTTTATCGCGCTGCTGATCATCGGCCCCGCCGGACGCGCGCTGGGCGACGGCATCTCGTTCATTCTCAGTACGCTAATCGAGCACGCGGGCTGGCTGGCCGGACTGCTGTTTGGCGGCCTGTATTCGGTGATTGTGATCACCGGTATTCACCACAGCTTCCACGCTATCGAAGCCGGTTTGCTGGGTAATCCGTCCATAGGGGTTAACTTCCTGCTGCCGATCTGGGCGATGGCGAACGTGGCGCAGGGCGGCGCCTGCCTGGCGGTATGGTTTAAAACGAAGGATGCGAAGATCAAGGCCATTACCTTACCGTCGGCGTTTTCTGCGATGCTGGGCATCACCGAAGCGGCCATTTTTGGTATCAACCTGCGCTTCGTGAAACCCTTCATCGCCGCGCTGATCGGCGGCGCGGTGGGCGGCGCCTGGGTGGTGTCGGTCCACGTTTACATGACCGCGGTAGGGCTGACCGCGATCCCGGGGATGGCGATCGTGCAGGCCAGTTCGCTGCTCAACTATATTATCGGCATGGTCATTGCCTTCGGCGTGGCGTTTACCGTCTCGCTGCTGCTGAAATACAAAACGGACTCTGAATAATGCTATTACCGTCTCGCTGGCCTGCCGTGCTGCAGGCCGTCATGAAAGGTCAGCCGCGCGCGCTGGCGGACAGCCATTATCCGCAGTGGCACCCCGCGCCGGTGACGGGGCTGATGAACGACCCCAACGGCTTTATCTTTTTTGCCGGGCGCTATCATCTGTTTTATCAATGGAATCCGCTGGGCTGTGACCATCGCTACAAGTGCTGGGGCCACTGGAGCTCCGCCGACCTGGTACGCTGGGCGCATGAGCCGATGGCGCTAATGCCCGATGAAGAGTATGACCGCAACGGGTGCTACTCCGGCAGCGCGGTGGATAACAACGGCGTGCTGACGCTGTGCTATACCGGCAACGTGAAGTTTGACGACGGCGGCCGCACGGCGTGGCAGTGTCTGGCCGTACAGAATGAAGATGGCAGTTTCACAAAGCGGGGGCCCGTGCTACCGCTGCCAGAGGGCTATACCGGACACGTTCGTGACCCGAAGGTCTGGAAGCACGAGGGCACCTGGTACATGGTGCTGGGCGCGCAGGATCTTCAGAAACGGGGCAAAGTGCTGCTCTTTGCCTCTGACGATTTGCACCGCTGGCAGCCCTGCGGCGAGATTGCGGGCCATGGGATTAACGGCCTCGCGCAGGCCGGGTATATGTGGGAGTGTCCGGATCTGTTTGCCCTCGACGGGACGCACGTTTTGATTTGCTGCCCGCAGGGGCTGGCGCGCGAGCCGCATCGCTATCTCAATACCTACCCGGCGGTCTGGATGAGCGGGGCGTTTGACTATCAGGCGGCTTCGTTTTCGCACGGCGAGCTGCACGAGCTGGATGCCGGATTCGAGTTTTACGCCCCGCAAACCACCCTGGCGGAAGACGGGCGCCGCATTCTGATTGGCTGGATGGGCGTACCGGACGGAGAAGAGATGCTGCAGCCAACGCGCGCGCGCGGCTGGCTCCACCAGATGACCTGCCCGCGCGAGCTTCGGTACCGCGACGGCAAGCTGTGGCAAATCCCGGCGCGCGAGCTGGAACAGCTGCGAGAGTCCGAACATCAGTGGCGGGGTCATGCCAGCGCTGCGCCGGTGCTGGATGCCACCCGCCTTGAGTTTGAGCTGAGCGGGCCTTTCGTTAACGTCGATTTTGCCGGAGCACTGCGGCTCTGCCTGGAGGACGGCGGATTACGCCTGGAGCGCGCCAGCCTGCAAACCGGTGAAACCCTGACGCGCTACTGGCGGGGTGAGGTCCACCGTTTGCGCATACTCTGCGACCGTTCAAGCGTTGAAATTTTCATCAATAACGGCGAAGGGGTGATGAGCAGCCGCTATTTTCCTGACCATCCTGCCCGGGTTCGCTTCGAAGGTGCGTCAGACATCACATTACGATACTGGTCGCTGCGCGGCTGCATGATAGAATAGCGGTTTTAGCAGCCGGATCTAAGTCGTTGTGAGAAAAACAAAACGCGTCACAATAAAAGACATCGCGGAGCTGGCGGGGGTATCAAAAGCCACCGCCAGCCTGGTACTGAACGGACGCAGCAAAGAGCTTCGGGTGGCGGAAGAAACGCGCGAGCGCGTGCTGGCGATTGCGAAAGAGCATCACTATCAGCCCAGCATACACGCCCGCTCGCTGCGGGATAACCGCAGCCACACCGTTGGCCTGGTGGTGCCGGAGATCACCAACTACGGTTTCGCCGTCTTTTCTCACGAGCTGGAGACGCTCTGCCGCGAGGCGGGCGTCCAGCTGCTGATCTCCTGCAGCGATGAAAACCCCGGGCAGGAAACCGTGGTGGTCAATAACATGGTTGCGCGCCAGGTCGACGGCCTGATTGTCGCCTCCAGCATGCTCAGCGACGCTGACTATCAAAAGCTGAGCGAACAGTTGCCCGTTGTTCTGTTTGACCGCCACATGAACGACAGCTCTCTGCCGCTGGTCATAACCGACTCCATTACCCCCACGGCGGCACTGGTGGCTGACATTGCGCGCCAGCATCCTGATGAGTTCTATTTTATCGGCGGCCAGCCGCGCCTTTCACCGACGCGCGACCGTCTTGAGGGGTTTAAGCAAGGCCTGCGTGAGGCCAACGTTGAGCTGCGCCCGGAGTGGATCATTCACGGCAGTTACCACCCAAGCTCAGGATATGAGATGTTTGCCGAGCTTTGCGCGCGCTTAGGCCGCCCGCCAAAAGCGCTTTTCACCGCCGCCTGCGGCCTGCTGGAGGGCGTGCTGCGCTATATGGGCCAGCATAACCTGCTGCAAAGCGATATCCGTCTTGCCAGTTTTGACGATCACTACCTCTACGACTCGCTCACGCTCCCTGTCGATACAGTCCGTCAGGATAATCGCCAGCTGGCATGGCACTGCTTTGATCTGATCGGCAAGCTGATTGAAGGTGAATCCCCGGAACCGTTGCAGCGAAAGCTGGATGCGACCCTGCAGCGGCGGTATAAGCCTACAGGGATGTAGGCCGGATAAGCGCAGCGCCACTCGGCAAAAAAAAACTGCACATATTCAGCAATATTTTTCCCTCTCATTCGTCTACCTCATCACACGCCATAATCATTGAAAGCAAACGAGGTAAAGATGAGAGATTTCACTCTGCACGGAAGAGAACGCGGACGCGGGTTTGGCCGCCATCGTATGGGCAAGGGGCTGGTGATTGGCGCGGTGATTTTCGTCGCGCTAGGCCTGCTGGTAATGTCCCTGTGGAACGCCTTACTCCCGGCCATTCTGGGCGTGCAGGCCATCGGATTCTGGCAGGCGCTGGGAATTCTGGTCCTGAGCCGAATTTTGTTCGGCGGCCTCGGATTTCGTCCGGGCATGTTCGGCGCGCACCGACGCATGCATGAGCGCTGGATGAAGATGACGCCAGAGCAGCGGGAAGCCTTTATGCAGCAGCGGCGCGAAGGGTTTGGTCGTCACGGGCATGGTCACTGCGGCAGGCACGGGCATCGGGAAGATAAACGTGACGACACTACCGCAAAAGCGCCGGAATCGGAGTGAACGAGGTGAAGGCCGGAGAAGCGGGTGGCTCCCTGCTCATGTCGGCCATCAGCGCCTGCCGCTCCCGGCTTAGCGCCTTTATACGCGGACGAACGGCAATCCGCGATGATGCGGAAGATATTCTGCAGGAAGTGACCTACCAGCTGATGAAAGTGGAGCAGCCGGTAGAGAACGTCGCCGCGTGGCTGTTCCGCGCTGCCCGCAACGAAATGACCGACCGGGCGCGGAAAAAGCGTGAAGTTCCGTTCTCCGGCTATTTCACCGCGGATGATGAAGAGGGTTTTGCGGAAGATGAGATAGCCGAAACGCTGTTCGGCGTACCGCAAACGCCGGAGGAGGCGTATCTCAACGCGCTGCTATGGGAGGAACTGGAGCAGGCCCTGAGCGAGCTTCCGCCGCCCCAGCGCGAGGTTTTCGAGAAAACCGAGCTTCAGGGGTTCAGCATTAAAAGGCTGGCGGAGGAAACGGGCGCCAGCGAGCAGGCGTTGCTATCGCGCAAGCATAAAGCGGTCCTTTCGCTGCGCACGCGGCTGCGGGACGTGTATGACGCGCTAACGGGCGAGTAAGCACGTCAGACAAAACCTTACAATGCCGGGACTTGTAGATTCATCACTATCGTTTATGATCGGGGCGTCTGATAATTCTGGAACGTTATGCGCAACCGTCAGCTTCCTGGAAAATTGCTTTTGATAATCACGTGCCTGGCGATGGTGATTTGCCTCGTTCAGCGTGCGGTCTATCTTAACCATTTTTTACAGGGACTGGGGCAGGAGACGCAAACGACCCTGATTGTCGACGCCCCCGTTCAAAAAGGGGATGTTGAGCCATCCGGGCCTTCGCCCTGTCAGCTGGGCGCTCACTCGCTGCTTTGCGCTCAGCCGCTGTTCTTTGACGGCGCGCTGGCGGCCATCATTATCTTCCTCGCCCTGATCCCGCTCCTCGCTGAAGCCCAAATCCGGCCTTTGAGGGAACAACCCGTTCAGGCGCCGCCCCCCAGGATACACCTCAAAAACTGCGTTTTCCGTGAATGAAAATCATCGTCACCACACGATAATTTTCACTATTCACGGAGTAAAACATGTTTAAGGTATTCAGGGGATTCGTCTTCCTGTTGCTGTCCTGCGTTGGCATAGCCCATGCGGCAGATACAGGCTGGCTGGTTTCTCCGCAAAACGATCATGCCCGTATTCGCTTTCAGGCGGAAAGGGATCACAACCGCATTATTGGCCTGCTGAGCGTCGAGCTGCAGCCCGGCTGGAAGACCTACTGGCGTTCACCCGGCGAGGGCGGCGTTGCGCCGAAAATCAGCTGGCCGAGCGGCGTAAAAGACGACTGGTACTGGCCGGTGCCTTCGCGTTTCGACATTTCCGGTATGACCACCCAGGGCTACCACAACCGCGTCACTATCCCGATAGTGCTCACCGGAGCGCAGGCCGACGCGCTTGAGGGTACGCTTACGCTCTCGACCTGCAGCAACGTCTGTCTGTTAACGGACTATACGCTGCATCTCGACTTAAGCATCCCTGCACCAGAGGGGTTTCATGCTGCCTTTGAACAGGCGATGCGTTCAATTCCCGATGATTCCGGCGTCTCATCGAATCTCACCGCCTGGTTTTCGGACGGCAACCTGATGATTACCGGGACGACGGAGGGCGAATGGGTCACGCCGGGGCTCTACTTTGATCCGCTGGAGGGCGATATTCTGCCGGGCGAACCGGTCATCAAGCACAGCGGGAACCAGCTGAACGTATCCGTTCCGGTGACGGATGAGTGGGGCGATAAGCCTGCCTCGCTGGAAGGGAAGGCCGTGTCGTTTGTGCTTACCAATGGCGATAACGCTCAGCAAACGGTGATAAACGTGGGGGCGAAGCCTGCTGAATCGGGTGAACAAGGGCCGTCTGCCGGGGTGGGCAAAATGCTGGCCTTTGCGCTGCTGGGCGGGCTGATCCTGAACCTGATGCCCTGCGTGCTGCCGGTGATGGGCATGAAGCTCAGCGGCGTCCTTCAGGCAGGTTCAGACCAGCGAAAGATTCGCCTGCGTTTTCTGGCGACCAGCGCCGGTATCCTGACGTCCTTTGCGCTGCTGGCGGCGATGGTGACCGCGCTCAAGCTAGCCGGCGCGTCGCTGGGATGGGGAATTCAGTTCCAGAACCCCTGGTTTATCGGCCTGATGGTCGCCGTGACGTTTCTCTTCGCCCTGAATCTCTTCGGTGCTTTTGAGGTTTTACTCCCTTCTTCCGCAACCGGGCGGCTGGCGACGGCAGGCGGAACGGGGATTACCGGCAGCTTCTGCGAAGGCGTATTTGCCACGCTGCTCGCCACGCCGTGCTCGGCACCTTTCCTCGGGACCGCCGTGGCCTTTGCGCTGGCTGCACCGCTGCATTTGCTGTGGCTCATCTTCCTGATGCTGGGCATTGGCATGAGTTTACCCTGGCTGTTCGTTGCCCTGATCCCTAAAACCGCCGGGTGGCTTCCAAAACCAGGACGCTGGATGAGCGCGCTGAAGGTCATACTTGGTCTGATGATGCTGGCCTCCAGCCTTTGGCTGACGACGCTGCTCGGCCTGCATCTGGGCGAAGCGGTCAGCCACGTTATGATGCTGATCCTGACGGTGGTAGCGATCGCGGCGTACGGGATTACCGGGCAAAAAACGTCACCGCTTTTCTGGTGCGTGGTCATCGCATTGTCTGTTTTTGCGGGATATCAGTTGCGCGGGGTGGTCATCCCATCGCCCGCTACCGCTCAGCGAAATGATGCTCAGACGATCCCGTGGCAGCCGCTAAGCGAAGAGGCTATACGGGCTGCGCTTGCGCAGGGGAAGCGCGTTTTTGTGGATATCTCGGCGGACTGGTGCGTCACCTGTAAGGTCAATGAGCATCGGGTGCTGAACCAGCCCGATCTGATTGCCGCCCTGCGTCAGGAGGACGTGGTGGCGCTTCGCGGCGACTGGAGCCGGCCCTCCGCGCTCATCGCGGATTTCCTGGAGAAGCGAAACCGCTATGCCATCCCGTTCAATCAGGTGTATGGCCCCGGATTACCGGAGGGAGAGATCCTCTCTCCGTTGCTGGATAAAAACACGCTGATGACGACCCTGAACAACGCTAAAGGCTAACCCTGCTATGAAAAAAATCGTTATTACGCTGCTGCTGCTTTTCGTGTCGGCACAGGCCATGGCCGCGGAACCGCTGACGGCAGAACAAGAGCAGCGCGCTCAAAAGATGGTGTACGATTTCCTGTTTAACGACCCTGACTCACCGCGGATCGGAGCCAAAAATCCTACGCTCACGCTGGTGGTGTTTACGGACTATAACTGCCCGTACTGCAAAAAATTCGATCCTTATTTAGAGAAGATCGTCGAAAAATACCCGGACGTGGCGGTAGTGTTTAAGTTTCTGCCCTTTCGCTCGGAAAGCTCGCTGACCTCCGCGCGCGATGCCCTGACCGTCTGGCGTTCGCATCCGGAACAGTTTATGAAGCTCAACGAAACCCTGATGGCGAAAAAGGGCTATCACGACGACGCGAGCATTAAGGAGGCGCAGAGGCGGGCCGGGGTGAACGTCACGGCGCCTGATGATGAAAGCCTGATAACCATCAAACGCAGCCTGATCGTTGCCGAAAAAATGGGTATTCAGGGAACGCCTGCAACCCTAATAGGCGAGGGGCTGCTGCCTGGCTGGGTGCCGTACGAACAGTTCGATGAAATGGTCAGCGACGCGCTGAAAAACCGCTAACCTGAAGGGGGCTTGATGCCCCCGACAATACCGGAGAGGGAAATGAAAAAATTAGCGTTACTTTCGCTGCTGATGGCGTCAGGGCTTGCTCAGGCAGCCGAGTCGATTCCGGACGTCATAAAAAATTTCGGACAGCAGCAGGATATCAAGATCGTGAAGAAGATCGCCGCGCCCGGTGGCGCACCCGCCTGGCTGGGGCAGTATCAGGATATGGGCGTGATGCTCTTTTTAACGCCCGACGGGAAGCATGTGATTTCCGGTTATCTCTATGATGATAAAGGAAAAAATCTCAGCGAAGGCTATTTCCAGAAGGAGCTCTACGCGCCGATGGGGCGCGAAATGTGGAAGACGCTCAACGCGGCGCATCCTTTGAAAGAAGGGGCGGATAACGCGCCGCGCAAAGTTTTCGTGTTTGCCGATCCGTTCTGCCCGTACTGCAAGGCGTTCTGGGCTGAAGCGCAGCCGTGGGTGAAGGCGGGTAAAGTCCAGCTGAACACGCTGCTGGTGGCGTTTCTCAACCCTAACAGCGGGCGCAATGCGTCCGCGATCCTGAACGCTAAAGATCCGGTCGCGGCCTGGAAAGAGTATGAGCTCTCCGGCGGGAAAAAGCTGCCGAAACCAGAAGGCGCGGCCACGCGCGAAACCGTTGAAATACTGCAGAAGCACCAGGCGTTAATGGACAGCCTCGGGGCGAACGCCACGCCGGCGATTTACTACCTGAACGACGAAAACGAGCTTCAGCAGGTGGTCGGTATGCCGAACGCGGCGCAGCTTGAAGCGATGTTTGGGCCGAAGCCGTAAAAACAAAAGGCAGGAGCATCGCGCTTCTGCCTTTTAATTGTTTAACTTCCCCAGCGGTTGCGGAGGTAGCTCACCGCTTCCTGCGTTTGCGGCTGGTTGAGATAGTCCTCGCGGAAGAGAATGGTGCCATTGACGTTCGGCAGGGAGTCGTTCAGGTCGAGCTGTTTCTTCAGCTCCGGCACGCCGCCCTGGACCGTCCAGTCCGGCTCATTTTTCGATGGCTCTCCCACCTTATAAAACGCAATGCCAATGTACAGGCGCGTATGCGTCGGTTTCACCACCTCGGCCCACCATTTTGTCAGCACGTCATAGCGGGCGGCATCCCGGGCGAACGGCCAGTATATCTGCGGCGCGATGTAGTCCAGCAGCCCTTGCTGCACCCACTGGCGCGTGTCGGCGTAGGATTCGTCATAAGCGGCCGCGCCCCGGGTGTCGGAACCCGCCGGATCGAACGAACGGTTGCGCCAGACGCCGGCCGGGCTGACGCCAAACTCAACGTCGGGTTTCGTCTGTTTAATCGCTCTGGACACCTGCACGATCAGCTGCTGGGTGTTGTGGCGTCGCCAGTCGGCTTTGGAGGCAAAGCCCTGGCCGTACCGTCTGTACGTCTGCAGGTCATTGAGCGCAGAGCCTGGCGATTCGGTGTAAAAGTAATCGTCAAACTGGACGCCGTCTATAGGGTAGTTCGCCACCACTTCGGTAACGACTTTGGTTATCCAGTCGCGCACCTCCGGGATGCCGGGATCGAGAACAAAGCGATCGCCGGAGACGCGAACCCACTCGGGATGCTGCACGTACACGCTGGAAGGATGCTGCGACGACGTCCGGTTAAGGGCCGCAATGGTTAAAGGCCGGGTATTCGTGGATACGCGATAAGGGTTGAACCAGGCGTGGACCTTCATCCCGCGCTTATGCGCTTCATCTAGCATAAACTGCAGCGGATCGTATCCCGGGTACTCGCCAATATTCCCCGTCAGCATATCGGACCAGGGCAGGATTTTCGACGACCAGAGCGCGGTACTATCGGGCTTTACCTGGAAGAAAACCGTATTGATGCCGAGGCCCTGCAGTTTATCCAGCTTATCCTGCAGCGCCTGCTTTTGCTGCGCGATGCGCATTTCCGCGCTTTTACCGTTTACCGATGAAACCGGAGGCCAGTCGAGTCGTGAGACGGTTGCCAGCCAAATCCCACGCATCGGCTCGCCGGCGTGCTGAGAGGGTTTACCCACCGGCGGAAGGGGGGTGACGAGTGATTTCGGTGGTTTAGATGCACAACTAACAAGTAAAAGTGCGCAGCCAACCAGCGCACCAATCCGTTTTACATGTCGCGTCATTTGCGTATTAGCTCTTAGTGATCCGACTATTGGCCCAGGGGTTAAAGGCGGGTTCTTCCGGTTCGCGTGTTCCCTCTTCGTTAAGGGAATCAAGGTACAGGGCCTCAACCTCCGCGCGCGCCCACGGCGTGCGGCGCAGGAATTTCAGGCTCGACTTCACGCTTGGGTCTTTTCTGAAGCAGTTAATTTTGATTCGGTCGCCCAACTCGCTCCAGCCATATCGCGCCACCAGGGCGTTGACCTGCATTTCGAGCGTTACGCCATGTAAAGGATCTTTAGAACCAGGAGTACTCATAGGCGTCAGGTTGTCTCATTGTTAGTGGGGATGAACGATGAGAGGGTACAAGAAAGCGGGAAAGGGGGCAATTCAAGCATGAGATCCTTCACCACAGAAAAGGGTGAAGGATCGGGTTTTCGCCGTTCGCGTTATTTTTTAAACAGTTCCGGTGCCCACGGCGTTGGGTCCACGTCCATAAACGGCGCGCGTTCAAAGCGGGACTTCAGCGCCCACGGCACGGTGCAGTCGAAGATCGTTTTACAGCTGATGCCGTTGCCGCGAATCGAATGGCTGTAGTCCGATGCCTGGGACGGGTCCAGCTGGTGGCCGCGGATCCCCGGCAGATTGGTGATGCTGACATCCCCCTGCATTCGGGTGGTCATCGCCCAGAGAATGTCGTCGCTGTCGAAGATATCCACGTCTTCGTCGACAAGGATGATATTTTTAAGCTCCGAATAGGTGGCAAGGGCGATCAGCGCGGCCTGGCCCTGACGTCCTTCGTCGGAAGGCTGACGTTTTTTCACCTGCAAAATACCGAGGAATTTACCGCCCCCCGCGGTATGGGCATAGACGTTTTGCAGAAAGCCGGGGATCGCTTCTTCAACCGCGTTGCGGATGCTGGCCTCCGTGGGTAAACCGGCCAGAGTGGTGTGCTCTTCGCCCGGCCCGACCAGCGTCTGCAGGATGGCGTGATTGCGCATCGTCACGGCTTTGACCTTGATAACGGGCAGGGAGGGATTCGCTTCGCCGCAGTAGCCGGGGAATTCCGGCATCGCGTGTCCGGTATTGGTGTGCTGATCTTCCCGGACGCGCACGCCCGGCAGCATTTCGCCTTCAATGATGATTTCCGCACGGGCAATGGCTTTTTCCTGCACCGCCACGCCCTGTACCAGCTCAACCGGTTTCTGGCGTAATGCGCCCGCCACGCCTAACTCGTTGTAGCCAAAGGGCGTGGTAGGTGCCTCAAAGCAGGCACCGATATAAATAGCCGGGTCCAGCCCCATATTGATGGTCACCGGCAGCGGTTTACCCGCCTCTTCGGCTTTCTTACGGAACACTTCGATATGGCGACCGGCGGCAAGGAACATGGAAAGCTCGTCGCGCTCCTGCACGCAGAGGCGGTGAATGGTGACGTCGGTCAGCGAGGCGTCTTCCGGATCGCTCGCCAGCACCAGGCCAAGGCAGAAAAACGGGCCTGCATCTATCGGGGTGTTGGTCGGGGCGGGCAGAAGCTTGCGCAGGTCAAAATCAGGATCGTCGGCGTAAAATACCTGTTCCTGACAGGGGGCCTGCGTGGCCGGAACGACGACCGGCGCGATCGGCGCTTTTACCGCCTGGCCGACGTGCTTTGCCAGTTCGGAGGGTTCGCAGCCCAGCAGCAGCGCCGCGCGCTCCCGGCTGGCGTGCATCCCCACCAGGATGCGTGAGTCAGGGTAGCCCTTCACGCTGTTAAACATCATGGCCGGCCCGGTGCGGGTAGGCCGTTTCACCGTACCGCCTGCGCCGATGTGGCGATAGACGCCCGCCAGCTCGGCGTTGGGATCGACCGGGTGATGAGTTTCAATATACTGCCCTTCGTGTTGCTGCAGCAGGTCGATGGCGCTTCTGAGATCGTTGATTGGGTTTTCCATAGTTTTCTCCCTCGGATGAATGCCACCATTGTTATTCGAACGAGTGATACCATCAATTGCATCATTAATGCTATTTTGATATGAAAATTCATATCAATTTTCGGAGGCCCGCTATGCAGTTTCGACTGATGCGCAATTTCATCGCTGTCGCTGAGGAACTTCACATGCACCGGGCGGCAGAGCGCCTGAACATGGCGCAGCCCGCGCTGAGCCAGCAGATTAAAACCCTGGAAGAACGCCTGGGCGTGACGTTATTCAGCCGGGCGAACCGGCGCCTGACGCTGACGCCGGCCGGGGAAGCGTTCCTGAATAAATCCAGAGTTGCCATCGCCATGACGGAGCAGGCGATCCTTGACGCCCGACAAACGGCGAGAGGCGAGCAGGGGTTATTAAATCTGGGATGCGTATCGAGCGCGATGTTCGACAGCAGGCTGCCTGCGGTCCTGCGCGAGCTGCACGCTAAGTGGCCAGCGATCAACATTTCCCTGATGACAGGGAACGTGCAAAACCTGTATGCCGCCGTGCAGAGCAACCAGCTGGATGTCGCCATCATCCGCGCACCGCTCCCGCTGCTTCCCGACGATCTGCAAAGCCGCCCCTTTACCACCGAGAAAACGGTGCTGTCGCTGCCGCGTCAACATTCGCTCGCCGGTTCCGCCGCGCTGACGCTCGCATCCGTGAAGGACGAAAAGTGGATTTCCCTGCGCGATCCTGAGGGCATGGGTCTGGAGCAATACTTTTATGACGTCTGCAGCGGCGCAGGGTTCCAGCCTCACGTCGTGCAAAACGCCACCGATGTGCCCACGGTGATTAGCCTTGTCGCCGCGGGGTTTGGTATCGCCTTGCTGCCCGCCTCGGCGCGGGCGGTGAGTTTAGAAAATGTGGTCTATGCGGATATCATCGACCGCCTCAAGGAGAGCGAGCTGACGCTGGTGTGCCACCGCGTCATTCGCTCGGAGGTGTTAAAGCGGTTTCTGCATACGCTTGAAGGCTAGCGCCCGGCGTATTTTTATTTGGTATCGCGGTTGGTATAGGTCACCGGGACCCAGGCGTAGCCGCTACGTTCGCCCTTCATCACGTAGCCAATGCCCGGAAACGGCAGGTGCGGTGCCGCAATCAAATCTCTGTTTTCCACAAAATCCGCAAAGGCATGATTGCGCACGCGCGCCGCGCCGTCCTGGTCTTGATCGTAGACGATAGTGATATTGGGCTGCGGGAACTGCACTGCCGCGACGTGGATAATATCGCCAACAAAGGTCACCTTTTCACCTTTGCTCTCCAGCGTGTAAAACGCCGAACCCGGCGTGTGTCCGGGGTGAACCGTGCCGGTAATGCCAGGCAGCAGCGCCTCGGTGCCGGAGAACGACTGAACTTTACCGGCATCAAGGTACGGCTTCAGGGTTTTGCGCGCGACGTCGAAGAAATTCTGGCTGTAGCCGGTTTTTTTCTGGTTTTCTTCGTTAAAGAAAAAGTCGATATCCGGTTTGCCGACGAACACCCGTGCGTTGGTGAAGACACGCTGTCCGTCTTTCACCAGGCCCCCAGCGTGGTCGGAGTGGGCGTGGGTCAGCAGGATGTCGGTGATATCCTCCGGCTTGATGCCCTGCGTCGCCAGGCTTTCCATCAACCGCCCGCCGTTGCCTGGGCCAAAGAGCTGGCCGGACCCGGTGTCCACCAGAACTTTGTGGCCGGGTAAGGCGAAGTAGTAGACGTTAATAGAGGCTTCAACGGGATTGGTCTGGGCGTTTTTCGCCAGCAGCGCGTCGGTGTTTTGCTCGCTCGTGCGGCGCAGTAGTTTGTGAAGGTCCTGCGCCACGCTGCCGTCGGTAAACGACGTCACAATGACGCTTCCTACCTGAACGTTGTAGCCGCCCGCCTGCTGCTTCACAACGTGCTGTGGCGTATTGGCCGCCGCGTGCATGACAGGGTAAAAAAGCAGTGAACCGGTTAACAGCGTTGATAGCGCGAATTTTTTAACGGTGAACATGATGGGCTCCTCGATCGTTACTCCATCATAGTTCAAACAGAGTGTTTCAGGAGGCGTGACCTGCCCCTAAATTGAACAGGTCACAGGAGACATTAGAGAACGCCGGTACCGCCGTCGGAGCACCACACCTGGCCGGAGGCGTAGGAACAGGTATCCGAGGCAAACAGCACGTACAGCGGGGCGATTTCAACCGGCTGGCCCGGTCTGCCCAGCGGCGTGTCTTCGCCAAACTGCTGAACCTTCGACTGCGGCTGACCGCCGCTCGACTGCAGCGGCGTCCAGTACGGGCCGGGCGCTACCGCGTTAACCCGGATGCCGCGCGGCCCAAGCTGCTTGGCAAGCGATTTGGTAAACGCCACGTTGCAGGCTTTGGTCTGCGCGTAGTCCACCAGAATTTCGCTGGGTTTGAAGGCCTGAACGGAGGAGGTATTGATGATAACGGCGCCTTCCTTCAGATGGCGCAGCGCGGCCTTGGTGATCCAGAAGGGCGCGTAAACGTTGGTTTTGAACGTGGCGTCAAAATCTGCGGTGGTAAGATTGTCGATGGATTCGCAATACTGCTGGCGACCCGCGTTATTGACCAGAATATCCAGCCCTCCAAGCTCCGCAACGGCTTTTTCTACCAGCGTGTCGCAAAACGACTCAACGCGAATGTCGCCGGGAATGGCAACGGCCTTGCGGCCTTCGGCCTGGATCAGCGCAATTACGGCTGCCGCGTCAGACTCTTCCTCCGGCAGGTAGCCAATCGCGACGTCGGCACCTTCTCGCGCATAGGCGATGGCAACCGCGCGGCCAATCCCGGAATCTCCGCCGGTGATCAGCGCTTTTTTGCCGGCCAGCTTTCCTGAACCGATATAACTTGTTTCACCATGATCCGGTAACGGTTTCATTTCCGATGCCAGCCCGGGTGCCAGCTGCGGTTGTTCCGCAAAAGGCGGACGAGGGTAATGCAGCGTGTGGTTATTTCCTGTAAACATACCGGCCTCCTTAATAGTGAATTTCAAGATTAGCCGCAAATTAAGCGCTGGTTTGCAAAATTCACAAATTCAGATAAATCTCTGTTTCTTGGTCAGGCATAAATATCTGCGTCACGTCAGCATGTAATACCAGAACAGCGCGACCTCATCTTTTTCCGGTAATGCATTGTAGAGATAACGATCGTATCCCCCCAGGGTAAAGCCATAATGACGATAGAACAGGCACGCCGAAACGTTCACGTTTTGCGTTTCAAGCCTGAGCCCGGGGGCATTGACGCTGCGCGCCCAGACGTGCGCTGCAGCCATGAGCTTATGCGCCGCTCCCGTTCTGCGTTTGCCGCGCTCTACGGCGATGTAATCAACGGAAATAAATTTATTCCAGCCCAGCGATGCGGTAATAAACCCCACGATATCGCCTTCATCCGTTTCGGCGACCAGAAATATCGCATCCGGGTTGACGCAATGATTTTCCAGCGTCTGGAGATCGAGCTCATACGTTTTTAGATAAGGCTCATTAAGCGCCTCGATATGCAGGACACAATGGATAAAAGGCTCTCTGGCAATTTGATTCACCGTAAAAGAAAAATCACAACATTCAATGCGGGGGAGGTCCGTACTTAATCCTTTTCGAATCTGCATGGTATTCCTTATGTCAGCGTAATAAATAAAGAATAGACGAAGCGGCAAATAATGGTGGCGTAACGCACTTTAGTTCCTGGTCTAAGCTTGTACTTCATGCTGCGTAAAATGTGGGTCAGTTGAGGACGATGAATGGAATTCAGAACGTTTAAAAAGCAGTGGGGCGCTGAGTTTATTTCCAGTGACGTTGTGCGTTTTCGCGTCTGGGCGGAAGGGCAAAAAGATCTCACGCTGCGTCTGTCAGATAACGATATTCCGATGATGGCGACCGGCAACGGCTGGTTTCAGGTAGACGTGCCCGATCTTGCGCACGGCGTGGAATATCAGTACGTATTGCAGGACGGAATAGCCATTCCCGATCCCGCTTCCCGCGCGCAAAAAGGCGACGTCAACGGGCCTTCCCTGGCGATCGATCCTGGCCGATACCTGCACGCTAACCGTGGCTGGAAAGGGCGGGCGTGGGAAGAGACCGTCGTTTACGAACTGCACATCGGCACCTTCACGCCTGAGGGAACCTTCCGCGCGGCCATTGCGAAGCTGCCCTATCTGGCCGAGCTCGGTATTACCCAGCTTGAAGTGATGCCCGTCTCTCAGTTTGGCGGCGCGCGCGGCTGGGGATATGACGGCGTGCTGCTGTACGCCCCGCATTCGGCCTACGGTACGCCGGAGGATTTCCACGCCTTTATCGATGCCGCGCACGGGCTGGGAATTGCCGTGGTGCTGGATATTGTGCTTAACCACTTCGGGCCGGAGGGGAATTATTTACCCTTGCTGTCGCCCGCGTTTTTCGACGAGGAGCGCACGACGCCCTGGGGCAGCGGCATCGCCTACGAGAAACCTGCGGTCAGATCCTATATCACCGACGTTCCCCTGTACTGGCTGACGGAATACCATCTTGATGGCCTGCGGTTTGATGCCATCGACCAGATAAAAGATCCCTCGCCAAAGCATATTCTGGTTGAGATCGCCGAGCGGATCCGCGAAACCCTTCCGGATCGCCATATTCATCTCACCACGGAAGACAGCCGCAACGTGATTTTTCTGCACCCGCGCGACGAGCGGGGCGACGCGACGCTGTTTACCGCCGAGTGGAACGACGACTTTCACAACGCGGCCCACGCGTTTGCGACGGGTGAATCGCACGCCTATTACCAGGACTTTGCGCTTGAGCCGGAAAAGAAATTTGCCCGGGCGCTCACCGAGGGGTTTGTCTATCAGGGCGAGGTTTCGCCCCAGACCGGGGAGCCGCGCGGCGTAGCGTGTCTTGCCCAGCCGCCCCAGTTTTTTGTCGATTTTATCCAGAACCACGATCAGACAGGCAATCGCGCGCAGGGCGAGCGGCTTATCACCCTGGCCGGGCCGGATAAAACGCGCGTGCTGCTCGCCGCGCTGCTGCTTTCCCCGCATATCCCGCTGCTGTTCATGGGGGAAGAGTATGGCGAAACTCATCCCTTCCTGTTCTTTACCGATTTTCACGGCGATCTGGCTAAGGCCGTGCGCGAAGGGCGCGCAAAAGAGTTCACGGGACACGCCGGACACGATGAGTCCGTGCCGGACCCGAATGACGTGCATACCTTTGTTCGCTCGCGGATCGACTGGAATAAGATCGCAACCGATGATGGAAAAACCTGGCTTCGGCTAACGCGAAACCTGCTTACGCTGCGGCACCGCCATATCGTGCCCTTGCTTCGCCAGGGGGCACGCGCTGAGGGGCAGGTTCTCCAGACGTCTTCCGGCATGGTGGCCGTGCGCTGGCGCTTCCCCGGCGGGACGCTGTCGCTGGCGCTGAACATCGGCAAGGAGGCGGTAGATAAGCCCGCTTTGGCCGGTAAACCGCTTTTTGCCTGGCCGGAGCCGAGCGAGCTTTTGCCTCCGAACAGTATCGTCGTGCATTTTGCTGATGGAGAAGCATCGATATGATCCCTTCCGCTACGTACCGCATTCAGTTTCGCAACGGCATGACCTTTGACCGGGTGGTTGGGCTTATCCCGTACCTGAAGGATTTGGGCATTAGCCACCTTTACGCTTCGCCCGTCTTCACGGCAGCATCAGGTTCTACGCACGGCTATGACGTGACCGATCCTAACGAGATAGACCCTGCGATTGGCGGACGGGAAGGCTTCGATCGCATGGCCGCCGCCCTTAAACGGGCAGGTATGGGGCTGATACTGGATATTGTGCCAAACCATATGTCGACCTCGCTGGAAAACCGCTGGTGGCGAGACGTTATTCAGCATGGCCAGCAGAGCCGCTACGCGCGCTATTTTGATATCGACTGGTCGCGTCCGCTTACGCTGCCTTTCCTCGGCGACACCTTTGAGGCGGAGCTGGAGAAAGGGGCTATTACGCTAAAGCGTGACAGTGTCACGGGTGAGGTCTCTCTGGCCTATTATGATAATGACTATCCGCTCAATCCCGGCACCTTTTCGGAGGATAAGCGCATTGCCGATATCCACGAGGCGCAAAGCTGGCGGCTGATGTCCTGGCGGGAAGCGCCTAAAAATCTATCCTGGCGTCGCTTCTTTGAGATCACCGGCCTGGTCGGCGTCAGGGTGGAGGACGAGGCGGTATTTGACGATACGCACCGCCTCATCCTCGAGCTGGTTCACGGCGGCGTCGTCGACGGACTGCGCATTGACCATATCGACGGCCTGGCGGATCCGCTGGGCTATCTTCAGCGCCTGCGCCAGGAGACGGGCCCGGAGTGCTATATCACGGTGGAAAAAATTCTCGCGAAGGGAGAACAGCTTCCGGCGGAATGGCCGGTATCGGGCACCACCGGGTATGAATTTATCGCCTCGCTTGCGGAAGTGCTGGTGGACGATAGCAGCCTTGAGCGGCTTGAGGCGATCCATAACGAGACGTTGGGTGTAGCAGTAGACAGGCATGCTGAACTGCGCGATGCCAAAGGATTGATGACCGATCGCAATTTTGAGGGGGAGTTCACCACGCTGCTTACCCTCGCGACCGCGCTGGCCGAACGCAACGGCGTTGAGCTGCAGCGCGACGACGTACGCCACGCGCTGCGCGAACTGCTCATCGCGTTTCCGGTTTATCGCACCTACGGCACGGCGGAGGGACTAACGCCGCCTGACGTTGCGCTGCTGAATCGGGTAATTGCCAGCGTGAACGCCTCTGAAGCCGCGCTGAGCCTCATCGTGCGTATCCTCACCGGCGACCTGCCCGTAAGCGATCGCGATACGGCAGCCCTGTTCAGAACCCGTTTCCAGCAGCTAACCGGCCCGTTAATGGCAAAATCCGTGGAGGACACGCTGTTCTTCCGCCACAACCTTGAGCTTGCCCTTAACGAAGTGGGTGCCGACCCCACGCCGCGCGCGTTTTCGCTATCGCGGTTTCATCAGGAGATGCGCATCCGGCTCGCGCGACAGCCTGACGCGCTGCTCGGCACGTCGACGCACGACACCAAGCGCGGCGAGGATGCCAGGGCGCGTCTGTATACGCTCACCGAGGCCCCCGAACGGTGGGGAGCAAACCTGGCGCGCTGGCGGCAGATGAACCAGACGCAGGTGCGTTTTCTCAATGACGGCACCGCACCGAACGCCGCCGATACGTGGATGATCTATCAGGCGCTGGCCGGGGTCTGGCCTGCAACCCTCTCCCCGGACGACTGGGAAGGGCTCACGTCGCTTGAAGCGCGTTTCCTCGGCTTTATCGAAAAAGCGCTGCGCGAGGCCAAGCAGCGTACCGACTGGATCGACAGCAACGAGGGCTACGAGAGCGTGGTGATGGACTATGTCCGGCACCTGCTGTCCCCGGACAACGCGGTGTTCCTGCATGATTTCAGCGAGTCTTTACAGCCCTTTATTCGCGCCGGGCTCATGAACAGCCTGAGCCAGACGGTAATCAAGCTCACCGCGCCCGGCGTGCCGGACATCTACCAGGGCAGCGAAGCGCTGAATTTCAGCCTGGTCGACCCGGATAACCGTCTGGAGCCGGACTTTCCTGCGCTGGTCGAAAACCTCAGCAACGCCGATCCCGGCGTGTTTAGCGATGAACAGCGCTGGCTCGACGGCAGCGTGAAGCAGTATGTCACCGCTACGCTGCTACGGCTCCGGCCGCATTACCCCGAACTTTTCCGCTATGGCGACTGGCTGCCGCTGAAGGTGTCCGGCGAGCGCGAGGAAAACCTGATTGTCTACGCCCGCGTGCAGGGCGACGAGGCGCTTATCGTTGCCGTTCCGCGACTGGTCTTTGACGTCTCGGCCAATGAAAAGCTGTGGGCCAATACCCTCGTCACAGTTCCGCAGGAGCTGGTTGGGAAACGCTATCGGGACGTGTTTAGCGGCGAAAGCCGAATTCTGCAGGAGACGCTGGATTTAACCTCAGAAAAGGGATGTGTGCTGGTTCTGCTTACCTGCGAATAATCGTGGAGAATAACAATGGATAACAGGTTTGAAATTCGGGCCGGTCACGGCCAGCAGTTAGGGGCGAATTACGACGGGAAAGGGGTCAACTTTGCGCTGTTTTCCGCGCACGCGGAGCGGGTGGAGCTGTGCCTGTTCGATCCGTCCGGGAGCACGGAAATCGCCCGCCTTGAGCTGCCGGAATATACCCATGAAGTCTGGCACGGCTACGTGCCCGATCTGAAGCCCGGCGCCCTATATGGATACCGCGTCTACGGCCCATACGATCCGGAAAACGGACACCGCTTTAATCCGCATAAGCTGCTTATCGATCCCTACGCGCGTGAACTGGCAGGCGACCTGAACTGGAACGAAGCCCATTTTGGCTACGAGCTGGGGCACGACGAACTCGATTTGAGCTTTGACGCGCGCGACAGCGCGGCTTTTACGCCGAAATGCAGGGTTATCGATCCCAATGCGTTCGACTGGCAGGATAGCAACCGGCCCAGCGTGCCCTGGCCGAATACCGTCGTGTATGAAAGTCACGTTAAAGGGTTTACCCAGATGAATCCGGCGATCCCCTCCGGGCTGCGCGGTACGTTCGAAGGCATGGGGCATAAAGCCTCGGTCGATTACCTCAAAAGCCTCGGCGTTACCTCGGTTGAGCTGCTTCCCGTGCACTGGTTCCCGGATGACCAGCATCTGCTCGATCGCGGTCTGAAAAACTTCTGGGGATATAACACGCTCGGCTTCTTTGCCCCAGCGTCGCGCTATTACGGCCCGGCGGGTATCCAGGGATTCCGCGATATGGTGCGCGCGTATCATGACGCGGGCATTGAGGTGATCCTCGACGTGGTATATAACCACACGGCGGAAGGTAACGAGCTGGGCCCTACGCTCTCGTTCAAGGGCATTGATAACTACAGCTACTACCGCACGCTGCCGGACCAGCATCGATACTACATTAACGACACCGGGACGGGAAATACGGTCAACACCTCGCACCCGCGCGTGCTGCAGATGGTGATGGACTCCCTGCGCTACTGGGCCGAATCCATGCACATTGACGGCTTCCGCTTTGATCTGGGAACGATATTGGGACGCGAACCCGAAGGCTTCGATCCGCGCGGCGGCTTTTTCGATGCCGTGACGCAGGACCCGGTGTTATCGAAGCTGAAGCTTATCGGCGAGCCCTGGGATATCGGCCCCGGCGGCTATCAGGTGGGCGGCTTCCCGCCGGGCTGGGGCGAGTGGAACGATAAATACCGCGACACCGTGCGCGAATACTGGAAGGGCGATAATGTCTCTAACGACTTTGCCGCGCGCCTGCTCGGCTCCGGTGATTTGTACGATCTGCGCGGACGTCGCCCCTGGGCCAGCGTCAACTTTATTACCGCCCACGATGGCTTCACGCTAAATGACCTGGTGTCGTACAACGAGAAGCATAATGCCGACAACGGGGAGGACAATAACGACGGGCATAACGATAACCGGTCGTACAACTACGGTGAAGAAGGCCCGACGGACAATCCGGATATCCTTGCGACGCGCGAGCGGCAGAAGCGCAATTTCCTGACTACGCTGCTGTTTTCTCACGGCACGCCGATGCTGCTGGCGGGCGACGAGTTTGGCCGCACGCAGAAGGGCAATAACAACGGTTACTGTCAGGACAGCGAGATCTCGTGGATCGACTGGAAAGGGCTATCCGAAAACGATGTTGCGCTGCGCGCCTTCACCCGCCGTCTCATTGCCCTGCGCGCAGCACAGCCGTTACTACGCCGTGAGAGCTGGCGCGACGGGCTGGAGATCCGCTGGTTTAACGCGGGCGGCGGGCCGCAGCAGTCAGAGCAGTGGGACGAAGGCTCGACGCTGGGCGTATCCATCAGCCGGCCCGACCTCGTTCAGGAGGAAGGCGTCTGGCACGATATGCTGATGTTGTTCAATCCGTTTGAAGGCCCGGTTCCGTTCCAGATCCCGCAGTTTGGCGAAGGCGGCTGGGTGCTTGAACTGTCTACGGCTGAAGATATCGCAGGCGGAACGGTGATCACCCAGGCCGTGGATTACGAGCTGGCCGGACGCAGTATCTCGCTTTTCAGACGCCCCTAACTCACAGCGATGCCGCCGCCCGCGCGGCGGTATCGTACAGGGAGGAGATCGTGCGCAGCAGCTGCGCGGTTTCCCCGATAGACGTTCCTGAAATCCCGCTTTCCCCATGGATGTTGATCAGACAGGTTTCCCGCACGTCGCGGTATTTCATGCACAGCGCTTTTCCCTCATCCGTTGTGGAGAAAAAGAGCTCTTTCCCCGCTTTTTCACTGGTCACGTAGCCCGCCTTAACCAGCTTTTTCAGGGCATACGTCACAACGTGGGTATCCTCCACGTTTAGCACGAAGCAGATATCCGCCAGCTTTTTCTTGCGGTTGCGGTGATTCACGTGGTGCAGCAGAGAAACGTCAAAGGCCCCCATATCCGGCTCGCCCGCCGCCGTCATGCAGCGCACCATCCACTTATTGAAAGCGTTGCTGGTCATGATCAGCGCGTATTCCAGTTCCGATAGCTCCGCGCAGCGCTCGGACACCAGGTGACGGGACGAGACAATACGGCCATCCGAAATATCGTCGTGGTTTGAGGCAACACTCTTTTTTGCGGTCATAACGTTCCTTAGCCAGAAATGTAAACTCATCGATAAAATAAGAACATTTTATTGATAAATTGTTTACATGTTTTTGCGGTTCAGATATAGCTTTTTAGCGCAGGTTTTGTGGAGCCTGACGCAAAACACAACATCGCACGCCGCAAATTAAAAAAATAGCCGACGGCGCGCAACGCTCACTTTGGATAGGGTAAACGTTTATGGACGGTTCTACGCTGTTGCCGCTGATCGGGATTCCGATCGTGGTTATTGGTTTTGCACTGCGCTTCAACCCGCTGCTGGTTGTGGTGGTGGCGGGGCTGGCGACGGGTCTGCTGGTCGGTATGGATTTCGGGATGCTGCTGGAGACGTTTGGCGAGAAGTTTGTGAATAGCCGATCGCTGGCCACCTTCATCCTGATCCTGCCGGTCATTGGCCTGCTGGAATACTACGGGCTTAAGGAACGCGCTCAGGCCTGGGTGGCGAAGATCGCCAGCGCTACCTCGGCGCGTATTCTGATGCTCTACTTCGTGGCGCGTGAGGGGACGGCGGCGCTGGGGCTGATGTCCCTGGGGGGCCACGCCCAGACCGTGCGTCCGCTGCTGGCACCGATGGCCGAAGGGGCGGCGCTGAACGAATATGGCGAGCTGCCGCAGCATATTCGCGACAAAATTAAAGCCCATGCCGCCGCGTGCGACAATATCGCGGTCTTCTTCGGGGAGGATATCTTTATCGCCTTCGGCGCGGTGCTGCTGATCGACGCCTTCCTGAAGGAGAACGGGATCGAGGGGATCGAGCCGCTGCACATCGGCCTGTGGGCCATTCCGACCGCCATTGCGGCATTGATTATTCATATGACGCGCCTGCTGCGTCTGGATGCCAGCATCCGCCGCGACGTGATGGCTTGGAAAGCCGCGCAGGGAACGCAGGAGGCCGCGCAATGATGACCTTAATCACCATTAACCGCGTTTACTACCTGATCGGCTTTGTCGTGATGCTGCTGGTGGTCATGACCCTGCGCGATCGCGCCAATCCTAAACGCTTTACCACCGCGCTGTTCTGGTTCCTGTTCGGCGGGATCTTCCTCTTTGGCGACCTGATGGTGCAGGAGCTGGGAAAATCGCTGGCTTATCGCATCATCGGCGGTGCGGTTATCGTTATTGCGCTGCTGGCGGGCTTTGGGCTGGTCGGGAAAGGGCACTATAAAATGTCCACCGAGGAGGAGCGCGTCGCCTCGTCGGAACGGCTGAAAAACTGGCTGTTCTTACCGGCGCTGATGATCCCCGTGGTGACGGTGATCGGCACGTTGTTCCTGAAGGGCGTGTCGATTGGCGGCGTTTATTTGCTCGACCAAAAGCAGCTCACCCTGGCCGCGCTCTGCGTTGCCTGTGTCGCGGCTATTCTGACCGGCTGGTGGCTGACGAAGGGTACGCCGCTTCACGCCGTGCGTCAGTCCCGTCGCCTGGTGGATACCATCGGCTGGGCGGTGATCCTGCCGCAGATGCTCGCCATGCTGGGCGGGGTGTTTGTGGTCGCCAATACCGGCGATTCCGTGCAAAAGGTGGTAAGCCTGTTTGTGAACCCGGATAGCCGCTTCATGCTGGTGGTGATCTACTGCGTGGGGATGGCGCTGTTTACCATGATCATGGGTAACGCGTTTGCGGCCTTCCCGGTTTTAAGCGCCGGTATTGCGCTGCCGTTCCTGATTAACGTCCACCACGGTAATCCCGCGCCGCTGCTGGCCATCGGCATGTACGCAGGCTACTGCGGCACGCTGATGACGCCGATGGCCGCGAACTTCAATATCGTTCCCGCCGCGCTGCTGGAGCTGAAGGACAAATATCAGGTGATCAAAATTCAGATCCCGACCGCGTTGACCCTGCTGGTGGTTAACGTGTTCTTAATGTATTTCCTCGTGTTTCGCTAAGGAGCTGTTATGGAATTAACGCAACATCAGGCCGACGCGTTTGCCCGGATGCCTTTGACCTACCTGCGCCAGGAATATCCGAACCACATTATGCATCTGCTTAATGATGACGGCGACGTTCTGCCGCCGCGCGAGCTGCACCCGATTTTCTACGGCTGCTTTGACTGGCACTCGGCGGTGCACGGCTACTGGCTGCTGCTGCGCTGCGTTCGCCTTTATCCGGCGCTGTCGTGCCGGGACGAGATCGTCGCGCTCTTTGACGAGCACATAACGCAGGAGAAGGTGGCGCAGGAGCTGGCCTATTTCAACGCGCCGTTCCGCGCCTCGTTTGAGCGTCCATATGGCTACGGCTGGCTGCTGGCGCTGGCGCAGGAGCTGAAGCTGTCTACCATCCCGCAGGCCCGGGAGTGGTACCAGACGCTGCAGCCGCTAACCCTGGATATCCGTAACCGGCTGGTGGACTATCTCAGCAAGCTTACCTATCCCATCCGCGTCGGGACGCACTACAACACGGCGTTTGCGCTGGCGCTAGGGCTGGACTACGCCCGTGAAGTGAAGGACAGCGCCCTTGAGCAAGCCATACTTGAGGCCTCAACGCGGTTTTACCTCGCGGATACGCGCTATCCTGCGCACTACGAGCCGGGCGGCGATGAGTATATTTCCGGGGCGCTGACCGAAGCCTTGCTGATGAGCAAGGTCGCGGATAACTTCCCGGCGTGGTTCGATGATTTCCTGCCCGACGTGGCGTCCATTACGGCACTGATGAACCCGGCGGAAGTGAGCGATCGTACCGATCCGAAAATCGCCCATCTTGATGGACTAAACCTGAGCCGCGCCTGGTGCATGAAGCATATCGCGAAGGCATTGCCGGACAATCATGCCGCGCAGCAGGCGCTAAGCAACGCGGTAGAGAAGCACCTGGCGGCTAGCGTGGAGCACGTGGTAGGAAGCCACTACAGCGGCGGCCACTGGCTGGCGAGCTTTGCGCTGCTGGCGCTGGAGTAAGCAGGATTCGGGTGCAGCGATAACGTAACGCTGCACCCGACGTTATGCGGACGCCCGCACCGCTTTTCGCAGCCGGCTGACGCTGAACGTCACCGCCGTCGCGGAAGCCGCCACGGCAATCCACAGAGCCAGGTGTACAGCCGCCTGAGGCGCCACCGCCAGCAAAACCCCGACAACGGCGGCACCAAGACATTGTCCGAACGTTCTCGCGATGGACAATACCCCGGAGCCATAGCTCGAATATTCTCTGGAGACGTTTGACAGCATCTCCCGGTTGTTAGGACTCTGGAAACACCCAAACCCCACGCCGCACACCAGGCTGCGCAGGCAGATATCCCAGGCCGCAGGGCTGGCGGGCAGGGTCGCCAGCAGAATTAACCCCAGAACGAAAATCATCAGCCCCAGGGTAGAAATCAGCGGCGCAGACAGGCTATCCGCCCAGCGTCCCGCATGTGGCGCAACCAGCACGATACCAATAGGCCATGGCGTAAACAGCAGCGCGGAGGCGACGGGGCTAAAGCCGTACGCGCTCTGAAACAGGAACGGCAGCGCGATAAAGGTGATGCCCTGGCTGACAAAGGAGGCCAGCGACGTTAACGCGGCAAGGGTAAAGCGGCTATTGCGAAAAATGACGGGGGGTAACAGCGGATTGCGGGCGCGGCGAATATGCCAGATAAACGTCAGGCCGCTGGCCAATGCGAGGATCCCCCATCCAGCGGACGCCAGGCTGTTGGCTGCCATAACCGCTGCGCCCAGAAAGGTGGCTGAAAGAACGGCACCGGCCGCATCAAAGGGCGCGCTGGCGGACGACGTTTTTCGCGGCAACGACCGGAACGCCAGCAGCAGGGCAATACTCCCGGGAATAATGTTGATTGCAAACAGCCATTGCCAGCTGAACGTATCCAGAATTGCGCCGCCCAGCACCGGCCCGATGGCGCTGCTGCAGGCAATCAGCAGGGCGTGCAGCCCAAGAATGCGGCCAAGCAGCCGCCCGGGAAAAACGGATCGGAGGATCGCCGGCGCAATGCTTAGCGTTGCCGCGCCGCCGATGCCCTGCAAAATGCGCATCCCAATGAGCAGTTCCGGCGTGCGCGCCAGGGCGCAGCCGATTGAGGTCAACGTAAAGATCGCCAGGCCTGCCAGAAAAACAGGGCGATATCCCACCCGGGTGGCGAGTGCGGCGAAAATTGCCAGCGTCATTGCCGCCGAGAGCAGATAACCGTTGGCGAACCAGACCGCCACGTTCGCCGGGATCTGCATCGCGCTCTGCATAGCGGGCAGCGCAATGCCGATCATGGTGCCGTCGAATACCCCCATCAGCGTGGTCGTCATCACGGCGGCCATCACCCGCGCGCGTTCACGCCCCGGTAGCCCCTCATCGCCGGGCAGGTTTGTAAAAAGCGTCATCGTGTTTACTCCAGGAGAGAATGTTGATGACGAAACTATAATCCTGGGTTATACAGGGCGGAAGACGCAGCAGTTGCACTTGATAGTTGCATACAACGCCCGCTATGAGGATTTCACGTGGCCGATCCGGATTTCAATTTACTCGTCGCGCTGGACATACTGCTGGCCGAGGCCAGCGTCGCAGGGGCGGCGCGACGCTTAAACCTGAGCACGTCCGCCATGAGCCGCACCCTTAGCAGGCTGAGAGAGGTGACCGGCGACCCGATCCTGGTGCGGGCAGGGCGTAACATGGTGTTAACGCCCTGGGCCGAGGCCACGCGCGATCGCGCCCGACGCGCGGTGCACGAGGCGAGGGCGGTACTGCAGCCCTCGCTGGAAACCCTAAAGGTTGAAACGCTTGAACGGCTCTTCACCATTCGCGCCAACGATGGCTTTGTGGTGGCATTCGGGCCCGCGCTGATCGCTGCGATAGCGGAGGCTGCGCCCGGCGTCTGTATCCGCTTTGCGCCCAAGCCGGAGAAAACGTCGCGCTACCTTCGCGAAGGACTGGTCGATCTCGAAGTCGGCGTGCAGAGCAATATGGGGCCCGAAATTCGTCTGCAGAGGCTGTTTCAGGACCGGTTTATCGGTGCGGTTCGCAAGGAACATCCGCTCGCATCGCTGCCGGTAATCGGCGTCGACGACTATATCGCCTGGGGACACGTGGTGGCCTCGCCAGAAGGGACGCTGCACGGGTTTGTTGATGACGTGCTGGCGGAGTCTGGCCGGACGCGAAACGTGGTCAGCGTTGTGCCCGGCTTTCCGACGGCGCTCTCCGTGGCGCTGGCATCGGATTTAGTTGCCATGGTTCCCGCGCTCTACCTGCTTAACCCGCAGATGACCGACAAACTGCATCTTTTTGAACTGCCGTTCAAAACCCGGAGCATAACGGTGTCGCAGATGTGGCATCCGAGAATGGAAAACGATCCGGGGCATCGATGGCTGAGGGCGAAAATTCTTGAGGTATGCGGCGCCGTGCGCGAAAGGTAAGGCAGCCATCCGCTGGCTGCCTCATTCGGCTTGCGCCATTACGCCGCGCTCTTGAATTCCCGGGCGGGCAGCAGCGTTTTACCGCCCCTTAGCGTGAACAGGGAAATGACGGTAAAACTCAAGGTAATACAGCCGAGAACGAGATAGGCCTGGTGGAACCCCACGGTGTCATACATTCGTCCGACCCACGCCGACAATACAACGCCCGACAGCTGCTTCGACAGGTTGAAGCCAATTAAGAACAGCGTTGCCGACAGTTTGGGGTTAAACGCAGAGGAGATATATTTAAAGGTCCCGACCAGCAGGAAAGGCAGCTCAAACATATGCAGCATTTTCAGAATAACCACCTCGACTGCCGATGAGGCAAATGACGAACCTAAAATACGTGCCGACATAATAACGCCTGCGGCTAACAGCGCGTTTTTCGCGCCAATCCGGTTCACGATAGCGGGGGCGAAGAACATTATTGTCGCGTTCAGTAATTCTCCTCCGGTCGTCACAAAACCAAAGACTTCAGTTCCGCGCTGCGGGCTGGAGAAAAAGCCCTTAAAGAAGTTGGCAAACTGCTGGTCGAAGACGTCATAGACGCTCGCAACGCCCACAACGTAGACGATAAATCCCCAGAAGCGCGGCATGCGCAGCAGCTCGGCCGCGGTGCGCATTGAGAACGCCTTCCGGTTCGCGCCCAGCGCGTCGATGACAAGCTCGCTGTTGCTGCCTTCGGGTTTTGACATCCATAGCAGTATGCCGAGCACGAGGGCGAATCCGGAGGCGATCCAGAAGGTAATGTTCGGGTCGATGCCAAACAAAATGCCGGTTATTGACGCGCAAAGCGCCCAGCCTACGCATCCTGATACGCGTACTTTTCCGTACTCAAAGCGGTTAGCGCGGCTGACGCGTTCAATATAGGCCTCGACCGCCCCGGATCCGCTGGAGAACACGACCCCAAGGTAGATCCCTCCCGCCAGCGCACCGGCAAAAATGTTCATCTGCAGCAGCGGCGACAGTACAAAAATAAAGAAGGGCGCGAACAAAATCAGTAAGACGGTAATGGTCCACAGCAGGTGCTTACGCAAACCCAGCTTGTCAGAAATCAGACCAAAAACCGGCTGGAAGATAATCGCAAAGAGCGAAATAGAGGAGAAAACTATCCCCGTCTCCGTCTTGGTCAAATGATTAACGTCCGCCAGCCAGACCGGGAAAAAGGGGAAGTAGGCAGACATAATGAAGTAGTAGAAGAAAAAGAACAGCATAAAGTAAATGAAATTATGCCGTTCCTTTGGTGCAAGTTCAGAGAGTTTCATTGTGACTGTTCCATAGGGTTATGCCTTCAAGAATCGGAGTATTTTTTTAAATGTCATTCGCTGGACAAGATGGATGATTTATCAAATATTTCCGCGTAAGCCGCAACGGTAGAGAATTTGAAATTTATTGACGATCACGAAATGCCACCATGACGATAGGAATTTGTCGTTTTTTCGACATAGAATGTTAGCGAACGACATTGTTGTTATTACGTTAAGGAGAAGGCGATGCAGCGCCGCACGGCAACCCTCGAAGATGTGGCTCACGAAGCGGGGGTCTCAGAACAGACCGTCTCACGCGTGCTTAATAAACCCGACGTCGTTTCTGAGCGTACCCGCGAGAAGGTCATTCGTGCGATGCAGGCGTTGCACTATGTCCCCAACCGCTCGGCACAGCTGCTGGCGGGTAAATCATCCCCGTCGATCGGGTTGATTACGGCCTCCCTGACCCTGCACGCGCCCTCGCAAATCGCGGCGGCGATAAAAAGCCATGCGATCGTGCATCAGCTTGAGGTCGCGATTGCGATGCCGGCGATGGCGGATTACGACTCGCTGCAGGCGCGGCTCAATGAGTTTCGCGCGCAGAACATACGGGGCGCGATCGTGAATCTGCCGCTTGAGGGCAGCATTGCGGAAAGGCTGGTGAGTGAGAATCCGGATATTTGCTGTCTGTTTTTAGATATTTCGCCGGACACTAACGTCAGCTGCGTCCGTTTTGATCATCATGATGGCTGCGGGGCCTGCGTCAGCCACCTGTGGGAGCTGGGGCACCGGCATTTCGGACTGCTGGCAGGGCCTGAAAGCTCCGTCTCGGCGCGGATGCGCCTGAGCAGCTGGCGCGAAACGCTGCATCGACACGGCGTGAGGAATGCGGTCACCGTGTTCGGTGACTGGAGCGCGGCCAGCGGCTGGCATAAGGCTTTCGAATTGTTACATCAGCATCCCCGAATGACCGCCATCGTGGTGGCGAACGATCAGATGGCGTTGGGCGTGCTGAGCGCCCTGGCGCAGCTAAACCGCACGGGAAGCAGGGCTGTTTCCGTTACCGGCTATGACGATACGGCGGACAGCCTCTATTTTCAGCCGCCGCTGACGACCGTGGCGCAGGATTTCAACAAGCTCGGCAAGCGGGCCGTTGAGCTGTTAATTCAGCAAATGGCCGCACCGCAGATCCGTGTTCGCGAGCTGCTGCCGACGCGCCTGGTTGTTCGTCAGTCAACCTGGCCATTATCCGATGACGCGAGGAGTGATAACGCGACGTTAATCGCGCAGCTTAAATCTCTGATTGAGAAACTGTGAGGATCGCCGCCCATGCTCACGGCTTCTCTTCCACCCGTTCTTTACCCACGAGCAGGGTGGTTAAGACGAAAGATAAAACCAGCGCCATCGCCACGCCCGCAAGGGCAAACATGAAGTACGGACCGATGTAGGCCGGCAGGCTGAAAATGCTCGACAGGATGTAACCGTAAAGCCGCACGCCGAAAAAGGCGATGAAGGCCGAGGCCAGCGAGCTGGCAACCGTGGCGGCAATAAAGGCCTTTTTATAGCGGGTCAGAACGCCAAACAGTGCAGGCTCGGTAATCCCCAGCAGCGCGGAGATGGCGGCGGAAAGCGTCACCGTTTTTTCCTGACGGTCTTTACTTAAACGCCAGATGGCGAACGTCGCGCCCGCAATGGCCATGTTGGCCATAAACATCATGGGCATCAGCATGTCATAGCCGCGGTCGCTGAAGTTTTGCAGCGCGATAGGCGTCATGGCATGGTGCATGCCGGTCAGGATAGCAATCGGGCGAATCGCACCAACAATCAATCCGGCAAAACTTGCCGACACGCTAAATAACCCTTCAATAAACAGCGCCAGGCCTTTGCCTAACCAAATCCCAATAGGGCCGATCACCACCAGGGCCGCCAGCGCGCCGATAAACAGGGTCAGGGTAGGGGTGAACACCGTTTTGAGCACATCAGGCATAATGCTGTCGACCCAGCGGTGAATATAGCTCAGGGCCAGGATCGAGAAGATCACCGGAATGACGCTGGCGGAATAGTTGAATACCGAGACCGGTATTGCATTCAGCAGCCAGAGCGCGCTCACGGCCCCCTCCTGGTGCGTTGCCAGCGCTTTCGCCGCGTCGATCAGCGACGGATACATCAGACAGGCCGCAATGGCCGCCGCCAGATATTCGTTGGTTTTAAAGATTTTCGCCGCCGATACCGCAAGGAAAAACGGCAGGAAATAAAACACGCCGCTTGCGATCAGATCGATAATCATCACGGTTTCGCTTTTTGCGGAAACGACCTTCAGCGCAATGAGGCCAGCCAGTAAACCTTTGATCATCCCGGCACCGGCTATCGCCGGAACAATCGGGCCAAACACGCCGGAAACCGTGTCCATAAACAGGGAGACCAGGCTTTTACGCCCCTTGGCCGACTCCGTCTCTGAAGGCGTGTTGTCGTCCATAACGCTGAGCATGTGCTCGTACCAGGTATTGACCTTCGGACCGATAATGACCTGAAACTGATCGCTCTGGAGCTGGGCACCCAGCACGCCGGGCAGTTTTTTAATCTCGTTTTGATCCACTTTATTATCGTCAATGAGATCGAAGCGCAGCCGCGTCATGCAGTGCCAGACTTTATTGATATTCCCCTGGCCGCCGACCAGACGAATAATATTATTGATGGCTTCTTGCGTCCCCATGAAAAACTCCTGCCGAGTGTTGTTGTCGTTTTAATGTCGTACTGAAGGATAATTAAACTCAAACGACAAAACAAACCAATGAAATATGATTTTGCTCACAAAATCTTTACGCATGAGCCTTTTCGAGCATGCCGAGAAGGAATTGGTCTGGTTTTTGTAGGATATTGAATCATATTTCGGACCAAAATAAATAATAAAAAAAAGGTTTACCCATCCTCATTTTTAGGGCGATGATATTCAGCAGATTGTATTACTACTGCGCTGTTAAGGAGTTATTTCGTGAACCCCGTCATCATCAAAAATATCGAATGTTTTATTACCCGACCGGACAGGCATAATCTGGTGACGGTGCGCGTCACGACGGAGCAGGGCGTGACGGGGCATGGTTGCGCGACGTTCCAGCAGCGACCACTGGCGGTTAAAACGCTCGTCGATGAGTATCTAACACCGCTGCTGATTGGCCGCGATGCTAACAATATCGAAGACCTGTGGCAGATGATGAACGTCAACGCCTACTGGCGCAACGGTCCCATCATGAACAATGCTATTTCAGGCGTAGATATGGCGCTGTGGGATATCAAAGGACAGATTGCCGGAATGCCGCTTTATCAACTCTTTGGCGGAAAATCCCGTGATGCGATCCCGGCCTACAGCCACGCCAGCGGGGAGACGCTGGAACAGCTGTTCACCTCCGTAGATGCGCTGATTGCGCAAGGTTATCGCCATATTCGCTGTCAGCTCGGGTTTTACGGCGGTACGCCATCTGAACTGCACGCGCCGGATAATCCGACCTCCGGGGCCTGGTTCGATCAGCAAGAGTACATGAGCAATACCGTCGAGATGTTCCGGGCGCTGCGCGAGAAATACGGCTGGAAGCTGCACATTTTGCATGATGTACACGAACGTTTATTCCCACAGCAGGCCATACAGTTGGCAAAACAGCTCGAGCAATATCAGCCGTATTTTATCGAAGACATTCTTCCACCGCAGCAAAGCGCGTGGCTGGAACAGGTGCGTCAGCAAAGCTGTGTTCCGCTGGCGATGGGGGAGCTGTTCAACAATCCAGCTGAGTGGCATGACCCGATCGTTAACCGGCGTATCGACTTTATACGCTGTCACGTCTCGCAAATCGGCGGGATCACGCCCGCGCTCAAGCTGGCGCATCTCTGTCAGGCCTTCGGCGTACGCCTTGCCTGGCATGGTCCTGGCGATATGACGCCAATCGGCGTTGCGGTGAATACGCACCTGAATATTCATCTTCACAACGCGGCCATTCAGGAGTTTATTCCACGGTCAGAGATGACGGATCGGATTTTCCCAGGCGCTCCGGAAGTCAAAGAAGGCTTTGTGTATCCCCCGCTGAAGGCCGGAATAGGGGTGGGATTTAACGAGGAACTGGCGCTGGCACATCCGGTTGTCTATCGCCCACATGAATGGACGCAGAGCCGCTTACCGGACGGCGCCATTCATACTCCCTGATTTTGACGCCAGGTCAAATTGTCGTGGTTATAGGGAATGACGTAGGTGCAGCTATAGTTGATATCAATAATATCGCTGACCTCAAATACCCGGCCACCCTCGAGAATTCCCCGATTGTTGATATGCATTGCCGGGCTGCCTTTCTTGCAGCCCAGTATTAGCGCCTGTTCTCGGTTCACGCTGACGGCGCGATAGGTGGTTAACATGTGGGAGATCGTCAATCCCTTGCTCAATACATATTGTTGAATTGAGCGTTCAATCGCCTGCTGATTCAGGTCGGGAAAATCCGCCACCGGCATGCTGGAAATTTCCAGCTGCACGGGCGCGTCGTCAACGTAGCGCAGGCGGCAGAAATGCCAGATGAAGCTTTCGTCATCGATACCAAAAATCTGCTGGGCTGCACGGTCCGGACGTCTTTTATGCAGGCTAATCATCCGGTAGCGGATCTGGTCGAAGCGTTTCTCCGTTATGGAGTTATAGACCAAAGGGTTAGTGCGCGCATGCTCGTTAATCCACGTGCCGGAGCCCTGAACAATTCGCACAACGCCAATGCTGACCAATTTTTCGAGCGCTTCGCGGATGGTAGATCGCGAAACGCCATACTCCTCAGCGAGTTGTCTTTCCGGCGGAAGCTTGCGCGGGCCAGGGCTGGTCTGCTGGTAGATTTTGCTGAGCAGATCCTGGGTGACAAACTCTTTTTTCTTCATCGTGTTTACCTGAAAATCATCCATCATTGGCACTAACGGCAAGATTATCATTCTGGGGTAACGGATTAAAAGGCAAGGGCGGCTGGGGGGTATAAAACTAATGAGATGACAAGGAGGATGACGGGCTTATGATGGGTAGATATCGTATTTAACATAATATACATTATGCGCACTAATGGCATTATCCATCCAATCTGACATTTCATGGCTAACCGAGACTTCATCTTTATTAGCCCGTAATGCTCATCACCCCAGCCACAAACCACCAATCAGCTTCTATACTACTTTCCAACGTATCAGCTTTTTAGGATCTGACGATGTTTGACCATGTTAAGTTCGGCGTTAGCGATTATGAAAGAAGTAAAACCTTTTTCCTCAAGGCCCTTCAACCGCTTGGCATCGCCATCATTGATGAAGGTGCTCCAGACTACGGGGTTGAAATGAGTTCCGGCAACGTGTCGCTTTGCCTTTTTCAGACGCATGAAAAACCTGCGCCACTTCATCTGGCATTTGTGGCAGCGACGCGTAATCAGGTCGATGAATTTTATACTGCCGCTTTGCTCGCCGGTGCGCAGGATAATGGCGCTCCTGGGCTGCGGCCTTACGGCGAACACTATTATGCCGCATTCGTTATTGCGCCTGATGGCCATAACATTGAAGCCGTGTGTCATGCTACCGATGAGATTTAACGCCGTGGTTCCCGTGCTTATCTAAAACTCCACTGCGCCGTAATGACAAAAACAGATGGAATGATAATGCCGACGTCCATGCCAAAGTAAGAGGTAAAATTGTACTGAAACCCGTGATAAATATAGGGAGAAAAACCTATGCCTGTGACTTTTTGGAAATCATGATATGAGCCGTGATCGCCACAATCCTTGAACGCATCGAAGAAAAACTCGCCGACGTATCCATATATCCCTTTAAATACCCAGCCGTTTTCCCAGCCAACCCAGTCTCGGCGCACGCCGGCAGCCAGGCATCTGTCGTTAAAGCTGTTCTTCATCGTTCCCAGCACAACGCTATTTTTCGAATCTTCAGAAAATTTTCTCTCCACGGAAAAGAAGTTATTCTCAAAGTTTTCAGTGTATTGACCATGATTATTCGTTAAGTGATAAACATATGACCCTGTATTAATGGAGTACAGGTTTATCTCCTCGGCGTAGCTATTCATGGCGATAAAACACAAAAAACAGGCTGAATACCCTCTCCTGCCGGATCTTACCGTGTCGACCTTGCTCATATTCACTCGCATCTGAAGGTGAACTGTACAAATTTTAGCATAGTTTTGCGCGCAGCAGCCCGCATGAAACTGCTTGTATGTGCACAATATTGCACGTTAATATGCTTTGGTGAATTCTGGTAACGCTGAGTACGCAATTTCGTGCTATATCATGCATTTTAACCGTATAAACATTTCGCGAGGCTTTATGACACAACAATTGATCCTCATCGCCGGGCCCTACCGCAGCGGCACCGACGGCATTCAGGAACGAATCGATGCTAATCTGCAAAGGCTGGAAAGCGCCGCGCTTGAGGTTTACCAGCGTGGACATGTACCGGTGATCGGTGAATGGCTGGCCTTGCCGCTGGCAAAAGCTGCAGGTTCGACAGCAATTGGCGACGAAATCAGTGAAGCGATGCTGTATCCCGTTGCGCACAGGCTGATTGCAAAATGTGATGCAATCTACCGTATTCCGGGAGCATCCAAGGGCGCGGATATGGATATTGTGGTCGCCCAAAAGCTTGGGCTGAATATTTATACCAACATTGAGAGTATCCCTCAGGCTTAGTGATTCACGAAAACCTGTCCTGGCTCAGGCTACCTGACAAACGAGCATGCAGTCTGAGCACATTCGATGTAATGGTTTCTGCCACTTTCTGCGAAAAATCCTCCGGTAATGACGCCCTCACCGCCTGCAGGGACTGCGGGACTTTCTCTGCGAGCTCTCTCAGGATTTCCAGCATCCGGTCCTGCGGGAACTTCACGGCTTTTGCGGTGGCCAGCAAATGACGCGGCTGGATCTTATCAATAGCACTTTTGCGACCTTTTGAAGCATTCAGGCTCATTGCCAGTTTCAAATCGCTGATGTGTATACCGGCTCCGCCGAGTACGGGAAACGCGGAGATAATGTCGTAAAAGGGCGTTAAACGATAGCTTCCACCCGGCTGAATAAAGACCGAGAAGTTTTTTGCATGCCCATCCGTCGCCCCCAGAAGCCACTGAAAAACCTGAAACTTCATGAAATTATCACGATCGCCCAGGGCGTCGCTGGAGCCGAGTAAAAACGTCATAATCTGCGCAATACCCGGGCCGCCATCGGATTCATATTTTAGTGACGACGGCAGCCCGAAGGCCTGGCACATATCTTCCTGCGGCAGCCGGAACAATACGGAGCGATCGGCGTTCCAGCGCCTGTCAAAGCGTTCAACCGCCAGCGCCCGCATCCCGCCAGCCGTGATTATTTCGGCATTCGGCACGTCAAAACCGAGTGTTTTTGCCAGTTGCAGACAAAAGTACTCGTTATCAACGCTGTCGCTCAGATCCAGCGTGGCGTTAGGCTGCTTAATCTCGCCAATAGGTAGCTTAATGATATGGGTTGTCGGCGTCGTACCTTTGGGAATACACCACGTGTTTCCCATTTTGAGCAGCGCCGTTTTTTCCTGCGCACCGGCAACGGAAATGCGAAAATCATTTTCACCGTCAATCATCCCCAACGGAATATCCGATTTATACGCGGACAGAACGGCTTCCAGCTTTTTCTCGCTCAGCGTTTCCCACGTCAAGCGTTGCGCGCTGACATCCTCATCTTCGGGAAGCAACGTCACGGCACCCACGCTGTCTCGCCCTACTTCTGCGAGTAAATCAAAGGGTTGCTTTGAGCGCGCACGGTAGCGTTTCACAATACGGTCCCGAACCACCGGGCTGTCGGGCAGCAAATTATCAAAGAAGTTGAACACGGCATCGGACGTTATATTGCCAAACTGCAAAGGCAGCGAAAGTGACAACGGCCGCGCGTGGCGATTGTCCATCCAGTCGCGAGAATATTTAAACGTGTGCGCCCCGTTCGGCTGCTTTGTTAATTCACCGACGCGTTCATTGTTCATCCACGTCACGAGCTTAGGCATTACCAGTCAAGATCCTGTTGGTTAGTATCCTCGTCGAGCATGGCATCAGCGCTTTCATACAGCGCCATCGTCATACCCAGCGACTGTAAAATCTTAAAGAAGGTTGTCAGCGTCGACTTATCAGGATTATTTTCGAAATTGGATACGGTGGCTTGCTTGATGCCGATTTTTCTCGCCAGCGCGACCTGCGTCCAGCCATTTTTCTGGCGAACCAGCTTCATATAATTCGCCAGCTGGGTCGGGCTGTAAATCATGGGTGGTTTCATGGCGTTCACTCTCCAGGGCTTATCCTCTTGCAGGGATAATGAGAGTATTATCCCCACAAGCGGATAATGCAAGCTATATCCGCTTGTGGGGATAAATCACGGCTTAGCGCTCGTAGCTGTCATTACAATCGCGCGTGATTTCCGCTGCGGTGACATAGACATCGTCGAAGCGTAGCCCTTCAACGCCCGATATTTTACCGAACTCATTCGCCTCCACGAAAATTGATGACAGTGCTAACTCGCGTACAGGCCGCTCCGGATAACCCTCGATGAAGAACGCGCGTGAAAAAGGCTGACTGGCTGAACGGCGGGCAGTGATATTTTCCAGCGTCACATGGCTTACCTCCGTGAGGCCAGCCTCTCCTTCGACACCTTCGGCGAGCTTGCGCCAGTGTTCGGGCTTCGCCGAAAGATCCTCTTTGGCGGCGTAGCTGTACTGCGGAAACCAGTTTAGCTGGATAAGAACCGGGAAGCGCACGTCGACCAGCTGCAGATCCCGGACGGTGATATTGCGTATAAACCCGCCGCGGTTGCGGGCCGACTTAATGCGAAACCCAACGCCCGTGCCGTTAAAACGGTTCTTCTCGATCGTTACGCGCTCGATACCGCCAGACGTCTCGCTGCCCAGCGTAATGCCGGACCCTTTGTTCAGCGTACAATCGCGAATGATAATGTCTCTGGCGGTGCGTAGCTTTTGCGCGGCTTCAAGACCGCGGCCCGCTTTAATACAAATATTGTCGTCATTGCAGGATACCGTACAGCGCTCAATGCGAACCCGTTCACAGGAGTCTATGTCGATACCGTCAGTGCTCGGCCCCGCCGAATTGGCGATCTGAACCCCAGCGACCTGGACATCTCGCGAATAACACAGGTGCACATTCCAGAAGCCTGATTCACGGCTGGTGAAATCCTTTAGGGTAATATTGTCGCTTTCGTAGACCAGAATATTACGCGGACGCTGGCAGTCATAATCCACGACCCAGCGCAGGCCTTTGGCACTGTATTCCCCCACCATACCACCTTGCTCATCGTCCCCCCAGAAGCGCTGCCACCACGTCAGGCCCTGCCCGTCGATGACGCCGGCGCCGGTTATGTTAACGTTCTGGCAGTTGATCATATTGATGATTGCCGCGGGCCATCGCATATCGATGCCGGCAACGCGGGTATCGATCGTCGGGTAATCGCTGAGGTCCTGACTGCCGATCAGCTGCGCGTCGGCCTCAAGATGCAGCGTTATGCCGCTTTTCAAAAAGAGTGAGCCGGTAAGAAAACGCCCAGCGGGGATAATCACCCTGTCACCGGGCCGGGCGGCAGAAATTGCCTCCTGAAGCGCAGCCGTCGATGGCCGTTGAGCTGTCGGATCGGCGCCATATTCGCAAACAGTAATGTCAGTCATGATGGGTCCTGATTTTAGACAAATCATGAGTATATGAAGCGATGCGCAGGATAACCTTTATCTCATCGACACGATGCCGCTGCGGATGGCAATACCACCGTGGTACGCGTGCGTTATGACTCAGACGTTTTCACTACCGAAACACCCTTCTCTTCTATGGCGCGTATCCAGGCAGCGTCGGTGTCCTTTTCAACAACAAGCGTATTCACCAGCGAAAGATCGCCAATGGCAAAGGACGATGCGGTATTAATTTTTTCAGGCGATGCCAGAACGATGGTTTCAGCCGCTCTGCCGGAAAATGCACGTTTGATGCACGCTTCTTCAAAATCGCCCGTGGTCAGCCCTGCTTCTGGATGGATGCCGGTGACGCCCATAAAGAAGAGATCGGCATGAATTTTTTCGATTCCCTCAATCGCTGCCGCTCCCACTGTGACAATGGAGTGTTTGTACAGTCGGCCACCGATAAGGATCACCTCAATGGAAGGATGCTCAACCAGCCCAATAGCAATGCTCGGGCTGTGCGTAACCACGGTGATGGGTAAATCTGGAGGCAAGAACGTTATAAGCTCGGACGTTGTCGTGCCACCGTCGATAATGACCACCTGACCTGCAGAAATCAGCTGGGCGCCTTTACGCGCCACCTTTTTCTTGGCATCCATTTTTACCGATTTGCGCTCGGCAAACGGGGCAATCGCCGTAGAAGACGGCAGCGCCCCGCCGTGTACCCGCTGTAGGCGCCCTTCTGCCGCCAGCTCACGTAAATCACGACGGATCGTATCCTCAGACACGGTAAAGAAAACGCTGAGCGCTTTCGACTGGACCTGACCTTCCGCCTCGAGTTTTTCGAGGATTAACTGCTTGCGCTGGCTGGTGAGCATCATGGATTCCTGATGTTGCATGTTTTATCTTGAATGTGCACGATAATGCTGTTTATGATAATCACTCTACGTAAGGAGGAACAAACGTGCAATCGAAACGCGCAGATATACGCATCATCGCGAGTGAAACGCTGTCGGATAACTGGTACATCCTCAAAAAATACACCTTCGATCAGCGTCATCGCGATGGTGAATGGCAGCGGCAGGACCGTGAGGTTTACGACCGGGGCAACGGAGCCACAATCCTTCTGTATAACCGCGATAAAAAAAAGGTGATCCTGACCCGCCAGTTCCGCTTCCCGGTATTTATCAACGGCCATGAGGATGACCTCATTGAAGCCGCTGCCGGTCTGCTGGACAACATGGAGCCTGAAAGCCGCATTAAAGCAGAAGCAGAAGAAGAAACCGGCTTTAGGGTAACGCACGTTCAAAAGATATTCGAAGCCTACATGAGCCCGGGCTCCGTTACGGAGAAGCTCTATTTTTATGTTGCAGAGTACCATCCGCAGGATCGGTTACATGCGGGGGGCGGAATCAAGTCTGAAGGTGAAAATATCGCGGTACTGGAAATGACGCTGGAAGAGGCATTGCAGGGAATTGAAGCGGGCAAAATCGTTGACGGAAAGACCATTATGCTGCTTTACCACGTCGCCCTGAAGGGCATTATGTAATATTCACGTTCGCAGAGACCTGCCGCGGCGCAGGTGTCTGCCTGTGCTATTCTTGGGGAGTATTCAAACGGAGACGCACTATGGCCGACTGGAACCCTTCGCTATACCTGCAGTACGGTGCTGAACGAACACGCCCTGCCGTTGAACTGCTTGCCAGAGTCACGCTGGACGAGCCCGCCGCCATCGTTGATTTAGGCTGCGGGCCGGCCAACAGCACCGCCCTCTTAAAGCAACGCTGGCCTTCCGCGCACATTACCGGCGTGGATAATTCCCCGGCGATGCTGGCGGAAGCGCGCAGCAATTTGCCTGACTGCAGCTTTGTTGAAGCCGATATTCGCCACTACAGGCCGGGCCGCCCGCTGGATCTGATTTATGCCAACGCCTCTCTTCAGTGGCTCCCCGACCATTACGACCTGCTGCCTCATCTTGTCTCTTTGCTGACGTTACGGGGCGTTCTGGCGATCCAGATGCCTGATAACTGGATGGAACCCACGCACGTTTCCATGCGCGAGGTCGCTTATGAGCAGGGCTATCCCGATCGGGGCCGCGAGCCGTTGCCTGGCGTGCATGCCTATTACGATATTCTTACCGATGCGGGATGCGACGTGGATATCTGGCGGACAACCTATTTTCACAAAATGCGTTCACACCAGGCGATTATTGACTGGGTGAGCGCCACGGGGCTGCGGCCATGGCTGAAGGAACTAAACCAAAGCGAGCAAGAGGCTTATCTGAGGCGGTATCATGAGCTGCTTGAAGAGCAGTATCCGCTCCAGGAGAACGGGCAGATACTGCTGGCATTTCCACGGCTGTTCATCGTCGCTAAACGTCAGCCCTGAGCGGTTCTTTAATAAGTATCAGGAGCGTGCCTCTTTAAGCAGCTGTTGAATGACCTTTTCCTGCTGGTCGACATTTCCTTCGCCAAACGAGGTATAGCGCAGCTGCCCTTTTGCATCGAAAAAGTAATGTGCAGGCCAGTACTGGTTACCAAATGCATTCCAGATCTGATAGTTGTTATCCGTCACAACCCGATAGGGCAACTGCCATTTGTTCACCGCATTTTTTACCGACGAAATCGGTTTTTCCCAGGGATATTCCGGCGTGTGGACACCGATGACCACAAGGCCCTGTGGCTGGTACTTATTCGCCCATTCACGCACGTGCGGGAGCGTGTGCTGGCAGTTGATACAGTCCCAGGTCCAGAAGTCGATCAGCACCACCTTGCCCCGCAGGGACTCAGACGTGACAGGGTCACCGTTTATCCAGCCGGTACCTCCGCTTAATGACGGCAGCTGGCTGCGGGTCACGGGCATCTCCACCGGCTGGAGCTTCACCGAAGGCGCAGCCGGTTCCGTCAGGCTCAGCAGCGTATTTTCCAGCCTGTCCGCCACGCCGTTGGCCCCTTTTACTGCCGACGTCATGCCCGTAGCGTTAAACACCACCGCTGCCAGCATCATAACCCCCGCGCCCTGACGCAGCCTTGCCATGAGCGCAGACTTCGCGCGCAGGGGTGCCATCAGCGCTTTGCCTCCCATGATAAGCAGGCCCAGCATCAGGGCACATCCGCTGCCGTAGGCGGCCAGCAGCGCCCCCGTGGCGATAGCCGAGTGCCCGGCAATATTGATGCTGAAAATGGCGCCCAGTATTGGGCCCGCGCACGGCGACCAAAGCAATCCGACGGCCAGTCCCGCCAGGAAGGCAGAGCCCATACCGCGCGTTTGCCCGCTGCGGGTATTCAGGATATTGCCCGCGCTGACCGCAGGCCCCGCAATGCGCTGGGCGAAGGGAGGAAAAATAAGCGCCAGCGCGGCAATCGCGAAAATGGTAAGCGCCACCCAACGCCCTATTATCGTGGCGCTGGCGATCCACTCGCTGGCAGCCGTGACGACCATGGCTACCAGCGTGAACATCACAATCATACCGACCAGGAGCGCCAGTATATGTCGCCGCTGGCCCTGAAAGCCGGCAAACAGCAGGGGAATAACGGGAAGCGTGCACGGGCTAAGCAGGCTTACCATCCCGCCTAAAAACGCGATTATTAAAAACATATTAACCTCACATGACAAGTTACCTGCGAAGCTGCAGTAAGGTCATTTCAACGCGCGGATATGTTCAGGATATGTGCAAAACGGGGTGTTTTGTCTGCCTGCGTATCGACACGGCAGGCAGATACAAAACCGTACAATCAGCGGCGCGGCAAGGTGATGGACACGTCCAGACCGCCTTCGATACGGTTAGCCAAATGCAGCTTACCCTCAAGCTGTACGGTGAGCTGCGCCGCGATCGCCAGGCCAAGCCCTGTGCCCCCGGTATCCCGGTTGCGTGACGTTTCAACCCGATAGAACGGCTGCAGGACGGCGTCAAGTTCGGCCTCGGGTATGCCCGGCCCACCGTCAATAATATGAATAACGACCTGCCCGGGATCGGAATCCTCAATCTCAATGATGGCGTAATCCCCAAACTTAAGCGCGTTATCCAGCAGGTTGGTCATCACCCGGCGGAGCGCCTGCGGACGAGTGACGATGGGCAATCGCGTTTCACCTGCCTGAAACTGCACGTTTTTACCAATATCCTGATAATCACAGGCAATGCTGTTTACCCAGGCGTTTAGCTCCATCCTGAGCGGCGTCTCTTCAAGGGATTCTGATGACCGGGCATAAGCAATGCCCTCGCGTACGAGACGCGACATGTTGTCCAGGTCGTTCATCAGCTTGTCGCGCAGTTCGGGGTGATCCGCCATTTCGACGCGCAGCTTCATCCGGGTGATTGGGGTTTGCAGGTCGTGAGAAATCGAGGCCAGGATCTGGGCGCGCTCGCGAAGATAAGACTGGATACGCGACTGCATGGCATTGAAGGCGTGCGCTGCCCGCTGAACCTCTACGGGCCCCTTCTCCGTCATCGGCGTATTAGCCGCCGGGTCAAGCGAGTCCACCGCGCGGGTAAACAGCGAAAAGGGTCGTACCACCTGACGAACGGCAATCCATGAACAGGCCGCTACGAGCAGCAGCTGCAGGACAAGCACAACCGGCAACCAGCTGGCGACGGGCGGCATGCGGGGGATCAGATCGATGGTTAACGGCGCGCCGTCGCTCAGGGTGAGATGGGCCTGAATATGGGAAAAGGGTCCGGGAACGGCGGTAAAGCTGAGAGGATAATCTCCCGAGAGCGTCTCTTTCAGGGTGCGGATTGCATCCTGAGAGCGCTTATCCTTCGGCGCCGCCCCCGGCTCGCCGGGACCAAGAATGTAACGGTAGTTACCCCTATCCAGACGCCCCAGCCAGGCCGCGCGCTCTTTCGCCGGCAGCCTGTCGAGGATCGCCACGCTGGTCGCGACATCGTACTCCAGATTGCCTAGCATCACCGTGCGGGCGCTGCGCATCCGCTCAACCATCACCAGCGTCAGGCTAAGCGCATTTGCCAGCAATAGCCCAAGAAGCACGATGATCAGCAGCCGGGCCAGCAACGAACGGGGCCAGAGCGTCATTCATTGGCCTCTTTTATCGTGACAGGCATGGTGAATACGTAACCTTCGCTGCGCACGGTCTTAATATAGGCAGGCGTGCGCGCATCTTCGTTCAGTCGCTGGCGAACGCGGCTCACCAGCAGATCGATTGAGCGTTCAAACAGCTCGGCATCGCGGCCCTGCGTCAGGTTGAGAAGCTGATCCCGCGTCAGAACGCGCTGAGGGTGATCGAGAAAGACGCGCAACAGCCGGTACTCCGCCCCGCTCAGCGCCACGATCGTCCCTTCGCCGTCTATTAAATGACGCGCCACGGTGTCCAGCTGCCATTCACCGAAGGTTACCAGCCGCCCGACTTCCGTTACCTGAAGATTAGGCGGCATCGTGCGAAAACGTCGCAAAATAGCTTTGATACGTGCGAGCAGCTCGCGGGCAACAAACGGTTTGACCACGTAATCGTCTGCGCCCATCTCCAGGCCCAGGATGCGATCGGTATCTTCGTTACGCGCCGTCAGCATCAGGATCGGCAGATCTTTATGCTTGCCGCTGCGTAGCTGTCGACACAGCGTAAGCCCGTCATCGCCCGGCATCATCACGTCCAGCACCACAAGGTCGATATGCTGTTTGTCGAGCACGGCGCGCATCTCTTTGCCGTTTGCCGCCCCGGACGCGTGATAGCCGGACTTGATGAGATAGTCGACAACCAGTTCACGGATATCCCTGTCGTCATCGACGACAAGGATATGATCAATATGCTCCACCGGACTCTCCTGAATGAGGGGTAACGTATTGAAAATAGCACATTTCAGAGTTTATCAGCGTCGATAACCGCTTTGACAAAGTCCTGAGGATCTTCCTGCGGCGGGTTGTGTCCGACGGTAGCCCCAAAGGTGCGATGTTCATATTTGCCGGTGAACTTACTCGCATATGCCTGCGGCGCAGGATGCGGTGCCCCGTTGTTTCCGCCTTCGATAGTGATGGTCGGAACGCTGATGTTCGGCAGCGTGGCCAGTTTCTGCTCGTAGCGGTCGTATTTGCGTTCCCCTTTTTCCAGACCTAAACGCCAGCGGTAGTTGCTGAGCGTGACCGCAACGTGATCCGGATTATCCAGCGATTTGGCGCTGGCGTTAAAGGTAGCGTCGGTGAATTTCCAGTCCGGCGACGCCTGGGACCAGATCAGGCGGGCAAAATCATGGGTATTTTTAGCATAGCCTTCAGCACCGCGCGGGGTGGCAAAATAGAACTGATACCACCACTGCAACTCCGCTTTCGGCGGCAGCGGCTGTTTGCCAATGTCCTGGCTGCCGATCAGATAACCGCTTACCGAGACCAGCGATTTTACGCGCTCAGGCCAGAGCGCCGCGACGATGTCCGCGGTGCGTGCCCCCCAGTCGTACCCCGCGAAAACGGCCTGCTTAATATTGAGGGCATCCATCAGGTTAACGATATCTTTCGCCATGGCTGAGGGCTGACCGTTGCGCGGCGTTTTGGCAGAGAGGAACCGCGTGGTGCCGTACCCGCGAAGCGAAGGAACGATGACGCGATAGCCTTTAGCCGCCAGCGCGGGTGCGACGTCGGCGTAGCTGTGAATATCATACGGCCAGCCGTGAAGCAGAATCACCGGCTGTCCATTTTTCGGCCCGATATTGACATACCCGACGCTGAGATCGCCGGCGTTAATCTGCTGAGGTTGAGTAAACGCTGCGGCGTAGTCGGCGCCGGCTGCTTCGGCCTGACATGACATCACGGTACCGAGAGAAACGGTTAAAGCCAGAGCTGAGTATGCAAGTTTGCTAAACATGGTGTTATCTCCAATTGGGTTTAAATCACGGGGATATAACACCATTTATTTGTATAGCGGATATGTGCGAAAAGGTCTTTATTGTATGCCCGTGTAGGTATCCGGAAACCCGATACACTGTGATACAAACGCAGGCGATTAAGCCTGGGTTACAAATCAAGTGCCATTGCAAAACAGCGTAGTTTCGCACCGGCCATGCGGGAATCATGTTCATTTTCACCCAGCGTGACGAACCCTTGCTTCTGATAAAAAGCGTGAGCGTTGGGTGTTGCATCAAGCATTAGTCGCGTAATACCGCGGGCCTGAGCCTCTTGTTTCAGTGCTTCCATAATCTGCGTCGCCAGCCCCTTTCCTCCCGCCTCCGGCAAGGTGAATATCGCCTCTATGCAATGGGTTTTAAGATCCAGATAGCCGGTAGCGGCTATGTCGCCGTTTACATCTTCGACCACGTAAAAGGGATTTTCGATCACCATCTGGCGATAGTGTTCCGGCATTTTCTCGGGCGTCCAGCGCGTAATGACGTCCGCGTCGTAGCTGGCTTTGCAGCCATATCGGATTGCCTGGTTGCGAACGTTCCAGAGTATTTCCGCCTCATGGGGTTCAGCGCGTCTTAACGTCATTGGCACCTCCGCAAATTTAAGTAGTGATGAAATCAAAGAGAGTGTGTTAAAGATAAAAAATACCAGAAGGCCAACAAAAACATAACGCTTAAATAAGGAGATCGCGGATGGTTTTACCGACGCTGGAGACAGAACGTTTGCTGCTAAAACCGCTGGTTGCCGGGGATGCGGTACCGATCCAGAGGCTGTATCCTCGCTGGGAAATTGTGCGCTACATGGTCTCCTCCGTGCCCTGGCCCTACCCTGAAAACGGCGCGGAGAACTATGTGAACAACGTGGCGCTGCCGGATATGGAAAAAGGCATCGCCTGGTTCTGGAGCATCCGCCGTCGCGAAACGCCGGATGAACTGATGGGGATTATCTGCCTGTATGACGTGGAAGATAACAACCGTGGATTCTGGCTGGCACCTGAGTATCAGGGCCGGGGATATATGCGTGAAGCCAGCATTGCCGCCACGGATTATTGGTTCAATACGCTGAATAAGCCAGTGCTGCGCGCGCCGAAAGCGGCCTGCAACAGCCGCTCCCGGCTTATTTCAGCCAGTAGCGGCATGCGGCTAATCAGAACGGAAAAGAAAGCGTATGTCAGCGGACTGCTGGACTCGGAGCTGTGGGAGATCACCCGCGAAGAGTGGAACGCCCGTCACGTCAGCTGATAGTACTTATCCGGGAATCGTCTTTCGGGAATGTTTTCTTCGTCGTTCATCTGCAGCAGATCGCGCTCCATCATGTTGCAGATGGCGTCCAGCGGCAGGTCGTTATCTTCCGTACCAAACGGATCTTCCAGCTCTTCTGCCAGCGTGTCCAGCGAGATAAAGGTGTACGAAATCAGCGCTGAGACAAACGGCGTCATGTAGTGCAGGTCAACAACCAGCGCAAACGGCAGCATGATGCAGAACAGGTATACCGTCCGGTGCAGGATCAGCGTGTAGGCAAACGGCACGGGGGTTGTGGCAATACGCTCACAGCCGGAAAGAACAATCGACATATCATTAAGACGATTGTTCAGGCTGTGAAACAGGATGTCTGAAAGCTGTCCGTTTCGGCGGCGCACGGCCAGCCACTCCCCCATGATCAGTAAAATGCGATTCGCTGGCGAATTAGCGCCCATGACCTTGTGCAGATCGTCCGCGGTGAGATAAGGAGAGAGCTGTTCAGCATTGGTTTCACGACGCAGCGTCATGCGCAGACAGTTTGCAAAGGCAATCTGCAGTCGAACAAACTCCCCCAGATGCTTATCGTCCGGTAAGGTATTTTTTACCTCGCGAAACAGAGAGCGTGCCGCTATCATCAGTTGCCCCCAAAGCTGGCGAGCTTCGACGTAGCGCGAGTAGCAGGCGTTGTTTCTGAAGCCGAGAAATATCGCGATTGCCACGCCGAGGATGCTAAACGGGGCGACGGTAAATTTGATGCCAAGCGAGGTGTACCATGGCAGCATCAGAATAACGGCGATAGATAGCAGGAAGTTAAGCAGCAGCCGGGTATAAATTTTGGGTAATACCGAACCGTGCCAGACGAAAATCAGTTGTAACCAGTGCTGTTGAGGACGAACAATCATAGTCAGTTTCAGGCAAGTAAAGAGCGTGGCTATTAAACGTGATCCCCATCACGGTTGCAAGCTTGTTAACAGGCCATTGCATTTTCTGTCCTGGCTGGCCTAAACCGCACGGTGCTGCAGGCTATTTTTAAAAACGGGGTAAATAGTATGTTGTAACTAATATTATGTTATTAAAAACCCGGCCTGAGCCGGGCAATGTTGTTAGCAGAGCGGTTTAACCGCGGCACGCATACCCTGCTGCAGAATCGCATCAAGATCCCGCGTAACCTGTTCTACCAATCCGGTAACCTGAGTGAGATCGTTTTCCCAATGCTCGGCCACGCTCAGCACCGACGTCACCAGCTCGCGGGTGCTAATCTGCCTGTCGTGATGCTGGGTCCACAGCTGTTGGTAACGCTCAATCCAGTGAGCATCGTCCTGCACCGGATAGCTTTCGCCGTTACGCTCGCCGCGATAAAACGCAATCAGCGCAGCCAGGGCAAACGTCAGGCGTGACGGCAGTTTACCGGATGCCTTCTGCCCCGCCAGCAGCTGCGGCAGAATGCGCGTGCGGTACTTGGTCATCCCGTTGAGGGCAATCGACAGCAGCTGATGCTTGATGTACGGGTTACGGAAGCGTCCCGTAACCGCACTGGCAAAGGACTCCAGCTCATCACGCGGGAGATCCAGCACGGGGATAATTTCCTCGTAAATCGCTTTTTCGACAAACGCACACACGTCTTTATCGTTCATCGCTTCGCCGACCGTATCGAGGCCCGCCTGAAACGCGACGGGCACCAGCGCCGTGTGCGCACCGTTCAGAATCGCCACCTTACGCTCTTTGTACGGCTTAATGTCATCAACAATCAGCACGTTCAGCGGGAGTTTATCCAGGCGCAGCTCGCTGGCGAGGGATTTAGGCCCCTGGATCACGAACAGATAGAAGTGCTCGGCGGTATCAAGGAAGGCATCGTGATAGCCCAGCTCGCTCTCGAGCGCAGCCACTTCGTCACGCGGATAGCCGGTAACAATACGGTCGACCAGGGTCGAGCAGAAGCTATTGGCATCGTTGAGCCACTGGGTAAAGGCCGCAGGCAGCGCCCACTCCTGGGCATAACGCAGCACAAGCTGACGCAGCGCATCGCCGTTGTAGTCAATCAGCTCGCAGGGAATGACGATCCAGCCTTTATCCGCTGCGCCGTTGAAATGGGTAAAGCGCTCAAACAGCAGTCGCGTCAGCTTCGCCGGATAGCTCACTGCGGGCGCGTCGTCGAATTTGTCGTTGGCGTGATAGCTGATGCCCGCTTCGGTCGTGTTTGAAAAGACAAAGCGCATCTCCGGATTGTGGGCAAGTTTAAGAAACTCGTCGTATTGGTCGTAAACGCTGATTTCGCGGTTAACGGAGCGGATAAGACGCGCATCGCTGACCGCCTCGCCCTTCCCGTTCAAACCGCGAATAATCGTGGTATACAGGCCATCCTGGGTGCTCAGGGACGGCGGGAAGTCGCTCTGGATCGGGCGCACTATCACCACGCCAGAGTTCAGATCGGTATGTTCGTTTAGCAGATCGATTTGCCAGTCGACGAACGCGCGCAGGAAGTTGCCTTCACCAAACTGAATGATGCGTTCTGGGTAGAGAGCTCCGGGGAAATCACGACGGTTGAGTGTGTTCACGGTGGGGTCCTTTAATGATTAGTCATACAGCCTGATAAGATTGGTGTAATAACTTATCAAACATTTCGACCAGGAACCCCTGTTTCGATCAATTCATGACGTAATTGTAAAAAATAATCATAAGAACTTATAGAAGACGGACGTGGCCGTCATTTCTCCGTCCGGCATTAGCGCATAGCGCGGGATCTCCCCGACCTTTTGCCAGCCGGCACGGTGGTAAAAACGTTCCGCACCGCTCCCTGTTGACGTGTCGAGCACCAGTACAGAAATCCCCCTGGCGCGGGCCTCAGCTTCAAGCGCTTCCATCAGCGCCATTGCGGCCCCTTTGCGACGCGCTTTTTCATGCACCAGCAGTTTCGCCACGTCCGCGCGGTGCGGTTGGTTCTCTGGCAGATCGGTGATCAACTGTACCGTACCGATAAGCCCGTCCTGCGGGTCGAGGCAGCCGAGCACAGCGCGCTCGCTGCGCCCGACGCTGCGGGCGATACCGAGCCAGAAGGTGCGCGCCTTTTCCAGGCTGAAGGGCAGCATAAAGCTGACGGATGCGCCGCCGTTGACGCAGTTTTCGAGTACGGCGGCCAGCGCATCAAGGTGTGTGAGTATCTCTTCCCGGGAGAGGGTTTTAACGTGCAGTGAGGACATCGTTGTTTTTCCTTACGTAGAATGCCCTCACTTTGCATTTAACATTTTTGCAACGCAACTACATCGGACATAGGGTTTTGTTATGTCACTTTGCATGCTGACGCTGTTGCTTCATGGCATACATTTTTTCATCGGCCTCTTTCAGCCACTGCTGGATGTCGTTGCCATTATGATCGAATTCACTCAGCCCCCACGAAAACGCTAAGGCCCACGGATGCAGCCTGCGCGCGTTGTACGCTTCTACCTGCTCGGCCAGATGCTGCATGGCGATCCAGGCACCCTGCTCATCCGTATCGGCAAAGAGCACGGCAAACTCGTCACCGCCAAAGCGCACCAGCAGATCCGCCTCGCGGAACGACTTCCGCATAATGCCCGCCATGGCCTTCAGCGCATTATCGCCCTCTTCATGGCCGTAGCGATCGTTAATGGCCTTGAAATGATCCAGATCCAGCCAGCCCAGGGTTAACGGCTCGGCCCGGCGCTGTGCCACCGAAAGCGTAAAGCGAACAAACTGGTTAAACCCGCGGCGGTTAAACAGCCCGGTGAGTTCATCGGTGGTTGCCGCGCTCACCGCGGCAAATTCGTCTTCCACCAGCGCCCCAAGGTCATCTAAAACCGCAAGATCCCCCTCCGTAAACGCGCGTGGTGCATAATCTATAAGGCACAGCGACCCTACGCTCGCGCCATCCCTTAATCGCAGCGGAATACCGGCGTAAAAACGGATCCCCGGCTGACCCACCACCAGCGGATTATCAACAAAACGGGGGTCCTGTTGTGTGTCGTGGACCACCAGCGGATTCTGGCTCAGGATCACATGGCCACAAAATGAGATATTGCGGGGAACGGTGTCGGGCGCGTCGCCGTCAGCTGATTTGATCACCAGCGAATGTTCTTCTACCAGATTGACCATCGCCAGAGGAACCCCGAAAAAGCGCTTTGCCAGGCGAGTCAGTCGATCGAACGCCGGTGAGCGCTCAATCTCCAGCAGCCCGGACTCGCGCAGCGAGTTCAGACGGTCCATTTCGTTTTCAGGGGTTGCAGGTGTTTTCATAACGTCTCCTGACGCATAGCTCTACTAAAAGCGTAGCTTAAACAGAGACATTTTCAGTGTGCGAATATTCTGTTCTTACCATCCCGCTTGGCGCGATACAGGGCGTCATCTGCCGCCTGCAGCCAGTCGGTTACGCTTGCCATTTCACGCGTGGCGCTGGCGATGCCAATGCTGAGCGTACAGCGCACAGCCTCCTGCGCCACCTCCTCCATCACCGCAGTCGCGTCCATAATGCGCGTTGCGACGATATGGGCCTCTTCAATGGAGGTATTGGGCAGCAAAATCACGAACTCATCGCCGCCCAGCCGCGCCGGGGTATCCGCCGGGCGCGTTGCCAGATGCAAAATTTGCGACACGGTCGCCAGCATCGTATCCCCCACTTTATGCCCAAACCGATCGTTAACCTCTTTGAAATTGTCGATATCAATAAACATCAGGACGGACTCGCGGCACGTCTGACGCAGTTTCTTCAGCTCATGGTCAATGCGCTTTTCCAGCAGCCGACGATTGGCGATGTCCAGCAGCGGGTCCATCATGGCAATCCGCTCAAGCTCCCGACTCTTGATGCGCAAACGGAGCGCGATGCTGTCCGTCAGCACGCTCAGGGCAATAAGATAAATGGCGATCAGCGGAAGCGTCGCAAACATCGTGCGCTGCGTGACGACGGTATCCACCGCCATTCCCTGCGTTAGCCAGGCTGCGAGAAAAACGCCAAGCATCAGTGCCCCCGCCTTTTTCATCAGCGTATAGCCGCCCGCGGCGAGCCTGTCGGCAAGCAGGATAGTGGCAATAACCACTGAAGGCAGAGGATTAACCGCCATCATGGCGATCCAGAAACCCCCTGCGCCGGCATCGAGCACCAGATTTTGGTGTTCTGTGGCCAGCGGAATGGCAGATTTACGCGCGCGTTGCCATGCAAGCGTGGGCCAGATAAAGGCGTTGATACCCAGCAGAATCATAAGCCAGGCGGAACGTTGATGTTCAATCAGGACGGAGAGGATGGGAATGAAGCAGAGCAGCGTACCGAGAATACGCATCAGGTACATGCGTGTGACAAACCGACTGCCTGGCGCGCGAGGTTTTTTACTCAGCCTGTCAATTCCATTCATTCTGCGATTTTTCCGATATATTTCTCTCGGTATCTTATTGAGCTTAAAAATACGTAGCAAGCAATTTATCAGCTTATCGTTAACATCAATGCCGCATTCTGCCTGGCGTGGTTACGTTTACACCCGTCAGGCTTCACTTTCGGGCGTGGCGGCGACCGGTTCGCCTGTCAAACGGGCACTGGTACGATTTCGCCCTGCTTTTTTCGAACGATAGAGATAGTCATCCGCTTCGGCCATCAGCCTGTTAAAAACCTCGGTCAGCTGCCAGGAGCCCGCCCTTCCGCTTCCAAGGCCAATGCTCACCGTCAGAAACAGCGTTTGCTGCCGCCAGATAAAAGGATGATTAGCGATCGTGACTCTTATACGTTCCGCCAGATTGAAACCGTGTTCGGCATCCCCGGTATTCACGACAACCGCGAACTCTTCGCCCCCCATACGCGCGACCAGCCCGTCCTCACCCACGACCTGCTGAACCTGGCGGGCAAAGGTCGCGAGCACGCGATCGCCACACTCGTGCCCGTAGTTGTCGTTAATGCTCTTAAAATAATCAATATCTAAGAGCATCACCGTCAGGAACCGAGAATGGCGGTGGCGCTCTTCTTGCTTAAGCGCTTCGTAAAGCCCGGAACGGGAATAGACGTGGGTCAGAAAATCAAAATCCGCCCGCAGGGAAACCTGCTGGATAAGAGAATTGATCGCCGCCACGCTGACGGAAACCATGATCGGGCAGATTGCCATCGTGGCGATGCCAAGCCGCGCCGAGAACATCATCGGTGTCGACAGCGGTGCGGCGACGGCAATATTGATAATGGAATTAGCGACCAGGACGATCTCCACGGCACCCGTGACAAACGTCAGCAGGCAGGTGGCCGGTAAAGAGTAGCGCACCGCGCACCAGATAAGCGCAGGCAGCGGGAAGGCCAGGCTCCCCGCACCGCCAATCACCACGGATGCCAAAACGGAAACCACCAGGGCCAGCACGGGTAACAGCTGTTCAACGCGTATCCGAATCTGCCGCGTCGGCATTTTTACGGTCAGCATACACGGCACAATGAGCACACCCGTTGAAAACTGCTCGCTGAACCAGTCGGCATACAGCGGCCAGAAGGTTTGGCTATCAATACCGACCGATCCCACCGCTCCCAGCAGGGCGCACAGCAGTGCGGCAATCAGACAGTAGTTAAACAGCCGCAGGGCGTTAAGGGGATCGGGGGTTTTCTTCATCAGCCGTTTATCGCGTATGACCAGCAGCGCGACCACCACGATAAACACCATATTCGACAGGTTAATCACCAGCGAGGCCGCACCCCAGCGGGTGGTCAACGCGTCGTACACCAGCATAGCGACGTAACACACCGCATAGTAATGCAGGCGATTAAGATAGGCGTAGCGGGCGAATATCCCGGCCATGACGCCGTTCAGCGGCCAGAAGAGGGATAGCGCTTCCACCAGGCGTAGCTCCGCGCCAACAAAGTAGAACAGCGTGGTGAGAACAAAGATAGCCGCAGCATTCTGCAGCGGGCCGTCTGGTCGAAAAAGCCTGAGGGTGGAAATCGCAGAACGCATTAAATATCAATCCATATAATTACGCGTGGCAATTATTTGCGGTTGTCAGCATGTGTGTGGGGATCATTCAACATGCATCTATAACACATATACAACAGGATCATAACTCGTCAAATTTAGGGGTTCATTTGCATCACCAGCCAGTGGTGAATGACGCCAACTATATAATGCTGCTGCTCCCCGCTGAGCTGAACACCCTGAGGAATGTTATGCCATTTCGCCAGGCACCCGCGACAGCAGGTGGCGGTCGCATGCTGGGCGATAAAGACCGGATGCCCGCGCATCGGCGTTTGCTTTCCGTCGTTAGCGGGATGCGCGGGTGCAAGACGTTTTGCAATAAAATCGGCGGCGTGCCGATCGATGGTTTCGGCACCCTTGTCCCAACAGTATTGCCGTTCTTTGTCGCCCAGGCGAAAGCGCGACCGAAAAGGTGAACGCGCCAGGCGAGAAAAAAGGGGTTCCAGCGTCGTCATCAGTAAACGGATCGCCCCAGGCGCTGGGTCAGTCTTTCCAGAACCGCCACGCCGGCAAGTGAATTTCCCGTTTCATCCAGTTCCGGGCTCCACACGGCTATCGCCATCTCATGCGGGACAATGGCAACCACCCCGCCGCCTACGCCTGATTTCGCGGGCAGCCCGACGCGCCAGGCAAACTCCCCGGCGTTCTGATACATCCCGCTGGTCGCCATCAGCGCGTTCACCTGACGCGCCTGCATCGGAGTAACAACCTCCTGATCAAGATGCGGGGCATGGCCCTGATGCGCCAGGAAAAGAAACGTCTGGGCCAGTTCGACACAGTTCATCTTCAGGGCACAGTAATGGAAGTAATTTTGCAGAACGGTCGCCACGTCGTTGTGGAAATTGCCGAAGGACTTCATGAGCCAGGCGATGGCCGCGTTGCGGGCGGAGTGTTCAAACTCCGAGCGGGCCACGACCGGATCGTAGGCAATATCCGATATGCCGGAAAGCTGGCGCACGATTTCGAGCATCCGCTGGCGAGGCGCGCTTAGGCGGCTTTGCAGCATATCGCACACCACCAGCGCCCCGGCATTGATAAAGGGATTACGCGGTTTGCCCTGCTCCATTTCGAGCTGAAGCAGCGAATTGAAGGGCTGGCCTGACGGATCTTTCCCGACCCGCTGCCAGATCTCCTCTTCTTCGTACTGACGCATGGCCGCGACCAGGCTCAGCACTTTGGAAATGGACTGAATCGAAAAACGCTCCGTCGCGTCACCGGCCTGAAAACGTTGTCCGTCTACGGTGCAAATGGCAATGCCCAGCTTATTGCCGCTCACCGAGGCGAGTGCCGGAATATAGTCGGCCACCTTCCCTTTTCCGAGTAAGGGACGAACCTGCGCCAGAACCTCGTCCAGCATCTCATTATGGATGACCGCAGCCACTCTTTGCTCCTTGCCCTCAGGCTAAAACGGGCTGCGAGTATAACAGACGCTTATATGTTGCGTCAGGCGCTAAGACGAAAACGGGAAACCGCCTGCAGCAAAAGGTCGGACGCGTTGTGCAGGCGGTCCGATGCCGTCGACGCGTCAGAAACCAGCGCGTCCGTCTGGCGGGAAACCTGATTCAGCGCCTGCAGCCGGCGCGTCATCTGATGAATACTCTCTCCCTGACTCAGGGTGGCGGTTGAGATATCGTTCAGCAAACTGCTTAAATTCGCCACCAGCCCGGTCACCTGCTGCAGATTATCCTCCAGACGGTTCACCGCCTTCGAGCCATCTTCAATCCCCTGCAGCGAGTGGTTAATCAGCTCCTGAATAGTTTGCGTCGAGTGGCTACTCTTTCTGGCAAGCAATCCGACCTCCCGCGCCACCACGGCAAATCCGCGCCCCTGATTTCCGGCATGGGCAGCTTCGATCGCCGCATTCAGCGCCAGAATATTGGTCTGGAACGCCACGCTGTCGATCATCGCCACGATCCCCCGCATTTCAGCGGATCGGCTGACGATCGCCTGCATGGAGTTATTTACGGTAGACATCATTTGATCGCCACCGGCCGCCGCCCGACGCGCCTCATCGGCACGCGTGCTGGCAAGTTTTGCATATCCCGTACTGCCTTCCACATGGGTTTCTAGCGTGGCGATATGGGCCGTTACGTCGTTCAGCTCTTTCGCCTGACGCGCCGACTGCTGGTAGAGCTTTTGGTTACCCTGCGCCAGAGAGCCAATGTTCTCGACCATTGAGGTTGTCGCATTGCTGACCTGGGTCACCAGCTGCTGCAGCCCCTGCTGCATGGTGGAAATACTGGCGCTGAGCTGCCCGATCTCGCGGTTAAAGCGCAGGACGTCCGGCGGCGTACCGGAGAGATCGCCTGCTGCGAGACGATTAATATGCATAATCAGGCGACGCAGCGGTGCGATGACCCATTTCACCATGCCAAACCAGACCGCAACGGCGATCGCCAGCAGAACTATCGGCGCCAACAGGAATAAGCGCTGCAGGCCGGAAAGCCGTTCCATCAGGGACTGCCGCCCCTGAATCGCCCGCTTCTCGCTGAGCTGCTGGTAGCGCGCATAGTTGTCGTTAAAGTCGCTCTCAAACGCCTGGGCCGGCACGGCAAAGAAGGCGTCAATGGCGTTGGTTTTAATCAGCCCTTCCGCCTGCTCTTTTATGGCACCGTAGAAAAGCTGATAGCTCGTGATCAGGGCATCATCTTTGGGGGGATTCAGCGCAAGCCACGCGTTCCATGCCTGCTGCGAGGCGTCCAGCGCCTGCCGCGCTTCATCCATCAGGCTATGCCAGCTTCCTTCGGAGCCGGTCTCTTTATCCTGCATGAAATACACGCCCGAGCGGTTAAGCAGATCGCTTGCGGCGAGCAGAGACACCCGCGCCAGATCCAGCTTGCCCTGCTGCTGATACGCCAGCTGGTTATGCCGTTCATTACGCTGGGCTTCTTTCAGGGAGGCGGTAAGCAGGAACGATGAGGAAAGCTGCAGGGCGGAGAAAAGACCGATAATACAAAAGATGCCGGCCAGCAGGCCAAACTGACGCGGGAGGATGCGCTGCGCAATACGGCGAAAAATTTGCGTTAGGTTCATAATTTTCTTCTGTAACAACACGTTAGACGCGAAGGAGTCTACGAGACGAAAATGACAGAACCATTGCAAAAAAATGACAGCGCGCAGAGAGTGCCGGGCGGCGCCACCGCCCGGCATCACAATCAAACGCGGTCTTTCCACACCGTCTGCACGTTACAGAATTCGTGCAGACCGAAGTGGGACAGCTCGCGACCAAAGCCGCTCTTCTTCACGCCGCCAAAGGCGACGCGCGCATCGCTGGCGCTGTAGCCGTTAATAAACACCCCACCGCACTCCAGCTCGCGCGAGAATCTATCGGCAAGCGCGGCGTCTGCGGTAAAGACCGTGGCAGACAGGCCAAAGTCGCTGTCGTTAGCCAGACGCAGGGCGTGATCCGCGTTTTTTGCTACCGTCACCGCCGCGACCGGGCCAAACAGCTCCTGACGGAACGCCGTCATCTCAGCGGTCACGTTGCCCAGCACGGTTGGCGCGTAATAGTTACCCTCACCCGCCATTTTCTCACCGCCCAGCAGCAGCGTAGCGCCTTCTGCCAGCGTGGCCTGCACCTGCTGATGCAGTTCATCGCGCAGATCGAAGCGCGCCATCGGGCCAATGTAATTTTCTTCCTCGTCCGGTGCGCCCATCCTGAGCGCGGCCACTTCCTCAACGAAGCGCCGGGTAAAGGTATCCGCAATGCCTTCTTCCACAATGAAGCGTTTTGCCGCCGCGCACACCTGCCCGGTGTTTTGATAGCGTCCGGCGACCGCCGCCTTCACGGCCAGATCAAGATCGGCATCGTTCAGCACGATAAACGGATCGGAGCCGCCCAGCTCAAGCACGCATTTTTTCAGCGCTGCGCCCGCCTGAGCGCCAATTGCCGCCCCGGCGCGCACGCTGCCGGTAACGGTAACGGCGGCAATGCGCCGATCGCCTATCGCCTGGCTGACGCCGTCATTGGTGGCGTTTACCCAGCCAAACACGCCCTGCGGGAAGCCGGCATCGATGAAGATCTGCCCAATCAGCTCTGCCGAACCAAGCACGTTCGGGGCATGTTTCAGGAGATAGCTATTCCCGGCCAGCAGGATCGGTACCGCGCCGCGCAGCACCTGCCAGAGGGGGAAGTTCCACGGCATAACCGCCAGTATCGGTCCCATTGGACGATACTCAATGACCGCCCTGTTGTTCTCCACCAGGGTCGGTTCCGCGCCCAGCATCGCGGGTCCTTGCTCAGCGTACCAGTCGCAGAGGCTGGCCGATTTAGCCACTTCAGCACGCGCCTGCAGAATGGGTTTGCCCATTTCGCGAGACATCATCTGCGCCATCTCTTCCGCACGGTTACGCAGCGCGGCCCCAAGGTCACGAAGCTTTTGCGCGCGATGCAGCACGCTTTCGCTTCGCCACTGGCGAAACCCCGCGTCGGCCAGGGCAATCGCACGGTCAACCTCTTCGGCCGTCGCCCATGGATAGGCCGCGAGGACTGCGCCCGTGGCGGGATTAACGGAGAGTGCGTGTGTTTCAGGTGAATGAGTCATTTTGTTCTCCACATGATAAGAGTTGATTCATTGTGGCCCACTCTGCTATTTCTTAAAACTGAATAATACTAACCACCTTATTCACGAATCGAGAATGCCATGGACTTAACCCAGCTTGAAATGTTTAACGCCGTCGCGCTCACCGGCAGCATCACCCAGGCCGCGCAGAAGGTGCATCGCGTGCCGTCAAATCTGACCACCCGCATCCGCCAGCTTGAGGCCGATCTGGGCGTAGCGCTGTTTATTCGCGAAAACCAGCGCCTCAGGCTATCGCCCGCCGGACATAACTTCCTGCGCTACAGCAGGCAGATCCTGGCGCTGGTCGACGAGGCGCGAATGGTGGTCGCAGGCGATGAGCCACAGGGGCTGTTTGCCCTCGGCGCGCTGGAGAGCACCGCAGCGGTGCGTATTCCGGAAAGTCTGGCGCTGTTTAATCAACGCTATCCGCGCATCCAGTTTGCGCTTTCAACCGGACCGTCCGGGACGATGATTGACGGCGTGCTGGAGGGAACCCTGAGCGCTGCGTTTGTGGACGGTCCGCTATCGCACCCGGAGCTGGAGGGGATGCCGGTTTACCGGGAAGAGATGATGCTGGTGACGCCCGCGGGGCATAGGAAAGTAGCCAACGCTATGCAGGTCAGCGGCAGCGATGTCTATGCCTTCCGCGCTAACTGCTCCTACAGGCGGCATCTGGAAAGCTGGTTCCATGCCGACCGGGCCACGCCCGGGCGCATTCATGAAATGGAGTCGTACCACGGCATGCTCGCCTGCGCGATCGCCGGCGCAGGGATTGCGCTCATGCCCCGCTCAATGCTGGAAAGCATGCCGGGGCATCATCAGGTTGAAGCGTGGCCGCTGGCGGAAAACTGGCGCTGGCTGACCACCTGGCTGGTCTGGCGTCGCGGCGCGATGACCCGCCAGCTTGAGGCATTTATAGCGCTGCTAAACGAACGTCTTCAACCAGCGCCTTCTCCATAAACAGGCTTAGCGGATCTTCACTGTAGGGGGCAAATGCCGTACGCCGTTCATACCCGCTGTTTTCATACAGACGGACGGCGGCATGTTGCTTAATGCCCGTCTCCAGCCGAAGCGTATGGCAATCGCGGCTAAGGGCCTCATCCTCGAGGGCCGCCAGCAGCCGATCCCCCAGCCGTTGGCCGCGATGGGCTGGATCGATATAGACTCGTTTCATTTCGCCGGTGCCGTCGCCGTTAAGCACAACGGCACCGCATCCCACGGCTTTAAGCTGCGGGTCGCGAATAATCATCAGGATTAACGACGCTTGCGGGAGTGCAGACAGATCGAGCAAATGGTTGCTCTCGGCCGGATAGAGTTCGCTCTGGTAGCGGTCGAGGGCCGCTATCAGGCTGAGAATATCGGGATGACGTGCAGACTCAGAGGTAATGGAATACATGGCAGGCTCCTTGTTATTTTCCTTCAACATAGCGCCCGCCACGTCTTCTCACCTCATAGTTTTTGTTTATGACGGCGGCCTACCGGCGAAGGAAGATCTTTCCTTTCAGATACAGCGTCGCCTGGCCGCCAATCAGCACGCGATCGCCCTTCAGCTCGCAGCGCAGATCCCCGCCGCGGTAGGATACCTGGCGAGCGTTAAGTGCCGTTTTGCCCAATTTTTCGCTCCAGTAGGGAATCAGCATGCTGTGGGTTGAACCCGTCACCGGATCTTCGGGCACCCCTTCGCCCGGGCAGAAGAAGCGGCTGACGAAGTCATAGTCATCTCCTGGAGCCGTAACGCAGACCATTTTCCCCAGCGGGATCATCGCCGCGATATCCGGAGTCAGGGCTTCGACCTGCCGCTGGTTTTCCAGCACCACCATGTAGTCACGCCCGACGCGCACCTCCCGGGCCGCCTCAATGCACAGCGCGCTGAATAGCGCCGACGGTGGATTATCGACAGACTCCGTTGACCAGGCCGGGAAGTTCAGCGTCAGCCAGTCACCGCTGCGTGAAACCGTCAGCTCGCCCACGAAGCGCGTGGAGAACGTGATTTCGGTATGCGGGTAATCAAGGTATTCGAAGATGACGTGGGACGCCGCCAGCGTCGCATGTCCGCACAGGTTGATCTCGTGCAGCGTGGTGAACCAGCGAAGCTCAAACCCGTCGTCAGTGCGAACGAAAAATGCCGTCTCGGACTGGTTATGCTGCTGGGCCATCTTCAGCAGCGTCTCGTCCGGGAGCCACGCTTCAAGCGGACACACGGCGGCGGCGTTGCCGCCAAAGGCTTTATCGCTAAAGGCATCTACCAGATAAAAATCAATTTCCTGCATCGTCTCTACCTCTCTTGTTATACGTCGTTAGCGCAGAAATACTGTGCCTTTCAAATACAGGGCTGCCTGCCCGCTCATCAGCACGCGGTCGCCTTTCAGCTCGCAGCGCACGTCTCCTCCACGCGCCGAAACCTGACGCGCAAGCATAGCCGTTTTGCCCAGCCTCTCGCTCCAGTAGGGAATGAGCATCGTATGTGCCGACCCCGTGACGGGATCTTCCGGAACGGCAACGCCCGGCGAGAAGAAGCGGCTGACAAAATCATATTCGCCCTCTCCCCGCGCGGCGATCGCCACTTTATGATCGCCTGGGGTCATGGCGGAAAAGTTCGGGGCTATCGCCTCAACCTGCGCGCGGTTTTCCAGCACCAGCATCCAGGCGCGGCCTTTACGGGCGTCAACATACTGGCTGATGCCCAGAGCCGCGAGTATTTCCGGCGGCGGCGTCTGTTCCTGCGTTGGACAGGCCGGGAAATCCAGCGTCATCCATTCACCTTCCCGACTCACGGTCAGTCGACCCGAGGCGGTCTCAAAATGGATTCGCGAGTCGGGATAATTAAGCTCGTTGAACAGGACGTATGCTGCTGCCAGCGTGGCGTGGCCGCAGAGATTGACTTCGGTAAGCGTGGTAAACCAGCGAAGCTCAATACCCCCTTTCGTGCAGACGAAAAACGCGGTTTCCGACTGGTTGTGCTGCTGCGCCATTTTAAGTAACGTCTCATCCGGCAGCCACGCTTTCAAGGGGCAAACGGCCGCCGGATTTCCGCCAAACGTGGTATGGCTAAACGCATCGACCAGATAAAAATCAATCTCCTGCATTGTCTTATCGCCTGTTATTGTTGTGTTGTTCTTTATATTCAATGAAAAAAACGCCCTTCGCTACCGCTTTGACAGGGTAAATTTTGAGATCTAAGTCACATAATGGTTGAGTTTTCGCCGTTTCTCGCTTTAAGATCGTCTCCTCATCTTTCAAGCAACGAATCCCAGATATCCCTATGACAACTCAGACTGTTTCCCGCAGGGTCGCGTGGCTACGGGTGGTCACGCTGGCCATTGCCGCGTTTATTTTTAATACCACTGAATTTGTTCCGGTTGGGCTGCTGTCTGACATCGCCGGGAGTTTCCAGATGGAGACGGCTCAGGTGGGCATTATGTTGACCATTTACGCGTGGGTGGTGGCGCTGATGTCGCTGCCGTTTATGCTGCTGACCAGCCAGATGGAGCGGCGCAAGCTGCTGATAGGCCTGTTTGTGGTGTTCATCGCCAGCCATGTGCTGTCGTTTATGGCGTGGAATTTTACGGTGCTGGTCATCAGCCGCGTCGGCATTGCCTTCGCGCACGCGGTGTTCTGGTCGATAACGGCCTCGCTGGCGATACGCCTGGCGCCGGCGGGCAAGCGCGCCCAGGCGCTGAGCCTGATTGCGACCGGTACGGCGCTGGCGATGGTGTTGGGCCTACCGATTGGCCGCATCGTGGGGCAATACTTCGGCTGGCGCACCACCTTCTTCGCTATCGGCATGGGGGCGCTGGTGACGCTGCTGTGCCTGATCAAGCTGCTGCCTAAGCTGCCGAGCGAACATTCCGGCTCGTTGAAAAGCCTGCCGCTGCTGATGCGTCGTCCGGCGCTGATGAGCATTTATTTGCTGACGGTGATTGTGGTGACCGCCCATTACACGGCCTACAGCTACATTGAGCCGTTTGTGCAGGTGGTTGCGGGCTTTAGCGCCAATTTTGCCACCGTCCTGCTGCTGATCCTGGGCGGTGCGGGCATCATCGGCAGCATTCTGTTTGGCAAGCTGGGAAATCAACATGCTTCAGCACTGGTCAGCAGCGCCATCGGCCTGTTATTAGCCTGCCTGCTGTTATTGATGCCTGCGGCAGGAAGCGAAAGCCATCTGGCGATCCTGAGCCTGTTCTGGGGCGTGGCGATTATGATTATCGGGCTGGGTATGCAGGTTAAAGTGCTTGCTCTGGCCCCTGACGCTACCGACGTAGCGATGTCGCTTTTTTCGGGGATTTTCAATCTCGGGATTGGCGCGGGCGCGCTGGTTGGAAATCAGGTAATACTGCACGTCTCGATGTCGGCGATTGGCTATCTGGGCGCGATTCCGGCGCTTGTGGCGCTGATCTGGTCGGTGCTGATCTTCCGTAAATGGCCGGTGGCGATGGAAGAACATGGCCAGCATGGGTGACGTTTGTTTTTGCCGGGTGGCGGCTTCGCCTTACCCGGCCTACGCGACTGCGTTAATAATCTGCTTCCTCATTGCCACCCAAATAATGGAACCTGTCCTCCGTCATTTTGGCCTGGCAATTATAGATGCTGGTTCTGGTAGCAAGCGGCGTGGTAGTTGATGACGCGTCGCTAATTTTTCCACATTTCTTCGCTTTTTCGTTAATCCATAGATTCTGTTCCTTCTTCATGGAGGACTTAACAGAATCAGGAAGATATTTCCAAAGTTCATTCAAACGTCGGTCGCTTTCAGAATAAGCAAGGCTGGCGTTTGTTAATTTATTCGTTAATTCAGCCTTCTCCAGCTCGTTTTTATTCATGACCAGAATCGTCACGCCTGCCAAAGATTCAGAAATATAATCCCTGTTAGCGTATTCATATGAGACTGAAATGTCTTTGCCGTTGTCCGCTAACGACAATGCGTAGACAAATGCATCCCACTGAACGTTATTGTTGAGAACGTTAGCGTCACCCGTAGTGATGCCTTCCAGCATGCGCGGGTTGGAAGCGATGTAGTTCATGATGTCGGCCGGAACGGTGAGTAAAACTTTCGCTGTGCAGCTGCGCGTCGCATCATCTTGTTGATAAGGCTTAGTGGTGACATTTTCCATGGCAAGCCCGATTTCATTCACTTTAGCAATGTAATCCTGAAGCGGTTTGCCAAAGAATTGCGCAGGGGAAGACAGATATTCTTTCTGTATTTTACTGACAGCATCGTTCCTGATTTTTGACTGTGTTGCTGCTACAGCGTCCTCGCGTCCGCACTTAAATTCGGGTGTGGAATCGAAAAGGCCCGCACTGGAATTTAATGAAATAAGCAGCGTGCTTAATGCAATAAAATAATGTTTAACACTCATATTTATATCCCTAAGAAAAGTGAGTGCAGTACGTTACTAGAAGATGTAATAACCAACAAGTAATGCGGTTATTTTTCATCCTGAAACTTCGCAAAAGAATAAATTTTCAGAATTGATTTATATTCACAATAATTATGTTGGCAATAAGTAGGCCGGGTAAGGCGAAGCCGCCACCCGGCAAAAAATCAGTGGTAGTTTTTAATAATTTCCAGCACGCCGTTAATAATAAACTGCACGCCCATGCACACCAGCAGGAAGCCCATCAGGCGGGAAATGGCTTCGATACCGCCCTTGCCCACCCAGCGCATGATCGCGCCTGAACTGCGCAGCGATGCCCAGACGATGACCCCGATAAGCGCAAAAATCAGCGGCGGCGCTACGGCCAGCACCCAGTCCGGGAAGGTAGAACTGTCGCGCACCGTGGACGCGGAGCTGATGATCATCGCAATCGTCCCGGGCCCCGCCGTGCTCGGCATAGCGAGCGGCACAAAGGCAATATTCGCACTTGGCTCCGTTTCCAGCTCTTCGGATTTGCTCTTCGCTTCCGGTGATTCATGCGCCTTTTGCGCGGGGAACAGCATGCGGAACCCAATAAAGGCCACGATCAGCCCGCCGGCGATACGCAGGCCCGGAATCGAAATCCCAAAGGTGTTCATCACCACCTGTCCGGCGTAATAGGCAACCATCATGATGGCAAAGACGTAGATGGAGGCCATCATCGACTGATGATTGCGCTCCGCGCTGTTCATGTTGCCCGCCAGCCCAAGAAACAGCGCTACCGTCGTTAACGGGTTCGCCAGGGGCAGCAGCACCACCAGCCCAAGGCCAATTGCTTTAATCAAATCCACCATAGTACGTCGTTGTCCTTATCCATATTCAACACCGCAATTATAGGGTGAAACCATGACAATCAGCCATCTACACAACGTAAGCATTATTTACGCCGCACAATGATAACCCTCCGTTATGTTTTTGATTTGAAAGAGCACAAAAAAAGTTCATGAAACGTTTTAGCAATTCGTGGCATCGGCTTATTCATTCAGTTGACTTATACTTGCCTGAGCAATAATATCTGCCGTGACTAAACTACTTGCCAGGGCAACCATTGTGAAAAGCACCAGTGATCTCTTCAACGACATAATTCCACTGGGTCGTCTTATTCATATGGTTAACCAGAAAAAAGATCGCCTGCTCAATGACTACCTGTCACCGCTGGATATCACCGCGACACAGTTCAAAGTGCTGTGTTCCATTCGCTGCGAAGTGTGTATCACGCCGGTTGAGCTAAAAAAGGTGCTCTCTGTCGATCTGGGTGCGCTGACCCGCATGCTGGATCGTCTGGTCTGCAAAGGATGGATAGAACGAAGCCCTAATCCGAATGACAAACGTGGCGTCCTGGTGAAACTCACCGGCGACGGCGCGGCCATGTGCGAGCAATGTCATCAACTTGTAGGACAAACACTGCATCAGGAACTAACAAAAAACTTAACGGCAGATGAAGTAGCAACGCTTGAGCTTTTGCTTAAGAAAATACTGCCGTAAACAGAAAAGAGGTATGACGATGTCCAGACGCAATACTGACGCTATCACCATTCATAGCATTTTGGACTGGATCGAAGATAACCT
>Ga0105244_10000120_pt1 | contig 82283 bp, 41 predicted proteins | sample KBSM44metaG_FD_80423 | JGI IMG/M metagenome (GOLD analysis project Ga0105244, IMG submission 80423) | Miscanthus rhizosphere microbial communities from Kellogg Biological Station, Michigan, USA - KBS M4-4 metaG | ecosystem: Host-associated > Plants > Roots > Rhizosphere > Soil | place...
GACCTTAAGGTGGTTATTGCGGCGGGGCTCACCTCTTCCCATCCCGAACAGAGTAGTTAAGCCCGCCTGCGCAGATGGTACTGCAGTTATGTGGGAGAGTATGTCGTCGCCTTTCTTTGAAAACCCTATCCAATAGATAGGGTTTTTTATTCTTAATTCGCATAATTTATGTGAATTATATGGTACCTTAGCTCAGATGGTAGAGCAATGGACTGAAAATCCATGTGTCCCTGGTTCGATCCCTGGAGGTACCACTACTAATGCTCGGATGGTGAAATTGGTAGACACGCTGGACTTAAAATCCAGTGAACAGCAATGTTCGTGCGGGTTCAAGTCCCGCTCTGAGTACTAAAACTTCAATTGGCAAATGCTGGTTGGAGTTTTTTTTATTTTGTTAAGTCTGATTCTCAGCTTTCTTTGAGATAATCTTAAATGAAAATTGTTTATTTCGAAGAGAAATAGCTTTATAAATCTTGTTTTCTCTATAAATTACTAGATAAAGACAAAAAAATGAATCATTTTATTAGAGAGAAACGTAAAATATTGATTACATCTTGGTAATAATAAATTCGCTTCGTCTGTTCATTTGATGCTGTGCTTCGGTACAAGGAACTCCATTTGAACATTTATTAATGAGCTGTGTTTCTCCATAACCAATGGCGCTTTCAATTCTTTCTGGAGCAATTCCCTGAGAGATAATATAATCTCTGGTTGCTTTGGCTCTTCGGTCAGAAAGTTCAAGATTGTATTGATCCTTAGCTCGTGAATCGGTATGAGATTCAATTTTAATTACTACACTTGGATATTGACTCATTAATAAAACGACTTTATTTAATTCTATTGCGGCATCATAACGAACATCTGATTTATCAAGATCAAAGAAAATGATTCCAATTTTTATTTTCAATAAGCCATCTTTTCTTTCTATAAGTGAAGGATCAAGACCAATAGGAACTTGGGTTATTCCAGAATTTTCTGCAGTAACAATTGCTTTGGTGCTTGTTGTAAAATTATCTTTTGCTGCTTCAATCGTATAAGGTGTATTACAATTGATATTTTCTGAAAATTCGAATTTTCCATCTATTTTAGAAACGGTTTCGTCCACTTTTTGATTTTCATTATTTTTGAGAGTTACAATCGCACCGGCAATTTTGTTGTTGGATATTGCATCAAAAACATAACCTTCAATAGATTGAGTACAGCTTCTTTCGAAAGAATAAATATCGTCGTCACCTTTTCCCGTTTTTCTGTTCGAACATACAAAACCTTTGTTAGTTTCTTCATTTACAATATAACCAAAATCGTCTCTGTTACTGTTTAATGGTGCACCAAGGTTATTTGGAGAATCGAAAATTCCGTCGTTTAATCGGCTTTCGAAAACATCAAGTCCACCAAGTCCTAAAAATCCATCAGAAGAGAAATACAATGCTTTATCGGTTATAAACGGAAACATTTCGCGTCCGCTTGTGTTTATTTTTTCGCCTAAATTCTTCGGGTTCGAATATTGATCTTCTCCTAAAATATCAACTACAAAAATATCTGTAGATCCAAGTGTTCCTGGCATGTCTGAAACAAAATATAATTTTTTACCATCTTTGCTTACAGAGGGCTGCCCAACAGAATAATTGTCGCTGTTAAATGAAAGTTCTTTGACGTTTTCCCATCGCACTGTTCCGTTACTGTTTTCTACAGCCTTTGCTGAATATATTTTTAAATTATTAATGCCTTTACTGTCTCTTTTTAGTTTTCCGTTATAATTATTTCGGGTGAAGTAAATTGTTTTTTCATCTGGCGAAAAAGAAACGCAAGCTTCATGAAATTGAGTTGTAATTTCTTTTCCAAAACGTTCTTTAAAAGTAACATTGGTTTGAGTTGGACTTATTTTTCCTAATTGCATATTTAAATAAGGCTGATCGTTCCATCCATATTTTGCTGTTTTTAGATAAGAAGAATCTACTGTGGTAGAATATACTAAATCGCCTTTGTAAAACATAGGACCAAAATCTGAATAGGCCGAATTTATTTCGAGATTTTCGAGTATAAACTGAGGTTTTATTTTATTTATATCTTCGAGTGTTACTGTTTTAAGTGAGAAATTTTGAGCTCTGGAATCCGTTGTTTTTTGTTTTTCAGAAAAGCTTTTCATCCATTTTTTGGCCAGATCATAATTCTGAATTCCCTGTAAAGATTGGGCATATCTAAAATAATATTCAGCTGGAACTTCGTTTGGATAATCGGCAAGTAATTTACTGTACCATTTACTGGCACTGGTCATTTGTGTATTAAAATAATGTGCATCTCCGATACGCTGCAAAATTTCTTTGGAGGTATCTCCATTTTTTATCGATAATTCATATGATTTTGCTGCTTCTATGTAATACATTTTATCAAATAGAGCGTCGGCAGTTTTGTTTTTGGTTTGCGAATAAATCATTTGCATTGCCAACAATACCAGTATAGTAATTCTTTTTTTCATATAGCATAGTATTAAAAGAATCTAGGTGATTTTAATCCCTTTTTGCGTGATACTAATTCAAATCGAAGCATAATTTCGTGTGTGCCGCTATTATACGTTTGCAGTTCTGTTGTAGTATAATCATAGGCGTATGCAACGAGAAATTGTGGCGTAATTTGCAAGGAGGCCATAGCGCTTACAGAATCTCCTGTACGATATGATGCACCAAGAGTAAAAGCATTATTGAACATAAAATTGGCTGAAAAATCAGCAATAAGAGGTGCGCCGGCAACATATTTTACCAAAACTGCCGGTTTAAATTTTGTATGTGCTGAAAGATCAAAAACGATTCCACCAATAAGATAGACGTGCATTCTTTCATTTACTAGATCATCTGCTATATCATCATAATCGTATCTTTCTCTGGTCATAAAGTTAGGAATGGCTACTCCTATATAATCTCTTTCGCCATGCCAGTATAAACCGGCACCAACCACAGGTAAAAATTTATTGGAAATATTTTCACGAAACTGAACATCAGGATCTCTGTGACTTCCTTTTGTCCAGTCTATATTAATAACTCTTCCTCCGCCTTTAATACCAAAAGATAATTTATGTGTTTGCCCGGATTGTATGGTATACGAGAAATTAGCATCTACATATTGTTCTTCAGTTGGGCCAATTTCTTCACTGACTACAGATAAACCTAAACCGACATTTTTTGCAATTGGTGTATCTAATGTGAATGATTGTGTCTTTGGTGCTCCTTCGAGACCAACCCATTGTGTTCTATATATTCCGGTGATTGCCAAATGCCCTAATGAGCCGGCATACGCAGAGTTTACACTTAGCGTATTGTACATATACTGCGTGTATTGCGGATCTTGCTGTGCTGCAACACCAAATACAGAAAGCATCGTAATGATTGTGAAAATCTTTTTTATATTTTTAATCATAGCCAATTCTTATTTTGGTTATCCTATTTTATTTTAAATAAAGCCATCCGGATTTTTTAGACGAACCGTTTCCAAGATCCAGAATGTAGAAATAAGTACCTTCGGGAAGTGTTTTGGCAGATCCGTCTGCTTTTCCATCCCAAGTATTATCATAACCTTTTCTGTAATAAACTAAATTACCCCAGCGATTGAATATTTGAAGTTGATTATCTGGATACTGTGTGATACAATCGATATAAAAAGTATCATTTTGTCCGTCTTCATTTGGAGAAAATTCATTGTAAATTTTCAGGCAATTTGGCGATACGGTTGCACTATCCTGATTGTTTGACGCATTCGTATCAATCTGATCCATTTTTACAAGATGGGCGGTATTTACATAATCATTAAAATCTTGTACTTTGACTTTAATGGTTAAAGTTTGAGAGCTTCCGACATTTACTAAAGGGATTGTCCAAATACCTGTTGTACTATTGTAAACTCCTGATGATACTGTGAAACCGTTTAATGAATATCCTTTTGGAAGAACATCCTGTACTTCAACATTTGTAGCAGTAAGGTTTCCTAGATTTTCGGCTGTGATGGTAAAGATTACTTCACTACCCATAGGAACATCCGTTTTGTCAACCTCTTTGTTTATCGCAATATCTGTTGAAGGTATATTTAAGAATTCAGAATCTTCGTCGTCTTCGCTTTGATCACCGTTATCATTATTTGGTTTACTGTCAGGATCAAACTGATCGCTAGCAGTTACCTGAGCGATGTTCAGATAATCGTTACTATCAAGACCATGTGGACTTGCAACGGTCGCCTGATACATTAATGTGATACCGCCAACAGGAACTGTCAGGTCTACCCATTTTATAACGTTTTTACTGAATATACCTCCATTGTTGATATTACTGATGTTGAAAAATCCTAAAGGAATCATATCTTCAACAGCAACTCCCGTAGCTGTACTTGGTCCTTCATTATTGATTTGTATAGTATAAGTTACGACCTCATTTACATTTGCATTTTTATTGCTGACTGTTTTGTCTAAACTTAAATCGGCAACAGCAACTTTAATTTGTAAACTATCATAATCATCTTCTGTCGTAATTCCGTTATTTGGCGTTGAATCCGGATCAGGTAGGTTACTGGCAATAATCTCGGTCGTGTTAGTATATTCATCAGCAACTCCAGTTGGTGGATTTACTGTAGTATATATATCTAAAGATTGATTGGTTCCGCGAGCAATAGATCCTACATTCCAAACTCCGGTTACATAATTGTAAAGACCACTTGTAGGACTGCTAGTGAAATAGGTGAATCCTGGCGGCAGTAAATCTTTAACTACTACACCACTTGCATCTGCAGGACCATCATTGGTAACAGTTACAGTAAATATAACAGTGGAGCCAACATCATAAATAGTATTTTGATTTAATGCTGTTTTAGCGATAGATAAATCGGCCATAACAATTTTAGGTATTACAGAAATACTATCGTAATCATCTTCTGTTGTAACACCATTTCCAGGTGTACTGTCAGGATCAAATTGGTCTGCGGTCATAATTTCAGCAGAATTTAAATATTCATTTGCAGTTCCGGTTGGACTTTTTACAAAAACATTGATCAATAAAGTATGACTGTTGCCTGGCAGGATAGGACCTGGTGTCCATATTCCGGTACTTGGATTGTAAGCACCTGAAGTAGAGTCGAAAAAGATGTATTCATAACCAGAAGGAAGGATATCTTTTATAGTTGCTCCGGTTGAAATGCTCGGACCTGAATTAGTTACAGTTATAGAAAATGTAATCTGCGAACCAACATCTGGTGTAAGATTGTTCTTGATTACATTTTTCTCTAGTGAAAGATCTGTAACAGCAGGAACAGGAGTAGTCAATACAGAAGAAATATCATCCTCTCCGTCTACATTATTATTTGGCGTACTATCAGGATCAAATTCGTTTGAAGCATAAACTTCGGCTATATTATGATAATCTCCGGTATTATTAACTTCTGCAGATATAAGCAGCGATTCTGAACCGCCATTTGCAATTGTTCCAACATCCCATATTCCGGTTGTATCAAAATATTGTCCTGTTGTAGAGCTGTAAACGATGTACTTATAACCACTTGGAAGCAAATCCTTAACTTTTACTCCGGTTGCTGTTTGTGGTCCACTATTTTTTACAGTGATTTCAAAAGTAATTGTTGCCCCAAATATTGGACTTAAATTACCGCCTACTACTGCTTTTACAAGAGATAAATCGGCTGTAGCCTGAGCTGGAGTAACCGTTGCTGTTGCATAATCATCTTCTGTTGTTACTCCGTTATTTGGTGTTGAATTTGGATCAGGCAAACTGCTGGCTGTAACCTCAGCAATGTTGATATAATTGCCTGTTGAATTAACAGTAGCTGTTAATTGCAAAGTTTGAGAATCGCCATTAAGCAGAGAACCAATATTCCATTTTCCGGTAGTTTTATCGTATGTTCCTTTAGTAGCAGTAAAACTGTTATAGGTATATCCGGAAGGTAATAAATCAGTTACTTCGGCACCTGTAACATTTTGAGGACCACTGTTTGTCACGACAATTTCAAAAGTAACAGCAGAACCTATTACTGGCGTTGCATTATTTACTGTTTTAGTTAATGATAAATTGGCTACCTGAGTAATTGGTGTTGTAACGACAGATCCATAATCATCTTCTGTTGTAACACCATTATTTGGAGTAGAATCCGGATCAGGAAGTCCGGCTGCTGTAACTTCGGCTACATTTAAATAACTTCCAGTAAGGTTTACTGTTGCAGTAATTTGCAATGTTTCTGATTTTCCATTGATTAAATTACCAACGTTCCACAATCCTGTTGCCGAATTGTAAGTTCCAGTAGAAACTGTAAAACTATTGTAAGTATATCCGTTAGGAAGTAAATCCGTTACCTGAACACCTGTATTATCCTGTGGACCATTATTTGTCACTACAACTTCAAAAGTAACTGCAGAACCTACTAATGGCGTGGCATTGTTTACGGTTTTAGTTAATGATAAATCCGAAGCCTGATTTGTTGGCGTAACTGTTGCCGTGGCATAGTCATCTTCTGTTGTAACACCATTATTTGGAGTTGAATCAGGATCAGGAAGAGATGCCGCTGTAATTTCAGCAATATTCAGATAATTTCCTGTTGGATTTACAATTGCGGTAATTTGCAGTGTTTCTGATTTTCCATTAATTAAATTACCAACGTTCCATATTCCAGTTGCAGAATCATAAGTTCCTGTAGAAATGGTAAAGTTGCTGTAAGTATATCCGTTAGGCAATAAATCCGTTACTTGTACACCAGTATTGTCTTTAGATCCGTTATTGGTTACTATAACTTCAAAAGTTACGGGAGAACCTACTATTGGAGTAGTATTATTTACGGTTTTGGTTAATGATAAATCAGATGAATGATCTGCTAGTATAATTGTTGCTGTGGCGTAATCATCTTCTGAAGCAACACCATTATTTGGTGTAGAATCTGGATCAGGGAGTGCGCTCGATGTAACTTCGGCTATATTAATATAGTTTCCAGAAGGATTTACAATTGCTGTTATTTGTAAAGTATGAGAAACGGAGACTGGTAGTATTCCAATATTCCAAAGTCCTGTCACAGGATTATAAGTTCCATTTGTGGCACTGTATGAAACGTAAGTGTATCCTTTAGGAAGTAAGTCTGTAACCGTAACACCATTTGTTTCTTGTGGTCCTGCATTGTTTATATCAATACTGAAAACTACCTGAGAGCTAGTTAATGGACTTTCGCTTACTGTTTTGGTAAGTGATAAATCTGCAGATGCTAAGATTGGAGTTGTTGAAACTTCTGCATAATCGTCTTCTGTTGTACTTCCGTTATTTGGAGTTGAATCCGGATCAGGAAGATCACTTGCACTAACTTCAGAAGTATTAGTGTAAACTCCTGTAGGATTTACAGTTGCAATAATTTGTAATGTTTCTGATTTCCCATTCACTAAATTTCCGACTGTCCAAATTCCTGTTGTTGCATTATATGTTCCGGTCGAAACTGTAAAATTATTAAAAGTGTATCCGCTCGGAAGTAAATCCGTTACTTGTACTCCTGTATTATCCTGAGGACCGCTGTTCGTTACTATAACTTCAAAAGTAACTTGTGAACCTACTAATGGTGTCGCATTATTTACTGTTTTAGTTAATGATAAGTCAGAAGATTGGCTTACCGGAGCTATAATAGCAGTGGCATAATCATCTTCGGTTGTAACCCCATTATTTGGTGTTGAGTCCGGGTCAGGCTGATTGCTGGCTGTAATTTCTGCTATATTTACATAATTTCCTGTTGCATTTACTTCAGCTATAATTTGTAAAGTATGAGAAGTAGAAACTGGCAGAATTCCAACATTCCATAATCCTGTTGCTGAATCATAGTTTCCAGTTGTTGTGTTATATGAAACGTAAGTATATCCGGTTGGAAGTAAATCTGTAACAGTTACACCGCTCGCTTCCTGAGGACCGCTATTTGTTATTTCCAGACTAAAAGTCACCTGAGACCCTACTAACGGAGTTGTATTATTAACTACTTTTGTAAGTGATAAATCAGCTGAAGTTGGGATAGGAGTAGTTAGAGCTTCAGCATAATCATCTTCTGTTGTACTTGCGTTATTCGGAGTTGAATCCGGATCAAAAACATTTGCAGCTGTTATTTCCGCAGTATTAAGATAGTCACCCGAAGCGTTTACAGTTGCAGTAACTTGGAGTGTTTCAAATTTGCCATTTACTAAATTTCCTACTGTCCAAACTCCTGTTATTGGATCATATGCTCCAGTCGAAACTGTAAAACTGTTAAAAGTATATCCGGATGGTAATAAATCTGTTACCTGAACTCCTGTATTATCTTGTGGTCCACTATTGGAGACAATAATGGTAAAAGTAACTGGAGTACCTATCATAGGCGTGGCATTAGTTACTGTTTTTATAATAGACAGATCTGAAGATTGTAGTACAGGAACCGTTGAGACTTCTGCATAATCGTCTTCTGTTGTATTTCCGTTATTTGGAGTTGAATCCGGATCAAAGACAGTTGCAGCAGTTATTTCTGCAGTATTAAGATAATCGCCCGAAGCGTTTACAGTTGCAGTAACTTGAAGTGTTTCAAATTTTCCATTTATTAAATTTCCAACTATCCAAACTCCTGTTGTTGGTTCGTATGCTCCTGTTGAAACTGTAAAGCTGTTGTAAGTGTATCCGGATGGTAATAAATCAGTAACCTGAACACCTGTATTATCCTGTGGTCCGTTATTAGTCACTATAACGGCAAAAGTAACTTGTGAACCAACTACTGGTGTAGCATTGTTTACTGTTTTTGTAATGGATAGATCTGATATTTGCGGTATAGGAACCGTTGAAACTTCAGCATAATCATCTTCTGTTGTGATTCCGTTATTTGGAGCAGAATCCGGATCAAAAATATTTGCTGTCGTTATTTCTGCACTATTAAGATAAACTCCCGAAGGATTTACGGTCGCAGTAACTTGAAGTGTTTCAAATTTTCCATTTGCTAAGTTTCCTACGGTCCAAACTCCAGTTATTGGATCATAGGCTCCTGTTGAAACTGTAAAACTATTATATGTATATCCTGTTGGCAGTAAATCTGTAACCTGAACACCAGTATTGTCTTGTGGTCCGCTATTAGTTACTATAACAGCAAAAGTAACCTGACTACCTACAACTGGTGTAGCATTAGTTACTGTTTTTGTAATGGATAAATCTGATGATACTGGTATTGGAACTGTTGAAACTTCAGCATAATCATCTTCTGTTGTATTTCCGTTATTTGGAGTTGAATCCGGATCAAAAACAGTTGCTGCCGTTATTTCTGCGCTATTAAGATAAACGCCCGAAGGATTTACGGTCGCAGTAACTTGCAGTGTTTCAAATTTTCCATTTGCTAAGTTTCCTACGGTCCAAACTCCTGTTATTGGATCATAAGCTCCTGTTGAAACTGTAAAACTGTTATATGTATATCCTGATGGCAGTAAATCTGTAATTTGAACACCTGCATTATCTTGTGGTCCATTATTGGTCACTATAACTGCGAAAGTAACCTGACTACCTACGACTGGCGTAGCATTAGTTACTGTTTTTGTAATAGATAGATCTGATGATTGCGGTATAGGAATTGTTGAAACTTCGGCATAATCGTCTTCTGTTGTGATTCCGTTATTTGGAGTAGAATCCGGATCAAAAACAGTTGCTGTTGTTATTTCTGCACTATTAAGATAAATACCCGAAGCATTTACGGTTGCCGTAACTTGTAGTGTTTCAAATTTTCCATTTGCTAAATTTCCTACTGTCCAAACTCCTGTTATTGGATCATACGCTCCTGTTGAAACTGTAAAACTATTATATGTATATCCTGTTGGCAGTAAATCGGTTACCTGAACACCGGTATTGTCCTGTGGTCCGCTATTAGTTACTATAATAGCAAAAGTAACCTGACTACCTACAACAGGTGTAGGATTGCTTACTGTTTTTGTAATGGATAAATCTGATGCTACTGGCACAGGAACCGTTAAAATTTCTGCATAATCATCTTCTGTTGTGATTCCATTATTTGGCGTAGAATCAGGATCAGGAAGATCGCTCGCTGTTACTTCGGTTTTATTGAGATAATCTCCTGCCGGATTTACAGTTGCAGTAACTTGAAGTGTTTCAAATTTTCCATTTGGTAAATTTCCTATTGTCCAAACTCCTGTTCCCGCATTATAAATTCCTGTCGACACGGTAAAACTATTAAAAGTATATCCGGATGGCAATAAATCAGTTACCTGAACCCCGGTATTATCCTGAGGGCCGTTATTGGTTACGATGACTTCAAAAGTAACTTGCGAACCTACTAATGGCGTTGCATTATTTACTGATTTTGTTAAAGATACATCTGCTGAAGGCTGAGTAGGAGTAATAACAGCATTGTCTTCATCATCTTCGCTTTGATCTCCGTCATCATTATTTGGCGTAGAATCAGGATCAGGAAGATCACTTGCTGTTACCTGCGTTATATTTGTATAAATACCTGTTGGCAATACTTTTGCATCTATAATAAGAGATTCGGAAACTCCTTTGTCCACTGTACCTACATTCCATAAACCTGTAACATCATTATAGATTCCTGCTGATGAACTATAATTTATAAATTCAAAACCTGACGGAAGCAAATCAGTTACCTGAACTCCGGTTGCATTATTTGGGCCACTGTTCGTAATTACAAGTTCAAATGAAACCTGACTTCCTACAACTGGACTTGTGTTTCCTGCTACTACATTTTTAACCAAAGACAAATCAGCAGATGGTCCGATAAAAGTAATTTCGGCTGTGTCCTGATCGTCTTCTGTTGCTACATTATTATTTGGTGTACTGTCAGGATCCGGTAAGTCACTTGCTGTTATCTGTGCTACATTTACATAACCTCCCAGAGGATTTACAAATGCATTAAAAGTTAAGTTAATATTGGCACCGCTGGCTAAAACTAAGTTTTTCCAATCTACAGAGGCATTGGCAACTTCATACACTCCGCCATTAGATACTGATCCCGGAATTAAAGTAAAACCAACCGGAATAATATCCTGTACATTTACGCCTGTAGCATTTCCAGGGCCTTTATTTATGACATTAATAGTAAAGTTAACTTGTTGTCCCGCTGCTGCGGAAGTTGGAGAAACGGTTTTGGTTAACTCCAAATCGGCTGATTTTAAGGTAACATGAGCACTCGCCATATCATCTTCAGGAAGACCATTGCCCGGCGTACTATCAGGATCGACTTGTTTTGCCGTTTCAATTTCGGCAGTATTTATGTAATTGGCTGCTGTAGCAACATTCACTTTTGCTGTAATCTGCAAAGTAAGAGAGTTTCCGTTGTTTAAATTACCCACATTCCAAATACCAGTTGTATTATTATATTTACCAGCTCCGTTATCACTAACATAAGTATATCCCGGTGGCAAATGATCTGAGACCGTTATACCTGACGCATTGTTAGGCCCGCTATTCGTCACTCTAATGGTAAATACTACATTATCATTAATGCTTACAGTTGTAGGCGAAACGGTTTTTTGAAGAGATAAATCAGCGACATCCAAAATGAAATCGGCATCGTCCTGATCGTCTTCGGATAAGATATTATTGTTTGGTGTACTATCGGGATCAAATTGATCAGAAGCAATCACTTCGGCCATATTTAAATACGATCCTGTTGGAAGAACTACTGCCTGGAAAGTTAAAGTAATTCTGTTTCCATTAGGAACGGTCAGATTATACCACGATATCGTATTGTCGCCAATATTGTACTGCCCGCTAAAATTTGCAGAACCCGGAATTATCGTATAACCCGTCGGGATGTAATCTCTTACTGCAACACCTGTAGCATCTACAGTTCCGCCAAGAGAATTATTATTGAAAACCTGTATGTTAAAAGTTACGATATCGCCCGCACTTCCTGTCGTAGGAGTAATAGATTTAGTCAATTCAAGATCGGCAACAGATAAAATAGTCAGTGTTACAGTATCTGACGATACAGCACAATTTCCGTTGCTTACTGTCCATCTCAAAACATACGTTCCGGAAACGGTACCTGTAACAGCGGTTGTTGCAGAAGTTTCATCGGTAAAACCTACTGTACTTGGTCCTGAAACCTGAGTCCATTTTCCTGTTCCTACGGTTGGTACAACTGCATTCATATTTACAGGTGAAAACTGCGGAATAGTTTGATCTGGTCCTGCATTGGCAGTTGATGGTAAATCATAAATAGTAACTATAACCGAATCCTGAGAAATACATCCGTTTAGATTTAATGTGGTAACCGTCCAGAGAAACTCGTAAGTTCCCGGAACTAAACCTAACATTAATGAATTTGGATTATTTGGTGAAGCAATAGTGGCTGGTGGTCCGGAAGTCTTAGTCCAGGTTCCAACACCTGAAGTTACGGTCTGGGCACCCATCGTAACTGAAGTAACGTTACACAGTTCCTGATCAGGACCTGCATTTGCAATAGATGGAGGAATATCGTTAAACGTGATATCAACAGTATCTGAAGAAGGCTGGCATAAAGACGGATTGGTAAAAGGACCGTTTGAAACTGTCCATGTTAGTCGATAAGTTCCTAAGGTTGTAATATTAGATAAAGTTGTTGTGGGACTGTTAGGATTATTTATTACAACAGCACCTCCGGAGGGATCATCTCCGGGACTGGCAAAAGACCATGTTCCAATACCAACCGTAGGCGGAACAGCAGCGGTTTGATAAGTAGTCTGACAAGCAGCTGTATCATCTGGTCCGGCATTTGCTGTACTTGGTGCAGCGTTCATTTCAATTCTTACGATGTCTGATAATGTTCTGCAGGAAGTATTTGAAAAGACCCATTCGAGAATATAAAGTCCCGGGACTGTTAAACCTGTAACCGTAGTTAATGGGGCGGAAGGAGTTGTAATTACGGCAACACTTCCTACTGGTTGATATACAAAACGCCATTCGAAAGAGGAAACATCGGGAGGAGGCACATTTCCAGTTAAAGTGGCTGTTCCTCCAACATCAGAAATACACAAAATTTGATCCGGTCCCGCGTTTGGATCTATACTTGCGCCACTAAAAATGTCAATATTTACTGAATCTGATGATCCGGGGCAAGTGCTGCCATCAGGATTGGTTACAGTATTGGTTGTATAAGTAAAAACATAAGTATTTCCGGGAATAACAGTAGCATTAGCAACATAATTATCTGACGGAGATTGGGTGATAACAACATCATTTATATTTCCCGATGTACTTGTAAGTGTCCATGTTCCTTTAGAATTTTCATTTCCTTTAAGCTGAACACTGGTTACATCACAAAAAGTTTGGTCAGGTCCAGCATTTGCTGCAGGAGTAACGACAATAGTTACATCATCCTGAGTTCCGCTACAAACAAAAACACTTTTTGCAGTAATAGTCCATCTAAAAGTATAAGTACCCGCTACAAGTCCATTAATTACTGTATTTGGACTAGAAGGATTTACAATATTTGGCTGATTTGGAGCACCTGTTAAAACAGACCATTGTCCACTTTCAAAGAAACTGTCAAAAGTATTTCCTGCCATTGTTACGCTGGTACTGTTACAGACATTTTGATCAGGTCCTGCATTTGCGGCCACTGGCGGAATTCCAATATTTAAGTTAATATCATCAAATGCGACACCGCATACTTCGGCATTTATAGTCCATCTAAAAATATAATAACCACTGAAAGCAAAAGTAAAAACAGCATTTGGATCATGTTCGTCACTTATCGTATAGCCACCAACTCCCGAAATTCTTGTCCAGGTACCAATTGCGCCGCTGCTTGCTGTTGCAGCCATTGTTATGGTAGTACCGCATATTTCCTGATCGGGACCTGCATCTGCTGTAGGCGGAGTATTGGCAATCGTAATTGAAACAGAACTTTTATTAGGTTCACATAATCTGGCTGAAGTTTCAATCGCCCATGTAAAAACGTATGTTCCGTTTCCCGGAACGGTTACCATTGTATTAGGATCATTTACATCTGCGATTACAACTCCGGCAGAAGGAACTACAGTCCAGAGTCCGGTTTCTAATGGAGCAGGAGTATTACCACTGAGATTGAAAGAACTTGTGCCGGAAGGATAACAAGAATCCGGACCAGCATCAGAAGTCGATGAAGCTGTTGCATTATTTGTTGTAATGGTTACAGTATCAGAAATAGCAGCACCGCACGATGGACCAGGATGAAGATAAGATACTGTCCATCTTAATTCGTATATAGCTCCTGTAGATGTAAAACCTGTTGCGACCGCATTTGGGTCATTTACATTAGAAAATGTAATCGCACTTGGACCTGAAATTTGACTCCATGTACCAATTTCACCACCTTGAGCAGGTAACGCATCGAGAGGTACTTGTGAGCTTGTACAGACTAACTTATCAGTCCCTGCATTAGTTATCCCTATTGAACTTCCTGATACATAAATAGTAACTGTTGCCACTGAAAAACCACATTTTGCGCCGCCACCTTTTGTTATATACTGAAAGACATATTCTCCTGGAATAAGCCCCGTTACTTGTGTATCGACGGCAAAACTATCGACTATTACTGCTTCATTAGGTCCGCTTAACTGGCTCCAAAAGTGTAAGCCCACATCTGTCATAACTCCGGACAAAAGTGTACTTGTATCTCCGCAAGGTAAACTTACATCAGAACCAGCATTTGAGGGAGTTGGCAGACCTGAAACCAAGACATTTAAGGAGTCAAAACCATAATCACAACCAATAGGAAGCGATCCGTCTTGTTTTCTTATAAATTCGACTACATATTCACCAGAAGTAACAAGTGTAAGCGTTAAGGAATTTCCAACATCTGCTAGTGCAGTAGGAAAAGGCCCCAGAGGAGAAGTACTTGGGCCACTCACAATTCGATATTGATTGTAACCTGTTCCAGTTACTGTAAGCGGTATTGTAAATACAGTTGCATTACAGTTTCCTATTAAATCATCGCCGTTATTTGCAAGAATAGTTCTTGTAGCGCTGTTAAATTGTACAACATAATCTTTAGTAAAAACGCAGCCTGTATTATTATTTGTAAGGGTATATCTAAATCTATAAGGATCTCCGGCATCTGAAATATTAGTAACCAATGTAGTTGGATTATTTGGCGAAACAATTACAGCGCCTGCATTTCCTTGAATTCGTGTCCATTGTACAGTTTCACCTGCATACAAAGGAGTTTGAGCAATAAGTGTTACCTGATTAATATTGCTGTCGCAAAAGAAAATATTTTCATCTCCGCCTGTTAATGTAGTCACATCTTGTGTGGCTGGAGGAACTATAATAGTAACAAGATCATTACCTGAGGCACAAGGTCCCGTAACTGTCCATCTAAAAGTATAAGTACCTTGTACAAGATTAGAAACTTGTGTTTTGTTTGAATTTGGACTGCCAATAGTTGGCGTATTAGGGCCACTTACAAATGTCCATTGACCATTTTGACCATTAAGACCGCAACCGCCGTAAGTTCCGGTAAGGTCTGTAGTTTGTGTGGTGGTATAACAATTACTTAAGGTTTGATCAGACCCTGCAGAAACCGGTTTTACTCCGCCGTAATTCGTCACCGTAATTTGCGATGTCGTTCTGCAACGCTGTCCTGAGGCATATTCAGGACCTTCTATAACCCATTGAATTTTAGTTGTGCCGCAACTTGTTTGTGGTAATGTTATTGTTGAAGTAGGCAGATTAGGAAAATTAATTACTACCCCTGCATTATTTGCTCCCACGATTTCCCAATAAGCTGTTTCTCCTGTATTTTGAGGAGCATTTGCCGTAATGGTCAAAGTTCCTGAACTATTAGGACAACTTACTACATTGCCTCCTGCATTGGCAATGGTAATAGGCTGTACATTTACAACTTTATCCTGATATGTAGACACTCCGTCTGCGCAAGTTGCACTATATCTAAATATATAAGTGTTTCCTCCTGTATAACCAGAAACTGTGCTTGTAGGATTGTTTGGAGAATTGATTACCACGGTTGGCCCCGATATCTGAGTCCATAAAACACTTCCAGTAATGGGAGATGGATTATTTCCTGATAGAACCAGAGCATCGGTTTCACAAATAGTAAATTTAAAACTCCTGCATTTACTGTACAGTTTTGTCCAAACGTATTTATCGAATAAAAAAATAGAATAAATACGGTATAAAATAATTTTTTAAAATAATTCTTAATTTGTATAGATCGTTCCATAGGCTGCAGGATTGCTTTGTTAGTTCGAACAATTTAAGTATGATCACTTTATTCAGTAAATCATTTATAAGTAGAGATAAACAATAGAATTTTCACAAGATTAAATGTTTAAATATCTCTGTATTATATTTGACACTTTACAAAATCTTTTAAAGGACTAATTAGAATCATAAGGGGAAAAATCTAATAAGTCTTTTTTTATATCTAAATAAAATATGATTTTAATAAACTATAACATATGATACACTAAATGTTAACCGACTAATAAAATTTAATCAGTGAATATTTAAAAGATTGTGATTGTTTGTTTAAAGGGATTTCTAAAATTAGGAAAAAAAAGAACCTATATTTAAAATTGCAAGGAGGAAATGGTTGCAAATTATAACTTGCAACATTGTTTTAATAATTCTTTTAAATATTTTACGATCAGAACCAGATTTAAATTCCCGTTGTAAACTTAGAGACAGACGGGTTTCAACACTAGTAAAAGGGGGATTTATTTCATCTTTTTTTCTAGGAATAAAGAGTAATGAAAAATGAAAGCTTATAAAAAAAACACCTGCAAAAAAGTTTTACAGGTGTTTAATTAAATATTATTCAGGATTAATCAAAATGATTTTAAACGTCATCTTAAAACTTTTTAGAATCGACATCATTTACAAATTGAATTACGCCATTCATAAAAACCTTTTGATCGTCCCACATTGCTAAATGACTTCCGTTTGGACAATATAAATATCTTCCTTTTTGAACCAATTTGCTTTGTTCTTCCATCGCTTTTGGATCCATCGTATCATATTTGGCTCCAATCATTAAGGTTGGAATTGTAAGTTCGTGTAAACGGTTTTTGATATCCCATTTGGCTAAACGACCGCTAATTCCAAATTCACTAGGTCCTTGCATTAAAGCATAGATTTCTCCATTAATATGTTTGCTGGCACGGTTTAATCCATCAGGCCATTCATTTAATCGGCATAAATGTTTTTTGTAGAAATTAGGAATCAATAACTCCATATAGCGAGGATTACTAAAATCTTTTTTAGCTTCTAATGCTCTGATTTCGGCTAGAATTTCCGGTTTCATTTGTTTTGCGAGTACTTCATCGGCGTATTTTCCATATTCAGGCGCGCTGGCAACCATATTTGCAACCAATAAACCTTTTAAATTTTGCTGATATTTTAAGGCATATTCCATTGCAAGTATTCCGCCCCAGGAATTTCCTAAAACATAAAAATTATCTTTATCTGCTCCAATAGCTTTACGCACTTGTTCTACTTCTTCAACAAAACGTTCCGTTGTCCATAAAGTGCTGTCTTTTGGCTGATCGCTGTAATAAGATCCCAATTGGTCATATTCGTAGAATTCGTAACCTTCACACTGAAAAAAAGTTTCAAAACATTCCATATATTCATGCGTCATTGCAGGTCCGCCATGCAGCAATAGTATTTTAATTTTTGGATTATTTCCAAATCGTTTCGTCCACACTTTAAATTCCCCGACAGGTGTTTTAATAGGAATCATTTTTACACCAGCCGATTCTACTTCATTGCTTTGATTGTAAGAAAAATAATCCTGAAGAGATTTTGATTTTGTTTCATTTTTACAAGAAACAGCAAGTAGAATTACACTTAAGAAGAGAATAGCGCGCATATTTTTAGAGTTTGATAGTTGGTTTTGAATTTCTTTTCAGATTAAAAATACAAATTTCTTTCATAAGTAGTATTTATAATAAATGAAGCTTTTTTTCTAAGTAATGTTGAGGTTATTGTTTGGATGATTTTTCTATTTGGATTTAGAACTAAATACTTTCAATAGTCATTAGTTTTAATAAATCATAAAAACCTTAATCTATCATTTATATGGCTTTTTACGGCTAGTAATTTAAAAAACTACAATTTTTCCTGTTTGCATTTCGCCTGATAGTGTAATTATTTTATAGATATAAATTCCCGAAGCAGTGTTTTTTAGATTGATGTTATTGGTTTTAGAAAGTAGAGGAGAAGTAATAGTATTTTGTCCATTAATATTGTACAAATAGAAAATAGCGTTTTCCTCTTTTGGGGCTTCAATATTTAATTCTCCATTTTTGCTCAATATTGTGGGGTGTACAAAAAACAAATCATTACCTAAATAATTAGCATCAAGAATTAGGGAACTTACTACATTATTGTTTTCTAAAATTATATTTATTTTATATTTATTGCTGCCCTTTATCGGAGTAGGATCTAGAAAAGAGAGTGTTTTTGAATTGATAGTATTGATTGTGCTAATAATACTTTCGATGTTATTAATAATTTTCACTAGCTCAATTCTTTTGATATTGTACAGGCTGAAAAGACTGGCATCAATCTTTACTTTGTTTTCCTCAAAAATTTCTGCCAAAGTCAACTCAAAATAGCAATTTGAGTTTTGAGCATACTGTAATGTTGATTCACTTTTTATTCCTTCGTTATTATCAAATACAGGAATAACAGTGTAGATTTTTCCATCAGTATAGGCGTAACTACTATTTGTTGTTTGTTCTTTAAATTCCAAACGATCTCCTGTAAGTTGATAAATATTAAAAGAAGAAACATCGGCAGGTTTGTCCCAATTAATTTCCGTTGTACCGTCACAAACTAAACTGGTATTAATATTCAGATCATAAGAAATAGTGAAGCTATCTGATACATAGTCAGTGTTTTCAATAGTCATTTTTAATTTTGCTTTCGAAAACTTTTGTGCTGTAGGAGTATAGATAAATTGTTCACTATTCAGATTTATATCATTTGTGATAATTTCCCAAGTCTGTCCATTATTGTAACTTATAGATAATTGTCCAGAGACATCAGAAAAGGAAGAATTCCATTTGAAAGGAGAAATCGTTTTACCATCATAAGGAAAATTATCATTGATAACAGGGTAATTCCATTCAAATTGATTTTTCAATTCATATTCATAAGCTATACTGTATTCCTGGGAAGCATTCGAAATGTATGAACCACTAACATTAATAGTATAAGATCCAGATGGTGGATTTTCGATAGTGACTTGCTCCACATTATTAATTTTATCTTTTCCTCTTGCAGCTTGTTGCTCAGGCACATCAGGATTAAGAATCCACGGTAAGAAAGTGGTATTGTCAGCCGAAATAACTTCGATGTCTAGGTCGTTTACCAAACTTATGTTACTATTGATTGCAGCGGGTAAATCGTTCCAGACTAATGTGATTTTTAAATTTTTAGCAGTTGAAGGAACCATAATAGTATGTGATTTTATCTGACCAGATGTCAAATTATCTGATATAATTCTATTTTCGCTGATCGTTTTTAAACATTTATCAGCATTGATATTACCATAACCATAGGTAAAATCCGGACCTGGATTGCCCAAATCTTTGGCACTATTAATTAAAATTGCTTTCGTCAGGGCATTAGTTAGAGGAATATTGTTTATAGACTTATAATGTTGTTTCATAAGCGTAATGATTCCTGTAGCAACTGCTGTAGAATTTGAAGTTCCTTGTGTGCTAAAGGCAACTAATTCTGGTTTTATGCGACCGTCATAAGCCGGACCTTTTGAGGAAAATGGCATAATTACTTCGTTTTGGTCAATACAACCCAATACGATACTATTTTTGGATTGCTTAAAATTACCGGTAATAGATTTATAACCCTGAAGTCCTGTATTACCAGAGGAAAAACAATGTGTCAAATCAGTATTTGAGAATAATTGAGAATCATAAGCATTAGCAAGCGAGCCATAAAAATTCTCAATCTCTGTTCCGTAGGAATGATTTTGAGTGGTGGAACCTTGTAAAGATGTTACTTCATCAGGATAAATATTCAAAAAGTCAGACGATAATATCTTAGCTTTTTGAGCAACTCCTTTTCCTAATGCAGAACTATTTCCCAATCCGGAAACTATAGTCGCCATTGCTGTTGCATGGCTCGACACAATTGTAGATTGTGTCGAAGAAGGAATGTGTTTATTTAAGAGATCAATATCATTTACATCAAAAAAATCATCTTTGATCGCTACGATTTGATTTTCACCTGTTAAAAGAGGAAAATTAGTATTGGCTTTATTTATAGAATTGATAGTAAAATTTTGATCTATTATTTTAGATTCACTTTTTGGTAATAGCGCTTCTTGCGAAACTGAAGATACGCTGCTTAAAGATATAATCTCCTCCGTAATTCTTTTGGAATCACTTTTTATCATTACAAGATGGCTATCTAGTATTTTGATATCAGAAAAATTTATTGATTTCAAGTCACTAATTAACGCTTTGATACTATCAGTTGCAATTATATACTGTTTATCTTCCTTATGATTTGAAAAATTGGAAGGTAATTTCCATAAGCTATTAACAGGGAGAGTTCTTTTTAGAAGCTGATTAGATCTTAAACTTTCATTTTCAACAATACAAAAAGCACTATCCAGTTTTTTTACAATCTTGTATTTGTTATGATGTGCATTTTCTAAAGAAGTAAAATAGTATTTCTCCAATTTTCTTCCGTTTTCTTTCTTGATGTATTGTTTCCATTTATCAGAATTCTGCGAGAAACTGATTGTAGTTATGATAAAAAAGAGAAAAGTAATTTGTTTCTTCATTTACTGTAGATGTTAGGGCAATTGTAAACATTCTTATTAATTGTACCTGAATTGACTGTTGCAGCTCTTTTTTATGTCGCAATTGAGATAAAATAAAGATGAAATTGTATTTAATAATTTCTATTTGAAATATTTATGCGTTGTAGGTAAATCAAATTTATTAAAATATTTGTAAAAATTTTATGATTTTTTATTTTCTGCAGAATCTGTAAAATCAGTGGAGTAATATTCTTTTTTTATAACCCTTTTTGTGTTTTAAATAGTCTCTGAAATTGCAAAATCATTTTTTAACACATCTTGTATTAGAGAAAATTTATAAACATTATTATTTAATGTAACAAATTGATTTGTATTGAGTTATTGGTTTTGCTGGGCTTTCCGAAATAATTAAACAATTATCGCTAAAAAAGTTACATAAAATTATTTAACAAAAACTGTTAAAATTGTTAAATAGTTGTTTTATAAGTATTTTAAGATTAAAAATTATATAAATTTGATGACAAATATTACAATATTTTGTAAAGACCCCCTATTTACCAACTTATTTTAAAAACCCAAATAACCTATTTATTATTTATGAAAAAAATTAAATCAATTTTAGCCCTGTCATTTATAGCGCTAACGATTTTGTCCTGTAACAAAGAAGATCAGGCAGATCAATCAAACCAAGCATCTCTTAATGTAACTCCAGAAGTGTTAAATAAACTTAGAGCACTTTCATTAAATGCTACAGATGTTCAAGTAATTAAAAACACTAAGTTAGATGGTACCATTGAGGATGCATTCCTTGTAGAAGGAGATATTATCGTTACTCAGGATCAATTAAGTAAAATGGATCTTCATGGAGGTATTACTACAGAGCAATACCGTACTACTAATTTAGTATCTGCTCCAAGAACTATTAAAGTTGTTGGATTAACAGGAACTGGAACAACAGCTCTGACTACAAATATGCGTGCTGGATTACAAGCGGCTATAAATAGATATAATAATCTAGGATTGTCTATTAACTTCACGCTAACTTTTAGTTCAAGTACTTCAGGTGCAAACATTGTTGTCCGGAGACAAACTGGATCTGCTGGTGGAGTAGCAGGTTTTCCTTCAGGAGGAGCACCTTATAATTCAGTTACTTTATATTCTGGATTAGATACTTATTCAACAGGTGTAAATGCACACGTATCTGCACACGAAATTGGCCACTGTATTGGTTTACGTCATACAGACTGGTTCAGCCGTCAAAGCTGTGGACAGAATTCAAACGAAGGAACAGCTGGCGTTGGAGCAATACAAATCCCGGGAACACCTTCTGGATATGATGCGACTTCGTATATGAGAGCATGTTTCGGTTCAAATGAGACTGGAGCATTCAATTCTAACGATATTACAGCTCTTAATTATCTATACTAAACATTAAATTAAGGGGTCTTTGCAAAATATAAGAGGCTGTTTCATAATTGTGAAGCAGCCTCTCTTTTTGTTGGATATAAGTCTAATTATCCTAGAATAAAGCAAATGTTTTTGAAAAAGTATGTTCAAAAAACAAAAAAGCCTTAACTTATTACAGTAACAAAGTAGTAAGATTGAGCCTGAGAATAATTATTTTTTGAGTGTGTATTTCAGTCAAAACCAGTGTTTGAATCTGTTATTATTTAATTGTCAAATCATATATATGATAGCGTGCTTTTCTCATGGTAAAATAGGTAAATCGAACAACCGATTGTGTGAAAAAAAATTATGCAAAGAAATATCTTCTAAGAAATGTTTGAAAAATAATTGATTATTAAAAGAGGTAAAATTTTATGATATACTAAATGCATAGAGAATGAATTGTAATATGATTAAAATAATTACATTTACTTATTATACTATAGTAAGTAATGGAAGAACATAAACACGTAACGATATATGATATTGCCGAGAAGCTTAATCTTGCGACATCAACAATTTCTAGAGCTTTAAAAGATCATCATACTATTAGCGATAAGACAATTAAAAAAGTAAAGCAAACAGCTAAGGAAATGGGTTTTGTCCCAAATACTCTGGCTGCGGGTTTACGTGGTAATAAATCAAGAACTATTGGTGTTTTAATCCCAACGATAACCCAGCCCTTTTTGTCTTCTTTGATTAGTGGTATTGAAATTGCGGCTCAAAAGTCTGAATATTCGGTACTCATTATGCAGTCGCATGATTCATACGAGACAGAGGTGGATTTGGCTAAGTCCTTATATAGCAACAGGGTAAGTGGGGTTATTTGCTCGCTGGCCATGGAGACTAAGGATACTTCTCATTTTCAACAATTTTCCAATAATAATATTCCACTTGTGTTTGTTGACAGGGTTCCAAGAGATTATGATACTTTTCGCGTTGTAATTAATAACTACCTTGCAGGCTATAAGGCAACAAAACACCTGATTGAACAAGGATGCAGGAGAATTGCACATTTAACCGCAGGATCAGAATTCGGAACGCTTTACAATGAACGGAAAAGAGGTTATATTGATGCATTATTAGAGCATGAACTTTTGGTAGACGAAGATCTGATTATAAGTCTAAAAGAAATGACGTATGAAGATGGTGTAAAGGCTTGTAATAAATTATTTGATTTAAAGCTTCCTCCTGATGGTCTTTTTGCACCTGGAGATATTCTTGCTGTAAGCGCAGTTCAAACAGCTAAAAAAAGAGGCATTAAAATACCGGAAGATTTTGCAGTAATTGGGTTTAATAACGATCCAATATCGGAAATCATTGAACCTAATATTTCAACTATCACACATCCTGCAGAGAAAATGGGCAAGGCTGCGGCCGAACTAATCATCAAAAATCTAAAATCTGCTAAAGAAGAAGAGGATGCTAAAGAAATAACATTTTTAAATACACAAGTCCTTATACGTGAATCTTCCAAGCGGATGTAGGATTCGTTTAAAGCTATTTATAACCTGTTAATACTATAATTAACAGGTTATTTTTTTGCTGTAAAATGCCGTTTCTGTTTCCCTGCTGATAATTTAACATCCTGACAGAAAAGAGTAAAAAATGAAAATAAATCGTTTTTTATTTTTTTATTGGCATATTTTTGTATTTTAGCACAACCGATTGCAATTGGTTTAATATTCTTGATAGTATAATTTTTTAGCATTTTTTTTGCCGAATAGTAATATTTTTAGCTGAATCTGCAATTTGCACTTGAAGAATAAAATTTAAAAATCGCAGCTAATAAAATGACGCAAATAAAAAAGACTTTTTTCAAATCCATTTTACTCCTTTTTGTAGTTTCTTGGTCTGCTTCGGCTCAAAAAGACTATAAGTTATGGTTACAATACAATGAGATTACGGATGCTGACCATGCAACAGAATATCTTTCTAATATTCGAGGAATTGTTCCTGTTGGAAATTCCCAGACTATAAAAATTGCCTATACAGAACTGCAGTTAGGTTTGGGGGAGATGTTAGGAAAAAAAAATGAAAATAAATCAATGACTGAAGGAGGTCATAATATCATTTTGGGTTCAAAAGAGTTATTAGATCCTGAAATTCAAAAAGAAATTGGAAGTTTTGATCAGATTAATAAAGAAGGCTTTATCATAAAATCAATTTCCATAAAAAATAAGAATCAAATTGTCATTACCGGAAAAAGTGATGTTGGTGTTTTATATGGTGTTTATCAGTTTTTAAGATTAATGCAAACCGAGAGATCAATCAGAAATTTAAACATTATTGATTCTCCTAAAATAAACCTTAGGATATTAAATCATTGGGATAATTTAGACCGAACTGTTGAGCGTGGTTATGCCGGTTTTTCGTTGTGGAACTGGCAAAAATTACCTGATTTTATTGATCAGCGTTATATTGATTACGCCAGAGCAAATGCCTCAATCGGAATTAACGGAACAGTTTTGACCAACGTAAATGCAAATGCGTTGATTTTGACTCCTCAGTATCTGGAGAAAGTAGAAGCTTTAGCTGATGTATTTCGTCCATATGGAATAAAAGTATATTTAACTGCCCGTTTTTCTGCACCAATAGAAATTGGAGGTTTAAAAACGGCTGATCCAAAAGATGCTGAAGTAGCGAATTGGTGGAAAGAGAAAGCAAAAGAGATTTATAAAAGAATTCCTGATTTTGGAGGATTTTTGGTAAAAGCAAATTCTGAAGGACAACCCGGACCTCAAAATTATGGAAGAGATCACGTTGACGGTGCTAATATGCTGGCAGATGCTGTAGCGCCTTTTGGAGGCGTAATTATGTGGAGAGCATTTGTATATTCTGAACATGATGTAAATGACAGGGCAAAACAGGCTTACGCCGAATTTCAGCCCTATGATGGAAAATTTAGAGACAATGTAATTGTTCAGGTAAAAAATGGCGCAATAGATTTTCAGCCCAGAGAACCTTTCCATCCTTTATTTGGTGCAATGCCAAAAACGCCAATAATGATGGAATTTCAAATCACGCAGGAATATTTAGGTTTTAGTACGCATTTGGTTTTTCTGCCAAAATTATTTCAGGAAGTTTTAGAATCAGATACCTTTCAAAAAGGAAAAGGTTCGACAGTTGCCAAAGTCGTTGATGGAACTTTAAGTCCGCATAAACTTACCGGAATTGCCGGGGTTTCAAATATAGGTAATGATATCAACTGGACTGGGCATCCTTTTGCGCAGGCAAATTGGTACGGTTTCGGAAGATTAGCATGGGACCCTTATTTAAATTCGGAAATAATTGCTGATGAATGGTTGCGATGTACTTTTTCGAACAATGAAAATTTCATCAAGCCAATTAAAAAAATAATGATGGAGTCAAGAGAAGCGGTTGTAAATTATATGACTCCACTTGGGTTGCATCATATTATGGATACAGGACATCATTATGGTCCGGGACCGTGGGTTTCTAATTTATCCAGACCGGAATGGAATCCAACTTATTATCACAAAGCCGATAAAAACGGAATTGGTTTTGACAGATCAAAAACGGGAACAAATGCAACTTCTCAATATGCACCGGATGTGGAGAACGTTTTTGATAATCTCGAAACTTGTCCTGAGCAGGATTTATTATGGTTTCATCATGTTTCGTGGGATTATAAACTGAAAAATGGACAGATACTCTGGAACGGTATGGCTTTAAAATACCAAGAAGGTGTAAATCAGGTTCAGGAAATGCAGAATATCTGGAATAAAGCAGAAAAATATATTGACAGCGATCGTTTTAAAGAAGTTCAAATGTTGCTGGAAATTCAATACAAAGAAGCAAAATGGTGGCGTGATGCCTGTTTGCTGTATTTTCAGCAATATTCGGGTAAAGAACTGCCGGTTGGAGTAGAAAAACCAACGCACACTTTAGAGTATTTCAAATCATTAAAATTTCCGTTTGCACCGGGAAATTAATTATATAAAAGAAAAGAATATGAATACAAAAACCGCAATTGTAACCGGAGGGAATTCAGGTTTAGGTTTTGCAACAGCGAAGAAATTATGCGATAACGGAATAACAACGTATATCATTGGAAGATCAAAACAGAAAACAGAAGAAGCTTGCGCGGAAATTGGTGCAAATGCAATTCCGGTTTTATATGATTTAAATGATATCGCAGGCATTCCGGCTATGATCGAAAAAATACAAAAAAAGAACCCCATTGATATTTTGGTAAATAATGCCGGAATTAATTTAAAGAAAGAGTTTTTGGATGTAACCGATGAAGATTTTCTATCGATAATTCACACTAATTTGTTAAGTGTTTTTGCTGTGAGTAAAGCTGTAGTAAAAAACATGAAAGAAAATAACGGAGGAAATATTATCAATATTAGTTCAATGGCATCGCAATACGGAATTCCAAAAGTAATTGCATATTCGGCAAGTAAAGGTGCAATAGAATCTATGACAAGAGCGATGGCGGTAGAATTGGCCCCGTTTGGCATTCGTGTTAATTGTGTAGCTCCGGGGTTTATCAAAACCAAAATGTCGGCAAAAGCCTTAGACAGTGATCCGGAACGAAAAAACAAAGTACTGTCGCGAACTCCAATGGGAGTTTTAGGAGAACCTTCGGATATTGCAGATGCGGTTTATTATTTTGCATCAAACGAATCTAAATTTACAACGGGAACTATTTTGCCGGTTGATGGCGGAAATAGCATTGGTTTTTAATCAAAAAGAATAAATATCATGATCAAAATGCAACAAACCATGCGTTGGTTTGGTCCTCAGGATTCTGTAAAATTAATAGATATAAAACAAGCCGGAGCAACCGGAATTGTAACGGCTTTGCATCAAATTCCGGTTGGAACTGTCTGGACAATTGAGGATATCAAAGAAAGACAGAAAATCATTAGAGAGGCGGGATTAGAATGGACAGTTGTAGAAAGTCTGCCGGTTCACGAAGAGATTAAAAGAGCAAGCGGAAACTATTTACAATACATTGAAAATTATAAAATAAGTATAAAGAACCTTTCGGATTGTGGTATAAAAGTAATCACTTATAATTTTATGCCCATTTTAGACTGGGTTCGAACAGATCATGATTTTGTAAATGAAGATGGAAGTAAAGCTTTGTTATACAATCACGAAGCATTTATTTATTTTGATCTTTATCTTTTAAAAAGACCAAATGCTGAAAAAGATTATTCTGAAATTGAAAAAGAAAATGCACGGAGATTTGGTAACAAACTTTCTGAAGATCAAAAAGCATTATTGTTCAAAAATGTGCTTTTAGGACTTCCGGGAAGTAAAATCAATTTTACGGCAGAACAAATTCTTTCGTTATTAGATAATTATGCTAATATCGATAATGATAAATTAAGAGAAAACCTGATTTATTTTTTATCCCAAGTTGCTCCGGCTGCTCAGGAATTAGGTTCAAAATTAGCGATTCATCCTGATGATCCGCCATTTTCGGTTTTAGGATTGCCAAGAATCGTCTCTACGGAAAATGATCTTAAAGCGATTTTTGAAGCAGTTCCTTTAAACTCAAATGGATTGTGTTATTGTACCGGTTCTTTAGGCGCAAATCCTGAAAATAATCTGGAAAAAATTATAGATAATTACGGAGACCGAATCCACTTTTTGCATCTTCGAAATACTTTCCGCGAAAGCGAAACTGTTTTTAGGGAATCAGAACACTTAAAAGGTGAAACAAAAATGGAAGTTATTGTAGAAAAACTGCTTCTTTTAATGAACAAAACTAAAGTGAGTTTACCCATGCGTCCAGATCATGGTTTTTTGCATGCGATAGATGAAACCAAAGAAACTTATCCCGGTTATTCTCTAGTGGGAAGATTAAAAGGATTAGCCGAATTAAGAGGACTGGAAATGGGAATTGCTTATAAAATGAAACCGTTGCTATAAAACGATTAAATAAAGTAAAAAACTATTAACCTTATAACCACAAAAAATGAAATTAATTAATCACCACTTGTTGCTTTTGTCTCTCGTAATTTTAAGCAGCTGCAATGCAAAAAAAGAAGCAGAAGCTATTTCTTTAAAAAACAGCTATAAAAATGATTTCTATATAGGAACAGCTTTGAGTAAAGATCAGATCGAAGAAAAAAATGCCAAAGAAGACTCTTTGATTAAAAAGGAGTTTAATGCGATAACGGCAGAAAATATTATGAAATCGATGTTTATTCATCCTGCAAAAGATAAATATGATTTTACATTATCGGATAAGTTTGTAGCTTATGGCGAGAAGAATAAAATGTTTATTCACGGTCATACCTTAATCTGGCACAGCCAATTGGCGCCGTGGATGGAAAAAATTAAGGACAGTACAGAAATGAAAGCTTTTATGAAAGATCATATCACGACAATTGTATCTAAATACAAAGGCAGAGTCGATTCCTGGGATGTGGTCAATGAAGCTTTAAATGAAGATGGAACTTTAAGAAAATCAATTTTTTTAAATACACTTGGAGAAAAATACCTTGTTGATGCTTTCAAATTAGCCGCTGCTGCAGATCCGAAAGTAGATTTATATTACAATGATTATAATAATGAAGAGCCGGCAAAAAGAGAAGGAAATATTAATTTGATCAAAAAAATCAAAGCAGGCGGAGGAAAAATTGACGGGGTAGGTATTCAGGCGCATTGGAAATTGAATTATCCATCATTAGAGGAAATCGAAAAAAGTATTTTAGCCTATTCTGCTCTTGGTGTTAAAGTTGCATTTACAGAACTGGATATTTCGGTATTGCCAAATCCAAAAGATTTAAATGGTGCCGATGTTAATCAGAATTTTGAAGGAAATGTTGAAATGAACCCTTATCCTAAAACACTTCCGGATTCTGTTCAGGTTAAACTTGCTGAGCGTTATGCTTCAATCTTTAAATTATTTTTAAAACATAAAGACAAAATCAGCCGTGTAACATTTTGGGGAGTTCATGATGGGCAATCGTGGTTAAATGACTGGCCTATAAAAGGGAGAACAAATTATCCGTTGTTATTCGATAAAGACTTCAAACCCAAAAAAGCATACTACGAGGTAATGAAGCTGAAAGATGTAAAATAATAAAAAAGGATGCTTAAAAGCCTTTTTTATTGTCAATTACACAACCGAATGTGTTTGTAGATTATATTCATATAATAGTTTGTTGTGCAGTTGTTTATTTTGTTTTTTTGTATAATTTTACACAACCGATTGTTTTAATAAATCATGTCAATTTTCAATACTAATTATCTATTTTGAATTTAGAAAAACAGAATCTAATTTCAAGCCAAAATAACCACATAAATAATGAATTACATTTCACAAAAATTATCCATAAAAGAAAAAATAGGCTATAGTTTAGGAGACCTTGCTGCAAATTTAGTTTTCCAGACTTTGATGACCTATCTGGCTTATTTCTATACAGATATTTATGGATTGTCTCCCACACATTCTTCTATCATCATGCTTGTTGTAGGACTAATTGCAGCTTTTATTTTTAATCCTATTATTGGTATTCTGGCAGACCGGACCATTACGAAATGGGGAAAATTCAGACCATGGATATTAATAACGGCCATACCACTGGGTATAATTGCATTACTGGCTTTTACAACACCCAATTTCTCCTATCAGGGAAAAGTAATTTATGCCGTTGTAACCTATACCTTATTACTGCTTTTTTATGCCAGTAATAATTTGCCTTATTCGGCTTTAAGCGGAGTAATTACGGGTGATATGAAAGAAAGAAACAGTTTGTCTTCGTATCGTTTTGTAGCGGTAATGTTTGCACAATTTTTTGTTCAGGTTTTCATGCTCGGAATCATTAAAAGTGCCGGAAATGGAGACAAGGCAATTGGTATCGAAAAAGTGATGACAATTTTAGCAATCATTGGTACAATTATGCTGCTGATTACATTTTTAACAACAAAAGAGCGCATTATTCCAAAACCGGAGCAAAAATCTAGTGTGCGTGAAGATTTAAGCGATTTAATGAAAAACAAGCCCTGGGTAATCATGCTGAGTCTTACAACATTAGTATTTATTACGCTTGCAATGAAAGGAGGTTCTTATGTATACTATTTTGAAAATTATGTAGATAAAGAACAGTTAGCACTTTTTATACAGCCCATTTTAGAGATATTGTCAAAAGTAGGATTGAATCATTTTGGTAATGATCCGGTTTCTGCAGGATTTGGACTGTTTAATGCAGGCGGAATCATCTTTATGATCGTTGGAATTACCATGTCTAAAAGTTTGGCTGATAAATATGGCAAGCGAAATATATTCGGTTTGTTTTTATTTATTTCGACCCTATTTATTCTCGCCTTTTATTTCTTTTCGCCAAGAGCTATTGGCTTTATCTTTTTCTCTCAGATTTTACATGGATTTTTCTACGGAATCACAATTCCGCTTCTGTGGGCAATGATTGCCGATGTTGCTGATTATTCGGAATGGCTGAATAACCGTCGGGCCACAGCTATCATATTTTCGGCCATGATGGTAGGTTTAAAAGCGGGTTTAAGTATTGGCGGTTCATTGACAACCTTGTTTTTAGGGTATTTTCATTACGTACCAAATTCTCTAACCCAAACAGATTTTGCTATAAACGGAATCAAATTATTGGTCAGTGTTTTTCCTGCAATACCCTTTTTAACTGGTGTTGCCCTATTATTTTTCTATAAAATTGATAAAAAAACAGAAGTACAAATAGAGGCAGATTTAAAAGAAAGAAGAACTTAATTATTTTATATAAAACAAAAAAACGACTATGCCTGAAGATAGTATTGAAGAAATTAATTTCGAGCAAATTAATAAAGAAGCCATTTCACAACCCTTAGTGTCCCATATTTATACAGCAGATCCATCGGCGCATGTATTTAATGGTAAAATTTATATTTATCCCTCACACGACATCGATGCCGGTATTCCTTTTAATGATAATGGAGATCATTTTGGTATGGAAGATTATCATGTATTTTCAATGGAAAACATCAATTCTGAAGTTATAGATAATGGTGTCGTATTGCATGTCAATGATGTAGCGTGGGCAGAAAAGCAAATGTGGGCACCTGATGCAGCTTGTAAAAACGGAAAATATTATTTGTATTTCCCAGCCAAACGTCCAGATGGAATCTTTCAGATAGGAGTTGCCGTAAGTGATTCTCCTATTGGTCCGTTTTTACCACAACCTGAAGCCATTGAAGGAAGTTATAGTATTGATCCCGCCGTTTTTGAAGATACAGATGGGAAACATTATATCTATTTTGGAGGTATTTGGGGCGGACAACTTCAAAAATACCGAAATAATACTTACGATCAGAATCATGAAGAACCAGTTGGTAACGAACCCGCTTTAGGGCCAATTGTAGCTTTACTTAGAGATGATATGTTGGAACTTGCTGAAGATCCAAAAGAGATAAAAATTTTGGATGAAAAAGGAGAAATATTATTAGCTGGAGATAATGAAAGACGCTTTTTTGAAGCCTCTTGGGTGCATAAATACAACGGAAAATATTACTTCTCATATTCTACCGGCGATACTCATTTTATTTGTTATGCCATAGGCGATAATCCATATGGGCCTTTTATCTATCAGGGCAAAATCCTGAATCCTGTTGTAGGCTGGACTTCGCATCATTCTATTTGTAAGGTTGATGAAGACTGGTATTTATTTTATCACGATTCAAGTTTGTCAAAAGGGATAACACATTTGCGAAGCATGAAAGTTACAAAAATAGAGTATCTGGAAGATGGTTCAATCATTACAATAGATCCTTACGGTACTACAAAATCAACAGATTAAAGTTGACGAAAAATTAATGGGTTAAATTTTATTTTCTATGGAAAAAGGGGATGAAAAAGTTAGAAAAACCGCCGGAGAAAATCGCGGAAATATAATAGAAATTGACTGTGTTATTTTCAATTTTGAAGATGATAGCCTTAAAGTTTTACTGGTAAAACAAAAGGAAAATCAAGGAAATGTAAGTTGGAGACTGGCTAATGATTATATAAAGAAAAACGAAACAATGTCAAGTACAGCTCAAAATATTCTGGAGAGATATATTGGTAGAGATCAGTTTTTCTTAAAACAACTAAAAGCTTTTGGTTATTCGTCCCAATGTTCATTGCGGGAAGATATTTCAATTGGATATTATGCATTGGTAAAAAGGGAGAAAATCTTAAATGAAACCTTATGCGAAGATGCGAAATGGATTGGTATTCATGAGATTACAGGTTTGAATGATAAGCATAAAGCCATTTTAGATTATAGTGTAAAAGAATTACGCAAAAATATTTGCAGCAGTGCAATAGGATTTAATTTATTACCGGAAAAGTTCACATTACTACAAGTGATCCGTCTTTATGAAGAAATTTTAAACATCGAGATAAACAAATCCAATTTTAGAAGAAAATTATTTCAGATGGATTTAGTAAATGATTCAGATGAAAAAGAAAAGGATGTTTCGCATAGAGCAGCCAGATTTTATAGTCTAAATCTAAAAAAAGATGAAATGCTTGCTCACAAAACACTTGATTTTAATTTTTATTATAAATCAATTTTCACGGAATAAGTTGTTTTATTATTAGTTCTACGAGACAGAAATATTATAAAGGCGAAGTATGTTTTTTTTAAATAAAAAACAGAACCGCAATGAAAAAAACAAGAGAATTAGAATCATTGTAAAGTTATGTATTATATAGGATATGATATTGGAAGTTCTTCTGTCAAGGTAGCCTTGGTAGAAGCTGAAACGGGCAAAAAAATAATTGTTTTGCATGAGCCTCAAAACGAAATGGAAATTTTGTCATTGCACTCAGATTGGGCAGAGCAGGATCCGGAGATTTGGTGGCAGCACATTTGTGTAGCAACAAAAAGAGCCATTAGGGAAGCCAATATAGATGCATCTAAAATTCAGGGCATTGGAATTTCTTATCAAATGCACGGATTGGTTATCGTAGATAAAGAAGGAAATGCGCTTCGAAATTCTATTATTTGGTGCGATAGTCGTGCGGTTGAAATTGGAAACAAGGCTTTCGCCGAAATTGGAGAAGAAAAATGTATGAAACATTTGTTGAATTCTCCAGGAAACTTCACCGCTTCAAAACTAAAATGGGTGAAAGAAAATGAACCCGAAATTTATAATAAAATTTATAAATATATGCTTCCGGGAGATTACATCGCTTTGAAACTGACAGGCGAAGTAACGACTACCAAAAATGGTTTGTCTGAAGGAATGCTTTGGGATTATAAAGAAAATAAAGTAGCTGACTGGCTTTTAGATTACTACGGAATCGACCAATCACTTACTCCAAAAATTGTAGAAAACTTTACCAATCAAGGAATTTTAACAGAGAAAGCTTCAAAAGAATCCGGACTTCCTGTTGGTATTCCGGTAGTTTACAGAGCAGGCGATCAACCTAATAATGCTTTGGCTTTAAATGTTTTGAAGCCAGGAGAAGTGGCTGCAACAGGCGGAACCTCTGGGGTTTTTTATGCGGTAGGCGAAATATCTTCGGGAAAAAGTACAAGAGTAAACAATTTTGTACATGTTAATTACGAATTAGAAACGCCTCGAGTAGGTAAACTTTTAAATATTAACGGAGCCGGAATTCAGTACCGTTGGCTTCGAAACAATATGGGCGATGAAACCTATGAATCAATGAATCGTAAAGCTTCAAAAATTGATATTGGGTCTGATGGAGTAGTGGTGATTCCGTTTGGGAATGGTGCTGAGCGTATGTTTAATAATAAAAACATTGGTACTCATTTTTTGAACCTAAACCTTAATATTCATAATAGTACGCATTTATTCAGAGCTTCCCTTGAAGGAATTGCTTTTTCATTTGTGTATGGAATGGAATGTCTGAAAGAGGACAATGCCACAATAAATGTAATTAGAGCAGGAAATGACAATTTATTTCGTTCAGAAATTTTCTCAAATACCGTTGCTACTTTAATTGGTCACGAAATAGAGATTTACAATACCACCGGAGCAGTTGGGGCAGCAAGAGCAGTTGGTTTAAAAGATGGTGATTACAATAAATTTGGATCAAGTATTACAACTAATGATCACGTAATGACTTTTTTACCATTAAAAAATAAAGAGCCCTATGATAAGGCTTATCAAAAATGGAAACAAGAATTAGAGTTTATATTAACACATAAAAAATAAAAAAATGATAGTTTTAGGAAATAAAGAATACTATAAAGGTATTGGTCAAATTAAATTTGAAGGTAAAGAATCTGATAATCCATTAGCCTTTAAATATTATAATCCGGATCAGGTTGTTGCCGGAAAAACAATGCGCGAACACTTTAGATTTGCTATTGCATACTGGCATACCTTCTGCGGACTGGGAAGTGATCCGTTTGGTCCGGGAACGCAAAATTTTGCATGGGATCAATCTTCAGATCCAATTCAGGCAGCAAAAGATAAAGCAGATGCTGCTTTTGAATTTATCAGCAAAATGGGATTTGATTATTTTTGTTTTCATGATTATGATTTAGTAGCCGAAGGGCCAACGTTTGCAGAATCGGAAAGACGTTTGGCAACCATTACAGAATATCTAAAACAGAAAAAAGCCGAATCAGGAATTAAATTGCTTTGGGGAACTTCTAACTGTTTTTCGAACCCAAGATTTATGAACGGTGCAGCCACAAATCCTGATTTTAATGTGGTGGCAAGAGCCGGAGGTCAGGTAAAATTGGCTTTGGATGCAACGATTGCTTTAGATGGGGAAAATTACGTTTTCTGGGGCGGACGTGAAGGTTATATGTCTCTTTTAAATACTGATATGGGAAGAGAATTGGATCACATGGCACAATTTTTAACCATGTCCAGAGATTATGCCAGATCGCAGGGTTTTAAAGGGACTTTTTTCATTGAGCCAAAACCAATGGAGCCATCAAAACACCAATACGATTTTGACTCGGCAACAGCAATTGGATTCTTAAAAGAATATGGTTTGGATAAAGATTTCAAAATTAATATTGAAGTAAACCACGCAACATTGGCACAACATACTTTTCAGCATGAACTTGAAGTGGCTGCAAAAGCAGGAATGTTGGGAAGTATCGATGCTAATAGAGGAGATTATCAAAACGGCTGGGATACAGACCAATTCCCAAATAACATTCAGGAAACTACAGAAGCAATGTTGGTTTTCCTGAAAGCTGGTGGATTGCAAGGTGGTGGAGTAAACTTTGATGCTAAAATTAGAAGAAATTCTACAGATATTGAAGATGTTTTCCTGGCTCACATTGGCGGGGCTGATACTTTTGCAAGAGCATTATTGACTGCAGATAAAATTATTACTTCTTCTCCGTATGAAAAATTAAGAAAAGAAAGATACAGTTCTTTCGATGCCGGAAAAGGGAAAGATTTTGCTGATGGAAAATTAAATCTTAAAGATTTGTATGATATCGCAAATCAAAATGGTGAGTTAGTATTGCAAAGCGGAAAACAAGAATTGTTTGAGAATATTATCAATCAATATATTTAATAATTGTTATATGATAGTTATAGAAGGTTAATTTCTAAAACAACTATTTGATACTATTTTGTGTGCACATCTTTATCAAAGTTTTAAATTTTGATAAAGATGTGCGCAACCACTAACCAAATTAAAACAAAAAGCATGAAATTTTTTATTGATACAGCTAATTTACAAGACATTAAAGAAGCGCAGGAACTTGGCGTTTTAGATGGTGTGACAACAAATCCGTCATTAATGGCGAAAGAAGGTATTACGGGAAAAGATAATATTTTGAAACATTATCTGGATATTTGCACTATTGTCGATGGAGATGTTTCGGCAGAAGTTGTTTCAACAGATTTTGAAGGAATGGTAAGGGAAGGAGAAGAGCTTGCCGCATTGCATCCGCAAATTGTGGTGAAGCTGCCTATGATCGCAGATGGAGTGAAGGCCTGTAAATATTTTTCGTCAAAAGGAGTCAAAACCAATGTTACATTGGTCTTTTCGGCAGGGCAGGCCCTTTTGGCAGCCAAAGCAGGGGCAACTTATGTTTCTCCTTTTTTAGGAAGACTAGACGATATTTCAACCGACGGAATGCATTTAATTGAGGAGATTAGAGAAATCTATGATAACTATGAATACAAAACCCAAATTCTCTCAGCTTCAATAAGACATACCATGCATATTGTAAATTGTGCAAAAGCAGGCTCAGATGTTATGACTGGGCCACTTTCTGCAATTAAAGGGCTGTTAAAACACCCACTAACGGATATTGGACTTAATCAATTTATTGAAGATGCAAAAAAAATGAAATTATAATGCTCTTATTGTTAGTTTAATAAATCATTTTATAACCTCAAAAGCTTCTTTTAAATTCAATTTAAAAGAAGCTTTTTTATTTTTAATAACAACCGATTGCTTTTTATACTTTTTTTGATTAATTTTTTAGAAAATAAACTTAGATGAATTGCTATTAATGGCAAATACAGAGCCTTATTATTCTGTTTTGATCTTTTTTAACAATATTTTTACTTTAAAAAAGGGCTGTTTTATGACTGTAGCTTAATCAGTTTTACTTTTGTGTTTTTTTTAATTAAATGTAAATAATACCTCAATATTATTAAAATTGCAATTAAAACCAAATCAGTTAATAGATATTGTGTATTATTTTAAGTTATTAATTACGCAAAATATTTTTTAAAGCGGTTTTTTTTGTGAAATATTTAAAATAAAATCAAACAACCGATTGTGTGTTGATTCCTTTTTTTTATATTTGTTTTAAATACACTTATTAACTAAACCAAAATTAAATTTTAACTATCTAACATCAATTTTTATGACTAACTTTTTTGTTACAAGTAAAACGAAGTATTTAAAATGCTTTTGTTTTTTGATATTAATGTTTGCGATATCGCTCCATTCGAGTGCGCAGACAAAAGTTACCGGAACCGTATCAGATGCCAATGGTCCAATTCCGGGAGCTAACGTAAATTTAAAAGGAACAAAAAATGGCGTAAGTACAAGTTTCGACGGTACTTATTCTATAGATGTACCTTCTAATGGAATTCTTGTTTTCAGTTTTATAGGTTTAAAAAACAAAGAAATAGCCGTAAACGGACAAACTCAAATTAATGTAAAACTTCAAGAAGACGCTGGTCAACTAAAAGAAGTAGTTGTTATTGGGTATGGAACGCAAAGAAAAGAAGCTGTAACAGGATCTGTAGCATCTATTGGAGGCAAGGAATTAAATGAAGTACCTGCTGCCAACGTAACTCAGGCATTACAAGGAAGACTCGCCGGTGTAGATTTAACACAAACTTCTACAAAACCAGGAGCAGCAATGCAGATACGCATACGCGGAACCAGGTCTTTAACCGGAAGCAATGATCCTTTAATTGTTTTGGATGGTGTTCCGTTTGCAGGTTCTATAGGAGATATAAATCCTGTTGATATCAAATCTGTCGATGTTTTAAAAGATGCTTCTGCAACGGCTATTTATGGTTCGCGTGGTGCAAATGGGGTAATATTAATTACAAGTAATAAAGGACGTAAAAATCAAAAAGCTACATTTAATTATAATGGATTCAGTGGTATCAAGCAGGTTTTTGGTAAATACGATATGATGGATGGTACTAAGTTTGCAGCACTTCGTGATTATTCAACTTTATATACAGATGGAATTGATGAATCACGAGGCACCAATACAGACTGGCAGAATTCGCTTTACGGAGCAGGTGAAATGATTAGTCATGATGTTAGTGTATCGGGAGGAACTGAGAACGGAGCCTATAATGCAGGTTTAGGTTATTACAAAGAAGAATCTGTACTGCCGGGTCAAAAATATGAACGTTTTAGTATTAGAGCAGGTTTAGATCAGCAGCTGGGAGGCGCATTTCGTATAGGATTTAATACTAATAGTAATTATGCTGTGACTAATGGCGACAACATAGGTACAGGTACTATTCTGGCAACCTCTCCGTTAGCCAATCCTTATAATCCCGATGGATCTTTGAAGAGAACAGTTAGAATGGGAGCAGATGAAAACTGGGTTTATACCAGAGAATCGATTAATAATTTAGGAGAATCTTATGTTAATCAAACCAGAGCTTTTAGTTCTTATAACAATATTTTTGCCGAGGTGAAAATACCGGGAGTACAAGGTTTGAAATATCGTATGAACACGGGGTTGAATTTACGTTTATCTAATAGTGGTTATTATGAAGGACAAGGAGTATTTGATGTAAATCCTACTACGATCTCTAATGCATCTATTAGTAACACATTATCGACACAGTGGCTTATTGAAAACCTGATAACATACGATAAAACTTTTGCAGAAAAACATACTGTAAATTTTGTTGGATTATATTCAAATGAGCAGTTTACAGGAAATACTTCACAAATATCAAGAAACGGAATTACTTCGGATGCCTTTCAATTTTACAACTTAGGCCAGAGTGAAGAAGAAGCTGTTATAAACCCTGCAAATCAGGATTACACACAATGGGGATTAAGTTCTTATATGGCCAGAGCAATGTATTCATACGATAATAAATATTTTATTTCGGGTACAATCCGTTCAGATGGTTCATCAAGATTAGCCAAAGGAAATAAATGGGTAACTTATCCGGCTGTTTCTGCAGGATGGACAATTTCAAACGAATCTTTTATGAAAAAACTCTCATGGGTTAATTTATTAAAAGTGCGTGCAGGATATGGAGAAACTTCTAACCAGGCTGTAGATCCGTATCAAACTTTGGGAGCATTAAGTACAAGACCTTATAATTTTGGAAATACGAATTCTACAGGTGTATATGTTACAACATTGCCTAATCCAAATTTAGGATGGGAATATTCTACAACATGGAATTACGGATTAGATTTTGCATTCCTAAATAATCGTTTGTCAGGTACGATCGAATATTACAAAACAAATACAAAAGATTTACTCCAAAGAGTTGGTTTGCCTGCAACATCAGGAGTGAGCAGTTATGTTGCCAATGTTGGTGAGACTGAAAACAAGGGTTACGAAATATCTTTGAACGGTGTCATTCTCGATAACCCAAAAGGGTTGAGCTGGACAGTGGGTGTTAATTTATATGCCAACCAAAATAAGTTAGTTAAACTTGCCTCGGGATCTCAAAGAGATGAAGCTAACTCTTGGTTTGTAGGTTACAATATCAATTCTATTTATGATTACGAAAAAGTAGGTATCTGGCAGGAAGGTGATCCATACATGTCTACATTAGAGCCAGGGCCAACAGGTATTAACCAGCAAGGGACAGTGGTAGGATCTATCAAAGTTAAATATACAGGAGGTTATAATCCTGATGGTTCACCAACACGTGCCATTAATGCAAGTGACAGACAAATAATAGAAACTGATCCTGATTTTCAAGGAGGATTTAATACCAGTTTAACCTACAAAGGATTCGATTTTTCTGCTGTTGGCGCATTTAAAAGCGGAGGGATATTAGTAAGTACACTTTATGGAGGTAACAGTTACCTAAATCTTCTAAATGGTCGTAGAAGTAATGTCGATGTAGATTACTGGACACCGGATAACAGAGATGCTGAATTTCCTAATCCACGAGGTATCAGAAGCGGAGATAACCCAAAATATATGTCAACAATGGGCTATTTTGACGCCTCTTACGTAAAAATCAGAGCCTTAACACTTGGATACACTTTAGATGAGAAATTCATGAAAAGTTTAGGTATTGAAAGACTAAGACTTTATTTTACGGCACAAAATCCTTTTGTATTCTTTTCTCCTTATCATAAAATGTCTGGAATGGATCCTGAAACAAATTCTTATGGAGATGAAAATCAGGCAGTAAATTCATACCAACGCAGGTTTTTGGTTATTGGAACAAATACACCTTCGACCAGAAATTTTTTATTCGGACTTAATTTAACATTTTAATCAAGAAGAACTATGAAACGATATATTTTTAAAAATTTAATTATAGGATCAGTAGTTTTGTTCTCCTTTGCAGGCTGCTCTGATATTTTAGAAGAAAAACCACATGATTTTTATGAACCGGGCTATTTTAAAACGGAACAGGGAGTTTTACAGGGATTAACTTCGCATTATGCTCATTTGCGATGGATATATGGGCAGGCATATTATTATAATTCTGCTCAGACCGGTACAGATGAAAATACTTATGGACAGCAAGCCGACGGAAATTTCAAAGATCATGATTTATCCGGAGTTGGGGTCATTAATGCCACCTCAAGCAGAGCTGATGTAGTATGGAACAATTCGTATAACGACATCAATACCGCAAGCGGAATTATCGAAAATGGCGCCGCAGTAGGTGTGGCAAGTAGCTTAATTGCTGAATCTAAATTCTTTAGGGCTTTTGATTATTTTTTATTAGTACAGAATTTTGGAGGGGTTCCTTTAGATTTAGGAACGGGAGAGCTTAAATTTAATAGTAAACCATCGAGATCTTCAAAACGAAATACGGTAACAGAGGTATATACAAAAGCTATTTTTCCCGATTTAGTAGCAGCGGTAAATGAATTGCCAAATACTCCAAGATTAACAGGTACGGCAACTAAAACTTTAGCCCGCTTAATGTTATCAAAAGCTTATCTGACATATGCATGGTGGTTAGAAAACCCTAATAATATCCCTACATATCCTGATACGCCAAGAACAGATCCCGACGGACACAACGCACAATGGTATTTTCAAGAGGCCTATAATATAGCTTTAGACGGAATTAATAATCCGGGATCTTATGCATTATTGCCTTATTATTATGATGTAAATTTAGGTTCTAATGATCGTAATAAAGAATTAATGCTTTATGCAGATCATACAGAAGCCAGCGAATATTATAATGGAGCAAGTCTTACTTATGGAAGCGGAGGATCGCCGGATAATTTTGCAGGCTGGATGGGAACTTTTAACTACACTTCAATAAGAAGTAAAAATGCTTCGGGAGCTGCAGTTTCTACTGTGCAGCGTGCAGCTGATCAATTCTTAGGGCGTCCGTGGGTAAGAATGGTACCGCCTATTGAAGTTTTTACAAAAACTTTTGCGGATAAAACAAATGATTCAAGATATGACGGAACATTTGCAACTGTTTATCGTGGAAACTGGAATTTACTTGGAACAGGATTAACCGATGTAGCAACATTATACAATGCTAACGGATTACCGGTAAAACCAGGCGATGCTATTGTAACTTTTCTTAATGATGAACCTGCCACACCTATTACATATCCTGCCGGAGCAGGCGATAACGGTGTTGGTGCCGGAGTTTTACCAGGCAGATCTGATTATGTAATTTCTCCATCAGGAATAAGCAGAATAGTATATCCAGGTTTATGGAAATTGGGTCCATACCGTACTGATAATGCCGGAGGATTAGGACAGCCAAATGCAGGAAGTACAAGACCTTATCCGGTTGCTAAATTTTCAGAACTTTATTTTGTTGCGGCAGAAGCGGCAGTAAAAGGAGCAACAGGTGCTATATCAGCAAGAGATCTTATCAATGTAATAAGAGCCCGTGCAGGAAAATGGCGTTGGGATAATAATGGTAAAGTGGCAAAAACAGCAGACAATAGCGCTTTGTTAACAAGTGCAACCCCTGCAGTAATTGATATTAATTATATTTTGGCAGAACGTTCCCGTGAATATTATGGTGAAGGTTATCGCTGGTACGATTTGGTAAGAACCCAAAAATGGAATGAACTTGCCGGAAAATATACAATAGGCGGATCAAATTACGGACAGCATACTCCAGCGGTTGTTACAAGAACGATACAACCGTATCACTATCTAAGACCTATTCCGCAAGGACAATTAGATGGTATGGAAATGTCAGATGCAGACAAGAAAGCCTATCAGAATCCGGGGTATTAATCTTTTTGCAAAAGCAGATTTGATGCTATTATAAGTGTTGATTTTACAGAGTAGCCTTATAAGTTGGTTTTTTCAAATTTGCTTTAGTTTGAAGCCGAGGGATAATTCCTTCGGCTTTTAAATATTTTAAAATATAACCTAACATTTTGTAAAGATGTTAATAATAAATAAGTTAGTACAAATGAAATATCGACAGCTATTTTTCTTATTACCATTATTGTTTCTTTTTTCGTTTAAAGGAACACAGGTCAATGATACCCTTATAAAAAGGCAAAATCAAAAAGCACCTGTTTTTTCTAATGTTGTTTATCAGGGAGATGATCATATTTATAAAAATAACCCATTAAAACCAGATGAATTTTATTCTCCGGTTTTACAGGGATGTTATCCTGATCCTGCAATTACCAGAAAAGGAGATGATTATTTTATGGTATGTTCTTCATTTGCCATGTTTCCGGGAGTGCCCATTTTTCATTCTAAAGATTTAGTAAACTGGACAGATCTTGGTGGCGTATTAAATAAAGTTTCCGAATTTAATCCCCATGATACAGGTATTAGTGCCGGAGTTTATGCGCCGGGTATAACATATAATCCTCACAACGATACTTTCTATATGATTGTAACGGCATTTTCAGGAGGTCTGGGCAATATTATAGTAAAAACAAAAGATCCTATGAAAGGATGGGGAAGTCCGATAAAATTAGGTTTTGAAGGAATTGATCCATGTATATTTTTTGATGATAACGGAAAAGGATATGTAGTTCATAACGATGCTCCCGACAAAGGAAAAGAATTGTATCAGGGACATCGTGTTATTAAAATTTGGGAATACGATCTGGCAAAAGATCAGGTGATTCCCGGTACAGATAAAATTATAGTTGATGGAGGTGTAGATCTTTCTAAAAAACCAATCTGGATAGAAGCGCCTCATTTATATAAAAAAGACGGTCATTATTATTTAATGTGTGCCGAAGGCGGTACGGGAGGAAATCATAGTGAAGTTATTTTTATCAGTGACAACCCAAAAGGACCTTTTAAACCGGCATCAAATAACCCGATTCTTACCCAGAGATATTTTCCTCAAAACAGAACCGATAAAGTAGACTGGGCCGGACATGCAGATTTAGTTCAGGGACCTGATAATAAATATTATGGCGTATTTCTTGGCGTTCGCCCAAATGATAAAGACAGAGTTAATACCGGCCGTGAAACTTTTATGCTGCCGGTAGACTGGTCAGGAACTTTTCCGGTATTTGAAAACGGATTAGTGCCTTTGGAGCCAAAAATAAAAATGCCAAAAGGAGTTAGTGAAAACAAAACAGGTAAAGACGGTTTTTTTCCGAATGGCAATTTTACTTTTACTGAAAACTTCACTTCTGATAAATTAGATTACAGATGGATAGGACTCAGAGGGCCGCGAGAAAATTTTATTGCTGTAACCAAAAAAGGACTTCAGATTAATCCTTTTGAAGTTAATATTAAAGAAGTTAAACCCACTTCGACACTTTTTTACAGACAAATGCACAACAGTTTTTCTTTTGCAGCAACAATAGATTATAAACCTCAATCAGAGAAAGATCTGGCTGGAATTGTATGTCTGCAGAATGAGCGTTTTAATTATGTTTTTGGAATAACAAAAAAAGGAAAAGATACTTACATCTTACTGGAAAGAACAGAAAAAGGAGCCTCAAAAATTATTGCAAGCACTAAAATTGATATCAAAAAAACAGTGCGTCTGCAGGTAAAAGCAGCGGGAGACAGTTACGAATTTAGTTATGCGCTAAACGGCGATGATTTTAAAAATTTAGGCGAAAGCGTTTCAGGAGATATTCTTTCAACAAATGTTGCTGGAGGTTTTACGGGAGCATTGGTAGGATTGTATGCAACGGCAGCAAATGACGCCCGTCCACAATAATAAACTACAGCAAAAAAGTACCAAACAGATAATAATCTTTAAAACGTTAAACATGCAAAAGGAATATTTAAAATGGCTGTTATTTCTACACCTCTTTTTTTGGGGATGTATATCAAATCAGTCATCTTTAATAGCACAAAGCAAAGCAAACAATGAGAATTGGGTTGGTACGTGGGCTTGCGCACAAATGCAGGTAGAACCCAATAATATGCCTCCCGCTCCGGGTCTTTCAGAAAATACACTTCGGCAGATTATTAGAGTTTCTATAGGAGGAAAGCGCGTGAGATTGCGTTTCTCTAATATCTTCAGCGATCAGCCAACAGTTTTAAAATCTGTAAGTATTGCAAATGTTGTCAACGCACCGATTATTGATATAAAAACTCAAAAAGTACTTAGCTTTAATGGAAATTCTGAAATAACAATAAGTCCGGAGCAGGAAGTCTTTTCGGATGCTTTTGATTTTGAATTACAGCCGGGTCAGCTTCTGGCTATTACCATTCATTATGGAGCGACCTCGGTAAAAACATCCGGACATCCGGGATCACGAACCACTTCTTATATTCTTGAGGGAGATAATATCCAAAATGTAGCTTTTGAGGGAGCCATAAAAACAGATCACTGGTATTCAATTATGGGATTAGATGTCATTGCCAATAAATCTTCTGCAGCAATAGTTTGTTTAGGAAATTCTATTACAGACGGACGCGGATCCGGTACCAACAAACAAAATCGATGGACAGATATTTTATCCGCAAGATTATTGGCAAATAAAAAAACACAAAATATAGGAGTATTGAATTTAGGGATTGGAGGTAATTGTGTCATTAAAGGCGGATTAGGACCTACTGCATTAAATCGTTTTGATGGAGATGTACTTTCTCAAAAAGGTACAAAATGGCTCGTACTTCTGGAAGGGATCAACGATATCGGAGGAATTAAAGATCCGAAAGATGCACCTGTTAAAGCTCAGGAACTTATTGAAGCTTACAAAGTGATGATCGATAAAGCACATGCCAAAGGAATTAAAGTGTACGGTTGTACTATTTTGCCCTTTGCGAAATCATTTTATGATGCACCACATAAACAAGAAACCCGCGATATTGTAAATGACTGGATTAGAAATAGTAAAGCCTTTGACGGAGTAATTGATTTTGATAAAGCAATGGTTTCAGAAGAAGATTCAAAGACCATTTTGTCAAATATGCATGATGGTGATTTTTTGCATCCAAACCAAGCAGGTTATCTGAGAATGGGAGAAGCGATAGATCTGAATTTGTTTAAATAATAGTTTCCTATATTTAATTACTTCCCTGTTTCAATCCACATTTAAAACGATTTTTTGATAATAAAACAGCTATAAAATGAAATTAATAATTAAGTTTTTCGCATTTATTTTTCTTTTTTCGGTAGTACAAAAAGGGTATTCTCAAGATACTGATTTTCATATTTATTTGAGCCTTGGCCAATCAAATATGGAAGGATATGCTAAAATAGAGTCACAGGATAAAGTTGGTGTCGATGATCGGTTTCAGGTTTTGCAGGCAGTTAATTGCCCGGAACTTAAACGAACAAAAGGGAATTGGTATACCGCCATACCGCCCTTATGCCGTTGCAATACGGGATTAACACCAGTAGATTATTTTGGGCGAAATATGGTTGCTAATCTTCCAAAAAATGTAAAAGTGGGCGTTATCAACATAGCAGTTGGAGGCTGTAAAATTGAACTTTTTGATAAAGACAAGTCGGCAGATTATATTGCAACAGCACCAGACTGGATGAAAGGCGTGATTAAGGAATATGATGGAAATCCGTATCAGCGACTTGTGGAGCTGGCCAAAATAGCACAAAAGAAAGGAATAATAAAAGGTATTCTGCTGCATCAGGGAGAATCGAATACAGGTGATACACTCTGGCCGAAAAAAGTAAAAATTGTCTACGATAACTTAATGAAAGATCTGAATTTGGATCCTAAAAAAGTGCCTTTACTTTCAGGAGAAACTGTAAACGAAGACCAAAATGGTAAATGTGGAAGCATGAATAAAATTATTGCCACACTGCCAAAAACAATAGCTAATTCATATGTAATTTCATCTAAAGGCTGCACCGTTGAGCCTGATTTTTTGCATTTTAATGCCGCAGGTTACAGAGAATTAGGAAGACGTTATGCTGATAAAATGCTTTCATTATTGGGATATAAATTCTCAGAAGGCAAAGTGCCTTTCATAATACAGGCTCCGCTTGGTTTTGATCAAACAAATATTAGTATACCAGCGGGAAAAATAGAAAGCATCAGTTATGAATCCAAAACTGTTGGCACAATTAGAAAAGCTGTCGTTTATACACCTCCGGGATTCAATAAAAAGAAAAAATATCCTGTGTTATACCTTTTACACGGAATAGGCGGGGATGAAAAAGAATGGCTCAATGGAGGAAGTCCGCAGATTATATTAGATAATCTTTATGCAGAAGGAAAAATTGAACCTATGATTGTCGTAATGCCAAACGGCAGGGCTATGAAAGACGACAGTGCTTCGGGAAATATAATGGCACCGGATAAAGTACAGGCATTTGCTGCTTTCGAAAAAGACTTATTAAATGACCTGATTCCCTTTATCGAAAAAAAATACCCAACTTATAAAGACAGTGAACACCGCGCCATCGCAGGTTTGTCTATGGGCGGAGGACAATCCCTAAATTTTGGATTGGGGAATCTGGATAAATTTGCCTGGGTAGGTGCTTTCTCAGCAGCACCAAATACTAAGGCGCCGGAAGAACTGCTTCCTAATCCCGAAGCAGCAAAAAAGAAATTAAAACTGCTTTGGATTTCCTGTGGAGATAACGACTGGCTTATAGAGAATAGTAAAAGAACTCACGATTATTTATACAAAAATGATGTGCCTCATATTTATTATATCGAGCCCGGAGTCCACGATTTTAAAGTGTGGAAAAACGGGTTATACATGTTTTCACAGTTCTTATTTAAACCAATTGATCAGTCTGTTTTTTCAGCGTATACTCTTTTAGGCACTCCTGCGCAAACCAATATTCGTAATGCAAAATATCCCCAAATATTACCGGATAACAGGGTGATTTTTAAGATCGCGGCTCCCGAAGCCTCAAAAGTACAAATTGATCTGGGAAGAAAATACGATCTGACAAGAGACTCAGAAGGATTTTGGACTGTAACGACAGATGTTATAAACAAAGGATTTAATTATTATTCCTTACTAATTGATGGCGTGGCTGTTGCTGATCCTGCCAGCCAGACTTTCTATGGAATGGGGCGTATGGCAAGCGGTATCGAAATTCCAAATAAAGAAGGAGATTTTTATGCTCTAAAAGACGTTCCGCACGGTGACATTCGAATCAATCAATACTTTTCAAAAGCAACTAATTCGTGGCGTGAAATGTATGTTTATACACCGCCGGGTTATGAAAATTCTACAGAAAAATATCCGGTTTTATATCTGTTACATGGCGGAGGCGAAGATCAAACCGGTTGGGCAACACAAGGTAAGGCTAATTTAATTTTAGACAATTTAATTGCAGAAAATAAAGCGAAACCAATGATAATTGCCATGCTTGACGGTAATATGGGAAACACAGGAGAAATTACAGGTTTTAATGAAAATGCACTTAAAACTTTTGAAAATGAATTAAAAACAGGAGCAATACCTTTTGTAGAAAACCATTTTAAAGTTGCGAAAGACTCTAAAAACAGAGCTTTAGCCGGATTATCAATGGGAGGATTGCAAACACTTTATGCCGGTGTTAAAAATTCAGATATGTTTTCTTATTTAGGCGTGTTTAGTTCAGGCTGGTGGGCAAATAATACCACTTTATCAGAGCCTCAGTATGAGTTTATGAAAAACAATGCTGAGAAGATTAATTCTAATATCAGGGAATTTTGGATTTCTATGGGAGGCAAAGAAGACATTGCTTTTGAAAATTGTAAAATAATGAGGAGCAAGTTTGACCAATTTGGAATAAAATATAAATACAGTGAATATTCGGGCGGACATACTTGGCCGGTTTGGAGACACGATTTATTTATGTTCGCACCATTATTGTTTAATAAATAAAGTATAATGAATAGATTTTCAATACATATCCTAATATTTCTTATCACCTTTAATTTTAACAGCTTAAAGGCAGCTCAACCGTTTATAACGACTCAACAAGTTGGAGATGTTGTCGTACTGAAAGAGAAATCTTCACATCTTTCGTTTTTTGTTAGTAACGGAACAGATGTAGGTATTTTACGTGCAATTGGTGATTTACAAACTGATTTTGAAAAAGTAACGGGCGAGAAACCTGCTATTTTTAATCAGAAGCCAAATTCTTCGGCACCGCTGATTATCATTGGAACAATCGGAACCAATTCTATAATTGATGCTTTAATTAAAGAAAATAAAATCGATGGAAAATTGCTTAAAGGCAAAAATGAAAAATTTATTATTCAAAACATAAAAAATCCATTTAAAGGAGTTGAAGAAGCCGTTGTTATTGCCGGCAGCGACAAACGCGGAACAATTTACGGAATTTACGAATTATCTGCGCAAATTGGTGTTTCGCCCTGGTATTACTGGGCTGATGTTCCCGTAGAGAAAAAAGAGACTGTTTATTTTGTAAAAGGAACCTATAGTGATGGAGAACCTGCCGTGCAATACAGAGGAATTTTTATCAATGATGAAGCTCCTGCATTAAGCGGTTGGGCAAAAGCAACATTTGGTGGATTTAATAGTAAATTTTATGAAAAAGTTTTTGAATTACTGCTTCGGCTAAAAGCCAATTATATCTGGCCGGCCATGTGGGGAAATGCTTTTTATGATGATGATTCTGCCAGCGGACCTTTGGCTAATGAAATGGGAATTGTAATTGGCACATCACATCATGAACCAATGGCTTTGGCACAAACAGACTGGCATCGGTATATTAAAAAAAACAATCTCCCTAATGTTTGGGATTATTCTAAAAATAAAACCGTTTTAGATGAATTCTGGAAAGGCGGAATAGAACGCAGTAAAAATTGGGAAAAAGTCGTCACCGTAGGAATGCGTGGAGACGGCGATGAAGCAATGAGCGAAGGAACCAACATAAGTTTACTGGAAAATATCGTAAAAGAACAACGTAAAATTATTGCGGATGTAACACAAAAAAAAGCAGAAAAAACACCTCAGGTTTGGGCTTTGTATAAAGAAGTACAGGATTATTACGATCAGGGAATGCGTGTTCCGGATGATGTTATTTTATTGTTCTGTGATGACAATTGGGGAAATGTGCGTAAACTTCCGGACTTTTCAAAACCGTTACATAAAGGCGGTTACGGAATGTATTATCATTTTGATTATGTAGGAGGTCCAAGAAATTCCAAATGGATTAATATCAGTCCCATACAAAGAGTCTGGGAACAGATGAATCTAAGCTGCGAACATGGTGTTGATAAAATCTGGATTGTTAATGTGGGAGATCTTAAACCAATGGAATTTCCAATTAGTTTCTTTTTAGAAATGGCATGGAATCCCAAAAAGTTCAACTCACAGAATCTTTTTGAGTTTACCCAGAAATGGGCAGCAGATCAATTTGGAACAAAACACGCCAAAGAGATTGCGAGACTATTAAATACGTATCCAAAATTTAACCGAAGAGTCACTCCCGAAATGCTGGACAGCAAAACTTACAGTCTTGAAAATTATAATGAATTTCAAACTGTAGTTAATGATTACAAGAATCTGGCACTTGATGCTTACAGAATTTACAATGACATTCCCGAACAATACAAGGATGCCTATTTTCAACTGGTTTTATATCCTATAGATGCCTGCTGCAATCTTTATGAAATGTATTTTGCACAGGCGAATAACAGAAAACTGGTCTTAGAAAAAAATATTTTGGCCAATAGTTTTGCTGATCAGGTAAAAAGCAATTTTGCAAGAGATTCCATTCTTCAAAATAAATACAATAATGAAATTTCAGGCGGAAAATGGACTCATATAATGGATCAGATGAGAATTGGCTACAAAAGCTGGCACGATACTCCTAAAAATATTTTGCCAGAAATCAGTTATGTATCAGAAAAAGAGCAGGTTGTAAGAAAAGCATTCACAGAAAAAGAAGGCTATGTTTCCATCGAAGCAGAGCATTTTTCGAAGTTAAATAACGCAAAGAATATTCATTGGGAAGTGATTTCAGATTTTGGAAAAACCAAAGGCGGTATCACCACTTTTCCACAAAACAAATATCCAACTTTGAACGATAATGTTTTTGTTGAATATGAAATTAATTTTATTTCTACGGGAGAATTTGATGTAGAACTGCTTTTGGCTCCTACACTTAACTTTAACAGTAACAAAGGGCTCCGTTATGAAATTTCCTTTGATGGAGAAAAGCCGCAAACAATAAATTTTAACGGACAATATCGTGGAGAGTTAGGGAAATGGCAGGCAGAACACCTGATACATTCGACAACTAAACATACGATTTCCAAAGCAGGAAAACATATTTTACGTTTCCGTGTTTTAGATCCCGGAATTGTCCTGCAAAAGATTCTGATCAATACAGGAGGATTAAAACCTTCTTATTTAGGACCGCCGGAAAGTGAAATGATTGCAGAGTAGAATTTTAAATAACCATAATGAAAATATACTTAATTAAAATATTACTGCTTCTGGGATTTGCATTATCTGCACAGGAAAATAAGGCGAAGAATCCGGTCATTTTTGCTGATGTTCCTGATATGTCTATCATTCGGGTAAATGATATTTATTACATGAGCAGTACGACAATGCACATGAATCCAGGAGTTCCAATTATGAAATCTAATGATTTAGTCAATTGGAAAATGATCAATTATGCCTATCAGACATTAGAAGACGATAATGATAAACTAAATCTGGAAAATGATAAAAATGATTACGGAAGAGGTTCGTGGGCCAGCAGTCTTCGTTATCACAATGGTATTTATTATGTAAGCACTTTTTCAGGCACAACGAACAAAACCTATATTTTTTCTACAAAAGATATTGAAAAAGGTACTTGGAAAAGAACTGTTTTAGACAATTCTTATCACGATCATTCTATTTTTTTTGATGATGATGGAAAGATTTACATGGTTTGGGGAGCCGGAAAACTACAGATCGCAGAATTAAAATCGGATTTATCAGATGTAAAAGAAGAAACAAAAAGAATCTTAATAGAAAATGCCAGTGCTCCAGCCGGAAACAATATCATGCTGCAATCAGAAGGTTCACAGCTTTTTAAAATTAAAGGAAAATATTATCTGTTTAATATCGTCTGGCCAAAAGACGGAATGCGCACGGTAATTATGCACAGGGCCGATAAAATTTCAGGTCCTTGGGAAGGAAAAATTGGATTGCAGGATTTGGGCGTGGCACAAGGAGGATTAATTGACACACCAGATGGAAAATGGTTTTCTTATCTGTTCAGGGATTTTGGCGGTGTAGGACGGGTTCCTTATTTAATTCCGGTTAAATGGCAAGAGGACTGGCCAATATTAGGCGAAAATAGTAAAGTGCTTGAATATCTGGACTTACCGGCAAGTAAAGGTTTAATTCCGGGAATTGTAAACTCAGATGATTTTAATCGGAAAAAAAACGAGAAAGATTTGCCTTTAGTCTGGCAATGGAATCACAATCCTGATCATTCGCTTTGGTCTTTAAAAGAAAGAAAAGGTTATTTAAGATTAAAAACCGGAAGAATAGACAGCAGTTTTCTTCAGGCAAAAAACACTTTAACGCAAAGAACCTTTGGCCCTGAAAGTACAGGAACTATTTTGATGGAAGTTTCTAAAATGAAAGAAGGCGACTTTGCAGGACTTTCTTTATTACAAAAAGAGTATGGACTTGTGGGCGTAAAAGTTGAAAAGGATTCCAAAAAAATAATAATGATTGAAGTTCTTAAAGATATTCCAACAGAAATAGAAAGTATTCCTCTCACGCAGGATAAAGTATACCTCAAGGCAGAATGCAATTTTAAAGACAAAGCCGATAGCGGAAGTTTTTTTTACAGCCTTGATGGTAAAAAATGGAATAAAATAGGAAACGAAATAAAACTGCCCTATACACTTCCGCATTTTATGGGGTATCGATTTGGCTTGTTCAATTATGCAACAAAAAATGTGGGAGGATTTGTTGATTTCGATTATTTCCATATTTCAGATCAAATTTCAAAAGATAATTAGTTTAAGATTTAACCAAAATAAAATTCTCATCATATATTAATTCTAATAGAATAATCATGAAAAATACATATCTGTTTATCTTAAGTTTAGTTTCTATATTGAGTGTCAACGCACAGCAATATCGTTTTAAAGATGCATCTCTGAGTTCAAAAGAACGTGCAGAAGATTTAATTTCCCGATTAACACTTGAAGAAAAAGCAGTATTAATGTGTGACCAAAGTGATGCCATACCCAGACTTGGCATTAAGAAATTTAACTGGTGGAGTGAAGCTTTGCATGGTTATGCCAACAACGATAATGTGACTGTTTTTCCGGAACCCATAGGCATGGCAGCATCATTTGACGATCAGTTGTTGTATCGTGTTTTTAATGCTGTTTCTGATGAAGCCCGCGCAAAATACAATCAATGGATTAAAAATGGTAATGAAAACAAGCGATTTTTGAGCCTTTCGGTCTGGACGCCTAACGTCAATATTTTTAGAGATCCGCGTTGGGGACGTGGTCAGGAAACTTACGGAGAAGATCCTTATCTTACTTCGCAAATGGGAATAGCAGTTGTTAGAGGATTACAAGGTCCTGCAGATGCGAAATACCGAAAACTTTTGGCCTGTGCCAAACATTTTGCCGTTCATTCAGGACCGGAATGGAGCAGACACGAACTGAATTTGAATAATGTAGATCCACGTGAATTATATGAAACCTATCTGCCGGCCTTTAAAGCATTAGTACAAGATGCCGATGTGCGTCAGGTAATGTGTGCTTATCAGCGATTGGATGATGAACCTTGTTGCAGTAATACGCGTTTATTACAGCGTATTTTGCGTGATGAGTGGGGGTATAAATACATGGTGGTTTCAGATTGTGGAGCCGTTACGGATTTTTATACAACACATAAAGTTTCCTCAGATGCGACACATGCAGCATCAAAAGCCGTACTTGCAGGAACCGATGTAGAATGTGTCTGGGAAAAATATCCTTTTAAAAATTTACCGGAGGCCGTTGAGAAAGACCTGATTAAAGAAGCCGATATTAATAAAAGTCTGCTTCGTGTTTTAACCGGCCGTTTTGATTTAGGCGAAATGGATGACGACGCCATTGTGCCTTGGGCTCAAATTCCGGCATCGGTACTTAATAGTAAAGAACATCAGCAGTTAACGCTCGAAATGGCGCAAAAATCAATGACACTTTTGCAAAATAAAAACAACATTCTTCCTTTAAATAAAAACATAAACAAAGTAGCAGTTATAGGCCCAAATGCAGATAATGAACCGATGTTATGGGGAAATTATAATGGAACACCGGTTAAAACAATCACCATTAAAAGCGGAATAGAATCAAAAATTGCCGAAAATAAAATGGTTTATGATAAAGCCTGCGATTTGGTAGAAGACAAAGTAAATCAAAGTTATTTTGACCAAATCTCATTTGAAGGCAAAAAAGGAATGAAAGCCACTTATTGGAATAATCCAAACAGAGAAGGGAATAGTGTTGTATCGCAGCAAATTTTAAATCCGATAAAAATGACGACTGCCGGACAGCATGAGTTTGCGTCGGGAGTGAAACTGGAAGGATTTTCGGCAAAATATGAAACAGAATTTCTGGCCAAAGAAAATGACAATCTTGTTTTTAATACCGGTGCGACCGGAGCTTTTGAATTATTCGTTAATGGAGAATCCGTAGCAAAATATACCAACTGGCGAACGGTTCCCGGAAAAATTGCCTTTGCAGTAGAGGCGGGTAAAAAATATAAAATAGAAATTCTGTATGCCCAATCCAACAATTGGCAGGCCAATCTTGAATTTGATTTTGGAAAAGAACACGATATAGATTTCGGGGCATTAATTCAAAAATTAAAAGGTACCGATACCGTAATTTTCGTTGGCGGACTTTCTACACTTCTTGAAGGAGAAGAAATGCCGGTTTCTTTTCCCGGTTTTAAGGGCGGCGACAGAACCAATATTGAACTTCCGGCAGTTCAGAGAAAATGTTTGCAGGAACTCAAAGCTGCCGGTAAAAAGGTAGTTTTTGTAAACTGCTCCGGTTCTGCAATTGCTTTTACACCAGAAACAGCAAGTTGTGACGCCATTTTACAAGCTTGGTATCCGGGAGAATCAGGCGGTCAGGCTGTCGCCGATGTTCTTTTTGGAGATTATAATCCTGCGGGAAAATTGCCGGTTTCATTTTATAAAAATTCAGACATCTTAGGAGATTTTGAAGATTACTCGATGAAAGGACGTACTTATAGATACACAACAAATGTTTTGTTTCCGTTTGGTTTTGGTTTAAGTTATTCTAAATTCCAAATTGGTACAGCAAATCTCAGTAAGACAAAGATAAAATCAAATGAAAATACACAGCTGAATTTTTCGATAAAAAATATCAGCAAACGAGAAGGAACAGAGATTGTGCAGGTATATGTTAGAAAAGTTAATGATAAAAACGGACCTTTAAAATCGTTGAAAGCTTTTAAACGAATCAATTTAAAAGCCGGCGAAAAGCAAAATGCAACGATCGATTTACCTGCTGCTTCATTTGAATTTTATGATGCCAAAACCAGAGGAATAAATATAACTTCGGGTGAATATGAAGTATATTATGGTACCAGTTCTGATGTAAAGGATTTAAAAATGACAAAAGTATTTGTACAATAACGATTTCATCTTTTAGAAATAAAAATAAACCAATTAATCTAAGGCTGTTATGAGTTTTAAATATGTTATATGTTTATGTCTGTTTAGTTTTTTAAAATTAAATGCACAATCAATTGTAAATAGTCCTGATGGAAAACTTAAAGTTTCTGTTTCGATTTCAGGCGGAGTACCTTTCTACAGTATTTCGTATAATGAAAAAAAGTTTCTGGAAAATTCTCCGCTTGGTTTAAAAACTAATGCCGGTGATTTTACAACAGGATTAAATTTAAAACCTGATGCAGCTCAAAATAAAATTGATGAACAATATGAGCTGCCCAACATCAAGCAGCGCCATGTGCATTATGAGGCTAATGAAGTCGTTTTTTCTTTTACCAAAGAAAATAAACCTGCTATAGATGTACTATTTAGGGTGAGCAATAACAATGTCGCTTTTAAATATAAAATATATCCACAAAATGAAACCCGCTCGTGTATCGTACAGGAAGAAGCTTCTGGTTTTATTTTGCCAGAGGGAACCACTACATTTCTTTGTCCGCAAAGCAAGCCAATGACAGGATTTGCCAGAACGGCTCCAAGCTATGAAACATCCTATACATTAGATGCTCCAATGGGCAAAAATGGTATGGGAGAAGGCTATACATTTCCGTGTCTTTTTAAAGTAAATAACAAGGGCTGGGTTTTAATATCAGAAACAGGCGTAGATGGTAATTATTGCGGCAGCAGACTCATTGGTCATGAAAAAGGATTATATACGATTGGTTTTCCAATGGTTGGAGAAAATAACGGAAACGGAACAATCGCTCCGGGAATAGCACTTCCGGGCGAAACGCCATGGCGAACTATCACGGTAGGCGAAACGCTGGCTCCGGTTGTAGCAACCACAATTCCGTTTGATTTGGTTAAACCAAAATTCAAGGCTTCACAGGAATATAAATATACCAAAGGTTCCTGGAGCTGGATTATAAAAATGGATGAGAACACAACTTTTCCGGTACAAAAACAATACATAGATTTTAGTGCCGCAATGGGATATGAAACTATTTTAATTGATGCGCTTTGGGATACACAAATTGGCAAAGATAAAATTGCAGAACTGGCTGAGTATGGAGCTGCAAAAGGCGTTGGTTTGTATTTGTGGTACAACTCTAATGGCTATTGGAATGATGCACCTCAGGGCCCAAGAGGAATGATGGACAATTCAACAATTCGCCGTCAGGAAATGGCATGGATGAAAAGTATTGGCGTAAAAGGAATAAAAGTAGATTTTTTTGGAGGCGACAAACAAGTTACCATGAAGTTGTATGAAGATATCCTGACAGATGCAAATGATTTTGGCTTAATGGTTATTTTTCACGGCTGTACATTACCAAGAGGATGGGAGCGTATGTATCCAAATTTTGCCGCTAGTGAGGCTGTTTTGGCAAGCGAAAATCTGCATTTCGGACAAGGAAGCTGTGACAATGAAGCTGCTAATGCCGCGACACATATTTTTATTAGAAACGTGGCAGGAAGTATGGATTTTGGCGGAAGCGCCTTAAATAAATTTTATAATAGTGATAATATCCCCAATAAAGGTTCGAAACGAATGACCTCTGATGTTTTTGCTTTAGCGACAGCAGTACTTTTTCAAAGTGGCGTTCAGCATTTTGCATTGGCACCAAATAATTTAAGTGATGCTCCGGTCTGGGCGATCGACTTTATGAAAGAAGTTCCGACAACCTGGGATGAGGTTCGTTTTTTAGAAGGTTATCCGGGTAAATATGCAGTAATTGCCCGCCGAAAAGGAACAAAATGGTATATAGCAGGCGTTAATGCTCAAAAAGAAACACTGAAAATTAAAACGAAACTCTCAATGATTGCTTCAGGAACGGTATTAAAATGTTACTCCGATGATGAACAATTAAACGGAAAAACAGAAAAAATAAAACTTAAAAATAACCAGGAAATTGAAATTAAAATTCCCTGCAACGGCGGAATAGTTTTATTGAATTAATAGCAAATAATAAGTTTCGATTAAAAGAGCATATATTTATTTTAATTTACTAACCATTGTATAATGTCCCAAAAAAAATATTTTAGAGTTCTTGTTATCTTATTTTTTACAATAAATAGTTTGTTTTCTCAAAATACATTTGAAGACTATCAATTTCGGTTATTAAATAAGGAGACTTCAAAAAGTGGCATATATACCATTACACAGGACCAGTCAGGTTTTTTGTGGATTGGTACCAATGGTGCAGGTTTATTTAAATATGATGGAATAAGTTATGTGGCTTATGAGCAAAACTCTAAAATCCCTAATTCTATCAATAGTAATCTAATTTATGTTACTTATGTAGACACTCACAATAGGTTATGGATAGGTACAGATGAAGGATTATGCCTCTATAATCGAAATTTAAATACTTTTGAAAGTATTGATATTCAAAAAAAAATAAAAAAAGAAACTGTAATTTCTGTAAAGAGTATTTTAGAAGACAACAATGGGAATCTTTTTTTAGGAACATTTAACAGTGATTTGCTGAAACTAAATATTAAATCCCGCGAAATTACCAAGATTAAAACGAATGTTTCAAATACAGAAAATTACCTTATCAATTGCTTGGTAAAAGATAAAAAAGGGACGATTTATTTAGGGACTAACTTTGGTTTAAAAGCAGTTGACCCTATAAAAAATGAGATTAAAGAATTAAACATTGGCAGAAACAATGAAATGCTTTCTTTAAATATTGTTTCCATGTTTATAGACAGCAGGCAGAATCTCTGGATTGGCAATGGATTTAAAGGACTTGTAAAGGTCGATTTAAATTCGAAGGTTAAAGAGGCTGCTTATTATCCTATTACCAGAAAAAGAATTATGTCAATACTGGCAACAGATTATAAGACAATTCTTTGCGCCACCGAAAATGATGGTTTAATCATTGTAAACGATCAGGGTCTTGTTCAAAAAAAATATGTAAACAGTAAATACAGTAATCGCAGTTTAGGTTCAAATTCTGTTTGGTCTTTATTTTTAGATAAAGAAAATAGAATCTGGCTGGGGTATTACAATAAAGGCTTAGGTGTTTTTGATAAAATAAACAGCAAGGTAAGTATTATCGAAAGTTTGCCCGGCAATTTACAGTCTTTACAAACCAATTGTGTTACCGGTATTGCCAAGGATCATCAAGATCAGTTGTGGATTTCTATGGAAGGAGGGGGAGTTGATGTTTACAATACAACAACTAAAAGTTTTAAGCATATTACCAAATCTGACCGAAGTTTTTATTCTGGATTAACCAATGATAATATAACGAATGTATTTATTGATAAAAAGCAAAATATTTGGTTATCAAGCTGGAATGAAGGTGTTTTTGTTTTAAAAAAAGGAAGCAATAAGTTTATTAACTACAACACAAAAAACACTCCCGGTTTGGCATCAGACAATATCATGAGTATTGCTGAAGATTCCAGAGGCGTAATCTGGATCGGAACCTTTTCAAAAGGGCTGCATTATTACACTCCTTCAGATGGTCAATTTCATCATTGTAATTCTAAACCATTTTATGAAAGTGGAATAATAAATTCAGACATTAGAAAAATAATGGCAGATTCAGATGATGCTGTCTGGGTGGGTTCAACAACAGGTTTGTACAAGGTTAATACAAATGATTTTCTTTCTTTTTCAGTAACTTCTTTTCGGGATAAAATGTCTGAAAAACTTAAAAATCATAAAAGTATACATACTATTAATACCTTATATGAGTCCAAAAACAAAGAAATTTGGATCGGTACTGATGGAGCCGGATTATTTAGATACGATAAAAAAACAGACAACATAAAATGGTATATAAACTTCAAAGGTCTGAACGAAAAGTCAATTTCGTCTATTGTAGAATCAAATGACGGATGTATTTGGCTAAGCGGAAAAAAAGGAATTACAAAACTTGATTTAAAAAACAATACTACCGCTAATTACTCTATTTATGACGGCTTATTGGGAAATGATTTTAATAACAATGCTGTACTGAAAGACGAAAAAGGATTGCTTTATTTTGGAAGCTATGAAGGTTTAAATTATTTTAATCCTGCCAGTTTAGTTAAAAGTAAAAAACAACTGCCGGTTTACTTAACAGATTTGAAACTTTTTAATAAGTCAGTAGGGCCACTTGAAAAAAACTCACCATTAATAAAAGTAATATCGCAGACAAAAAAGATAATTCTAAAGCATGATCAGTCTGTATTTACGATTGATTTTATTGCTGTAAATTATTCTTTTCCTGCCAGAAATGAATTTGCTTATTATTTAGAAGGATTTGAAGATTCATGGAATTATGTGGGCAGTAAACGGTCAGCAACCTATACTAATTTAGCACCTGGAAAGTACGTCTTTAAGGTGAAAGCTTCCGAAAAAAATGGAGTCTGGAATCAAAATCCGCTAGAATTAGAAATTGAAATTTTACCGCCTTGGTGGAAAACACCTTTTGCTTATCTATTTTATTCCCTGTTACTATTAGCGGCAATTTATTTTGCCAATCAATACTATCAAAATCGTTTTAAACAAAAACAAATGATAGAATTTGAACAGAAAAAAGCAATTCAAATTGAAAAATTAAACAATAAGAAATTACAATTTTTCACCAATATCTCACATGAATTTAGAACGCCGCTTACTTTAATTTTAAATCCGTTAGGAGATATACTGAAGAACAATAACCTGGATTTGCCAGTGAATGTATTGAGTAAATTACAGACTATTCAGAAAAGTTCGGACCGACTTTCAAGATTAATCAATGAGCTGATGGATTTCAATCAGCTGCAATTTAATAAAATGCCTTTAAAGGTACAACTTGTTGAAATAGTTAGTTTTACAAAGGAAATTGTGAGTTATTTTAATGAAGAAGCCTTAAGTCGGGGAATTCAATTGCACTATGAATCAAATGAAAAAACATTAAAGGATTGGGTAGACCCTAAAATGTTTGAGAAAATTATTTTTAACGTAATTTCAAATGCTTTTAAGGTTACTCCCGATAATGGAAAAATAACAATAAAAATAGTGATCAACGAAGAGTTTGTTCATTTTCCTTTAATAAATTCAACCAATACCAATCCTTCTTTTGAGGTTATTGTTGAAGATACAGGTTCGGGATTGGATAAAAAAGATATTAAGAAAATTTTTGACCGTTTTTATCAGGTCAATAATTTGAATAAAGCCTATTATGGAAGCACAGGAATAGGACTGGAAGTTGTTCGCGGATTTGTAGAATTGCATAAAGGAAAAATCGAAGTAGAAAGCAAATTGGGTTTTGGCACAACTTTTAAACTGCTATTTCCACTGGGAAAGGAATTCTTTAATGAAAATGAAGTGATGCCGGAGGAATTTAAGAAGGAGAAAAAAATAAGTTTCACACCAATTGCCGAAAAATCTGTCGTTCAACTATTAGATGACGAGGAGAGACAAGATAGAGTTTATACCATTTTGATTGTTGAAGATAATGCTGAATTGCGAAATTATTTAAAAAATGAGCTAAAAAAGGAGTACAAAGTTATAACAGCAGAAAATGGTCAGGTCGGTTTGGAATTAGCTTTGCAAAAACTGCCTGATTTGATTTTAACAGATGTTATTATGCCTGTTATGAATGGTTTAGAACTGTGTTCGAGTATTAAAGCAGATTTAAAAACCAGTCATATTCCGTTGATGATGCTGTCTGCAAAGGCATTGGTTAAAGACAAATTAGAGGGCATTGATTCTGGTGCAGATATGTATTTGAGCAAACCTTTTGATATGGATATTCTGCGATCCAGCTTAATTCAGCTCATAAAAAGCAGACAGATTATGTTTAATAAATTTTATAACGGAATTACTCCAAAAGCAAAAGAAAAAACAACGACTTTGGATAATGAATTTATAAAAAATGTTCTGAATTACATTAATCAAAACATTAGCGAGTATGAGTTGAGTGTTGAGGTGCTGGCCTCGAACGTGTTTTTAAGCAGAAGTCAATTATACCGAAAAATAAAAACACTAACAGGTGTAACGGTAAATGAATTTATACGTAATGTTCGATTAGAAAAAGCAAAAGAGCTAATAGAGCTGGGTAATGATAATATGTCCGAGATTAGTATTAAAGTTGGTTTTAGTTCTCCTTCTTATTTTACAAAATGTTATAAAGAAAAATTCGGATATCTGCCTACGCATAATAAGAAGCAATAGTGTTATTGAACCAAAAAAGAAGAAGTTTCAAAAGCTCTTGAGAATTGAATATTAGAGTTTCAGTTTGATAGCGTCTGACTAAAAAAAACAGAAAAGAGGCTGTTTCACTTACTTGTGAGACAGTCTCTTTTTTTTGCTTTAATAAATTGATCCTGATTTCAGAAATACAATCAGGATCAATTTATTGAAAACAGAATGAATTAACATTAAAAATCATTTTTAGATAATTATTAAAAAACTATAAATCATATATTTTTTTATTTCATACTCAAAAAAACAATATCAATATTATGAATAGCTTATTTGGATGCTTTTTAGTTAAATACCTGATAAGTAGGTGATTGTGTGTTTTTTGAAGGTTTCGTGCTACAAATTTTATAGTTTTTGCAACATTTTTAATAGGTGAAATTTATGTTAACCTTATATTTTTGGATTCAAAGAAAATCAAACAATTTAAGAAGTAAGTATTAACATTTTTTAAAAAATTACAGTATGAAATGAAAACCAAAATTATTTATTGGCAGCCTTTTTTTAATCAATTTAAAAGGATCGAAAATAGCTTATAAGCTAATTTGAGAATCAAAACAATAAATAAACTTTACAACCAAACAACTATTTAAACTAATCAAAAAACCACTAAAAATGATTTTAAAATTCAGAATTGCAATAATCACATTGCTAATAATCTGCAGTCAGAATCTGATTGCACAATCAAAGACGGTACAGGGGGTAATTACCGATCCTTCAGGGTTTCCTTTGCCTGGTGCCGGTGTTAATGTAGAAGGTTCAAAGAACAGCGCATCAACAGATTTTGACGGTAAATACTCTTTAAAAGGCGTTAACCCTACAGACCGAATAACATTCTCTTATGTAGGCTTGGTTCCGCAAACAATTACCGTTGGTACCAGAACAATAATTGATGTTACATTAGCACTATCCACACAAAACTTAAGTGAAGTTGTAGTAGCTTACGGTACTCAAAAAAGAACCAAGGTAACCGGAGCAATTTCAACAGTAAGTTCAAAAGACATTGCTGCTGTGCCTATTACTAATGCAGAATCGGCTTTGCAAGGACGTGCGGCAGGTGTTACTGTTGTAAATGGTGCGCCGGGTTCAAGTCCTACTGTTAGTATTCGTGGTTTATCTACAATGGGTAACAGTGCTCCATTGTACGTAATTGATGGGGTTTTAACTGGTAACCTTTCTGGTTTAAGTCCTAATGATATTGAGAGTATATCGGTTTTAAAAGATGCCTCTACTACGGCATTATACGGTTCAAAAGCTTTTAATGGAGTAATTGTGGTTACTACTAAAAAAGGAAAAAAAGGTCCGGGACAGTTAAGTTTCAGTACCTATGTAGGTGGACAAACGGTTACAAAAAGATATGATGTATTAAATACACAGCAATATCTGCAATATGCCAAAGACTTAGGAAGTGATTTAACAGCAAGAGCTGCTGAATTTGGGAATATAAATACCAACTGGCAGGATCAGATTTTTCAAACCGGTTTGATGCAGGATTATAATTTAAGTTTTTCAAATGGTACAGAAACGTCTACAAGTCGTTATTCTGCCGAATATATGAAACAGGAAGGTGCTATTATTAACACCGGTTTTGAACGTTATTCTTTTAGAGCTAATAATACGCAGGATATTGGAAAACTAAAAGTAGGAAGCAATATCGGTGTGTCTTTCAGTACCACTAATCCAGAGCGTAGTTCAGGAGGCAGAACATTATTAGAGCATGCTATTAAAATGGCGCCTTATTTACCTATTTACAATGCAAATAATTTAGGAGGATATCAAGGTCCCAGTGCTATTGATGGTAACGATGCAGAAAATCCTGTGCGTGTAGCCAATTTGGGGTATCAAAAAATTAATGGATTATCTATAATTGGAAACATCTTTGCGGAATTGGAAATTTACAAAGGATTAAAATTCAGATCACAAGTTTCCTTAGATTATTATACAAGTAAGGATCATACTTTTGTTCCTAGTTATCAGGATGGTTCTTATCATAAACAAGCATTTTCTACAACAAATGAAACAAATGGGCAGGGTCAGACTATTGTCTTTGATAATAGCTTAACGTATAAAACTACTATTGCCGAAAAACACAATCTTGAAGTATTAGGAGTTATTACTAAAATTGATGGAAAATCTCAAACTCTTGCAGCAGGAAGCCGTTACAGTATTTCAGACGAAATAGATCAATTACGATATAATGAAGGTAGCTTAGGTTCAGCTAATTATGTAGAAAAAAATCTTGGTTATATCGCCCGTATCAATTATGATTATAATGATAAATATTTGCTTGCTGTTTCAGGAAGAAGAGATGCTTCTTCTCGTTTTGGAGCCAATAACCGTTGGGGTAATTTCTACTCAGTTGCCGTAGGTTGGAATATAGCCAAAGAAGATTTTATGGCAAATTCTGTTTTCAGTACATTAAAACTTAGAGCAAGTACAGGAACAACAGGAAATGACAGGATCGATAACTATCAATATAGTGCAACATTAATTGCAAATTATAATTATCCAATTGGTGGAGGAAATGCACCAGGTGTATCTTTAGGAGTTGCTTCAAACCCAGATTTGAAATGGGAGTCAAAACTAGACAGGAATATAGGTTTAGATTTTGGTTTATTTGAGGATAAATTCACAGGTTCTTTTGAGTATTTCAACAATAAAAGTAGTGATATTCTTTTTGCAGTGCCCCTTCCTGCTTCTGTAGGATCTGCTGGTGGCGGAACTCAAATTCAAAATATTGCCGATGTAAAAGTACACGGGTTTGAAATATCATTAGGATACAATGACAGAAAAGGAGATTTTACATGGTCTGCAGTAGCTAATTTAGGAACAAGTAAAAATGAAGTAACCGGTTTAGCACCCGGAGTAACAAGTGTTTTAGGTGGTCCAACAGCCAGAGCAGGTCTTGAAAACTTTTCCAGATTAGAAGTAGGTCAGCCATTATTTTATTTTTATGGATATCAAACCAATGGAATTTATCAGAATCAGGCAGAAGTAGATGCAGTTTTCGGACCAGGTCAAACCACGATCAAACCGGGAGATATTAAAATTGTAGATCGCGATGGAAATAAGGTAATTAATTCAGATGATAAAACAAATATTGGAAATCCATATCCAGATTTTACTTATGGTTTAAATCTTAATGCAGCTTACAAAAATTTCGATTTTAACTGCTTTATATCTGGAGTTCAGGGAAACGATATTTTTAATGCAAATAAATTTGATTTAACAGGGATGAATCGTTTGTTTAATGCAAGTACAGATGTTTTAGACAGAGCAATTGTTGTAAATGGTACTGTCACAAATCCATCTGCTACTTTACCAAGAGCACAAGGTGCAGATATTAACTGGTCTTCTGCAAACCAGCGTTATGTTGAAGACGGATCGTATACAAGACTAAAAAATATAGCCTTAGGATATACATTTTCCGGAGATGCATTTAAGGCTTATTTCTCAAAAATAAGATTCTATATAAGCGGGCAAAACTTAATTACAGTTACAAAATATAGCGGTTTAGACCCTGAGATCGCGCGTGCAGATGCCAATGCAAATTCTGCAGGTATTGATTTAGGAAGATATCCACAACCAAAATCTGTGATTTTTGGTCTTGATGTTACATTTTAATTTATAAAAGATAATGAGAAAAATAAAATATATACTTATAGTGCTGTCCGGAGTTTTAACTATAACTTCATGTGACACTGGTGAATTAGAATTAACTAATCCCAACACTTTATCACCTGAAACCTTCTTTAAAACCGAAGCGCAGGTGCAGTCATCTGTAAATGCATCCTATGCAGGTCTACAGACAAGAGGACTTTACGGAAGAAATTTTTCTTTTGCGATGGATCTAATGGGGCATGATGCTCTAGGAAATCCACAATTAGAAGGAAACAAAAAACCATTTCAGGATTTTTCTTTTAATGGAGGAAATGACATTATTCAATATTATTGGGAAGCCTGTTACATAGGAATATCCAGAGCTAATTTTGTACTGGATAATGAGGCGAAAATAAATGCTCTTCCAAATTCTGTTTTATCACAAGAGAAAAAGAACAAATATTTAGGAGAAGCTCATTTTTTAAGAGCCTATTATTATTTTCTTTTAGTGAAACGATTTGGAGATTTACCAATTTATAAAACAGGTACTATTGTTGGTAAAGGAAGAAGTCCGAAGGCAGAAGTTTATGCCTTGATTGAAGAAGATCTTGTATTTGCGTCTAAAAATCTTTTGCCAAAAGCAACAGAAGCAGCAGGAAGGGCTAATAAAGAAGCTGCTTTTGCTTATTTGGGGAAAGTATTGTTATATGAAAAAAAATATGATGAAGCTTTGGTTGCTTTTAATAGCGTTACCGGATTCAGCCTTGAAGATAAAGGCAGTTTTTATAACAACTTTATGGCAGAAACAGAACACGGTAAAGAATCTATTTTTGAGATTGAGTTTGACGAGAAAAACGGAACAGGTGATCAATGGGGCGCTGTTGGGGATAGTCAGGGAACAGGTTTTGAAGAGTCTACACTTAGAGGACAGGAATATGGTAACCTAAGCTGGTATAACGTGTATCCATCAGACGATTTGTTAGATTCGTATGAAGTAGGCGATGACCGTTTTGGAGATACTTTTTATGTACCAGGTTCAACTTATTTAAAAGGAACTAAGGTAATGATAGCAAGTAATTTTACCACTTCTGCAGGTATTAGAAGAGCAGGTTGGAAAAAATATCAAAATTATTACATAAGAGAAGATGAAGCGACACGCTCAAGTATTAACTTCAAAGTGATGCGTTACGCAGATATACTGCTTATGAAAGCCGAATGTGAAAACCAAAGAGCGGGAGGATCACAAACTACTGCAATTGGATATATTAAAGAAGTTAGAGACAGGGCCAATTTAGCAACTAACATTACGGCTACAAAAGATGCTGTCTTTAAAGCAATTATTCATGAACGTAAAGTAGAGTTTGCCGGTGAGCAAAGCCGTTTTGATGATATTATGAGATGGGGTATTGCTAGTACAGAATTAGCAGGTACTGGTTTCCAAGCTGGTAAAAGTGAGTTGTGGCCAATACCAAACAGAGAAACATCTTCAAATCCTAATATAAAACCAAGCGATAATAATCCTGGTTACTAAAAAATTAAATTTTGGTAGTTTGAGTTAAGTTAGTAATTTGGCAAACAGCGCATTAAAAATGCGCTGTTTGTTGTTTTAGTAAGTAACAGAATCACTTTCTTTTTCACAAGTCGTATCCACAATCAAAAGTCAAAAGTCTACAATCTAAAATCTACAATCCACAATTAACAATTAACAATTCACAATCCACAATCCCTTAACATTCTCTTCTTTGCTTTAAATCTGTTTCGATCTGAATTTCCATTTTTTTATCTATGCTGTAAAAACACAACAAGACTGCACTAATAATGAATATAAAGCCAGGATAAATACTTACCGAAAGTTTAATTCCTTCTACAGCTGCTGGTATTTGATTGACTTCTTCGGCTACGTAACCATATTTAGATAAAAAAGCCGCACCTAATGCTCCACCGATGCTTATTCCTGTTTTTAGCCCGAAAATCATTACCGAAAAAACAGTAGCAGTCGCTCTTCGGTTGTTTATCCATTCACTGTAATCAGCCACATCAGCAATCATAGTCCACAATAAAGGAATTGTTATTCCGTAAATAAACCCATGCAGTAATTGGGTCAAAAAAACCATTGCAATAGCCGTTCTATTATAAAAATTAAATAGCAGCAGACTAAGAGCGGATAAAAAAATAAAAGTGATGTAAATATTTCTTTTACCAAAGGAATCTGCAAGAAGCTTTGAAAACATAATTCCAAAAATCATAAAAATAATACCTCCGGCATTGAAAAGACTAAATGCCGAAGTAGGGGCATATTTTGGCCATTGGAAACTGACAAATCCCATCGATGTCAATGAACTATTCAGGTGATCAATAAATACAGTAAACCCAATATCATCCAAAAAAATAGTTTGTGCAACAGGATCTAAATAATATTTAAAATAGAAAATATACATTCCTCCTTTTAAAGACAAGGTTATAAATACCAGAACGGTAACCAGCAGCATAACCAGCCAGGGTCTGTTTTTAGACAAATCAATAAAATCCTGTTTAATGGAAGATTCCTGATTCTTTGCAGGTATAATTCTTTCCTTGGTGGTAGAAAAAGTTATTAATAAACAAATAATTCCCGTAATAGCAAATAAGATCATTGTATTTTGAAATCCAACTGCCTTATCACCATGCCCTAGTATTGAAACAAATGGCAATAAAAGTGATTGAATTATAAATTGGGCAATCATTACCGCAACAAAACGATAGGAGGAAAGACTGTTTCTTTCTTTCATATCGCCTGTTAAAACACCGCTTAAAGCAACATATGGCAAATTGTTTGCTGAATAAATCAATACCAGAAAAAAGTAAGTCAGCAAGGCGTAAATTATTTTGCCGTTTTGTCCAAAATTTGGAGTTAAAAAAGAGAGAACAGAGGCAATTCCAAAAGGCAAGGCCGTCCATAATATCCATGGCCTGAATTTTCCCCATTGGGTTTGGGTTCTATCAGCAATTATTCCCATAATAATATTAAAAAAAGCGCCGATAAAACCGCCTGTAAAGATAATAATACTTGCTGTGCCGGCAGGAATTTTATAAACATCAGTGTAAAAGAAAGCAAGGAAAGTCAGCAAAGTCTGAAAAATAAGGTTCGCAGCAAAATCACCTAAACCGTAACCTGTTTTTTCTACTATAGAAAGCTTTTGCGATGTATTATTCCTAAATATACCTGCTGTTTTTTCTTTGCTTTTTGCCATTGTGCTTATTGAAAATTATTTTATAGAGATCTTTTATCAAAAAGCGAATCATTCTTTTGGCTTCCTGTTTTTAATAAAATACTAAAGGTAAAAATAGCTGGAAAGTTGAAATAAAGATTGTCAATTTTGAAGCTATTAATAACATATTTGAAGCATCATTTTTGTTTCAATTGTTGCTAATTGAAGTTTTCTTGTTCTAAAAAAGCAGTTTTTGTTGTTTATTGATCTCTACTTGTTTTAATATATAATTGAGCAACCAGTTGTTTTAATTGCCTCTTTTTTCAATCTTTATTGCGGATGTTTGGAAGTAAATAATACTCATTATTTTGGATAATTGTAAAAAATAATTCGATATTTTTTTTGACCTTTTTGTGGGATTTTGAACTGTATTTTTCTAAAAGTCTAAATTTTAGTTTGAAAAAGAGCGTATTAGTGATTTTAATTATTTTTAGGCTATAAATATATGCATAATCTATTTTATTGTGATTATATTTTATAATTGATAAAATAAATAAAACAATCGGTTGTTTTTTAATTGTTTTTATTGTTAAATTAGCAGTAAAAAACCTACTCAAATTGAGGTGGGATATTTATTAACTAAACCATTTAAGTTATGAAAAGAGTTCAAAAATTATTTTTTCTATTTTTAGTATTTATTCCCATGGTACAATTATTTGCATGGCCAGGAATGCCGCTGCCTCCTCTGCATATTGAAGGCAAAAATTTAAAGGATCCTTGCGGAAAAAACGTTTTACTACATGGTGTTGCCATTACTCCTAGTCCTTGGTTTAATGGTTGCTCTTATAATCAATGTCGTTGGGATAACTATAATGTTCAAGGTTGCCTAAATTATAATAATGCCGTTATGGATGCACTTACAGACACCAATAACGGATGGAAATTAAATTATATAAGACTTCACATTGATCCTTACTGGACCAATACACCCGGTTGTTCAGCTGCAGAAAATGATATCTCATGCTTTGATTACAATAGATTAGTAACTTATGTAGATCAAGTTATAATACCCTTAATTAATCATGCCAGAAGCAGAGGACTCTATGTTGTTCTTCGTCCTCCCGGTGTATCTCCTCAGCGAATTGCTTTTGGTGACAATTATCATAATTATTTAAGAAAGGTATGGCAATATCTATCGAACCATCCAAATTTAAAGAATGTAGATAATGTTATGTTTGAAATAGCCAATGAGCCTATAGAAATACTTGGGACAAATGGAAATTGGGGTGCAACGGGTGATGAGCATTTTGCCGCTTTACATAATTACTTTCAGGATTTGGTAAATATAATTAAAGGCAATGGAGCAAATAATGTTTGTTGGATACCAGGAACAGGATATCAATCTCATTATCAAGGATATCCAAGCCATTTGATAACAGGAGGCAATATAGGTTATGCAGTTCATGTTTATCCGGGATATTGGGGAGCCAATGCAGAAAATGCCACTAGTTTTAATAATGCCTGGAATGCTAACGTACAGCCAATTGCTAACGTGGCGCCTATTATGATAACAGAAACAGATTGGTCACCTACCGGTTCCGGAACATGGGGTACTGGTACAACAAGTGGTTTTGGTCTTAATATGAAAGGCAGAATTGACGCTACCGGAAATTGTAGTTGGAATGTACTTCAACCAGAAGACTTGATTACTAACGCAGATCCTTATAATGTTACAACTGCTTTCAATAACAATTGGGAAGCTTGTGCTGCACCAGTCAAGCAATGGTTTGCTGCATATGCAAATAATAATGTACCATCGCAAACCTGTAGTAGTACTTCACTGGTAAACAATGGTGTTTATGAAATTGAATTTAAAACAAATTCAAATAAAGTAGTTGATCTTAAGTATGGGACTAATTCAAATGGTGCTGTAATTCGTCCTTGGGATAGATTAGGGGCAACAGCACAACAATGGATTGCTATTGATGCAGGAAACGGCTATTGGCGTTTTAAATCAAATGCAAGTTCTACAGGACGTGTAATAGATCTTGATAGCGCAGATCCAACAAATGGAAAATCAATAAGGCTTTGGGATAATTATAGTAATGATGCTCAAAAATGGTTAGTAACCGATGTGGGTAATGGTTATTATAGTATAAAATCAGCCATAGATACATCAAAAGGCTGGGATATTTCTAATTGTAATATGGATGGCACAGCAAATCTTCAACTTTGGGACTATTACGGGACTTCATGTCAATTATTTAAGTTCAATAAAATAGGAGGTACTTCAAAAAGTGTAGAGGAGAAAAATATTTTAATAAATAATATTGAAATAAATACTGATGTCCAAGTATATCCTAATCCATCAAAGGGTGGAGAGTTTAATATTTATTTCGCTTCCCAATCAGACGAAAATTATTCTCTAACTATATACTCAATGGGCGGCGAGCCATTATACGAAACAAAAAATCTAAAATCTAATGCGAATCAATTTATTAGAACTAAACTTGCCAGAGGTATATATTTGGTGATGATTTCCCAAAATTCAAATAAAATAACCAAAAAAATAGTAATTGAATAGCCTATTCTAAAATAATACACAAGATTTTGAGATTAACTTTATAAGTTGATTCATTATTATTTATTCATTGCAAAACCACTATTTTAAACTAAAATTAAAGTAGTGGTTTTATTTTTCACTCTAAACTTAACAGTCAAACTGTAATCTTTGATAGTCAAACAAGTTAGAATTCATCCCTCCTTTTTTAGGCAAATCATTAATTAATTGAAGTTGCTGGTTTATCAAGTATTATTTTTTGGACCAAATACTAAAATTGTCTTGTACTTAAATAATTAATTTCCCATTCTGAAATCACTAACACTTTTTTGATCCAGACTAATTTCTTCAAAAACACTTTGGGTTCCTTTATCTACAGGGCATTGTGTACTAATTCCCATCCAGATGGTTGTAGGATAGTTGTTTTTATACAAACGAACCATTTGCCAGTTTTTTTTATCCAAAGAATAATAGCTGGCTACAGTACGGGTGTCAGATGATATTTTCATATATATCGTCGGGCTTTCGACTATATCATGATTGTTATCATCAGAAGTACCAATTGTACGAACAGTTACAACACGATGATTGCCGCGTTCATCCTGTTCAAAACAGAATTTCTGATAGAAATTATCATTGACATAAATATATAAAACACCGGCATTGTATAATCCTTTTTCTGTGAATTCAGGCGTTACTTTAGAAATTAAAGTGAAGGGTTTTGTATTATCGACTTTTGACAGTAGGATAGGGGCACTATTATTGGATAATTCCCCATTGGGATCAGAAAAAAAATCTTTCTTTTCGCCGGCGCGGAATACTACTTTGCCATTAGAATCAGCTTTTACAAGTGTATCTGCACCATTAACTGATTTTGTAAAATGAATATTAGGAAGTTTAATATCACAAGGAATACCATTGACCAGGGCAGAATCTACTTTTGTGCTGTTTTTGGAAGTTACAGTGGCCGCTTCTTTTGGGTTATTGTTCCCGCAACTCGTTAACAAAGTTAATCCCGATAAGATGTACAAACCATAAATTTTTGATTTCATAAAATGTTTTTTTAATAGAAAAATTATATTTTAGTTAATCAAAAATACCACTGCTTTCTAAAAGCTGCAATACGTAAAATTAACCATTTTAAGTTCCATTTATGTCAAATATATCTGTTGAGGATCAATTATCAGCTACTTTATTAGAACAAGTATTTTCCATAGAAGAATGGAATGATATAGAAACATTCAAACAATTAGTAGCAGGTTATGTGAGCCTTGATCAGTGCGTGGCAGTATTGTCTGATTTTCATGCCGATTGCAGCTACATTTATGCCGGTAATTTTGGGAAAGTATTTGGATTGCCTTCTGAGAACTCTGTTATTGATTCTGCTTTTGAAGAGTGTATTTTTAACAAAATTCATCCGGATGATTTAATTGAACGGCATATATTAGAATTAAATTATTTTCAATACCTCAAAAGTCTGCCGTACCAGGACAGTCATAAATACAGTACATCAAGCAGGATACGAACTAAAAACACAATCGAAAATTGTGCTTATATCAACCACAGGACAATTTACCTAAAAAGTTTCAGCAACGGAAGTGTCTGGTTAGCCTTATGCCTTTATGCGCCTTCAGCAGACATTCAGCCACGCTTGGGTATCGATGGAAAAATAGTAAACCTTGAAACTGGTGAGGTTATTGCGATCGAAAAATATAAACACTACGAGCAAACGTTACTATCTAAAAGAGAACTGGAAATCCTGACGCTTGTAGCCAAAGGGAGTAACAGTGTACAAATTGCAACAAAGCTCAATATTTCAGTCTATACCGTACATCGCCATAGACAAAATATAATAGAGAAAATGAAAGTTACCAATACTATTGAAGCTGTAAAAACGGCTATGGTTATGGGGATTATTTGTATTTGAGGGAACTATTTTTGAAATAGTAAGTGTATGTAGATATTGTAGATCATGCCACAATCCAACGTTGGGTTTATAAGTTTACACCTTTGCTTCAGTTAGAGATGAAGAAGAGAAAAGACAGAATGGGGCGAGTTGGAGACTGGATGAGACCTATATCAAAGTAAATGGCATTTGGTGTTATTTATATCGAGCGGTAGATGATAAATTAGGCAATACAGTAGATTTTCTTTTGACTGGAAAAAGACAAAGAATGAGCACTCAGTCTTTTTTAATTACAGCAATTAGTAATAACTACAAGCCAAGAGTAATAAACATCATTGATAAAAGTGGTTCTAATACAGCAGTGATCATAGTCTATAACAAGCGTTAGTTCTTAAGGATTAAGATCCGACAGTGTAAATATCTCAATAATATTATAACAGGATCATCGTTTTATCAAGTGACGAATACAAAATGGATTAGGCTTTAAAAGTTTTGAATCGGCCAGACGAACATTGAACGGAATTGAAGTTGTGCATATGCCCAGAAAGAATCAGATGATTGAACCAGGGATAACTATGTTTAAATCATTCTGTAAATTGGCGGGCTAACTTTTGAATTACTTAAATTCTTATATTTGACTCTGACAGATGCGACAGAACCGATAATTATAAGAAGTAAAGAAATAAATGGAGGATCATAAAATTGACAATTTAAAGGTGCAATTACAAGAAAACATTCCATTGACTGAAGAGGAAGTAAGGCAAATAGAGACGGAACAAAAAACAGGTATGAGAGTATTTGTAATTACCCTCACTATTTCGGTACTCTTTTTAGGGATATTTGCTGCTTTATGTGTAGACAAGGAAGTTCTTCTTGCTTTGAAATATTACGATTACATTGTTTTTGCAGGAATCGGATTATTATTATTTGGTTTTTGTTACTCTATTGGATTTCTGGCAGATAAATACAGCAGGTACAATTGGAAGAAGGATAAATTAAAAGGAAAAAATAAATTAACAACCATAATTATTAATCGCGACAAAACGGAGCACGCTGAATATCTAACATTTGCAGGACCCTTAAAAAATCAAAAAATAAGAATTGAAGTTAAGGAACAAGAATATATACGCTACAAGATAGGGGCGAAAGTTACGGTTACTTATTTAGAATTTAGCAAGAAAGCCCTTGAAATTGTGGATGACTCATGCTTTTAGAACCTTGGATTCCTTTGCCAAATTGTATCTTAAAGTGAATTTAGTTTTACCGATAAACTTTTTAAATCTTGTTTGAGGTAGCGAATTGTGGTCTGCAATTAATTTAGGTAATGTATCAGATGTGTTGGTGGTTAATTATTGCATCTAACATTTACAGAAAATCAGATATTAATATCGCATAAAAATAAAAACAGCCTCGGGCTGTTTTTTTATTTATTTTATAATGCCTTAAATCGAAAAAAATGGATTCAAACCAGACTAGTTGTTGCAAATGTATTGGTGATATTCGAAAGATAATAAAGTGAAGGAGGAACGGTTATTGCACCAACACTTTCTGTTTTTTTTGTTCTATAAAAGTTTCGAACCTAAGTTTGGCAGACCTTGATTTTGCTGGAAATCTCTTTTTCTAAATATCCGTGTGCTACGATTTTGCCACAAAGATTTTGTTCGATTTTATAAATATTGGAAAGCGGTATAAAAGAAAAAAACCTGCAAATCGTTGGATTTGCAGGGTTTACCGTGAATTTTAGCCTTTTTTGTAAACTTTGAAAAGTCTCTTTTTAAGCTCTCACCGGAGTCCTCTTCATCCCGAACCCTGCTTTTAAGCCTTTTGTTTTCAGGCCTTCCCAAACCTACCCAAAAAAGGGGCACCTATAGGGGCACTCAGAAATTGATGTTTAATATATTCGAGCCTAAACTTGGCAGACCTTGATTTTGCTAAGCTTCTAGTTTTCAAAAACGCCATGTGCCACGATTCTGCCACAAAACTTATCTCGTTGAAAAAATCGACAAAATTCGCCTTAACTTTTTGTGGTAGAAATGGTATTAAGTCCACACCCAAATGTGCCACGATTCTGCCACAAAAACTAAAAATATCGAAAATAAAAATAATAAGTAGTTTAACAGCCTTAAGTTTTTGTGGCAAAAAAGGTATCAAGTCCATTTTGGAAAGCTTTTAATAATTACCTCTGGTTATATCCTTCATTTGTTTGCTTTTCGATATTATACAAATTAAACAATTCTTTAGAATTTTTAGTTTGTTTCCAGCGCACTTTACTAATAATAATTTTTTAAAATTATTATCGTTAATATTTTTCTATAATGAGATATTTCCAAAAATATAAGTAAACTTATTATTAAAATTAAACTGGGTATTCATTTAGCATTCCCCAGGTATACCATAATCGAGAAAAGGCACATTCATTTGGCTGATCCTCTGCGGCTCTAATCCAAGGCGAATTTCTGCAGTCATATGATGTAAAGGAGGCAATGTTTTTATCTAATGCTCTGGCATCACACCAATCAATCATCTCACATCTGTAAGTTCCTTGATTCAGACCATTCCTGTATATTTTGTAAATTTGATTTATTACCCATAAATATTTGTATCTTAAATCAAATGATGTTCTTGCTGGAGCTTGAAAAAACAATTTGTAACTGTCATTCACGATAATTGGTGTTCCTAGTAAATCACTCAAATTTTTATATTCTACATTTGATATTATGCTATTTTCAATAAGTTTTCCATTTCGTACGAGATCTAGCATAAAATTAGGTCTTGATAATCTTAAATGTAAAGCATTAGTGAATACAAGATCAATCCAATCTTTATTATCCTTAAAAACAGGAGTTGTAAAATAATCTTTGAATTGTTGAGATGCTACTGCAGATGTATTTGAATACAAATTATTAATATTAGTACTGCCCATATATTGAAAAGTTATCTTTGAATAAATGTAGTTATATACATTATCTGGAACATGAGGCATATATCTAGTTTTTGCCATTTCAGTAATAGCATCAAATAAGATATGACCTGGGTTGAAAAACATCATGCATGCATCACATAAAGCAATAATATTTAAAGGATCGCTACTAAATGAGGGATGTATAAAATCGCAAACAATTTTTACAGATTCATAAGGCAATTTGGATGCAGGAGGTAAAGTTCCAGGATATAATATCTGTTCCATTATATAAGCCATACTTTCAGCTATACAATGAGCACCTATAAATGTTTTGTAATTATTTCCTGTTGAGTCATCATAATCTAGTACTAATTTTTTAGGAGATATCCACCCGTTTTTTGTTTGGACTGGATGTACTACTGTAGTGACTGAATTAACTTTTGCAATATCATTGTGTCCGCTTCCTCCACCTAAATAAATTGATTTCAGTTCCCAATTTGCTTTTACATCATCCACTGTTGATGCTATGGGAGTAAATGGCACATTGAAATCCATTTGCCTATCTTTTAATGCTTCACTATTTACTGCTTTAATATAATCTACAATCGATGAAATATTCATCAAACCATAAGATGTAGTAATATCTTGAAGAAAATGTATATATTCATGAAAGTAGGTAGCTTCACTGTGAATCGATAGTTGGGTAATATCACTCAAATCTTCAGTACAGTGAACATGCATTTTGATAAATGCAGAATTATAAAAACCTAAATTGCTATATAGTTCATCTCTCATGACTTTTTTTTAATTTACATATAAGTTATCATCAAAAATAACTAACAGCTTTATTTTTCTAATTTAAGATAAAATCCTTGAGATATAATTATTCTTGACCTCCAGCTAAAGTATCGAATATATATCTAATTAAAAAGAGGAAAACCGTAAAACCCAATTAAAAGATATTAAAAATAATAGCTTTTAATTTATTACCTAAGAGAAAACATTAAAAAAACACTTTCAGTTTCTAAATTTTCTTCGGTCTTTAAGAAAATTCTCCTTAGCTTTCTGTGGCAGAAAAGGTATCCACTCCAAAAACAGATGTACGCTTTTTTAAGACAAACAATGCGAAATAATTTGATCCCATTTAAGTGATGTTATAGAGAATTGAGAACCGTAAATATTGACTTTTGTAGGAGAAAAAACATCAAGTCCAGTTCTCAGTTTCTTAATTAATTTTTTAAAGTTTAGAGGGTTATATAAATTTGTAATTTCTTCAAAAAAGCACAGTTTTAATTTTGGAGATATTTTTACCTGCAAATTGAAAACAATTTAAACTTAATTGTAAGAGAAAGGATTAAGAGTAGGGAAAAATCTAGCTTATTCATAAGCCGAAAAATTAAAAGGCATAATTTTGAAAAACAGGTAATTGTACGTATTTTTTGTACAGATAAAACTTATATATTTACTTCGGTTAATTCGCGTAAGTTCCGTTTAACTATAAGAATAATTTTTGATTGCACAATCCTAAAGTATACCTTATGTCATATCTGTATTTATCTTTTGGAAGGAAAATAGCATTCGTTGCATTGTTTTTATTGTTTGCAACAAAAGGATATTCACAATCCAATGAGGTCGTGGTAATCTATGATTTGGACAAACACGATTTTGAGAATCCGCTGCCGTTTGATCAATACTTCAAGATCAAATTTAAATCTACAAAAGTAATTACTGCTTTAGAGGTAAGATATAAAGTGGCTAATGCTAACCCTACCACTGATGAGTTCAAAAAAAAATATTATTTCCAAAAGAATATAGATGGTAAAGATTATCAGAGCTCGGGTGTAAGGGATTTTTCTTCACAGAGTTTTTCAATTGGGAATCTTGGACCATTGCATGCCAGCACACCCTATACTTTTGAATTCATAGTATATGATAAGGTAAACATGAGCGATGCATCAGCAACAGAGTTAAAGATTTATATACAAAAATTCATGAACGAATTATACGTCAAGCCAGGTGTTTTGCCCCCAGCTGCTGATATTATTAACAAATTTAATGCGATGCTCACAGATGCTACAGGATCAATATATGGTAAGGATTATAAGCCGACTACCGTAAATTCAATATTTGATAAGGAATTGAATAGCTATAAAATAAGCCTTGGTGATGCATCAACAAATATAGATGATGGAGTACAAAATTACACAGCTGAGTCTGGTCGGTTTAAGCCTGTTTATTTTGGCAGTGCTTTTTGTAACCGAGTCACTGCTTTAGAGGCTAAAATACTTAAAAATGCTTATCTGCTTGAAGAACCGGTTAATCTGCTTATACAAGGTTATGGAGGAATAAAACTGAAAGATATGGTCAAATTTTATACCTACGACTGTAATAGAGGGTTTACATACCTTTCTGCAATATTAGACGGGAAAGCAAAATTTAATGATAAACTTGAGCTTGTCCCCTTAGACAAAGGACAAGAATATCAAAATGCTGAAACGCTTCAGCTCATAAAAACATCACTGATACTATTTAATAAGTTAAAGAAAACCAATAACGAATCTTATTTTGGAACCTCAATTGCTGCAGATATCGACGGTAGGCTGCAATCAATGATAAATGACGCCTTAAAAGTTGCAGAGAGCAGGGCTTCGCTTGTTACTGCCAACGCTAATGTTCCAAATATATTGATAAATAAGTACACGCAAAGTGTGATTCGTACTGACTATCGGGCATATACAGATGTTGAGACTTCTTCTACGCCTTATATAAATCTTGATCTAGGCCTCTTGTATGCTACTGAGCTTAATGATGTATTTGCATTGCAAACTGCTAATTTTCATTTAGTTCCTGTCAATAGGACTGCTGAATTTAAGGATTTTAAGCATTGGGATAATTTATGGAAGCGGGTTTGCTTTCAAATAGGAATCAGCCAGAGGCTCGGTCCGTCTGATAAATCTTTTCATAACTTTTTGCTGGGTGACCTTGGAACTCCGTACATGGGAATTGGGGTACGTTTGCATAGGTATATAAGATTCAGCGGGGGTGTGATTGTTTATCAGGAGGATAGTAATAATCCAATTGTCACAGATAAGATAACAAAAGGCTCACTATCATTTACCCTCACTATAAATTCTGGTCTATCGGCGGCATTAGGATTTGTGGGTAAGGTATTTGACGGTGTTAACAAATAAAAAAAAGGTAGTATGGCAGTAGTATTGAGTCCTCCAGAAATTCTTACACAAACACCCAACAGTCCGCTTCATTTCAACCAAGTAGGTAATAAAACCGTTAGTGATCAGTGCAGGATAGATGTACAGGCGATTTTTTCCCAAGGTGATATGATGAAATGTGCTATAAGAGTCGGTATTCATCCAAAGTATATCGCTTATTTTAAGGTTGAACCAAATGCTCCCGATAGTACTGAATATGACATTTACAGGTATTACGGAGTAGTAGCAAGTGGTTTTACAGATACCTTTAATTTTAGGTTGATTGCTAGTCTGCCGCAGGGAATGGTTTTCCCGCCAAGGATATATATTGTCGTATCAGTTAAGAATTGCGATTATAGTGATTACAAGAAAGTAAAAACAATTTATTGGGATATCTAATGTGATTATTATGATAGGAAATAGGAATATTAGATATTTATCAGCGGTATTGTATATGATATCAGTTGTATTACTTGGTGCCTGTGAAAATAATAATGATGATAGGGTGCCTAATGAGGGTATAATAAGTCTGAGCATAATGAATTCAGATGGAAAAGAGGTTTCCGAAATAGCAGGAGATGGGGAGGCAGTGATCAGATTGCTGGCAAAAATACCTAAGAATGCAGATGATACATTCAGGAAAATTACCTTTAAGGCTTCAAAAGGGCAGTTTTTGGCATCTACGTCCGGGGTTTATGAGAAAACTTCAAATTATGAAGGGATTGCTGAAGCTTATCTTAAAGTTCCCTTGGATCATGGACCACTATTTTTATCAGCTGAAATAGGTACTGATTCAAAAAAATATTTTGATGAGAAACAGCTCACTCTTCTTGATGTAGGCGAGATCATCCAGTTGGAAATATTGGATAAGAATTCGAACCCTGTAACGGGTACAGTAAGAGCAGATGGAGAGATAGTACTGACTTTAAGGGCCACCGTTTCTCATAATTCTGATGCAATAAATGCCATTAAATTTTCAAAATCCGATGGTAGCTTCTTAGGCCTTGGTGGAGATAGTAATATAATACAGATTACCAATAAGGTGGCTGTCATTCAATTCAAAGTGTCAAAGAATGTGGGCAGTGTTTATTTAAAAGCAGAGGCATCATCGAACAGCAATATTTTAAGCAGCGGCAGTGTGGAACTCACCAGAGCGTACGCAGACGATATAATCGTTGAACCTGATGTTTTAAAAATTGATGAGGAAAATAGTACTGTAATTATAAAAACTTACCTTGTAAGGGATACTGGTTATGTTAGTACTGGAACAAGTGCACAGTTCGATGCTTATCAGCTTGATAAAGACAATATTCATGTTCCTGTTGGCAGATTCACGGGTCTTCCGGGTGCAATTACAAATGAAAATGGTGTAATAGATGGGGTAAGCTTTCGTGGAGATACAGGTAACATTGATTTTGCGCGACCAATTTTTATTAAGATATCATCACGCGATGATGACAATATAAAAATAGAAAATATTTTTACACTCAATAACTAAGTATCGTTTCTTAAACATTGGTTTTATGTTGTTAAAATTTAATTACGATGGAATCAGCCCAAATTCTTCAATCATGATTTCAACATTATTTACATATAATTTATATTCCTAATTTGATTGAAAATCATCTGCAAGGGGCATTATGTAAAACTTTGATCCATGAATTTCAGTTAGTAAACTTTCAATCTTTTGACCTTCTATTGTTATTTGCTTTACATTTCTCTAAAAGTTTCGAACCTAAACTCGTCAACGTTTAATTTTAGTGAACTTCTAGTTTTTCAAAATAGAGTGTGCCACGATTTTGCCACAAAACTCAGAATATAATATTTATGATGATTTTTAGCGCTAGATCTACTCGAATCTGAACTCCGAAGCCCCTATTTTGCTGAGTTTTTATTTTTCTATATTGTAGTGTGACACGATTCTGGCATGAACAGAATCTTGAGAAAGATCTTCAATTCTCCTTAGTTTTTGGTGTGAAATATGAAGTCCAATTGATAAAATGTATAAAATTGAAACATTTTCATCATTAATTCGGCTTAAATTTTTGTGCTAGCAAAAGTATGAAGTCCATCGACAGGTTGTCTTTAATCAAAGCATAAGTTTTTTAAACTACCATTTTATTTTAAACATGTTATAAATCAATGAAATGGAGAAGGATGTGTATTCTGATTTTTAGTAAATTAGATCTGTAAGACCGAAATGCTGACCGTTCAAAATTGAGGTTTACAGCGAGAAATAACTATAAGATGTTAAGATGTCCATTTGAAGTCAAGTTTTTATTATTTTTATTATCGTAACTGTCTCATCCATACTGCAGTAAATGAAATACTGCTTTAATATCTGTATAAATATGAAACACGGAAATACTTTAGACTGGAAGACCTACGAATCAATCACCAAATATATTTATGAGACCCTAGGAAAAAATGCCGGAGTCACGATTAAAGGTTATGGGAACAGCTGCAGAGTGATCGGCAGTTCTGGCGTCAATCATCAGATTGACGTGCTAACTTCCCATTCGGACGGAATACATACGTACGATACCGCGATAGAGTGCAAGCACTGGAAAGAAAAGGTAAACAAGGATATCGTTATGAAAGTATTCGAGATTATTACTGATGCCAATATTCAGAAGGGTGTTATTGTTTCAAAAGCCGGTTTTACGCAGGACGGGATTGCTTTCGCAAAATACAGAAATATCGGTCTGGTGGAGTTGCGGGAAATGAATGACCAGGACTTGGAAAAAGAGTCAAGAGAAATAAATATGGGACAATTCGGCTTCAGGCTGTCTGTTTTTATCACTAGTCCTGTCATATTAAGCGTGGAAATCGGAAATAACCGGAAGATAGAATTTGGGAATGAACTGGACTTGTACTTTTTTTCAATTATATTAAAAGGCGGTAGAAAGATTCCTTTTGCATCATATTCCGAGGAATTCAGGCGCGAGGTAGGGAAGGCCAAAAAAGATAAAATGGTGACAAAATGTTATAAAATTCCGGGAAGCATTTTAGTAAATGGGATAACTAACGAATCTGTAAATATGGATTCGGTAACTTTTACGGGCAGGCTTACCGAAATTGATGCCAGCAGAAATATAGAGGTGAAGCTGGTCGATAAGGTTTGGCTGATTATGAAATCCATTTTTGAGCAACGTGTGTTCAGCTTTTCCCATACCGGTATAATTACCGAGCATAAAAAATAAGATAGCAATAACCTGCCTATAAACCATTCGAGTGTAAACTGGGCTGACCTGATTGTGCAGAGTTTAACTTTTCAAATTTTAGTGTACCACGTTTCTTCCATGTTAAAATTTATGTGAGGTCATCTAATGACTTAATAACAAATGTTTTAAACGGTAGTAATTTATAGTTAAAAATAGTGATTATGACTACATTTTTTTATTTTAAGCGTGTTTTATCTTCGAATTAAAACTTTATTGAATATTCATTATTGTTTAATTTAAAATGAGAGTATCTATCTGTGTAATGCATTTTAAAATTCTTCATAATAAATTTATAATTGTTGAATATTTCGTAAAAAGAGTCTTTTAAATATATAACTATTTGTTTAAAAAGCTATTATTGTAAGTAAAAAGCTTCGAAACCAACAAGGTGTTTTAGAGTCTAATTTTGCTGTTATCAGAGTGTTAAGAAAAAGTTTTAAAAAAGATTGTAAAAAATCGGTTAAAAGCCTTGTAAATGCTGATAAACTGTCTACTTTTGCACCCGCTTTGAGATACAGGCGAAAAGAAAAGAAATACACGTTCGTAGACATATTGAATTGACAGCCGTTTTAACAGAGATGTTAGAACAAAAGAATAAGAGTAATAGAATCGAGAGATTTGAAAAGAACCACTAGAGATAGCATCGCAA
>Ga0105244_10000124_pt1 | contig 78977 bp, 69 predicted proteins | sample KBSM44metaG_FD_80423 | JGI IMG/M metagenome (GOLD analysis project Ga0105244, IMG submission 80423) | Miscanthus rhizosphere microbial communities from Kellogg Biological Station, Michigan, USA - KBS M4-4 metaG | ecosystem: Host-associated > Plants > Roots > Rhizosphere > Soil | place...
ATACCGTTTTAAATCTGAAGGAGAAGGTTGCGCCGTTTTGCTTATTTTTAAATATTCATCTTCAATTTCAATGCCTGAATTTAAAACACCGTCCTCATAAATTTTCAGAATTTCTTGTTGCTGAGGCGAAAACGGACGAACATTTTCTACAGTATTATCAGTCATCATTTCAGCTAGTAGACCTTTGATGCGGAGATTTGTATTTTCGTTTTCAGTAATCTGGTTTGTGAGTTTCTTTCTATCGTCAGCCGGAAGTTTCATTTCCCTTCCCAACTCTATATGAATTTCATTGAAGAAATCTTTTGCTCCTTTTCCGTATTTTAGCCAAATATCTTTTACAACACGTAAAGTTTCTGTAATGACCTGCTCTACAATTGGATTGCGAAGCGAGTGGTGTTTAAAGTCTTTCAAAAATTCTTCCAAGTCATCAGCTGAATTCCATTTCCCTGTTATTGATGCTTCTGAATGTCTTCCATATACAATATATTGGGCCAGCCACAATTGTAAACCCTGGAAATCATCTTCACTCCTAAGATGGACCGCCTTTTCTCTTACCCTATCTTTTATATTTTCATCATATTCTCCATTAATGATTTTCTGGATTCTGTCATTTGAAAACTTATCAATATTGGCATAATCCCAATATTTACCCAATCGCATTAAAGGCAACAATTTCTTAATTGCTTTTTCCGAAAAAGAACCATATTCGCTTTTAAATGGTGGAAATTTTCTGAAAGACTCAAAAAAAGAACTTTCGTCAAGATGGTGTTTTAACGCAAAGGATTTTAAGGCTTTTTCGTATTCTATTTTATCATTGACAGAATAGATAATATGCCAAATCTTATGTTCGATTTCCCTTGTCAGAAAATCATCGGAAATATTTTCTACTTTCTCCAATCGAGTTGAAATCATCGTCCTTGTTTCGTTACAGGGGTATTTTTTATCCTCTACAAAATTCCAGCGATGTGTTTTCTCATTGAGCTTAAAATATTTCAATAAAGTTTTTTGGTCAATTTCTTTTCTGTTGTTTAAAAACTCAAACAGATTTTCGACATCTTGTGTAGTGGTTAAAAATTCTTTGATAACGTTTTCATCATTATCTTTTCTATATATGTTAAGATTAAAAATCCATTGCCAAAGACGAAATTCCTGATAATATGGATTCGATTTTGGAATGGCTTTTAAATATTGCGTATGTTCTGCTCCATTTTCATCCTTGTATTTTCTAAACTCCAAAGTACAGTTGGAAATAAAAGACTTCTGGCTTCTCAATGGTCTTTGGTAGAAAAGAATATCCTCTATAAAAAGATGTACAAAATCTTTTTTACTTAAAGTCAGTTGGTGAGCTTCATTGTTTCTGTACAACTCACCAATACAATCATTATATAAGTCATCATTTTGTAATTCTTGATGAAACTCCTTTTGCTTCTCTAATATCTGTCTAAGCTCTTCTTTGTAAAATTTTCTTTCAATCGTGCGAACTAATTTTCCTTTGATTTTTTGTTTAGGATTACCAAGAAGCGTTTCGTATATATACATTCCAACGGTTTTATGAGACTGCTCGATTTGTTGCTCGGTTTTCTTCTTTACCAAAGTCCAATCGTTCTCACCCGGTGCCCGGAAACTTCTTTTTTCATTTCCCTCTTTGTCCGTTTTAACACTTCCATCATCATTCAAATCAGTTGTTACAATAAAATCTCTTGTTTTATCTTTCCAATCAAACAACGATATTTTACTTGCCCTTCTGTAAATCCATCCATTTTCTAAAACCAAAGAATACCAAATATCTGATTTGTTTTTTTGTGGCTCATCTGCAAGAACATCCACAACTTTTAAAGAATAAAATTCAACAAGTTTATTAGGATTTTCTTCCTCTTCTTCCCCACGCAATTGATAATATCCACGTTTTTGATTAAAATTCAAAAGAATCCAGGCCAGCTCCTCTTTTTCAATTTTTTGATAAAGTGCTTTTTTACGGAGATAATAAATTGTCCAGTCGTATGGTATTTTTAAATCCTGACCGTTCGTTTTAAAATCTTCAAGCATCTCGTTGAAAGAGTTTTGGAATAGAAATGAAAACTGTCCTTCAATATTTTTCCAGGCCAATTTTGGTTCAGTTTCCACTTTAAACTTCCCAAATCGTTTTTCAAAATCAATCTGTGAAGCATAGTGTTCTGGAAGGAAATTCAAAATGTTTAAAACCCTGTGAAGCCTCTCTCTTCGTAGGAGAAATCGTTCACGTAATCTTCTTGCACTTCTGTATTTTGTACGTTCTGCGGTTTGCGAAACAGAATTCCCTTTACCAAAATCGCCCAAAATATCTTGAGACATCGGAATTATCCTGGTTCCCATTCCAAGAATTTCACCTTGTTTATTTTCAAAATCATGTTTTACCAAAGCCCACCCAATAGAGTTTGTTCCCAAGTCCAGTCCAAGTTTAATTTTCATCGTTATTAATTTTGATACCACATAAAAATAGTAATAAAAAAAACATTCAAATTATGGAATCCCATAAATACAGTTATTTTTTTTCTTTTATATTTGTATTAATAATTTTGAAAGCAATTCACAATAAGGATTATTCCGTTGTGAAAACATTTAGCGCCTCGACTATCTTCGGGGCATTTTTTATTAAAATTATTATCCTTTTTTATACACCAGACCTTTAGGCGCGGTAACAGCGGATAATTAATTGCCCGGTTTCAGTACGGATGACTCTAACTTGAATTTTTAAGTTGATAAAAGCTTAAAGAGCAAGAGTAAAGATATGTCAAGACTAACATGTCCTTTATTTTTCTATTCTCTCAGATTTCCACTCACAAGCTGACGAAGAATATGCTTAGATCTTTTTTTCGCAGCTATCATTGATATAATAAAAGCTAGAAGTACTGTAAATGATATACCTGCATTTATTACTTTCAGTTAATATAGGATCTTTTGAACTGCTTAGTACGAGATTGACCTTTAGTCTAATTTTATCATTCAATTTTACACCTCTGATTGCTCTCACATACACATAGAAAAAAGACATCAATACAGCCAGCGCAGTTCCTAATATAATTGCCTAAATATAACTTCAGGCAATTACAATATCACATATAACATATATATAAAATCTATTGATAACCAATTGATTAACAACCATTAGATGTTAAATTTACAAAATATTATTCACTAGATATTGAATAAAAATAACTGAAATAGTACAACATTTGTGAAGCTAAACTTTCGAATGATGTTTTAATAACGTTTCTTTTATAAGACTACATATTATTAAAAAATTTTTATTAACCATAAAATTATTACAACATGAGTTATCCATTAACACCAGTGGGTGTAAAACAAAAACAGGCTGAATTGTTTCAGCTTTCAGACGACGACCTGCAACAGGTTGCAATCGAAATGGCAGCCGATTTAAAATCTTGGGTTTTAGCCAATTTTGTAGTAACCCAAGACCAACAGCAATATTACGAAGCCATGGAAGAAGGTTTTAGGCTGGTGCTAGGCTGGCAGACTGCGACTTCTATTCTCTGTAGAGATTATGTTGAATTTGGAGATGTACCCTTTAGTGCTACTGCTGAACAAAAAAAGGCAAGGTCTACCACAGGAGAAGTGACTGGTAACGTATCGTATTCTCCTGGCACTGGTTGGCAAGGAAATGTCGGTTTTACTATAAAATTCGCTCTTTAAAAACATTTGCAACCTATAAGGGTCAATGAATTCCATAACTGGTTAAGACCTAAATAGCCTTGACCAGTTTCAACTTTTCTTATAGTACCTTCTTCAAAAAGAAATTTAATATAAAACTTTTTCTACTTTCCTTATTTTGATATCATCTACACAGTAGCAAATCTAGGAAAGGTAATTTCCTACTTCAATAAATATATTTTCGAACCAGAAGTAGAAAGCATAACTGTTCCTGATTTTTCTAGGAGACTGGCTTACTGATATACCACCTGTAATCAGTTTTTGATGCAGATCATCAACCGCTTTTAGATCATCTAACATAAAACCTATATGGAAATCTTCAGGATAGGTGGTATCTCCATTTTTACTGCTCATTAGAACGAGCGTAAAATTTTCTTTATTACTTAATATCGCAATGATGTGCTCTCCTTTTACAAGCTCACAAGTGAACTCAAAATATTTCTCAAAAAAAAGAATCGATTTGTTTACATCGGTAACGACGAGATTTAAGTGATTAATTGTCATAATTTCAATTTAAAAGGTTTATACATTATCGAACATTCATTCGATTAAAATTTAAAATTTTTATACGCGAAATGCTTTTGCAACCAGCTCGAAAGTTTGATGTAAATTTTGGACAGTCAATGAAAATGGTTTACCGGACATTGCAGCTTTATCAAGATGGAATTTGATGAGTGTATAAAAAGGTCCATAAGCGACAGTCCAAAACACTTCAATTGGTAAATCCGGTATCTCTTTACGCATCACTGCATTTTTAACAAAATCATTCATTATCTTCCTGAAAACAGTTTGCTGCATACCGTTCATATTGATCAGTGGAGAATTTCTAAATTGTTCATGAAAACGGTATTCCAAAGGATTTTGTAAAATATTTTCCAATCGGTTTTTCCATTGAAGCCACAATCCTTCTTCAAATTTCAGTTGAGCATCAAACCCGATCAATGCTTCTTTTTCAAATCTATTATGCACATCAATATAGAGTTGATTTACCAGATCTTCACGACTTTTAAAATAAACATAAATGGTAGACGGAGAAATTGCAGCCTTTTTTGCCAGTTTTTGCATACTGAACCCATCAAAACCATTTTCGACGATCATCTTTATGGCTTCCTGCCGAATGATCAATTCCTTTTTATCATCTTTTAATCTCACCCTGCAAATTTAACCGAATAATCATTCGATTAAAAAAAATTAACATTTTTTTTACTATAAGTAACTGGAGCAATTAGGATGATCACACTAAATCTAATATTATGGCAACCAAAACAGTATTAAAAAAGCAATAACAAAAACAATTTCAAAATCTGCCTCATCTGTAAAAGCAGGAAAAACACCAGCTAAAAAATGCATCCAAAGGATTGAAAGATCTATTGGAAGATGGGTTAAAAGATATCTATTGGGCAGAAAAGGCATTGGTAAAGAGCTTATCTAAAATGTATAAAAATGTAACAGATAAAAAGCTCAAGCTCGCTATTGGAAATCACCTGCTGGAAAATGAAGTCCATGTAAAGAGACTAGAGAAATGTTTTAAATCGCTAAAAAGAAGATGATAATTTTTAAAATAAACTGACATAGTGATATCAATCTATTATTTCATTTGATATTCCGTTGTACAATACAAAATGAATTACCTTCGGTATCTAAAAGTACAACATAGTCTGCATCCTGTTCATAATTCCATCCTTTTACCTTTGAAGCACCAATACCAAGAAGCCGTTCCACCTCCTTATTCTGGTTATCGGTTATCAGATCTATATGGTGTCTCTTGGGTTCTTCAGAGCTTGTTACTTTTAATGATAACTGGATTCCATCACCGTCTTTCGGTACTAGAATGGCAAAGTCTGCTTCGGGTTCATATTTCATTTTATAATCTAGTGCCTCACTCCAAAAGGCAATTGCCCTATCCAGATCTACTACACCCCAAACGATTGATAATATTTTTAAATCCATGTCTGCATTTTTTAAAAAATTGCACAAATATTCCTGTCAAAATATTTTTTTGACCTGCTACTTTTCATCTTCTTTATAACAAAATAATTATGCTTCGTCTTTGGTATTTTTGACAAGACCTATCCCAGAAAAAAAGAATATCAGTCCGAGAACCCCGATTACACCTAATGTTGTATAAGCCGAGCTTTTATTAATCAATTCATATCCTGTATAAATCAAACCTGCAATTCCTAAAACAGTCAGTATTGTTCCAAATGTGCGTTTAACGTTCATAACAGTAATTTTTTGATGTTAAATAATAGTATTCTATAATCAGTTAATTGAGGCAATATCTTTTAGATTATCAACACAGCCTCAAAACAGTTTTCAGGTATTCAGGTAAACTGTAAGATGAGGTTCAAAAAAACTATATTCCGAACTTTGACAATAGAGATATTTCCATTCTCTATCTTTTTAATTCATTAACTACATCATATGATTAACATCCATTCGGTTAAAAAAATTGCAAAAATTAAGCCGTTTGGATAAAAATATTACTTTGACTGATTGAAAAAAACGTTTCTACGAGTGTTATAACTAAATTAGGCTTCCATAGAAGGACTGTATCCAATTTTTAAATGTAAGACTATAAGTACTTTGAGGTATAGATCTTATTGTTTTCAATCTTACTTCTCAGTAATGCAGAAACCCGGACTCCAATAGAAATTGTATCTGATTCTGAAAACAAATTATTATAGTAATAATTTCCATACGCTTCCCACCACCAAAGAGTATCTTCCCTTAAGATAAATAAGATTAACGGTTGCATTAAGTTTTAATGCATTGCTAAACAGCCTAAGTACCGATCCTGGAGAATAAATGTGATAAGTAGGTTCACTTCCCTGCATGTTCTTCTTCAAATTAAATGACATCAAAGTTATTGCTATTTTATCATATAAAAAATCACATCATACATAGTATTTAAACTATTCATTGCAACAGCATCCCACTTTTGAAACCCAATCAACCAGAAAGTTAAAATTCGTTAATTTCAACTAGTATATAATAATTATTTGTGAGATTTGTTATGAAAATAAAATATATTAATATGAAAAATTTAAAAAAGCTTAAAAAAGCAGAATTAAAAACAATCGTTGGCGGATCAGATTGTACCAGGTTATGTTTTATCAATGATAAATTAACATGCGTTCCGTACAGTTCATGTGGCGGCCCAGGACTTGAGCCATAAAAAAATTAATAACCTGTTTTTCAAATACATATTTCCAGACATTTTCAATATTTTAGTAAATTTCTGAAAAACAGGTTGTTATCTTATACAAAAAACATCCCCACACTCCTAAGAATCAAGAACTAATCTAATTGTCAGATTAATCCGCTCTTTCATGGGCACTATACCCAGTCCCTCCCAGGTCTCACCTTTCCACATGTCGCTGGTAAGAAATTTCCATATTCCTTCAAGCCCTTTTTTAAAACCACGACCTACTCCTTAGGTAAACTTTTTGTCATCCAAAAGGAAGGATATTCTCCCCTAGGTGTATTTGAAAAGTCTTCAAAATGCGCTAAAAATTGATTAATCCTGCAAAATTAGATTTTTGCAGGATTTTTTTTGAACGAGAAAATTCAGATTTTTCAAATAAATTCGTAAACTTTGATTTTCATTTCTGGATGAAGCTTTTGGGCCACTTGGATAGTATTGATATAGATAAAGGTTATATCTGATACATTTAAAATATATTGTCTCTATTATTAACAGAAGAAATCGAGCCCTATTTTTTTCATGAGTCCTAAATACTAATATATTTTTTGAGTACTTCAACAAGGTCTGTCTTTCTTAAAGGTTTGGGAAGGAAATCATTCATTCCGGCTTCAAGGCACTTTTCTTTTTCGCCCAGGACATTTCCTGCTGTAACGCCTATGATAGGGATATGTTCGTATCCCGGCAGCAATCTGATATTTCGGGTGGCATCAATACCACTCATTATCGGCATCTGCACATCCATCATGATAATGGAAAACTGCTTTTTCTTACATTCCTCCAAAGCCTGCAGCCCATTGACCGCTTCCGTTAAAAGTATATTGGGAGCAAGAGACTTCATCATTCTATTATTCAGAACCATATTCACTACGTTATCATCAACCAGAAGCACTTCTAATTCTGAGGCAAATGAATGCGAAACTTTCTCAGACTGATCCTTATTAATTTCTACTGCAAAACTTTGGTCTACCTTTTTTAAAGTTTTGTATAGATCATGTGATTTGATGGGTTTCAACAGTAAATGTGCATTTTCTATTTTCCTGACTGAATTAAGGATGCTAAGTTCTTCGGAAGAAGAAGAAAGTACTATAAACGGGGAAGTCTCTTTTCGCTCATTAAACAACCCTGTTATTTTATCTATTGTTTCCAATCCGGACATAAGAGGCATATGATAATCCATCAGGATCACATCGAACCGCTCACCTTTCAACAGGATCTCTAAGGCTTCCATTCCATTAGAAGCCAAGGTAGACTTTATATTTTTATAGGTAAGCATATGCTCAAGAATGATTCTGTTGGTTTCATTATCATCAACCACTAAGGCCGTTTGAATACTAATTTCCTCTTCCTCTCTCAATTGAGGGATCTCGTAAGGAATCTCAATGTCAAAGAAAAATACAGAACCTATTTCCTTTGTGCTGCTCAGCGACAAATGGCTTCCCATATATCCCAGGATATTATTCGAGATCGTAAGGCCCAGACCTGTACCACCATATTGTTTACTGATTGAACTGTTTTCCTGAGTAAAGGCATCAAAAATATACTTTTGTTTCTCAACAGGGATACCGATCCCCGTATCTCTTACCGAGAAGCGCAAAGCAATAGTATTATCATCCATGCGCAATTTCTCCACCTTTAGCTCGATCTCTCCTTTTTCTGTGAATTTCACAGCATTCCCCAGAAGATTGATCAGGATCTGTTTTAACCTTCCTTCATCCATAAAAAGTATTTTTGGAAGACCCGGTTCGATATTGAGAAGAAGTTCGATATCTTTTTTCTGAGATTGATAAATAATAACATTGATTACCTGGCTCAACATATCATAAACATCGCATTTTTCAATTAAAAGCTCTAATTTTCCGGATTCTATTTTTGAAAAATCCAAAATATCATTGATGATGCTAAGCAGGTTTTCCCCTGACTCATTGATGTAATTCAGATATTGCTTCTGTGTTTCATTCAGTGGTGTGGTAAGGAGAAGGTCTGAAAAACCAATAACTCCGTTTAAAGGAGTTCTGATCTCGTGACTCATATTGGCCAGAAATTCAGATTTTGCTTTGCTGGCTGTATCAGCTGCTTCCTTGGCATTTTTCAGTTCTTCATTTATCTGCACAGCATTTGTGATATTCTGGATGGAAATAATTACACCCCCTACTTCATCTTTTGTAAGATACCAGGGACCTACTTTAAGATCGTAATGCTGAATTTCTTCTTTTCCTTCCACCTTTAGCATAAAGTCACTGTTGATGTACGTTTTTCCCAAAAGCGCATTGTCATAGATATCTTTTCGTTCTTTGGGAATATTAGGTGATATCGCAAAAAGGTTATTACCAATAAGATCTACATTATTCATACTAAATTCCTCTCTCCATCTGCTGCTTACAGCAACATAGTTAAGATCTTTATCAAACATCGCCAAAGGAACAGGCACATCAGTGGCAAAAGACTTCATTATAGCCTCCTTCCGGGTAGCCTCCAGAAACATTTTTTTGAAGGCATCAATGTCCTGAATGATTCCGAAAACCCTTTTACAGGTATCATCTTCAAATTCGGGAATGCCTTTTACTCTTACCCAAATCGTAACCCCATCATTACGCAGAAGCTGAAGCTCCTCATCAAAAGGAATTCCCTGTTGTATTGCCTTGTTAAAAAGATATTTTATTCTCTCCCTGCTTTTTCCTTTGTAAAATTCAAAGGCACTTTCGAAAGTAGGCTGGAGATCATCTTTTAGTTTATGAATTTCTCTTGTACTTTGAGACCAGAAGAGCTTTCCTGTCTTCATATTGGCTTCCCATCCTCCCACCTGGGCAACTGAGCTTGTTTCCTCAAGCATTTCCTTCGTGTAAAACAGATCTTTTTCTAACTTACCGCGCCGGATAAGGTCAGATTTTAGTTGTATATAAACAAAAATAGTTACACCAATGGCGGCAATGGCAGAAAAGACGATTAACAAAACGGTCCTATTGGAGGACTTGTTCAAATCTTCATTTTTTATGGCAAGCTGGACTTCCTCATTTTTTACAAATTTCTGAACGAGCATGCGGCATGTGTCCATAGCCTCCTTGTTTTGTACAAGTTCTTCCGGACTCATTATTATTCCCTTTTTTCGATTCTCAATAAGCACGACATATTCCTTCATCACCATTTCTGAAGTACGTAGCAGTTCATTGAGGACATTAATCTGATCTTTATCACTAAGATTAAGTCTGTCTTTACTAGAAACAAGCAACGGATATTCCTCCCTGCTTTTATTGAAAGGCTCGAGAAAATCTTCCCGTCCGGTAAGCTGATATCCCCGATTTCCCGTCTCAGCATCTAAAAGAATGTTTAAAATATCTTTTGTTAAGCTTATAGACTCCTTACTTTTTAAGAAGTCTTCCCTATTCTCCATCTGCTTATGTATGCTAATGTAAGATGCTATGGAACTAGCAATCAGAAGTATCAAAGAAATCACTACTCCTATTTGAAGATTTCTTATAATTTTTTTCGGCATTGAATAGTATTTTTGCAATAAAATACTAAAAATAGGTCATTTTATAATATTAACAAATTAATTTAAAAATTTGTCAGCAGATATTGAAAAATGGGTATAATTTAAGTCGTTTAAAGATAGAGATACCTTTCATGAATGTCTTAATTTAAATACTAAGAATCCATAAATACATACTCATCATTTACCGTATCGATAAGCTGGTCAGAATTAATATTCCTTGAAAAAATGGGATAATGAAAACGATCCAGTTTATTAAGAATACGTATAAGATCCATCTTCTCATAATAAGTGAGATTTCCTGCAACGATATTGGTAGCTTGCCGGATTTTTTCCATTTGATTTTCTAAGATCTGCAATCCTCTTCCTGTAATACGGATTAATTTACTGCGTTTGTCTAACTCAGAATCTGTCTGTTCCACAAGTCCCTGCCGTAAAAGCCTGGCTATAATAAGCATACCTACAGGCTTATCATGGATATTTCTTTTGATAAGAGCCATTTTTGTCATCTCTCCAAAAGCCTTAAGATTTATCAGATAAATAAAGTCTTCCTGAGTAGAAAATTCAGAATCGGAGATGGCTGATTTCGAGTAGGTTTTCGCATATCGGTTAAGATGAACAAGCAATGTACTTATGGCACTTTCTGCCGTCCTTCCGTTCTCTTTACCTTCCCAATAAGGTTCTTCGAAATGTTCTTCACGATGAACATTCTCCTTGTTAGAAATCCAATCCTTAAACCCCTGAATAGTTTCCGGATACAAACCGGGAGAGGTACGAATTTCTGTTTCAAATTCCTGCAGCAAGTCAATAGAATCTTTAATAAGCTTGTAATCCATTTTCATTAAAATAGTTTACAAATATACCTAATTTTAGATTATAATTGTTCCCTGATCATATAAAATAAGAACAATTTTGCAACGAATTCAGAATGATAATTTCCTTATTCTGAATTCTTAAAATCTTTTATACGGCATAAAACTTGTTGAGAATAAATAATTATAATAATTGTTATGGACCGAATAGAAAGCCAACCATTACATTTAAAAAACGATAAAAAAATAATTGATAAATATTTCAATTTAGTTATTAAAAAGGAATTGAATATTGATGTCAATGCCAGCACTGAATATGTAGTGGTTCAGAATATTGTTTCAAAAAAATTAATTCTTGTCAAAACATTTTCGGACAGCACCATAGAAAATCCATCATTGTATCTTTTATTATCTTCTTTAATTCAGCAAATCAACACCTGTTCGTTAACGAAAAGACAGATTATTACAGTACTAGAAAAAAAATAAAAAATCTCTCAACGTTTTGTTTTGAGAGATTTTATTGATGAACTATTGAGTATCTGTTATGCAGGTTCTTGTATATGTTTTGCTACCATTGCTTCAAGATCATCCAGGTTAAATGGTTTTGAAACATAATCATCGGCACGGGCTTCTGATGCCAAAGCCACAATATCATTATTCGCTGTAACATAAATTACCGGAATGTGTTTAAATGCTTCTGTACTTTTAAGAAGTTTTGTAGCTTCTACACCTCCAATTTTTGGAATCCAGTTATCCATCAAAATAACATCCGGCTGATAATCTTCTACTTTCTCAAGAATATCATGTGATGTTTCGGAAATTCTGACTTCATATCCGTTTTCTTCAAATATAATGGTGATTACTTCTAAAATAGCTGTATCATCATCAAAAATTAAAATTTTCTTTTTACTCATATTATTTATATTCTTACATTATAACTGTTTTATATAACTCGCTAAAGTATCAGGCGTGATAATTAAATCATAATCAATTTCTTCTATAGCATGTCTGGGCATATAGTCTACTTCTGCGGTTTTTGGATCCTGAATCCAGACTTTTCCGTTATGCTTTTTGATATATCCTAACCCTTCCACTCCATCAGCATTAGCCCCTGATAAAAGGATACCAATCACATTTTCGCCATAGATCTCTGCTGCAGATCTGAATGTCACATCTATAGAAGGACGGGAATAATTCATTTTTTCGGAGCTATCTAATGACATATTTTTATTATTCTCAAACAATAAATGATAATCAGCAGGAACAATATATATTTTATTTTCTTCCAGTTCTGTTTTATCTTCAACTTCCACAACAGCTATTCTGGTAAACTGCTGCAGTAATGTCCTAAGAATATCTCCAGATTGTGCCTTACGGTGAATCACCAATATTATGGGAATATGAATTTTATTATCCAGATTTTTAATCATTTCAATAATAACCTGCAGACTTCCCGCAGATCCTCCGATAACAATTAATTTCATATTGGTTTGTGAGTTCATCGCAGTAAATTAATGGTGGTCAATTTTCTTCCAGATCTTCTGGTCTTCCATCTGATGATAATTTTTGTCAATAGTAGAAAACCGAAGGGTCTCTTTTGCTCCCAGCGCAAGAAAGCCCAAATTCTCCAGGCTATTATCAAAAAGCCTGAATACTCTTTCCTGAAGATCTCTGTCAAAATAAATCAGGACATTTCTGCATACAATCAGTTGAAAGCTATTAAAAGAACTGTCTGATACAAGATTGTGAGTTGATAAAATTAATTTTTCCTGCAGGCTTTTATCAAACCTTACGCTATCGTAATTGGCTGTATAATAATCGGAAAAATCTTTTATACCACCGGAAAGCATATAGTTTTCTGAATAAAGTTTCATTTGCTGTAAAGGAAAAATACCTGCTCTTGCCGTTTCAAGAACTGCGGGATTAAGGTCGGTACCATAAATCAAAGACTTATTATAAAGACCTGCTTCTTTGAGCAGGATAGCAATAGAATAAGCCTCTTCCCCGGTTGAGCAGCCTGCAATCCAGATTCTGATTAACGGATAAGTGCCTAACTGAGGTAATATTTTCTCCCGTAAGGTTTTAAAAAAAGAGGGATCTCTGAACATTTCCGTAACATTCACTGTAACTTCCTCTACAAATCGTTTTAAATATTCAACATCATTTATAATGGTATATCTGAGCTCTGCAAAGCTTGTAAACCTGTCCAAGAGGCATATACGGTTAACTCTTCTTTTAAAAGAAGCTCTGCTGTAGCCAGAAAAATCATAGCCATACAGATCATAAACATCTCTGATGAGATATTCTATTTCTTCATCTTTTACGATACTTGGTTCCAGCATCTATGAAATTTTTTCTATTGCCATTATTAAAAGATCTACATCAATCGGTTTTGAAATATAATCATCTGCTCCTGCTTCCAAGCATTTCTGACGGTCTTCAGGCATTGCCTGTGCAGTGACCGCAATTACAGGGACATGTTTGATTTCTGAAGTATTTCTTATCATCCTGACTGCTTCATAGCCATCTATTCCCGGCATCATCATGTCCATCAGAACAATATAAGACTGGGGACCAGATTTCAGGGTTTCTAAAGCCTCCTGAGCCATTGTACAGGATTCAACTGTATACCCACGCGCTTTAAGAGTTAATTTCAATGCAAATATGTTGCGTGGATCATCATCCACGATTAAGATTTTCTTATTCATCAGAATTTTATCTGTTTAACTTTCATACAACCAAACACGAAGGAGTGATAATAACTGATCAATATCTACTGGTTTTGAGATATAGTCTGAAGCTCCTGCTGTAATACATTTTTCACGTTCTCCAATCATAGATTTGGCAGTAATGGCTATAATAGGTAGCTTTTTAAATGCCTGCATTTTTCTTAATTCCTTAATGGTTTCATAACCGTCCATTTCCGGCATCATCATATCCATCAAAACCACATCTACATCTGGATTCTGGTTTATTTGTTCCAGAGCGTGTTTCCCATCCATCGCCACAATTACTTCAACTTTATACTTTTCCAGGGCTTTGGTTAAAGAAAAAATATTGCGTACATCATCATCAGTAATCAATATTTTTTTACCACTCAACACTTCCGTTAAAGAACCCAGCATTCGGCCTCTGTTATTTTCAGCTGAACCATTTTTCTCTTCTACCAGATGTAAGAATAACCCTACTTCATCCAACACTCTCTGATAAGAATGTGCTGTTTTTACGACAATGGAATCGGCATACTGTTTTATTTTAAGCTCTTCTTCTTTAGATAAATGGTGTTCAGTAAAGATAATGATCGGAAGATTCTCCAGTCCTTCATAACTTTTAATGGACTCAATGATATGGTAATCATTTCCTTTTGCACTTCCAACATCCAGAATTACACAATCAACCAGGTTTGAAGTCAATGCTTTTACACTATCTTCAACAGTATGTTCCACGGATAAAGAAATATTAAAATTACTCAGAAAATAGGATAATGCATTGGCATGTTTGGCATTTTCTTCAACAATCAAAACTTTTTGAGGCCCTTTTTGTAATGCTTCTTCAATTTTCCTGAACACATCTGTCATTCTATCAAGCGCTACCGGCTTATTGATAAAATCAACAGCTCCTTTCATAAGACTTTCTTTTTTCACATGCAGGGCAGACATCATGTGGACCGGAATATGCTTCACATAAGGATCCGACTTCAATTCATCCATTACTGCCCAACCATCTTTTACAGGAAGCTGAACATCCAGCAAAATAGCATGAGGATGATATTGCTGAGCTGCTGAAAGAGCATAATCTCCTCTTACTACCACAATACCTTTATAGTCTTGTAAATGAGCATATTTTAATAAAGCTTTTGCAAAATTAGTATCATCTTCAATAATCAGAATAATCTTATCTCCTTCCTGAATATTCTCTCTGTCATCCTCTACATCATCAGGAATTTGCAGCGTGTTCAACGGAACAACTTCCCCCTCATCAAGAATGTTCTGAATTTCTTCAACATCTTCACGGATAATCTCTACCAGATCCTGATCGGTTTCGGAATGAGCAATTTCCGTTACGGGATATACAGGAATAGTAAAACTGAATTCACTGCCTTTATTCACTTCACTTTTCAGAGCCAATTCACCTCCTAAAAGCCTTGCAATTTCACGACTTATTGAAAGTCCGAGTCCGGTACCTCCAAATTTCCTTTTTGTAGATCCATCAGCCTGCTGAAAAGCTTCAAAGATAATTTTTTGTTTATCTTCTGCAATTCCGATACCTGTATCTTTTACTGAAAATATAATAAATTCAGGCTTTTCCAAATGCTTTTTGATATGAAGATCGATGCTTCCTTTTGTTGTAAATTTTAAAGCATTAGACAATAGATTTCTTAAAACCTGATCAATTCGGAGACGGTCACTTTCAATCACTTTCTGAACGTTCGAATCTATCTGAATATTGAATGGCAGCATTTTCTCCTGAAATACGGGACTGAAAAGGTTTTTCAGGTCTTTTACGATGTCTTCAACAACCACCTCCTGATATTCCAGGGTCATTTTGCCGGATTCTATTTTTGCAAGGTCAAGAATTTCATCTATTAACGTCAATAAACTTGTTCCTGAACTTTGAATAACTTTAGCAGATTCTACCTGATCTTCATTAAGGTTTTCCTCCGGATTTTCTGCCATTAACCTTGATAAAAGAAGGATTGAATTAAGAGGCGTACGTAATTCATGGGACATATTGGCCAGAAATTCAGACTTGTACTTGGTGCTGAGTGCCAGCTCCTCTACTTTTTTCTGAATCTCATTATTCCGTTCTGCAATTAAATGATTTTTTTCTTCCAGCAATCGTGAACGTTCTTCCAGTTCCGCATTGGCCTGCATTAATTCTTCCTGCTGTACTTTTAATTCTTCTTCAGAGGCCTGAAGTTTTTGGGTCTGAGCTTCCAGTTCAGTATTGAGATTTTCAAGTTCAGAGTGCTGTACCTGTAATTCTTCAGACTGTGCCTGGGTTTCTTCCAGGAGCTGTTGTTCTTTTTCTCTTCCTTTCGCAGAATTCAGAGCAATTCCTATATTCACAGAACAATCTTCAAAATAGCTGATTCGGTCTTCATCAAAATTAGAGGTAGATCCCAGTTCAATAACTCCTATTGCATGTCCATCTGCGAAAACCGGTATCAGAACTATTCCATAGATCTTAATGGTACTGCTGGCAAAAGTTACTACAAAATCATCTTCATGAAGATTATTGTATACCTGCGTTTTAGCATTCATGAAAGCCTGCCCTACCATTCCCTCTCCGGGATCAAAGGTTCTTTTCATATTGGCTTCTAACCCAAATGCTTTATTAAGCCTTAGAACACCTTCATCAAAAAGATATAATGAACCATTGATGCAATTTCCATATTCAATCAACTGATGTAAAGCTTTATCAGAAACTTCCTTTACCGATTTATTTCCTACAAGGGATTCATTCATTAAAGCAAGTCCTTTCTGACGCCAGTCGCTTTTATTAATTTTATCAAAAGATATTTTAAGGGATTCGGTCATGTGATTAAGAGATTCCACAAGGTCTCCGAGATCATCCTCTGCATTATCTACTGCTTTTTCACTATAATCACCATTGGCCACTCTGTTTGCTATTTTTTGAATAGCACTTACGCGCCTTGTCATTTCCTGATCTTTATCTCTCAGCATTTTCTCAAGTTCATCTCTCCGGATGAGATCTGCACGCATTTTAAAATAGAAGAATGCAGTTACCACCACTGCTGCCAGTGCAGAAAAAACAATGAACAAAACTGTTGTTTCTGATGAACGTGCTAAATCTTTATTTTTGATTTCAACCTGATTCTCTTCATATTGCACAAAATCTCTTACAATTTTACGGCACTCGTCCATATAAGCTTTACCTGTAACAATCTGCTGCTGGGTCATCACAATTCCTCTTCGTCTGTTTTCCACCAAATTTTCCAGATTATCAATCACTTGGCCGACTGCTATTTTTAATCCTGTCAGTCTTTCCTGTTGGTTCTTATCTTTTACTACAAGTGATTCTGCCAGGACCAAAGCTTTAGAATATTCTCGTAGTCCACGCTTGTATGGCTCCAGAAAGTCTTCCCTTCCGGTAAGCTGATACCCTCTGTTTCCTGTTTCCGCATCCAGCAGGGCTACCAGGACATCTTTAACTGCTGTTACAGAGCGTCTGCTTTGGGAAAGGCTTTCACGATGGCTCATCTGGTTCTGAATACTCCAGTATGAGGCCACTGAGCTGGCTATTAAAATCAGAAGTGAAAGACCTATTCCAAATTGAAGATTTCGTATAATTTTTTTCGGCATGAAAATTAATTTAAAGGTAGGGTAAAATAAAATGTAGATCCCTCATCTACAATACTTGAAACGCCAACATTTCCATGATGCTGCTTAATGATTTCAGCGCAAATAAACAGGCCGATTCCCATTCCCTGGAACTGCAATGAAGATTCTTCTACACGATAGAATTTTTTGAATACTGCATCCTGTTTAAAATCAGGGATTCCAATCCCAAAATCAGTCACATTTACTCTTACTTCCTGGGCTTCATCATCTACAAAAGTGGTCACAATCACCTGGTTATTCTTCGGGGAATATTTAATAGCATTCGTGAGAAAGTTAATCAGTACCTGCTCGATACGGATCTCATCCAACGGAATTAAAATATCTGGTTTTGTTCCGTGACGATCAATTCTAACCTCCCGTTCATCATGAGTCTGTAATATTGTTTCAACTGCATTACTGATTACACTTTCAAGATTAACCGGCTTTTTATTAATCTTCAGTTTTCCATTTTCAATTTTCGATACGTCCAGGAGATCAGTGATAAGGGTATTTAACTTTTCAATCTGGCCCTGAACTTTTGTAACAAATCCTGCTTCCGGACTTTCTTTATCTAATTTCAGCTTTCTTTCCAATAGCTGAACGTATGCTTTAATACTGGTTAAAGGAGTTTTTAATTCATGGCTTGCAATGCTTAAAAATTCATCTTTTTCCTTTTCCACTTTTTTCTGATCATCAATATCAGTAAAGGTTCCCACCCAGTTTTTGATACGATTTTCATCATATACCGGAGTTATTCTCAGCAAATGATAACGGTAATTACCTGAAAATATATTTTTAATTCTGATCTCTAATTCGAGAGCTTTTCCTTTTTTTCTACATCGCTGCAATTCTTCTATGATATCATGATCATCAGGATGCGTTTCAGGAAAAACCTTTTCCTCTTCAGAATACTGATACCATTTACCATTAACAAAATCAACGATTCCGTCTTCATTAAGTGTAAATGCAATCTGAGGAAGTGACTCTAGCATCAGATGAAAATGATCTATCTGAGATTTCATGGTAACCTGAGATTCGCGTCTTCCTTTCACTTCAAGTTCAAGATTCTGCTGTGTTTTTTTCATCTCAAGATTTTTCTCCTGAAGATTATAGAATGTTTTTACTTTAAGCAAAAGAATTTCAGGATCTACCGGCTTGGTTACATAATCTTTACCCCCCGAAGCGTACCCTTGGGTTATAAATTTTTTATCTGTATTGACAGCGGATAAAAATATAATAGGAACATCTTTAGTTTTGCTGTAATCTGCAAGTGTTTCCGCAACTTCAAAGCCATCCATATCCGGCATCTGAACATCTAAAATAATTAAGGCATAGTCATTCTTCAGTGCTTTACCAAGAGCCTCTTCACCAGAGCCGGCTGTTTCTACCTGAAAGTCTTTAGATTCAAGTAATTTTTGAAGTGAATAAAGGTTACTTTGGTTGTCATCAACAATTAAAATCATAAGAATTAAAATCAATAATTAGTTACGTATACTTTAGCTTCAAAAGTACTCACAATATTTCGAAAAGCAGTAATTTTTAAAGGATAATCCTTAAGAATTCCATACCACATTTTACATGAAAAAAAATCCCTTGCACAGGGATTGGGATTGTTGATCATATTTTAAGAAAAACGTTCAAAATTTCAGAAAAAACACCCTGTAAAAAACAATATACCGGATGAATATCGATGAAAACATTCTCTATTCATTCTGATATGAACATTATCTATGTAAAATCAACCATATAGAATATTAGTAAACCAAAATCCATTTGTGATCATAAAAAAATGACCAGAACTTTAAAAGTTCTGGTCATTTTTTAAACTAACTTTAATTGGTTTTCTTTTTCCATTCTGCTTTCACATCTTCAGCGGCATCTTTCGTCTTCTCCCAAGCTTCATCAGCCTTATCTTTAATATCTTCCCAAGCATCGGAAACATTAGATTTTACTCGATCCAGCCAGTCTTCCTGAGTTGCTTCCTGATCGTTATCTCTTTTTTCATTGATATAATCTTTAGCTTTATCCGCTAAGTCGCTGATCTTCCATTTTGCCTCATCAGCTGCATTTTTTAAAGAATTTTTTGTTTGGTCTACTGCATTTTCCGCTTTGTTGTAATCTGAATTGTTCATAATATAATATTTTAGTAATTGGTATATAAATAAACAATCACCATGCCTAAAAAACAATTATTCTGTTAAAAAAATCTTAAAAAAAATACTTCAATACATAGATCCCTGTTTTACAGCTATTAAGCCTGTTATATTTTTTCAAAGAGATGGCCGAAATAGTTCTTTTTCTTAACGAGATAACTTTCATTCACTTCATTAGAATCAATTTCCAAAGGAATTCTGCTGTTGAGAATAATATCGCTATTCTCTACAGATTTGATTTTATCGGGATTATTCGTTAATAAGTTGATCTCTTTTATATGTAAGATACCCAACATTTCAACTGCGATATCAAAGTTTCTTCCGTCTGCAGGAAACCCCAGTTTTAAATTAGCTTCAACAGTATCCCAGCCCTGTTCCTGAAGCTCATAAGCCCTCAGTTTGTTGATGATTCCGATATTTCTTCCTTCCTGACGCAGATAGACAATTACTCCTCCATTTTTAGAGATATATTTCATGGCATTATCCAGCTGTTGTCCACATTCACATTTTCTAGAGTGAAAAATTTCTCCTGTAATACATTCTGAATGAAAACGTACGTTTACGACTTTCGTAAAATTTGTATTCTCTGCCACCCAAACCAAATGAGGAGACCAGTCTTCTTCACTTTCCGAAAATGCATATACATTGAAGATTCCGTAGTCTGTGGGGATTTTTGATTGCGCCTGTATTTTAAGCATAAGTTTAATTTAAAATTAATTGATCATCTATTTGTCAAACGGGCTTTTTCTATCCTGTTTTACCCATATGAGCTTTGAGGTATCATAACCGATCTCCTGAGCCTTGCTGATGAAACGTTGTTTGATATTTTCAGGAATATTTTTTTCGCGGGAAAGAATCCACAGATAGTCTAAATTTTTTCCGGCAACCAATGCATATTTATAATCCTCAAGGGCAACTACATTATATCCGGCATAAAAAGGCCAGAAAAAACTTACTTTCAGAGCTGCGATATTTTTTTCTCCTCTAAATTTAGCTTTACCATTTACTGAAACCCATTTATTCTTTTTAAAATTATACCCGCTGTTCATGACATTCACGCTTCCGTCCTCATTAAGACTGTACTGAGCCATTGCATTATCAAGATCTTTTTCAAACCGATAATCAAATCTTGCTATTTCATACCATGTTCCTAAATATCTGTTGACATCAAACTGATTGACAGGCTGAGTATTTTCAGGCATAGACGTACAAGAGGACAGACTATTTAATAATCCGAAGCTCATTAACAAGATAAAAGTTATTCTATTTTTCATTTTTAGTTATTTTTTTAAAGAAATAAATATTTAATAAAAACTGACTGTATCCATAAACAGCATCCTCAATAGGAATTGTTCCCATTCTTACTCCTAAAAATTCATCAGGATTGTAGTTAACAACCGGCGAAGGAATTAAAGATCCTGTCAGGATTCCATTTACTGCAAAAAAGCCCGGCATCAGAATCAGATATACAAAACTAGCCTTGGCTATCCAGTCTTTTTTAGCGATAAAATGCAGATAGCAAAGCGTGAGGATCGTTACCACTACTGTTAATAAAGTATATATTTTTTCATAATAAAGAAGCCCTGCCACACTAAGAACAATAACTGCTGTAAAAACAATAAGATTATTAAAAACACTCACCCACTCCATCTTAAAAAACTTTTCCAGACAGTAGTAAGTAAAAACACAGGCAAATGGAATACAGTAAAAAAACAGCCATTCTTCAATGGGAAGTTCTGCAATTTTAATCCCAAGGGTATAATGAAGATCAAACCACCATACTCCTTTTGCCGTAAACCATATATCCCAGAGAATAAATGGAATGGCTACAATAGTAGATGACAACAAAAATTTTCCGAAAAGCTTATTGAATTCTATCCTTCTGTCAAAAGAAGCCAAAAAGCAGATAATGACAGTGAAAAAATTAATCAGTAAATAAGTATAGTGCATCATTTTTTATTGAAATACATTTTAAAATATTTTACAGGAACCCATAGAAATCCAAAACATTCTCCATCTTCTTTCCCCAAATATTTATGATGTTGTTTATGTGCTCGTCTTATTGCAAGTAAGTACGGATTATTTGTTTTGGTAAAAACTTTTGCTCTTTGATGGATAAAAATATCATGAACAAAGAAATAAGCCATTCCGTAAAGACTTATTCCCAGACCGATAAAAAACCAATAACTGAATTCCTGTTTTACTCCTAGATATAATAAAGCAATAGCCGGGCTTGCAAAAATGAAAAAGAACCAATCATTCCTTTCAAGCTTGCCATCATTGCTATGATCATGATGATCCCGGTGCAGGAACCACAGAAAGCCGTGCATAATATACCGATGGATCAGCCATGTTGCTCCTTCCATTGAAATAAATACTCCCAAAACGATCAGAATATTCATTTTAATTATGTTTATTGTTAAAAAGATCATTGAGAACCCTGTATCTGAAATCAAAAATGCTTCTGAGCTTTTCTTTTACAAACAACTGATGGGCTATTTTGCCTAAAACTCCCATTGGAAGTTCATAATCTACAGTATCTTTCATAAGTACTCCGGAACCGTTGGGAATAAATTCATGAAAATGATTCCAGTATTTATACGGACCTTCTTTTTGAAAATCAGTGAAGCTTTTATAGTTTTCTACCTGATTGATCACTGTTTTCCACTTCATCGGGATTCCCAATACGGGAGAAACTGTGTAATCAATCTCCATTCCTTCGAAGATAGGTTCATCATTAATCTCTGAAAGAACCACAAAATTCATACTTTTAGGGGTTATTTCAGATAAGTTATGAGGAGATGAAAAAAATTTCCACGCTGCCTCAATATTGCAATTAAGCTGTTGCTCTCTGTATAATCTGTACATTATTTATTCTTTTTTGAATAGTTTCACAACCTTAAAAAATTAATCACTACTACAATTTAAGCATTAGAAATAAGCAGATTTGTAGCGTATATAACTCTTGAATGCTACCAACAGTTTTTGCGAGTTTGCAATTCTTATCCTTTGCTGCAGCATTTTTTGAGAACTTGTTTTTTTTATTTTTTCAAACAGCGACAAGTAGTATCTGTATGCCAGATAAACTCCGAAAATAGATGAATTCGGTAATTTTTTAATTCCCAGTAATGCTTCTTTAAACTCTTCTTCAATCTCTTTTTCAATACAGGCTTTTAATGTATTATCAAATACTGACATATTCATAGACGGGAAATAGGTTCTGCCCAGAATCTGAAAGTCATCTTTGAGATCTCTCAAAAAATTAACTTTCTGAAAAGCAGATCCCAGTTTCATAGCGAAGGGTTTCAGTTTTTCATATTGCTGTTTATTACCTTCAGTAAATATCTGCAGACACATAAGACCTACCACTTCAGCAGACCCATAGATATATTCTTTATATAATTCCGAGTTATAATCAATGGTATGAAGATCCATCTCCATACTGTACAAAAACTGACTGATCAACTGTATATCAATATTATACTGACGCACTGTTTCCTGAAATGATTGTAAAATGGGATTGAGTGATATACCATCTTCCAGCGCCTCATAGGTTTCTGTTTTTAATCTATTCAAGAGCTTTTCTTTATCATAACCATGAAAGCTGTCTACAATTTCATCCGCCAGGCGTACATAACCATAAACAGCGTAAACAGCAGGTCTGATGGAAGGCTTCAGTGCCAGTATCCCCAATGAAAAACTGGTGCTGTATTTTTGTGTCGTGTACTTACTGACTTCGTAAGACAATTCATCAAACAATTTTTTCATATTATTTTATTTTTAGTTTACTGACTTCAGTTGCTACTATTTTCCCGGAAATTATTGAAGGAGGAACACCCGGTCCCGGAACAGTTAGCTGTCCCGTATAAAAAAGGTTTTTGATTTGTTTATTTTTGATTTTAGGTTTCAGGACAGCTGTTTGTGACAAAGTGTTAGACAATCCATAAGCATTACCCTGATAAGCATTATAGTCTGAAATAAAATCACTTACACAATAACTCTTTTTATACTCAATTCTTGAAACAAGATCGCTTTCTCCTGTGTGCATTTCAATTCTATGAAGCATTTTTATAAGGTATTCTTCCCTTACCGCTTCTTCATCATGTATTCCAGGCGCAAGAGGCAGCAACAGAAAAAGATTCTCACAGCCTTCCGGAGCAACATCCGAATCTGTTTTTGAAGGACAACACGTATAAAAAAGAGGTTTTGAAGGCCATTTCTTATTTTTATAAATACAATCTATATGATTGTCAAGTTCATTTTCGAAAAAAAGGGTATGATGTTTTAAATGCGGAATTCTTCCCTTGATTCCAAGATAATAAATAAGGCACGAGGGCGCAAAGGTTCTTGTTTTCCAATATTCTTCCTTGTAATTTCTGAGTGATTTAGGGAGTAATGTTTCTGTATGATGATAATCTGATGAAGCAATTATGGCATCAAATTCATAATTTTCACCGTCTATTGTGATTGAAACTACTCTTCCTTTTTCTGTATTTATTTTCTGTACTTCACGGCTAAAATGAAAAGTTACCCCTTGTTTCTCTGCAACTTCTTTCATGGCGAGAACCAGCTGATAAAACCCTCCCATTGGGTACTTTGTTCCCAAAACATAACCTCCATAATTCATGAGACTATACAGAGCAGGAATATTTTGAGGAGAAGCACCAAGAAATATAACCGGAAATTCCATTAGCGATCTGAGTTTTGAATCAGAAAAATAGCCAGAAACATATTTCCTGAAATCACTCAAAAGATTAAGTTTCATTGCGCTGCCTGCTATTTTTAAAGAAGCAAATTCTAACCAGTTATAACAAGGCTTTGTCACAAAATCTTTCATTCCTACCTCATATTTAAACTGAGCTGATTTCATAAACTGATCATACCTATTACCCGCTCCCGGCTCTGTTTTTTCAAATAATTCCCGGATTTCATCATTGTTTTCAGGTATTGAAACTTTTTCTTTTGCAAAAACCATTTCAAACTGTGGGTCTAAGGAAATCAGTGTAAAGAAATCAGATGCTTTATACCCAAAGTCATTGAAAAAGCCTTCGATAATATCAGGCATCCAGTACCAGCTGGGTCCCATATCAAAAACAAATCCTTCCTCTGTTTTAAATTGTCTTGCACGTCCTCCGGGCTGATCATGCTTTTCAAATACATGTACTTCATGTCCTGACTTTGCAGCATATGCAGCTGCAGAAAGCCCGGAAAAGCCGGAACCTATTACCGCAATTCTCTTTCTTATGTTATCGGCATTCATTGTTATTGAGTCGTTTTATTCAACACTTTTTACGATTTATTCAATTCAGTTTTTTATACGCAGCATCCAAAAGATCTCTTGCATCGAGATTCATCCGGTAAAAAGAATGATGAAATTCATCCAGTTTAGAAAGTATAGCAATGAGCAACATCTGTTCAGAATGAGTAAGGTTTCCTGCCACCACCTTTGAAGCCATACGGATCTCTTCCATGCTATCAGCTAATACAGCCAGTCCTTTCTCTGTTATTTGAATCATCTTACTTCTTTTGTCTTTTTGAACAACAGTCTGTTCAGCCCAGCCATTACGAAGTAAACGGTTAATGATAAGTATCCCCGAAGATTTTTCATGAAGATTGCGTTTGATCAGTTCCATTTTAGACATGGTTCCCAATACCTTAAGGTTTATAAGATATATGAAATCATCCTGACTTGAAAAGGTAGAATGGCTAATTACAGAGCGTGAGTAAGATTTTGCATATCTATTCATTCTTATCAATAAAGTACTGATAACACTATCAGAACTTCGTCCCAATTCTTTTCCTGTCCAATCAGGGTCTTGAGATTCAAAACCATCTTTACAGGACACATTAATCCATTTTATAAACCCTTTAAGGTCATTACTATAGAAGGATTTACCCTCATTTTGTTTCATGAATTGCTGAACAAGTTCTATAACCGATTTTATAAGATCAAAATTCATATAAAACATTTAGTACACAAATGTACTAATTTTAGAATATAAATATACTTTTTTATTTTATTTTTATTTGATAATTCAACCGAAATGATAAAAAACGTGCTTTAAAAGAGGTAGAAAATCAATATGATCTTTAAATAAATAAGAAAGTATTAAATAGTAAATTAATAAACCAAAATGATTTTTTATAAATTGTTTGTTGCTGACAGAATGATCATAAAGACTTGAAGATACGCTCATCAAGGCTACCATAAAATAAATGGCACCCACTAAAGAAAGTGGGCGCCAAGTTAAAAGTCCATACATTGAAAAGATGTAAATGATTATTCTGGTAATTTAGGCGGAGTTATCCTTTGATTTTTAGTATTGAGTGTTCCCAGGAATGCTTCCAGTTGAGCTATTTCTTCATTGGTAAGATCCAATGGTTTCAACATTGAAGATTTCTGAGAATCTAATTGTATATTTCCATGTATTATTATTTTTTGAATAATCCAACCCTACCCGGTAAGTGAAATATTGTCCACCACCACTGGTGGTAAAATTGGTCCTGTAAAAATCACCATTCCTGTTCATTACATCAAACCAGTTGACATCTACTCCATTCCATGGATAAGCTACAGGCTTGGGAAGGTTTTTAGAATAATCATTATAAAGCTGAGCATACTGCTGTCCGCTCAGATATTTAATTTTATTAATACTCTGAGAAACTCCATATTGGGTAGTAAATGAATAAGTCGGTTTTCCTTTATGTCCTTTTTTAGTGGTAATCAGGATCACTCCATTGGCAGATTCAGCTCCGTAAAGTGCTACTGCTGCTGCATCTTTCAGAATATTAATACTTTCAATATTATCTGTATTGAGCCTTGCCAGTGGATTAATATTCATCTCGGAATTGGATTCTGCACCATTAAAGTAAGTCTGAGCAAAGGGATTGTCTTCTCTCATGATGACACCATCTATAATGATGAGTGGCTGTGTAGAAGTTCCGAAAACTGCTGAAAGCGGAACCAGAGAGCCTAGTCCTCTAATATTTATATTTACAGGCTTTCCCAGTTCTGTATTATTTACAATCTGTACTCCGGGAGCCATCCCTGCAATCATCTTATCTATACTTTCATAAGCTTGGGAAACATTAATATCTTTTTCTGTAAGCGTTACGATGGATTCCACAACTTCTTCTTTAAGCTTTTTGGTTCCATAGGAAGAAGTCACAACAACTTCTGCAATCGATTGCACACTTGTAGAGTCTTTTTTTTCGGCTGATGAAGTTTGTCCATTGATGAGAACAGCTCCGCAAATCATCAGAATACTTGCGACAGATTTATTCATTACTGTTGAAATAGGAATAATTTACAATAAAGAGAGGAGGTTTACAAACTATATTCTTAAAAGAAAACCTGATCGATACAGAAAGAATAAAAAGTTGATAAATGCCATTGCATAACGTCCAAACTCATGAAGTTTTAATTGGAATTAATAAAAATAATTGAAAATTTAAGTAATTAAAATAGAAAAAAAGAATCTGCCTTTTAATTTTTTCCGAAAAAGTAATCCCTTTAATCAGCTATGTGTAAAAGTTCTATTGAGGACATTGTAATAAAACATTACTGTTTAAAATCTTTTTTAAGTCTCAAATTGTAGTTTGAAACGGCAAGATAGCTATAATAAAAAATGATATAAGATACCTTTATTACCTTATAAATTTAAAGTTTTTCCGCACCTCCAAAAAAGGTAATTAATATAAAAACAACAATTTAAGGGGATTCAAAATAAATTATTTAATTAATATCTTCATAAATAATGTAAAACACAGTCATTTTACTTTTAAATAGCTATAATTTGATTAAATTTACGTCAATAACGTCTGTTTATTCAGGCATCTTAAAAAACGCTCAGAAAAAAAGGTATGAATAAAAAAAATGCCACTATTTATGACATTTCCAATAAGCTCAACGTAAGTGTGGCAACTGTTTCGAGAGCATTGAATGACCACCCGCGAATAAGTGAAGCTACCAAAGAGCTGGTTCGTAAAACGGCCAAGGAAATGAATTACAAGCAAAATAACCTTGCCAAAGCTTTAAAAAGCGGTGAAACCAAAAATGTCGGAATCATTGTTCCGTATATCAATACCAACTTTTTCTCGTCAGTAATCCGAGGAATTGAGGAAGAGCTTTCCCCACTGGGTTATCATGTGATTATCTGCCAGAGCCACGAAGATGTGAATATTGAAAAAAGACAGCTGAACACGTTGCTGAATGCTCAGGTAGACGGTATTTTTATGTCTGTTTCCAAAACAACAACGGATATCAGTCATATCCAAAGCATTATAGATACTTCGAATACACCGGTTATTTTCTTTGACCGTAAAAAAGATATCTCAGGAATCAGCACGGTGACTATTGATGATTATCGTGGTGGTTACATGGCTACGGAACATCTTATCAAAGAGGGATATAAGAATATCTGCCATTTTGCAGGAGATCTTAATCTTGAAATTTACCAGAACCGTCTTAATGGCTATAAACAAGCTTTGGCAGATCATCACCTTCCTGTAAAAGAGGACAATATTATCTTTACGGGCAGTTCTATTGAAGAAGGAACAGAAGCCATCAAAAAGCTTTGGAGCAAAAAATCTGTACCGGATGCTATATTTTCATCCAGTGACTTTGCTGCCTTAGGTGCCTGCCAGGAATTAAAAAAGAGAAAAATAAAAATTCCTGAGGAAGTTGCCATTATCGGTTTTTCCAATGAACCATTTACTCAGTTTATGGAGCTTCCGATTAGTTCGGTAGATCAGACTCCTGTATTGATGGGGAAAATGGCAGGACAGGTATTTTTAGAAAGTGTAAAAGAAAACGGTTCCGGGGTTTCTATTGAGAAAAAGGTGGTGCTTACGCCGCAACTTTATATCAGGAAGTCGTCAAAGAAAAAATAGTTTTTCTCTTGAGATTACTATGTGACAGAAGTCATCAAAAGCCTGTTTGTCATTCTGAAGAAGGACAAATCTAAATTACACTCTATTTATAAGTTTTGGCTAAAGCCAATGATCGTATCTCTGTTTTATTAAACGGGCTAAAGCCCGTTTCTATTGAATCACATTTTTACTATTTTATTGATAATTTTACTCGTGAGAAAGTTTCACTTCTCTAAATATTCCTCGCTCTGATATTTCATTATTATAAAAAGAAAATGCCTCCTACAAAGTAGAAAGCATTTTCATCCCTAATTAATATTTATAGTCAAAAAACATTTTATAAACTAACGCCTCTTCTCCAGGCAATAAAGTCGTTTTGATTTAAAATGGCAGCTTTTGTTTTTACTTCTCCACTGGCTATTTTAATAATAAACTCCAGCAGTTCTTCTGCTTTCTCATCAATTGTCTTTTCTCCTGTAATCACGTCTCCGGTATTGAAGTCGATGATATCAGGCATTCTCTCGGAAAGAGAAGTATTGGATGATATTTTTACCACAGGAACGACAGGATTTCCAGTAGGAGTTCCAAGACCCGTTGTAAACAACACGACATTAGAGCCTGAACCTACCAAAGCAGTGGTACATTCTACATCGTTTCCGGGAGTACATAGTAAGTTCAATCCGGGTTTCTGAATATATTCGGTGAAATCAAGGACGTCATTAATGGGAGATGAGCCTCCTTTTTTAGCCGCTCCTGCAGATTTCATGGCATCAGTGATCAACCCATCTTTAATATTCCCCGGTGACGGATTCATATCAAAGCCAGATCCTGCAGCAACGACTGATTTTTCAAAGTCTTTCATCAGCTGTAAAAATCGTTCTGCATCTTTTTCATTTACACAACGGTTTACCAGTTCCTGCTCTACGCCGCATAATTCCGGGAATTCGGAAAGAATTGTAGCACCACCAATTCCTGCCATTAAATCTGACAGACGGCCTAAAACCGGATTGGCAGAAATTCCGGAAAAACCGTCTGAGCCACCACATTCCAATCCTAATATAAGCTTTGAAATAGATGCCGGTTTTCTTTGGATTTCGTTGGCTTTTTTAATGGCTTCATAGGAATCCTTAATGATCCCGCTCAGCATTTCATCCACGGTTCCCGATTTTTGCTGTTCATAAACGATAATCGGTTTTTTATTGTTGGGACTGATCTTTTCAAGGGCATCTTTAAAAATCTGAACCTGCAAATTCTGACAACCAAGGCTCAAAACAGTTGCTCCAGCCACATTTGGATTATTAACGTAGCCTGCCAGCAAACGTCCCAATGCTTCTGCATCCTGACGAATTCCACCACAACCACCCTGATGGGTTATAAATTTAACGTCAATATTTTTAAAAACCCTGAAGTCCTGATCTTCTTCAGCGATAACTTCTTCCTCTGAATTATTGATAAGAGATCTCAGCAGTAACTGATGTTTTGTTACTTTTTCAAATAAAAGTTCTTTCTCAAAAACCTCTTTTAAAATCTCTACATTTCTGTTTTCACAAAAAACCAAAGGAAAGAACAGCCATACATTTTCTGTTCCTACCTGCCCGTCTTCCCTATGATAGCCCATGAAAGTTTTATCCTTCCATTCCTCCACATCCGGAGCTGTCCAGGAAATAGTTTCTGTTTTGCCTTCTACTTTTGCGCTCTGATGTTTTACATTTTCCGTGGTAATCACCTCTCCTTTTTGGATGGGTTGACTGGCTTTTCCCACCAAAACCCCATACATGATAATGGAATCTCCAGCAGAGAGATCTTCTGTAACGAACTTATGTTTAGCCTTTGTATCTTTTATCATCTCATAAGTAAGATCACCCAGCGTAACCGTTTCACCCTGTGCAAGATCAACCAGCGCAACTGCTACATTATCATCAGGATTTACCTTCAGTACTTTCTTTTGCATAATATTTAAGAGTAAGATTGAACAAAGTTTTGATACGCTGTTTCCACATCATGATGGTCAATTTCCCACAATGCTTTTGCCACCGCCTCTTTCAAACCTTTAACTTGGGTAAGATCAGTATCCCAGAAAGCATTTTCACTTAGTGCCAGTGCTGTTACCTTTTCATAATCATTTGTTGTCCAGATATCTTTGAATCGGTTGATAATTGCCTCTTCATCATTCAACGGAAGGGCTGCCCCATTAAAACTTCCCTGGTAGAATCTTATTAAACTTGCCAGAGAGAAGGTTAAATTAAGCGGTAATTTATGATTAATTTCAACATACCCTAACAGGCTCGGAAGAATTCTTACTTTAAATTTAGAAACAAAATACAAGGCGATACTTGCCATATAGTGCTTAATAAAAGGATTTCTAAACCTGTCAAACACTTCTTCAGCAAAATCTTTCAACTCGTTCTCATCCAATCCTAAAGTTGGGTTGACTTCATTGAAAACCGCCTCACGTAAAAACTTCCCGATAAATGGATTGTCAATGGATTCTTTTACCGTTTCTTTTCCTGATAAAAGTGCCGGAGCCAGCATTAAAGTGTGGCCGCCATTCAAAATTCTTACTTTTCTCAGGCGATAAGGCTGAATGTCATCCACCACTAAAATCTGCTCATTGATCTGATCGAAGGGAATTCTTTCTTTCAGATTTTTAGCATCCTGAATGACAAAAAGTAAAAATACTTCAGAAACAACCATCATCTGGTCTTCATAATCAAACTGTTCTTCATAAGATTCTGCATCATCTTTAGGGTATCCCGGAACAATCCTGTCTACCAATGTATTGTGGAAATAATTACACTGTTTAATCCATTGCACAAAATCCTCTTTTAAATTCCATAATCTGGCATATTGAATAATGATATCTTTTAAGACAAAGGCATTATCTTCAATGAGTTCACAAGGGATAATTCTTAATCCTTTTTCTGGTGCTCCTTTGAAATATTTAAATCTTTCATATAATAAAACTGTCACTTTCGCCGGAAAGTTTTTGTGCGGTCCGGAATACTGATCTTCAGTTTCGTCATACGTAATTCCTGTTTCTGTGGTATTGGAGAAAACAAATTCCAACTCTTCTTCTTTTGCTAAAGCCAGAAATTCGTCATATTGTGTATAAGGATTGATGGACTTCTGAATGGCAGAAATGATCATCTTTTCATCAATAATTTCGCCTTTTTTTATTCCTCTTGTAAAAAGGGTGTATAGATTATCCTGCTCTTCCAGTTTATGAACAGAACCACCCTGTGTAGGCTGAACATTGACAATTCCAGCGTTGAAACCTGCTTTTTTATTTAATTGATCTATAATATAATCTGTAAATCCCCGCATGAAATTTCCTCCTCCAAACTGTACGATTTTGATCGGAAGCTTTTCGTGAGAACCATTGAATTCACGATTTAATTTTTGTTTTATCTGATTTTCCATTTTTTCTAATTTGAATGAAACTATCTTTAGGTTTGATAGCTTTTGTTTCTATTTAATCACTTTATATTTCGGAACCAAAGTTTTCATGACACTCCAGGCAATCAGGTAAGCCACTGCACATACTGAGAAAATGATCATGTAGCCTTTATCAATTCCATCAGAAATAATAGCTCCTGATTTTTCCAGATCATGAACAAAATTTTCCGGAAGACGTTCATTAATGTATTGAGGATATTTTTCCAATAAAGGAATTCCGTCCACAGTAGTCCATGCTTTATGAGCATGATCAAACAGAACTCCAGAAGATTTATTAATTAAAAATGAGCCGATTCCGCCTGCCATCCCTCCGATTCCGGTAATGGTTGCGATGGCTTTTTTAGGAAACATATCGCCCACCGTAGAGAAAATATTGGCAGACCATGCCTGATGTGCTGCTCCCGCAATTCCGATAATCAGAACCGGAATCCAATAGGAAACAGAACCTAATGGTTGTGCCAACAAAGCCAGCAGAGGAAAGAATGCGAAGATTAACATCGCTTTCATCCTTCCGGAATAAGCATTCATCCCTTTTTTCTCTACAAAATATTTTGGAAGCCATCCTCCAATAATCGACAATAAAGTGATCATATAAAGAACAAATAGCGGTAAGGCACTTTGGGTAGAATCCATTTTATAAACAGAACTCAGATAAGCTGGTGTCCAGAACAGGAAAAACCACCAGATTCCATCTGTCATAAACTTTCCAAAGGCAAAAGCCCAGGTTTGTCTGTGACTGAAACATTCCCTGAAAGAGAATTTCTTTTCCGGCAGCGATGTATCTTCCGATGGAAAATCATCCTGATCCTGCTGAATATAGATAAGCTCATGCTCATTAACCTTGTGATGTTCGTGAGGTTTTTTGTAATAGAATACCCAAAGGCCCATCCATACAAAACCTAATGCTCCGATGATGATAAATGCCCATTCCCAGCCCATCGATTTTGCGATAAAAGGAATGGTAACCGGAGCAGCTAATGCTCCAACCGTTGCTCCGGCATTAAAGATACTGGTTGCCAACGCTCTGTCTTTCTTTGGGAAATACTCTGCAGTCGTTTTTATCGCAGCAGGAAAATTCCCTGCTTCCCCAACAGCCAGAACGAAACGGGCAAAAATGAACAATGTAACACTGGTACTGATGATAGCCCCAACATTATCTACTCTTCCGATAATCTCTTTAGATTCTTCAAAACCTACCCACCAGTGTCCGGTCAGAACCCCTGAAGTAGCAATTCCGCAGAAAGCATGGAGTACCGCTCCTATCGACCAGATTCCGATCGCCCAGAGAAATCCTTTTTTGGTATCCATCCAGTCTACGAATTTCCCGGCAAAAAGCATACTTATTGCGTAGAAAATAGAAAATAATGCAGTGATATTTCCGTAATCATTATTGTTCCAGTGAAATTCCGGAGCGATGAAATCTTTCCAGGTGAGAGACAGCACCTGCCGATCCATATAATTGATGGTCGTTGCAATAAAAAGGAGCAGGCAGATTGTCCATCTGAAGGTACTCGGTTTCGGAGATATTTCTTTTTTCATATCAATCGTTAATAGTATTGATTTTTATTGATTTTAACAATAGAACAAGACAAAAACCATCCTTTCCATGCTATGTAAGCACAGAATCTATTAATTTTTTAAACCATTATTATTTAATTAAAGAATTGAAAACAGTTAAGTTGAGCTTCAATGGTTACCCTCTTGAAAGTATTTACTTAGTTTTTACTTTTCTTGCTGGCTTAAAACAAAATGAAAGGATCTCGTTATCTTAATTCATTAATAACCTGAATCGAATGGGCAACTGCTTCTGTAATCTTTTCATAGTCATATTCTCCTTCCTCATTTTTTACAAACAGCTGGGAACCTAATCCTACACAATAGGCTCCTGCAGAAATCCATTCGGTAATATTTTCTTTAGCAGGGATTACTCCTCCTGTGGGCATGATGTTTGACCATGGCAGCGGACCTTTCACTGCTTTGATGAATTCCGGACCTCCTACTTGTGTTGCCGGGAATATTTTTACAATTTCAGCACCCAGTTCTTCGGCGTAAGAAATTTCAGAAACGGAACCACAGCCGGGCATCCAGGCAATTTTTCTTCGATTGCAAACTTTTGCGACTTCAGGATTTAAAATGGGAGCTACAATAAAATTCGCACCATTCTGAATGTATAATGAAGCCGTTGCCGGATCAAGGATAGAACCAATCCCCAGGATCAGTTCAGGAATTTCTTTGGCAGCATATTTTACCAGCTCAGCAAAAACTTCATGGGCAAAATCTCCCCTGTTGGTAAATTCAAAAACACGGGCGCCACCATCAAAACAAGCTTTCACAATTTTTTTGCAAACATCAAGATCTGTATGATAAAACACTGGTACAATCCCTGTCTGCTTTGCCATCAAGGCAACTTCTATTCTATTAAATCTTGCCATAATTATCTTTTTATTCTTCCTCCTGAATTTCCGTTCATTACTTCCAGAATATCTTCTGCGCTTGCATAGTTAATATCCCCCGGAATAGTATGTTTCAAAGCACAGGCTGCGTTTGCAAAATTCAATGCTTTTTCATCATCAAAATTCTTTAAACCATAGATCAGACCTGCGGCAAAAGCGTCTCCCGTCCCAATTCTGTCAACGACAGGATTGATTTCAAGGAGATTGGTTTCAAAATAGGTTTCATCTACCCATGCTCTTCCCTGGGTTTGCTGAGTGCTGGCTGTGACCCCAATTCTTACTTTATCAAAAATCCTTTGAACGGAAGGAATCTGTTGTTTTAATTCTTTACAGGCTTCAATAAAACCTTCTTTGTCTGAGGAAAACTGAGTTCCGAGAATTTCATTGATTTCGTTTACTCCTCCGATAAAAATGGTGGAATAAGAAACCAGTTCTTTCAGTATTTCATTTCCTTTTTTGCCATATTTCCAGAGATTTGAACGATAAGCCGGATCGGTCGTCACTTCAATCCCCATCGGCTGAGCGATTTTCAACCCCTCTTTTAAAGTTTCATAGGCTGATTCCGAAATACCGGGACTGATTCCTGTCCAGTGGAAGTATCCGCACCCTTCAAGCGCTTTTTTCCAGTCTATTTTTTCAGGCCGGATGTTCGCAAAAGAACCGTTCAGCCTGTTATAAGCAATTCTGCTGGCACGAACTGATGATCCTACCTCAAGAAAATACAGGCCCAGAGGATGTTCATTTTTGTTGATAAAAGTGGTATCAATACCAAAACTCTGAATGAAAGAAACCGCAGATTCTCCAACAAAATCATCGGATACACAGCTGATATGCTGTACTTCACAACCCATTGTTGCCAATGACGCAGCGACATTCAACTCTGTTCCTCCAAAAAAGAACTCCATTTCATGACTTTGTTTCATGGTTCTGTTTCCGGGTGGAGAAAGCCTCATAATGACTTCACCGAATGTGACTATTTTGCTCATGATATTCAATTAAAAATCAAAATAGTTTTTTGCGTTATGGTAACAGATATCTGAAATAGTTTTCCCAATCAGTTCAATGTCATCCGGCAGTTCGCCATTCTTCATTTCTTCTCCGAAAAGATTACACAATACTCTTCTGAAATATTCATGTCTTGGATAAGAAAGGAAACTTCTGGAATCTGTGAGCATTCCTACAAAGCAGCTAATCAATCCCATATTGGAAAGGGCATTCATTTGTTTGATCATCCCATATTTCTGGTCGAGAAACCACCATCCTGAACCAAACTGTACTTTTCCTTTGATGCTTCCATCATTGAAATTCCCGATCATTGTCGCGAAAATTTCGTTATCAGCTGGGTTTAAATTGTATAAAATGGTTTTTGTAAGTTTATCTTTTCCGTCTAAAGTGTTCAAAAATCGGGACAACGTTTCCGCCTGCACAAAGTCGCCAATGGAATCCCAGCCGGTATCAGGTCCCAGAACTCTATGCATTCTTTCATTATTATTTCTCAAAGCTCCCAAATGGAATTGCTGCACCCATCCGTATTGGTGATAAGCCTCCCCTAAGAATAATAAAATGGCTGTTTTAAATTGATTCACCTGCTTTTCGGCAATCACTTTTCCGGCTAATTTATCATTGAAAATAGTATTCACTTCGGCTTCTGAAGCTTCTTCAAAAGAAATATTGTTTAAACCATGGTCACAGAGTCTGCATCCGTTTTCGTGGAAATACTCAATTCTTTTAAGCAAAGCATCACATAAAGTCTGGTAAGAATTGATTTCAATACCTGCTGAAGCCCCCAGTTTTGCGATATAATCTGCAAAATTGTGATTTTCAATCAAAATGGCTTTATCCGGACGGAACGCCGTGCTTACTTTTATACTGAAATTGCTTTTCGCCAGATCCTGATGGTAATTCAAAATATCTGTAGGATCTTCTGTGGTACATAGAGATTCCACATTCATCATTTTCAAAAGACCTCTGGTAGATTTTTCCGGTGTCTGAAGCTGAGCGGTGATATTCTCATAGATCTCTGATGCGTTATCTTCACTTAATAATTCATCAATTCCGAAATATCTCTTTAATTCCAGATGAGTCCAGTGATACAGAGGATTTCTCAATGTATAAGGAACCGTTTTTGCCCATGCTTCAAATTTCTCTTTGTCAGTAGAATCTCCCGTGATGAATTTTTCATTCACTCCCATGGTACGCATGGCTCTCCATTTGTAATGATCACCGGCAATCCATACTTTAGAGATATTTTCAAAAACAGTGTCTTCTGCAATATCTTTAGGGATCAGATGATTATGATAATCAATGATAGGTTGTTTTTCTGCGAATCTGAAGTAAAGTTCTTCAGCGTATTTATTTTGTAATAAAAATTGATCTGTTATAAAAGGTTTCATTCTAGTCTAATCTGTAGTTATTCATTAGCAGGTTTTCCAATGGTGGCGAGAATTCCTCCGTCAACGTAAATAATCTGTCCGTTGATGAATCTGCTTGCATCAGAAGCAAGGAAAATAGCTGTTCCTGCAAGGTCTTCCGGATTTCCCCATCTTCCTTCCGGAGTTCTGCTGATGATAAAATCATTGAAAGGATTTCCATCCACACGGATGGGTTCTGTCTGGGAAGTAGCAAAATATCCGGGACCGATTCCGTTCACCTGAATATTATGTTTTGCCCATTCTGTTGCCAGATTTTTAGTAAGCATTTTAAGGCCGCCTTTTGCAGAAGCATACGCCACTACATTATCGCGTCCCAGCTCACTCATCATCGAGCAGATATTGATAATTTTCCCGGATTTTCTTTTAATCATATATTTCCCGATTAATTTCGACATGATAAAAGGTCCGGTAAGGTCTACATCAATTACTTTTCTAAAGTCTTCCACTTCCATATCAATAGCCGGAATACGTTTGATAATTCCTGCATTGTTGACAAGGATATCTATTTTTCCATGGGTGGCTTCCATTAACGCTACTTTTTGGGCAGCTTCCAGTTCATCCGTCACATCAAAAATATAGCCTGTTGCTTTATACCCTTTTTCGTGGTAGTAATTCAATGCTTCTTCCAGTTTTGATGGCGTTGTACTGGTGATTGCCAGTTCGGCACCAGCAGCAGCAAGGCCTTCTGCCATTGCCATTCCTAATCCGTGAGTACCGCCGGTAACGACTGCTACCTTACCGGATAAATCAAATAAATTCATTGGGAAAATTACTTTAGTTCGTTTGTTTTAATACCGTCCATATCACCGTAGTCCATATTTTCTCCAGCCATACCCCAGATAAAAGTATAATGGGAAGTTCCTACTCCAGAGTGAATAGACCATTCGGGAGACAATACTGCCTGCCTGTTCTTCATGAACAGGTGACGGGTTTCATGAGGCTGTCCCATAAAATGACTTACCGTCTGCCCTTCTTCGAGGTCAAAATAGAAGTACGCTTCCATTCTTCTGGCATGAGTATGGGCCGGCATTGTATTCCACACACTTCCGGGGTGTAGTTCCGTCATACCCATCTGAAGCTGGCAGGTTTCTACAACAGAATTAACAATCAGTTTATTTATCGTACGTTTGTTGGCGTACTTTTCTTCACCCAATTCCACAATTTCTGCTTCATCTTTCGTGATTTTCTTTGTGGGATATGAATGGTGTGCCGGTGCTGAATTGATGTAGAAATAGGTTTGCTCTTCGCCATCTTTTTCAAAAAATACTTCTTTAGCTCCTTTTCCCACGTATAAAGCTTCTTTATTCCCAAGGTTATATACCGTTCCATCTACCGTTACTTTTCCGGCACCACCTACGTTGATGATTCCCAGCTCTCTTCTGTCCAGAAAGTTTTCTGCTTTCAGGTCGTCTGTAGGTTCCAGTTTCAAAGCTTTGGACGAAGGCATTACCCCTCCTACAATAAGCCTGTCATACATAGAATAGACAACTTTTATTTTATCCTCATTGAATAAATCATTGATCAGAAACTCACTCCTAAGATCTTCTGTAGTATACTTTTTAACATCTTCCGGATGATGGGCGTAACGAAATTCTGACTGTATCATACTCCTATTTTTACTTTTCTTTTTTGCGGTTTTCTCAAACCCGTTAAATTAAATGTAATCGATTGCATAAAATTACACTAAAATTGACAGAAATACTTGTGGGATAAATATAGAATTATTCTTTAATTAGTTAACAAAAAATTAATTTAATTTTTAAAGTGATTGATTTTCAAATATATAAAATTAAAAACAATGCTTGTTTTAATTAAAATAAAAACTTTTCATCCGAAAAAAATTAACCAAAAACAGAACCAGGAACCTTCAAAAATATAAAATCATGCCAAAATAAAACGATATTTTTAAGATATCAAATTGATAAAAATTAAACACTTTTACAAAATATACTATATACATTATGATATATCATTAAAAACAACAAAATACAGATGCAAAATCCTGTGAAAAAAGATGACAAAAATCAGAAAATATCACAAAATTTTGTTTCAAGATAATAATTCAGGGATTTTTTTGATGCAAAAACAGATGAATTTTAAGTTATTTTTAAGTTTTCTAAATCTTAAACATTAAAAAACCGAAAAATTTCTATCCCCTCCCATGACATTCAGAACGAACAAATACTAGCCTTATTTACAACATGTTAGATAATCAAAACTCACAACATTTGATTAGAATATTTTTATTTATACCATCAAATTAATAAAAAAATAACATTTTTTTCTTTGCATATTGAAAAATAATATTAGTTTAGGAGCCAGAATAATGTTTTATAAAAAATTACGCAATCGATTGCACAAAAGCGTAAAAAATATTAAAAGCTTCATGACCACTAAAGTCCGCAGAATACTTAACAGTCCTAAACAAGAAAGATTGAAAAAACTTTCAAGCAAGAATTAAAACTATAAGGATATACAATGGATAAAAGAGTACAATCAATAAAGTGGTTATATTTAACTGTTTTTCTGCTTCCTGTCCTTGCAATGGCTCAAGAAAAAGAAACAAAAAAAGATAAAGAAACCAAACTGGATGATGTGGTTTTAGTGGGATATACAAAGGTTTCTAAAAAAGATGTTACCAACGCTGTTTCTTCAGTGAAAGGCGAAGCGCTTAAAGATATGCCGTCTACCAATGCTGCTGAAGCTATCCAGGGAAGACTGGCCGGAGTACAGGTTTCCCTGAGTGAAGGATCTCCCGGCGCTGATGTGGATATTGTAATCCGCGGTGGAAATTCCATTACCCAAAGCAATGCCCCACTCTATATTGTAGATGGTGTACAGATGGATAATGCCCTGACGATCTTATCACCAAAGGAAATAGAATCAATTGAGGTTTTAAAAGATGCTTCATCAACCTCTATATTCGGTTCAAGAGGAGCCAACGGTGTGGTTCTGATCACAACAAAAGGAGGCCGTAAAAAGGGAAAGACAACGATCAATTATAATGGTTTTGTAGGGGTAAGAAGCATTCAGAATAAGCTTAATGTTCTGGATCCTTATGAGTATGTACTCTATCAGTATGAACAATATTATAAGAACGGAGACCTGAAAGATATTGAAACTTTTAACACCCGTTACGGAACATTTGACCAGCTGGATAAATATAAATCTGTCAAGAATGTAAACTGGCAGGATAAACTCTTCGGAAGAGAAGCCTTCAACTTTACCCATAATGTATCTCTATCCGGAGGAAATGAAAATTCGGCATTCTCTTTAACTCTGAATAATGTAGAAGAAGACGGGATTATGATTGGTTCGGGATTTAAAAGAAATATGGCCAACTTCAGGTATGATTATGATATTTCAAAAAAACTGAGCATTGGTCTTAATGCCCGTTACAGCCGCCAAATGATTTATGGCGCGGGAACTTCTGCTTCCGGTTCGCAAACGACCAACAGATTGAGAAATGCTATAAGATATCAGCCTTTTGAAGGAGGTTCAGCGGTAGATGTTGATGAATTTGATCCATTATTCGCAGATCAGACCAATCTTGTCAATCCAATTCTCCTGGCCAATGATGAAGTAAAAGAAAACGGAAGAAATGATTTATTGCTTAATGCAACGCTTGATTATAAAATCAGTAAAGATTTCACTTTTCGAAGTGTAATCGGATATGTGCAGAGAGATCAGATTGTCAACCAGTTTTCCGGTCCGGTAACCAACCTTGCAAGACAGAATAATGATCAGCCTGTCGTATTTTTAAGCAACGCTCAAACCAGAAGGATTACCAATACCAATACCCTGAATTATAGAAGAACCTTTGGAAATCACAAGCTGGATTTGCTAGCGGGTCAGGAAACGGTAAGAACAGACGGAGAATCAACGTCTATTAATATAAAATGGTTCCCGAAATCTTCTTCGGCACAGGAAGCATTTGCCAATTCACAGCTGGCTTCACCTCCGTCAGGAATGGTTCAGGATGCTCCTAAAACCGCAAGAGAAGTAGACCGTCTGGCATCTTTCTTTGGAAGAGTAAATTATATCTATCATAATAAATATATCGCAACGGTATCCATGAGAGCTGACGGTTCAAGCGTTTTCAAACCTGGCCCCAACCAGTGGGGATATTTCCCAGCGGCTTCTTTAGCATGGAAAATCAAAGAAGAAAATTTCTTAAAACAAAGCAATTTTGTCAATGAACTGAAACTTCGTTTAGGATATGGAAAATCAGGAAATAACAGAATCGGAGCTTTTTTATATGATACCTTCTTCACCTCTTCTTCAGACTATGGATATGCTTTTGGAACCAGTGTTACACCAGGTGCCACAACAGGAAATATCATGGCAAACCCTAACGTGAAATGGGAGACTGCAACTTCTTATAATGCAGGTCTTGATTTTGGTTTATTTAAAGGAAGACTTTATGGTACTATTGATGTCTATAAAACGCATACAAAGGACCTTTTATTACTGGCCAAAATACCACAGACTTCGGGGTATGAGTTTCAATATCAGAACTCAGGAAGCAGTGAAAATAAAGGGATAGAATTATCAATGGGAAGTACCATCATCAGTAAAGAAAATTTTTCATGGAAGATTGATGCCAATATCTCATCCAACAGAAATACGATCAAAAGCTTAGGAAACAATGCTTCTGCAAGTTCCAATTCTTACTACTACCCTTCCGGATGGCAGAATAACCTGTTTGATTTCCTTATACAGGTTGGAAAACCAGTAGGAACTTATTGGGGATATGTTACGGCCGGAAGATATGAAGTGAGTGATTTTAATTATGATGCAGCCACTCAGATCTATACTTTAAAAAACGGAATTGCAAGCTCTGCCGCTGTGGCTAACGGGGCAAAAGCTGTACAGCCGGGAGATCTTAAACTTCAGGATCTCAATGGTGACGGAGTGATTGATAATAAAGACATGACCGATCTTGGAAGCGCACAACCTAAATTCTATGGTGGTTTTACGCAAACATTCCGTTATAAGAACTGGGATATGAGCTTACTTTTCAATTTCTCAATAGGAAATAAAGTATACAATGCCAACAAAATAGAATACACTACTCAGTATCTGTATAAGGATAATAATATGCTGGCAGAAGTAGCAGACCGCTGGAGATGGTTTGATAACGCCGGAAATAAGGTGACAGACCCAACAGCTCTTGCTGCCCTTAATGCCAATACAACCATGTGGACTCCGCCTGCAGGTGCATACTTCCTGCATTCCTATGCCATTGAAGACGGCTCTTTCCTAAGACTGAATAACCTGACCATCGGATATAGTCTTCCAAAAGGATCTTTAGAAGCCATCGGAGTGAAAAACCTGAGACTGTATGCTACTGTGAATAATTTATTTACAATTACCGGCTATTCAGGATTTGATCCGGAAGCCAATACAAGAAGAAATCCATTAACTCCGGGAGTTGATTATTCAGCTTATCCAAGAAGCCGATTTATCTTATCAGGAGTAGATATCACTTTCTAAAACGAACGCTATGAACAAAAATAAATTTTCAAGCCTTTTTCTATCTCTTGCCTTTGTATTAACTCTGAACTCATGCAGCGACTATTTAGAGGTAGAAAACCTTTCCAACACCGCAGAAAAGCAGCAGTTTGATTCAGCACCGGATACTTTTGCTGCTCTTGTAGGAGTTTACAACAGTGCTATGGGTGACAATACCTATGGACAGAGAATGAACCTTATTCTTTCCCAGTCAGGAGACGATTTCAGGACGTCAGGAGATTACAATGCCAATGACAGAAGAGGAGTCAGCTGTTTTGGAGCAATTCCTACCAATACAGAATTATTAAGACCTTTCCTGGATACTTACACGGGTATTGAAAGAGCCAATCTGGTTATTAAAAACATTCCACTTTCTCCTGTATATCAAACAGGATCCGCAGCTGATAAAAAGCTGATGGACCGTTATCTTGGAGAAGCGTTGACATTAAGAGCAATGTTCTACTTTGATCTTATTAAAAACTGGGGAGATGTTCCGTTTCAGGACAAACCTTCAGCTGATCTTCCTTCGGTATATTTACCTAAAACAGATCGTGACATCATTTATGATCAGATACTGGAGGATCTTGCTCAAGCTTCAACTTTAGTTCCATGGAAATCTGAAGGAGGAACTACTGCACAAAGACTTTCAAAAGCTGCTGTAAAAGGATTAAGAGCGAGAATCGCCCTGGCAAGAGCAGGATATTCTCTGAGGAGAAGCCCCCAATTAATGGTACAAGGCACCAATCCTCAGAAGTATTATCAGATCGCTTATGATGAGTGTAAAGAAATCATCAATTCCGGACAGCATAAGCTAAATCCTAGTTATGAAGGCCTTTTCAGATCACTGCATACCAACAGCCCGGATACAACGAATGAAATTATTTTCGCTATCGGAGCATTTGGAGGAAACTCACGAACAGATTCTAAAATCGGATATTATAATGGGTTAAGACATGATGACTCAGACTGGAAATCAGCAGGAGGAATCAGTGCTATTCCTACTTATTTCTATGAGTTTAGCAAATATGATCTGAGAAGAGATGTCAATATTGCTATTTTTAGAGTAAGTACAAGCAAACAGGAAGATCTTCAGACTTCTATTAACTGGAATGACGGGAAATTCAGAAAATCCTGGACGAGTATTACCGGAACATCACAGAACCTGGGAATCGACTGGCCGCTTTTGAGATATGCAGATATTTTATTAATGTTTGCAGAGGCAGATAATCAAATTCACAGTGCTCCTTCTCAGGAAGCTATCGATGCCGTAATGGCTGTCAGACAAAGAGCTTATGCCGGAAATATTGGCCAGGTAGGAACCATTCCAACTTCTAAAAATGACTTTTTCAAATATATTGTTCAGGAAAGATTATTGGAATTCGGAGGCGAAGGTTTAAGAAAATATGATCTGATCCGCTGGAATCTTCTGGAAACAAAGATCAATGAAACCAGACAAAAGCTTACAGATTTCATGAACGGTACCGGAGCTTATGCGAATGTTCCCGAGTATATCTTTTATAAAAAACCAGCTTCCACTGTTGTTAATTATGTGCCTGCAAAAACGGCTCAGCAAAATGTACTGGATATGGATATTTATGTCAATGGAATCAATAAAGCCGATGTTTTCTACAATCCTAACCAAAGTGTTGCCACACCTTCAGGATATACGAAAATCAACTGGAGACTTGCCATGACACAGCCTTACATCAACGGAGATCCTGTGAAAAGTTATGCTTATTATTTCCAGCCTAATAAAAAGGAACTTCTTCCTATAGCACTGGACGTAATCAATTCAAATTATAATCTTACTCAGGATTACGGATACTAGACAGTTTAAGTTTACATTCATATCAAAAATACAGGTTGCTCTCTTTGGGGACACAGCCTGTATTTTAAACCAAAATTGCTTTATGAAATATTCCATTTTTTTAAAAAACACGGCTCTGTTTTCTGTTGCTTTGATTGCTTTATTTAGCCTTCTTTCTTTCAAAACAAAGGATAAAACCATCGTTGTTTCGAAAGACGGAAAAGGTGATTTCACAACCATCCAGCAAGCGATTAATGCTATTGAAAACAGTTCTTTAGTAAGAACAAAAGTTTTTATTAAAAACGGAATTTATAAAGAAAAGATTACCATCCCGGAAACAAAAGGAGCCATACTGCTGGAAGGTGAAAATCCAGAAAAAACGATCATTACTCACGATGATTATGCCTCCAAAAAGAATCCTGAAGGAAAAGAGATCGGAACTACAGGTTCGTCTACAATATTTATTTATTCAAATGATTTTACGGCAAAGAATATTTCATTTGAAAACAGTTCCGGCAAAGTAGGACAAGCCGTTGCCGTATTAACCTCCGGCGACAGGATTGCGTTTGAAAACTGCAGATTCCTGGGAAATCAGGATACTCTATATTTAAAAGGAGCACAGGATCTTGAAGACAAGACAAAACCGTCAAGAAATTATTTTAAAAACTGTTATATAGAAGGAACAACGGATTATATTTTTGGAGCAGGAACAGCCGTTTTTGAAAATTGTATGATCTACTCCAAAGAAACAGCAAGTTATATCACAGCCGCTTCTACTCCACAGGGAAATGAATTTGGGTTCGTTTTTATCAATTCAAAGATTATTGGAAATGCAAAAGACCATTCCGTCTATCTGGGAAGACCATGGAGACCTTTCGCCAGGACGGTTTATATTGACTGTGAGCTTAACATAACTATAAAGCCTGAAGGATGGCATAACTGGAACAAAACGGAAGCCGAAAAGACCACATTGTATGCAGAAAGCAACTCAAAAGGAGCCGGAGCTACTATTGCTCAAAGAGTTTCGTGGTCGCATCAATTAAATAAAGAAGAAAGAAAAAAATACACTCCGGAGAATATTCTTAAAGGAAATGATCAATGGAATATAAAAAAGAGCCTACAATAATTTAACCTACTCCTAAAGAGAATTTTAAAATCATGGCAAAGAGCTTAATCAAACTATTCGTTACCGGAATTGTATGCAGTATTTCCACGCTGTCTGATGCGCAGGAAACATTGAGTTTTCCCGGTGCTGAAGGTTTTGGAAGATTCACAACAGGCGGACGTAGCGGAAAAGTATATTTCGTAACCCATCTGAGAGACGATAGCTCTGAAGGAAGTTTAAGATACGCTTTAGATCAAAAAGGTCAGAGATATATTGTATTTAAAACCAGTGGAACAATTTACTTACAGGCTCCTTTAAAAATAAAAGAAGGTGATGTCACCATTGCCGGACAAACCGCTCCCGGAGACGGAATTACCGTTGCCAACTACGAAACATTTGTAGCGGCTGACAACGTTATTATCCGTTATCTGAGATTCAGAATGGGAGATCAGAAAAAATTTGAAGGCGATGCTTTGGGAGCCAGATTTATCAAAAATCTGATGGTGGATCATTGCTCAATGAGCTGGTCTACAGACGAAACCGTTTCCATCTATGCCAACGAAAACACAACCCTTCAGTGGTGTATCATTGCGGAAAGCCTTAGAAACAGCTTCCATCAGAAAGGTGCTCATGGTTATGGCGGAATTGCCGGAGGTAAACGGGCATCATTCCATCATAATATCTATGCTCATCACGACAGCAGAAATCCAAGACTGGGTGAATATGCAGGAAGTAAATTTGCACTGACAGACCTTACTGATTTCAGGAATAATCTGATCTACAACTGGGGCCACAACAGTATCTATGGAGGTGAAGGAATGAACGTGAATCTCGTTAATAATTATTACAAACCCGGCCCTTCAACGTTAACCAGACAACGGATTGCCGCCATCGATAAAAATGAAAACCCAAAAACAGAAGTCTATAATATCTGGGGAAAATATTATATCAACGGAAATGTGATGGAAGGAAATCCGGAAATTACCAAAGATAACTGGACAGAAGGTGTTTTCAGCCAGATGAAGCCAGGCTACAACTTAGTAGAAAAGGATAGAAATTCTATTAAAATCAATCAGCCTCATGATATTGAAAATAACATCAAAACCCATTCTGCGGAGCAAGCTTACAAGAAAGTGATAAAATTCAGCGGAGCAAACCTGATAAGAGATGCTGTGGATCTTCATGTTTTAAAAGACATTGAAACCGGAGGCTTTACTTACATAGGTTCAAAAGGAAGTAAAAACGGAATCATTGATTCCCAAAATGACACAGGTGGATTTCCTCTGTTAAAACAGGCAAATCATCTCCCAGATTCCGACAATGACGGAATGCCGGATGAATGGGAAATCAGACATCATTTAAACCCAAAATCTGCCAATGCCAACGGCAGAGATCTGGATCATAACTATGACAATATAGAAGTGTATATGAATGATATTGTCCGCAAAATAACCGATAGGCAAAACCAATAACCATGAAAACTCTTAATCAGAAATCGGTAACCCAACAGAAAAAAGTATGAAACTCAGTTTATTTAAAATAGTCATAGCAGGCACTTTTATCAGCACAAACCTTTCAGCACAGACCTCTGTGATTGAAACCATTAAGAAAAACCCAAAAGCACCTTTTTCTTACGCTGAACTTTCTGTAAAAGAAGGCGGAAAATGGGAAGGCAATCAATACATTGGAGGAACTTTCAAAAATGTTCAGGAACTTACCCTGCCGGAAGCCCATACGGATCACTCCTCGTATATCAGATATGAAGGAATTGGTCTGGAAAACAATCAGGTTGGCTACAGACTCTATCTGGACTGGAGAAATGCTACGGATATTTTCGGTAAAAAGGTAACAGGACTCGTATTACCTGAAGTTGGCCAGGACGGTTTTGAATCTTATCATCATGATGCTCCCTGGGGACAGGATATTCTGAAATCCGGCCGCACCATCGGAATCGGATCTTACGGAAGATATGATGAACAGAATGATTATGTGGAAACTTTTAAAATCGTAAAAAAGACTACCGCAAAAGTGGTTAATGAAAAAGACCAGTCTTATGCTACGATCGATTACAAAGGTTGGAAAACATGGGGAAATCCGGTAGATCTACAGTCAAAACTGACGATTTTCCCCAAAGACCGTTTCGTAAAAGTAGACCTTACCCTAAGCAACAGCCTTTCAGGTTTATGTACAGGAATCGTTGCTTTTAAAAACATTCCCTTAAAACAAGGAATCAGTAAAAATAAAAAATGGGGTTATATTGCGACTTATGGGCCGCAAACTTTAGCCAAAAAAGAAGACAATCTGGGAATGGCAGTCTTCTATCCTATTGAAAGCTTTGATCAATATCTAAAGACAAAATCTACCCATACCATCGTTTTCAAAAAAACTAAAAATGTATCCTATTATTTTATGGGAGCATGGTCTCAGGAAGCTAACGGCTTAATCACCGAAGATGCTTTCTACAAGGATCTGGATCAAAAACTGGATATTCTGGATAAAACTCAACAACTTTAAAGTTTAAACTTATGAACTTTATTAATAATTCTATAACAATCTATGCATTGGCAGCAGTATGTTCAGGACTCTTTTTTTCCTGCGCACAACAACCGTTGCAAAATTCTTCATCTGAAATACAATCACAAGTAAACGGAAAAATTTCAGCCAAACTTCCATGGTCGGAAAGAATGCTTCTCTCTGAAATACAACGCTTTCCTGAGGCATGGATGCTGGATTACAACAAAGCCCCGAAATGGAGCTATCCCACAGCCATCGTTCTGGAAGGTGCCGAAAGATTATACGAAAAAACCGGAAACAAAGAATATTACAGGTATATAACAACCTTCGGTGATACGATGGTGAAAGAAGATGGAAGCATCGTTTCTTACGATCTTTCCAAATACAATATAGATATGCTGAATTGCGGAAATGTTCTTCTTTACCTCTATCAGCAGGAAAAAAAAGATAAATATTTAAAAGCTTTACAAACCCTGCGTTCTCAGATAGACGGCCAGCCAAGAACTTCAGAGGGTGGATTCTGGCATAAGAAAATTTATCCCAACCAGATGTGGCTGGATGGATTATATATGGGTGAACCATTTTATGCACACTACACTCATTATTTTTCAAAAGGAGAAGAAGCTGAAAAGGCATACAGTGATATCATCAATCAGTTTGAACTGATTCAGAAGCATCTTTTAGACAAAAAAACAGGCCTGCTCTATCACGCCTGGGACGAAAGCCGTCAACAGCAATGGGCCAACAAAGAAACAGGTCTTTCACCCAATTTCTGGTCAAGAGCAATGGGTTGGTACGGAATGGCTATCGTAGATGTTTTAGACTATTTGCCTCAGAATCATCCCGGAAGAGCAAAACTACTTTCCTATTTAAAATCATATTGTGATGCGGTCATCAAAGTACAGGATTCCAAAACAGGACTTTGGTATCAGGTATTGGATAAAGGCGGAGAAAAAGGAAATTATCTGGAAGCTACAGGCTCATCTATGTTTGTATACACCATGATAAAGTCCGTCAACAAAGGATATTTACCCAAATCGTATAAAACATATGCGAAAAAAGGATACGATGGCATTATCAAAAACCTGATAACAGTAGATGAAAACGGCGTTGTCAGCTTAAATAAATGCTGCGCTGTGGCAGGATTGGGCGGAACACCTTACAGAAGTGGTTCTTACGAATATTATGTGAATGAAGAAGTCCGTTCCAATGATCCGAAAGGAACTGGTCCGTTTATTCTTGCCAGTTTAGAATTTGAAAAGTAAAAAATTGAGAAATTCTCAAAAAAAGTCAAGATAACTTTAATGTTTAATTGATTCTATGAAGACAAAAAGTATTGTAAATATCATTGCCGTCACAGCATGTTCAGTAGCACCAGCATACCTTCAGGCACAGGAGAAAAACTATGTTTCCGAAGTATGGACTGCTGATCAGGGAAAAAACTACAGAAATCCTGTTTTATATGCAGACTACTCCGATCCAGATGTGATCCGTGTGGGCAGCGATTATTATATGACGGCATCCAGCTTTAATGAAACTCCGGGACTTCCTGTCCTTCATTCCAAAGATATGATCAACTGGAAATTGGTTAATTATGCCATTCAGGACATCCTTCCTCAGGAACATTTCTCAACCCCGAAAAGAGGTGACGGAGTTTGGGCACCCAGTATGAGATTTCATAAAGGAGAATTTTATATTTATTGGGGAGATCCTGATTTTGGAATTTATATGGTGAAAACCAAAGATCCATTAGGAACCTGGGAAAAACCGGTTTTGGTAATGGAGGGAAAAGGATTAATAGATTCCTGTCCGTTCTGGGATGAAGACGGCAATGCCTACCTGATTCATGGCTGGGCGGGAAGCCGTGCAGGAGTAAAAAGTATTCTAACTCTTAACAGAATGAATCCTGAAGGGACAAAAGTTCTGGATAAAGGTATTCATGTATTTGACGGTCATGATGCTCATCCTACCGTGGAAGGGCCTAAACTATATAAAAGAAACGGTTATTATTATATTTTTGCTCCGGCAGGCGGTGTAGCAACAGGTTGGCAGCTTACGCTGAGATCAAAAAATATCTATGGCCCTTATGAAGAAAAAATAGTATTGGAACAGGGCTCAACAACCATTAACGGACCTCATCAGGGAGCGTGGGTAAATACTCCTTCCGGTGAAGACTGGTTTTATCATTTTCAGGATGTGGATGCCGGCGGAAGAATTGTTCATCTACAGCCTATGAAATGGGAAAAAGACTGGCCTGTAATGGGAGTAGATTATAATAAAAATGGAATAGGCGAACCTGTTTCAACCCATAAAAAACCGGATGTTGGACAACTCTACCCTGTTTCAACTCCTCCGGAAACTGATGAATTTGACGGTGAAAAATTAGGATTACAGTGGCAATGGAGCGCGAATGAAAATATTGTATGGTCTTCCAAACTTCCCGGACAACAATTTTTAAGACTCTTCTCTATAAAAGTTCCGGAAGGTGAAAAAAATCTGTGGAATGTACCGAATCTGTTAACCCAAAAATTCCCGGCTCCGAATTTTACTGCCACAACAAAGGTAAAATTAGTTCCCGAAGAAGCTAAGGATGGCAAGACTGCAGGATTATTGATCATGGGACTAGACCATGCGTCATTGGTCATCACCAACAAACCTGACGGTTATTATGTACAACTAAGAAAGGCTGAAAAAGCAGAAAAAGGCGGAGAAGAAAAAATACTATTTGAAACTCCATTAAAAAGTAATGAAGTTTATTTGAAGGTCAATGTAAATGAGCCTAATGGTCTATGCCAGTTCAGTTACAGTGAAAATGGTAAAAATTTCATCAAAGCAGGTGAAGTTTTCCAGGCAAAACCGGGAAAATGGATTGGAGCAAAAGTAGGGCTTTATAGCATCAGTTCGGCAAAAGCACCAAGAGGAGGATATGCCGATTTTGACTGGTTCAGAGTTACTAAGAAATAAAGTAGAGAATAAAAAATGATGCCTTTCCGATTATCTAACAAAAAGAGTCATGAAGAAAAGAATATATAAACCCGTTTTATTTTTAGTAAGTGCCCTGGTTCTGTCAGCCTGTCAGTCACAGGATAAAGCACAAAAAACGGCAATAAAAACAGATAGAAAAGTAACCCATATTTACCTCATCGGAGATTCCACAATGGCTGATTATACAGGAAATTATGATCCAGGAAAAGACTATATGAAAGTGCGGTATCCCATTACAGGCTGGGGACAGGTTTTTCAGCCATTTTTTGTGAAAGACAGTATACAATCTCTGAAGCCCATTATTAAAACTGATTCTGTGGCGGTTATTGACAGGGCTCATGGCGGAAGAAGCACACGAACTTTTTTCCAGGAAGGAAGATGGCGTTATGTGTATGAGCATCTTCAGCCTAATGATTATGTGATCATGCAGTTCGGACATAACGATAGTTCTGAAAAGCATCCTGAACGTTATGTGAATATTCAGGGATATAAGGAATTTTTACGGTTATTCGTTTCTCAGACGATACAGAAAGGAGGAAATCCAGTTATTGTAACTCCTGTAGCCAGAAATTACCCCTGGAAAGACGGAAAACTTGAAAATGTACACGGTGAATACTGGCAGGCTCCTATGGATATCGCTAAAGAAATGAACGTTCCTTATATTGATTTAAACAAGCTATCCATGGAGTATTTTACTAAAAAAGGACAGGATTTTACAACGAATCATTGTTTTATGAATCTTCCGGAAAATACATATGAAGCTTATCCAAAAGGACAGAAAGACAATACCCACTTTCAGCCTGAAGGAGCAGAAGCAGTCGCCTCTTTAGTCTATCAGGAATTTAAAAAAATAATTAAAACTCAAAAAAAATAACATGAAGAAGTCACTTACAATTATAGGTTTAGCCGCAGCAATGATGTTTTCGGGGCAGGCTTTTGCCCAGAACCTGGATATTTACAAAAACATTGAGTTTACAATGCCTCAGGTTGCAGAAACCTCTTTTCCTGCCCAAACAGTTTCCATCACACAATTTGGAGGAATCTCAGGTGGAAATGTAAAAAATACGGCCGCTTTCAAAAAAGCCATTGAAGACCTTAGTAAAAAAGGAGGTGGAAAACTGGTAGTTCCCAGAGGAATGTGGCTCACGGGACCTATTGAATTAAAAAGCAACATCAATCTTCATGTGGAAGAAGGCGCTTTCATTATTTTCAGTAAAGATAAAAATGATTATCCTTTGGTAGATGTAAGTTTTGAAGGGCTCAATACCATTCGATGCCAGTCTCCTATCTCCGCAAAAAATGCTACGAATATTGCCATTACAGGGAAAGGAGTCATTGATGGAAGTGGTGACGCATGGAGAGCCATCAAAAAAAGTAAAGTTGCAGAATCTGAATGGAAAGAAATCATAAAATCAGGGGGAATTCTATCTTCCGATGGCAAAACATGGTATCCTTCAGAAAGTTATAAAAAAGGATTTGAAAGCAGCTCAAGCTTCAATGTTCCTGATAAGATCTCAAAAGACGAACTCAACACAGTAAAAGACTTTCTGCGTCCGGTGATGGTGAGTCTGGTGGGTTGTGACAAAGTATTGTTAGATGGTCCTACTTTCCAGAATTCCCCGGCGTGGAATCTTCATCCATTAATGTGCTCCAATGTAATCCTAAGAAATCTTACCGTAAGAAATCCATGGTTCTCTCAAAATGGTGACGGTGTAGATCTGGAATCCTGCAAAAATGTTCTGATCTATGATAATACATTTGATGTAGGTGATGATGCTATCTGTATCAAATCCGGGAAAAATGAGGATGGCAGAAAAAGAGGAATGCCTACTGAAAATGTTATCATCAAAAACAATGTAGTGTATCATGGCCATGGAGGATTTGTTGTGGGAAGTGAAATGTCCGGAGGTGCCAGAAATATTCATGTTTCCGACTGTACTTTCATCGGAACAGATATCGGGCTTCGTTTTAAAACAACCCGTGGAAGAGGCGGAATTGTAGAAAATATTTACATTAAAAATATTGATATGATTAATATTCCTACCCAAACGATTGGTTTCAATATGTTCTATGAGGGCTCTTCCCCGGTTTTAGAAGAGGGACAAAAACAGGAAGGAAATAAAACCCCGGAAAAAGTTTATCCTGTAACGGAAGAAACTCCGGTTTTCAGAAATATCTTCTTTAAAAACATCAATGCCATTAATTCTTATGAAGCTATTACCCTATTTGGTCTGGCTGAAATGAACCTTAAAAATATTGTAATTGAAGATTCAAAATTTGATACCAAAAAGGCACTGACAATTGTTGATGCAGATAGAATCCAGTTAAAGAATGTAACCCTGAAATACACTGAAGGAACGGGAGCAACGGTTTATAACAGTAAAAACATTAACCTGTCTACTGTGAAATTCGAATCACCAATCAAGCCTTACATCAAAGTTTTAGGAAACAAAACCGGAGCAGTAGCTGTACCTAAAGATTTACTATCTGATAAAAGCGCTGTTTCTATAGGAACAGAGATAGCTAAGAACTCAGTAAAATAGTTGATTATCGCAAAGACGCAAAAAATTAAATTAACAGTATTTTTAAGACGCAAAGATTTATCTTCGATAAAATTGAAAGTCTCTCATTTTGCTGAAAATCTTTGATTTTCTTGCGCCTTATAACCAAAATAAAGAATAAAAAATTTGCGCCTTTGCGTATTCCAACATTTATAAACAATTATAAAACCATTAAGATGAATTAAATCTTTAAGAATATTAAGCTGGATTTTACACTAAAAGTTCCTCTAAAAAATCAGAAGGATTTTCTTCATTTATCTTAATAGCTTAAGATTCTTAACGGTTTCAATGTAAAAATCTGACAAAATGATTTTTAACAAAAGACATACTTATATTTCTATTTTCTTCGTAGGGACGATGGCATTCGGGCAGATAAGCAGACCGAATGCTTCTCCTTACACCAATGAAGGAACTTTTGAAAAATTAAAGAAAAAATATCCCTCTATTACCCCTATTGATCGCCCGGTTCCTCCAAATATTAAAATCGACAAGGATATTGAATACAAAAACATCAATGGTTCATCATTAAAGGCCGATGTATACTACCCTCTTGATGATTCAAAAAAGCATGCAGGAATTGCAATGGTTCACGGTGGCGGATGGATTTCCGGAAGTAAGGACAATGAAAAATATATGGCAATGGAGCTGGCATCAAAAGGTTTTGTTGTCATCGCTGTTGGTTATCGCCTTGCTGATATTGCCAAATATCCTGCAGGTATTCAAGATATCGAAACGGCTATTCAATGGATCAGAAAAAGTCACAGAAAATATTCTTTAAATAAAAATAAAATGGTGGTTTTTGGTGAATCTGCCGGTGCACAGATGGCAACCCTGGTAGGCGTAAAAGCCAAAAACAATATAAAGGCAATCATCAATATTGACGGAATTGTTTCCTTCATCCATCCTGAAGCTGAGGAAAGTACCTACGCTTCCTATTGGCTGGATGGAGACCGGAATACCAATCTCAAAAACTGGACAGAAGCTTCACCGCTGGAATATGTTGATAAAAATACTCCGCCTACTCTTTTTATCAACAGCTCTCAACCCAGGTTTCATGCCGGAAGAGATGATATGATGAAAAAACTAAAGGCTTACAACATCCCTACTGAATTTCATGAAATTAAAGATTCACCACATTCATTCTGGTCGGCAGAACCATGGCTCACTGAAACATTGAACTATACTGTTGATTTTTTAAATAAAGTGTTGAAATAATTTTTAACCGGATCTTATGAAAAAATTATTTGTAATTCTGTTCCTGCCAATCGTTCACTTTCTATGGGCACAGAGCAAACCTTACATCAGCGTTACAGTGGCACAGGATGGAAGCGGAGATTTTACCACCATTCAGAAAGCAATCAATTCAGTAAGAGATCTTGGACCGGCAGAAGCTTTAATTAAAATCAAAGCTGGGATTTATCATGAAAAAGTGGTTATTCCTTCTTCGAAGCATAAGATCACACTGGAAGGGGAAAACAGAAACAATACGATAATTACCAACAATGATTTCTCCGGAAAACCAGATGCTTTTCATGAAAAGATGACGACTTTCAACTCCTATACTCTTCTGGTAATGGGTGATGATATCAAAATCAGCAATCTGACCGTTCAAAACAGTTCATGCAATGAAGGACAAGCTGTTTCTCTTCATGTGGAAGGTGATCATTTTGTAATGAAAAACGCCGATATTATTGGTTGTCAGGATACTTTTTATGCTGCAACCAACCATAGCAGACAGTATTTTGAAAACTGTTATATAGAAGGAACTACCGATTTTATTTTCGGACAGGCAACCGTTGTTTTTAAAAACTGTACGATTAAAAGTTTAGCCGATTCTTACATCACTGCTGCCGCCACGGAAATTGACAGAAAATATGGATTTGTTTTTTTCGATTGTAAGCTTATTGCTAAAGATGAGGTGTCTAAAGTTTATCTCGGAAGGCCTTGGAGACCATATGCTAAAACAGTTTTTATCAATACGGAAATGGGAAAACACATTCTGCCCGAAGGCTGGAATCCCTGGAAAGGAGATAAAATGTTTCCCGATAAAGAAAAAACAACTTATTACGCAGAATCCGGCAGTAAAGGCGAAGGAGGAAATTCTTCAAAACGGGTAAGCTGGTCTCATCAGCTAACCAAAAAAGACCTGAAAAATTACACTCTGGAAAAAATATTTGATGGCTGGAACCCTAACATAAATAATAAGTAATATCCAATATACAGAAGATATTTAAATAAAAAAGCAAATGAAAAATAATGACCAATTTTTCTATCCCATTGACATTGGAATATGAAGCGTTAAAAAAATTATTTCTGTGAACGTTAAGAAAATTCTATTGTTTGAGTGCGACACCAGTAATGACCCGAAGAAGAAAAATCGAATTCGCACGAGTTTAGAATTTTTAGAGAATAGAATTAATTTTTAGCGGAAGATTCCCAGTCTTGAATTTTTGATTCTTTTGTTTCAAGACAAAAGAATAATACTAAATAAAATAAACATGAAAAAAAAACTTACCCTTCTTATCTTCTTCCTTTCCATCATCACCTATGCACAGCAACCTACTCTATTTCTGATTGGTGATTCAACAATGGCCAATAAAGAAAATCCGGATAAAAACCCGGAACATGGCTGGGGGCAGATGCTTCCCTCTCTTTTAACCTCCGGAATTTCTATTCAGAATCATGCAACTAACGGGAGAAGTTCAAAAAGCTTCAGAACGGAAGGAAGATGGAATAAAGTGATGAATCAGCTTAAAAAGGGGGATTTTGTGATCATCCAGTTTGGACATAATGACCAGAAAATCAATGACTCGATACGATTTACCAATCCGTATACTCAATACAGAGCCAATCTTGAAAGATACGTAACTGAAGCGAGATCAAAAGGTGCTATTCCTATTCTGATGACGTCTATTGTCAGAAGAAACTTTAATGAGAACGGTGTTTTGGTGGATACACATAAAGAATATCCTTTGGTGGTCAGAATGGTTGCCAATGATCTTAAAGTTCCTTTTGTGGATTTACAATTATTGTCAGAGCAGCTGGAAATTTCCTATGGTCCGGAAAATTCAAAAAAACTGCATCTGCATTATAAAAAAGGGGATGAACCTTATTATCCGGAAGGAAAAGATGACGATACCCATTTGTCAAAGCTGGGGGCAGCATCTATTGCAAAACTGGCTGTAACTTCTTTGAAAGATCTGAAAACAGGCTTAGAGAAGTATATTAAATAATACGAATTGTACAGATTGCACAAAATTTTAATTAAAAAAAGATAAAATGGATTTCAAAAAAGAACCTTTCTTCGATAGGAACACGGCATGGGAAGATTTAGGAAATGGTATTTCCAGGCAGTTTGTTGGATATAATTCCCAGATAATGATGGCGATTGTAAAATTTGAAAAAAATGCTGTAGGAACTTTGCATCAGCATTTTCATTCCCAGATCACATATGTGGCTTCCGGAAAGTTTGAAGTTACAGTAGATGATGAAACAAAAATCTTACAGGAAGGAGATGGATTTTTTGCACAGCCCAATATTTTCCATGGGGTGAAATGTATTGAAGAAGGAAAGCTCATTGATTCATTTACACCTTTTCGGGAAGATTTTCTTGTTTAATAAGGTAAATAGAGATTGGAAAGACGCAAAGGAGTAAGGTTTTTTTGAAATACTATCCGTTTTTAAGACGCAAAGATCTTATCTCCGATAAAATTGAACAACAAATATTTTATGAGTTTCTTCAGGTTTTGCAAGTTGAGCCGATCATCATGAAAATATCCGCGAGATCTGTAAAATCTGTGAGAAAAAAATAACACTCATTTGCCTGATATTTCACATTGTGCAAATCCTAAATATCCCTGCGCCTTTGCGATAATCCTACAAAAACAAAGCATTAAAAATATAAAATACTGTCATTTTTAGCTACCAGTTTAAAATAATAAACAAATTTTTAAATAAAATATAAAATGCAACCGATTGATCAAATAAAATATTTAACATTATAATTATATAAATATTAATATAGTAAAATATAAAATAATTTAATATTAATACTATAATTTTATACCAGAACAAATCACAAAATATAAACTATGAAAACAACGTTCAAAGCGGCTCTGTTATCAGCCGCTCTAAGCTCTGCTTTTGCCTTAACCGGATGTGGTCAGGAAGAAATCAACAACGACCTTACACAAAGCGAACTCAACATTAAAAACGCTCTGACACAAAAGATTGTTCCTCTGGCCAATTGCGTAGCTCCGGGATGGGCTTCTCAAAACGGTGGAACAACCGGTGGTGGAACAGCAGCCGAAACAACCGTTTCCAACTACGCTCAGTTAAAAGCTGCTATTGAAAATACAGCTGTGAAAGTGATCAAAGTAACCGGAACCATTACCATCACTACCCGTTTATCGCTTCAGGATCAAACAGGAAAAACAATTTATGGAACAAGCGGAGCCAAACTGGTTTCTACAAACCAGACCAAAGATGGTTCAGGCATTATCAATATTAAAAGGTGCAACAATATTATTATCCGAAACCTGATTTTTGAAGGTCCGGGTGCTTATGACACCGATGGTTGGGATAACGCTATTCTGGATGACTGCCGAAATGTATGGATAGACCACTGCGAATTCAGAGATGGTGTAGATGGAAATTTCGACATTAAAAACAAATCCGACTATATTACGGTTTCCTATACCAAATTTCATTATCTGAAAGCTCCAAAACCTGGAGGTTCGGGAGGAACGGATGACCACAGATTCTCGAACCTTATCGGATCCAGCGACGGAGCAACTGCTGATGCCGGAAAACTGAATGTAACTTTTGTGAGATGCTGGTGGGCACCTGGATGCAGAGAGCGTATGCCGAGAGTAAGATTTGGTAAAATTCATATCCTGAACAGCTATTTCAACAGTTCCGTAAGCAACAAATGTATTGCTGCCGGAGTACAGGCGAATATTCTGGTAGAACGAAATGTTTTTGAAAATGTAAAAGAGCCTATCAATCTGATGAGTGGATTTACCGCGGTAACCCAATCCGGAAGCAGTTTCATCAATGTTACCGGAAATACAGCAGGAAGCGGAACGGCATTCACTCCGCCATACAGTATCACAAAACTTAACGTGGCAGATGTAAAGGCAGATGTAACGGCTAATGCAGGTGCTACTTTAGGAGGAAATGTCTGTGATCAGTTTTAAAAGAAGGCTTAATAACAACAATAATAAAAGGAATAGGGCGTCTCAGAAATGAGATGCTCTTTTTTATCTTACAAAAAATAAGCGGGCCTAAACCCGCTTCTGTTAAGATCAATTATTCACTTAGTTTATTTTTCTCCAGCCATTTCGGGTATTCCTTGGCTAAAAGCTTTTCTGCAAAATCACCAAACCAGCTGTATCCGTTTCTTCTTTCTTCCGAAACTTCATTGTAATTATACTTTACACTGCCATCGTGGTCTCCAAACAAAGGTTTATTGGTATGAATATCATAAAATCTTGCCCAGATCACGGAATTTTTATCTTCAGCCAATACTCTAACTGCTTTACCATTCTGTTTGGTAACATTGTAGCTATATCCCTCAATTTTATTCTGCTTAAACCATGCTACTGCTGCTTTTATTGATTTTTCAATCTCAGGAGTCACGGGCTGCTGCATCAAAAACCTTATAATTCCTACCGATTCTCCGGTGGCTAGTGAAACAGGCTCGAAAGCTCTTGCCTTATCCGGCTGCAATGTAATTTCATGATACTGATCTGCCCAGATGGAAGGATTTCCCTTTTGGACTACCTGAGTTTTTAAAATGCATCCAATACCTTTCTGAACAGCCATTTTTGATTTTTCTTTTAAAGAAGATGAAATCACATCAAAATTATTCTTGTCTTCCGCAGCATTGTACAAAACAGTAAGAGCATTGATCATCGCATTATCGTTATAAGTCACCTGCTTTCTATAAAGCCCCGTATTGGGATAATACTGCGGGAATCCTCCATTATCATACTGCATCAGAAGGAGGTAACTGATTCCTTTTTCTGCAGCTTTTAAATATTCTGGATTTTTGGTTGTTGCGTACGCTTTAATCAAACTGTTGATTTCTCTGGATGTTGCATTATTATCAATAGTTGCATGATCATCCCCGGTAGATTTTATCTTTCTTAAAAGGGTTTTATCAATCGGCAGACTATAGTTTACCACCGACTTATCTTCCAGCTGTTTTCCCCAGCCACCATTAGGAAGCTGATAGATCAGCATTTTCTCCGCCAGAGTATCCTTAATCTGGGCAGAATAAGTTACCGACAGCAGTCCTAATGCCAATGTGTATATTTTTAGATTCATTTTATATTATTTAAAAATTACCACTTCATTATTCTCCTACTTCCACTACTAATGGTTTTGCAATGATCCGAGCCTGCTTCTGAAGCATTTTCTCCCAGTCTTTCTCTGTTTGAACCTGCCCGCTTTTCTGCCATGCAAATCCGGCGTAATACGTTAACACTTTTGAAGGTTTGGTCACAACATACAAATTACTTTCATCAGGAACATTTGAGGTAAAAGCGATTGATTTTTCAACGATTTTCGGGTTTACAACAATTCCTTCTCCCACAAAAGCATCGTCTATTTTCTCCCAGTGAAGATAATATCCGTCTTGATCATTCAGTTGGGTTTTTCCTTCATTTTTATGCAGCGAAATTCCGATAGTATAATTAGGAACAGGTTTTTCAGATTCAAAAACAGATTCAAACTTAGAAAAGTTGGAGCCCAGATCCAAAGAAACTCTTTTGGTTTCTTTCACTTCATATTCACTCCATGGCTGATAAGTCAGTTCAAAAACTGTTCTTAAAGGACCTTCAGCAATTGTTCTGGAAGTAACAAAGTTTTGGGAAACCTGAAGTTTTTCATTTTTCCAGATTCCAATTCCACCTGTTCCTCTGCTGTTTCCCACATGGTAAGGATCATAGCCTTCCCCTCTTGTATCTTTATGATAATACATAGGATCTGTAAGATAACCTTTATACCATTTGTTGATAACAGGCTGGGCTGTTCTTTTCAGCCAGATGTCCACACCGCTTGAGAGTGTACTGCTTTTTATTCCCTGCGAAGCTTCCTGCTGGCCTTTTGGACCATAAACCCTGAAAGCAATTTTATCATTTTCCCAGGCGTAATCATCTACTCTTTCCGGGACTAATCTCGAATAGGTAGAAATTCCGATTTCTGGGATTTGAACGCTCCCATCCGCAACAATAGTGTATACATTGGTTTTTCCTGCATTAATATTTACCAGAAAAAGTAATTCTTCATTTTTTCCATCACCATCATAATCTATCCATTGAATTGGTAACCATTTCCCTTTTGCATCTTTTATTCTAAGTTCCTCCTCCCTGTTTTTATGTAAAAATGACTTCAGCATAGTCCTGGGAATTGCCACTACCTCACTTCTGGAAACATCCAAAGGATTAACAATCTTTACAGATCTTTGAGCATATAAAAAACAAGAAAAAATGCAATCGATTGCGCAAATTAATTTAAAACTTACTTTATTCATACATAGAGGTCTACAGTTTCTCCAAAAATAGAAAATATTTTCAATATAGAGATTATAAACTTAGAGTTTCATCATAGGCAATAGTACTAATAGCTCATAAATGATCATACTTTTCAATTCATCCATCATAATCCTGTAAATAATTTAAAATTTAATAAAACCAAATGACACCATTTAAAAAAAACAGTGTCATTTTTATTTCGACAGAAAATAATCAACATCAGGGATAAACAATTGATAACCAGTTATTTCATAGAACCTTTAGTATATGAACAAAAATAACACCATATGAATGAAGCCTGCATAAAGCACATTCAATCCGTAATTTACCGCACAGTTTATTTTTATTAAACAAAAACGCTGCATTGAGCCACAAATTCCTCAAACTTCCGATCTCTATTTTGCATGACTGGTCCGTGACCGAAGCAGAGTATGGCAGGATTCAGTTCTGCCAGTTTCTGAAGCGATTTGATGTTACGCTGCTGATCTGAGGTGAATATGTTTGGTGGAAGCCGGAGACCCGTTGCTGTTGTGAGCAGGTTCATATTTGTCGCTGCATCTCCGATGATCAGTACACCATCTCGCTCACGGAATAAAGAAATATGACCTGCCGAATGTCCGGGAGTCTCTATTACCCGAAAGTTTCCGATCTTATCATTTTCAACGATTGTCTGATCTACTTTGTGTCCCTGCCCTGCCCAGTACTTTTGCTGAAGCTTTGCTACCCAATGCCGGGGAGTTGGATAGTCATTGGTTACCCTACCTGTTTCGGTTCTCAAAACTTCATCAGGATGACAGAGCAAAGGTATTCCGAAATCAGCGCATATCTGATCGCTGCAGCCCTGGTGGTCTGCATGGGCATGGGTCAGTACATGTTGATAAACGGGGATTTTCTGGAGAGCTTTCCTAATAGTGGTATATGAACTCCGTATTCCGGAATCTATCAATACACCTTCGATAATATAGCAGTTGATACTATTTCGGGGCATCAGTGAAATCTGGAATACCTCGGGAGCAATTTGACGTAACATAGTTTTTTTGTGCAAATCTACATCGCTGATCAGGGCTTAATAAGGACATTTGTCCTATAATATACTGGGTCGGTGGATTTGTCCCTTCGCCCGTGTAAGTGATCGCTGCGTAATGCCCAGATACGACGCCAGATCTTGTGTTGTTACACGCTGAACGAGTATCGGTTCACTAGATAAGACATGAAGATATTTATCCACAGCCGACTTATTATTATAATTCAGCATATAACGTTCCTTTTGGATATACTCCTGCTCCATCACCAATTTTATAACTTCGTTCAAAGCGGCCAACTGACCAAGCAGATACTGATAGTCCAGGTAGCTTATCTTATAGATTATGCTATCCTCAATCGCCCTGATACTCCTTCTGGATTTTTCCTGTGCCATAAACTCAGGAAAGGAGGTGGCAAATTCATTTTCAAACTTGAAACAGGTGATATTTTCCCTTCCTTCCTTATCGGTGGCATATGCTTTTACAGAGCCACTGGCGACAAATCCTATATAACGACAGGGCTCATCCTCACGAATAAAAAAATCACCTTTTTTTAAACTGATCGGTTTGAAGAACTTCTCAGCAAAGACAATTTCCTCAGCTGATAGTCCTCCTATGGTGGATAGGTAATTTTCAAATACGTCAGTCATTTCGCACTCTTTTTATTATTTTATTTCTTCTTAACCGTCTATGGGTTACTCAACAAATCCAGGATACAAAACTAACAATTATTGTACATTAAAAAAGGATCGATGTCCTTTACTATTTCAACTTTATGGATGTGGATCGGAATTCATTGTATCGGAGAGGAGAATGTACAGGCAGAACTGGGAATTACATTACATACAGCTTTAAAAGGTAAAGGATATGCTTCTGAAGCTTTAAAAGGAATTATTGATTTCTTTGTAATGATTTGTATAAACATAGAATTACAGGTTCCGTAGATCCTGACAACACAGCTTTCATTCAACTGATGGAAAGAATGGGCTTAAAGAAAGAAGGACAGTTTTTGAAAAGTCTGTTCTGGAAAAATGAATGGGTTGAAAATAAAAATAGTTTACCAAGGCACTACTGTACCGTATATTTTTCGTAAAATGGAGAGAATTTTGTTCTTACAATAGTTAAAGCAACTAAATCATTGCAAATCAAATAGGATACAATCATGGTATGGTACCACTTTTTAATGATAACGATAATCCAATTATCATTTTCTATCAATGGATACATCTCTTTTTCAAAATGCCTGATAACATAATCCTTCCTCTTCCCGTTGAGTGAAAATAAGTCTTTCATAATCTTTGGTAATCTTTAATAATTTTTAGTTTAACAAGTTTTTATGCTGGCTTATTTCATGGTTAGCTTTATTATTCCAAATATAGTGAAATACATAGCATTTGTTTTATGACACAAATCATAAAACAAATGTTAAAATATCCTAAAAAAGGGGTATTCCAGTTATTTTTTTCTTAAACTTTCAATTTCCAAAGTATATTTTCTTTGAGTGTCATCATGAACAATCCATCGTAGGAAATAAAGCTTATAAAACTACCCAATAGATAAAAAGAGCTGAAATTGAATATTTCAGCTCTTCTAATTCTTAAAAATAAAGTTTTTTACTTTTCAAATAATGGATCAGTTCTTTCGGGCGGTCAGTCTGGATAATGTTGACTCCATTATGAATATACCAGTCATATATATTGGGATGATCGAGAACCAGGTCATCATTATTTCCGGCATTATGATGTGGCCACAATGAATTCACCCAGATTTTAACCTTATTTTCTCTGAGTTTTTTAAAATCAATCAGGTTCTTTTCTGTTGTTCCGATTGTAAATTCAAAACCATAAACTTTATAGCTCTTAAGGTACTCTGAGATTTTTTTCAGATCTTCCTCTTTCCCCAGCTGGATAATCGGCATATAGTGAATTTCATTTTTTATATCACCGTATTTTTGATTGAACTCTGAGTAAGATTCATGACCTTTAAACAAAATCTGATCATGCATATTTCGTTTTTTCACCAAAGGATATACCTGTTTTATATAATCAAAACCTTTGTCCAGATTCAGAAGTATTTTTCCATCAGAAATCTCTAAAATTTCCTGTAAAGTAGGAACACTCATTTGGGTTTCCACTCCTAATCCATCTCTCAGATGGAGTTTTTTAATCTCGGCTAATGTAAAATCAGACGGCTTTCCTTTCCCTGTTGTCGTTCTGTCGATGGTATTGTCATGCATCAGGATCAAAACACTGTCTTTCGTCATGGCAAGATCTATCTCAGCCATATCGACTCCTTTTTCAATGGCTTTTTTTACTGCCCACACCGAATTTTCCGGAGCTTCTCTCCAATCACCACGGTGAGCAACTACCATGACTTTACGGTCTGGAAAAGTGGAAAGTGAGATTTTCTTTTGCTGAGCAAAACACAAAGAAGAAAAAATAAGAAAAGAAAGTGGTAATAATCTATTGTTAAGCATAATTTCAAATGTTAAATTAATATCCTGGATTTTGTTTAATGGCCGGATCAGTATTAATCTGACCTTGCGGAACCGGCATCAGAAGGTGGTATGGCTTAATCTGCGCTGTGCTGTATCCCGTATTATTGCTAAAATGAGCAGTCATCACTGAAATAGCCTTTCCCGTCCTCACGAGATCAAACCATCGGTGTCCTTCTCCTACAAATTCAAGCCTTCTTTCGCGGTCAATTTCATTCAGTAATGTCTCTTTTGTTGAGAGGTTTACAGAAGCAATACCTGCTCTGGTTTTAATTTTATTCAGATATAAATTTGCGGTTGTAAGATCATTCTGCTGCGCAAAACATTCCGCCATCATCAGGAAAACATCAGCCAATCTCAGCACCACAAAATTGCTTCCTCCATCGGCAATGGTATTGGATGTTTTCACCAGTTTTTTACTGAAAGGAATTCCGTTTGACGTAAGTCCGATATAGGCAGACCTCCTTGTATCTCCCGCCAAATAAAGATTGTAGACTTCTTTGGTGGGAAGATTATGGCCTTTCGCTCCGGAAACTGATCCGGAAGGACTGAACATCTGAAATGCCGAACTTCCTTCCGAATTTCCGTTCAATCCGGAGGTGAACTGTACATCAAAAATAATTTCAGCATTATTTTTATTAGTGACATCAAAAATTTTATTGACATCGGTCAAAAGTTGATAGCCTAAAGATTCAATCTGACTTAAATAGGTCAGTGATTCTGCAAACTTGTTCTGTGTCAGAAGCACTTTACCCAAAATTCCCAAAGCCGCTCCTTTGGTTACTCTACCCTTTTGCGTTGTGGTGGTTGGTAAAAGATCAATCGCTTCTTTCAGATCTTTTTCTATTGCTGAATATACCTCTGCGACAGGCGTTCTTGGCTGTCCAAAGTAATCGTTAACATTCGTGGTTTCTTTTAATACCAATGGAACATCACCATAAATTCTTACCAGATTAAAATACATCAGCGCTCTCAGAAACTTCATTTCTCCGGTTCTCGTATTTTTCAGGGCATCGGTCATATCAGGGATTTTTCCAATCCTTGTCAGAATAATATTCGCCTGCTGAATTCCAACATAATTGTCCTTCCAGGTACTTGCAATAAGGCTGTTATTAGGTTGAATAGTGAAAAAATCCAGCTCTCCATACGTAAAAGAATCATTGGCTGGAACCTCATCATATGTGTTGTCAGAAGGCAATTCTCCCAACGCAGGCATTGCCAGCTGATACTGTCCGGTGTACTGAAGGGCTCCGTAAACTGAAACAATTCCCTGCTCAATTTCAGAAGCATTGGTATAGAATTGTGAGGAAACTTTCTGGGCTTCAGGATTTACATCCAAAAGATCAGACGAACAAGAAAACATCACAGAAAGACTGAATATTGTAAAGAATATTTTTTTCATGATTTTAAAATTTAAGGTTAAAGCCTACAGAATATATTTTAGCTACCGGATAATAAGCCTGATCAAATCCTTGGGTAAGAACATTGTCTGAAGTGGCATCGATATTCATTCCTTTATATTTTGACAGCGTGAAAAGATTGTTTCCTACCACATAGATCTGTGCGTTTTCCAACCCGATATTTCCAAGCATTGATTTTGGAAAATTGAAAGCAAGACGCAGCGATCTCAATCTCACATAATCGGCATTTTTAAAATAGAGATTTGAAGTTCTGGCTTCTTTTCTGTTGTTGGAAAAGTTCATATTCGGCATTCCGAAAAATCCATTGGGGTTGGTTGCTGCATTATAGCGGTTGTCAAAATAATACTGCGAGGCCATTCCGAAACCTTCTCCCGATTCTAAAGTAGTTACTGCATCTGCATTGTAAATTCTCTTCCCTATTTCGCTGTATAATGAGAAGCTTAATTCAAAAAGTCCATATCTGAAATTATTATTGAAACCAAGAATGTATTTGGGAACGCCGCTTCCGAAACTTCTTTTATCATTGACATCAATTTTCCCATCACCATTGAGGTCTTCCATAATATAGTCTCCAACCATTGTTCCGGTAATGTGTGGTGAATTGTTGATCTCCTCCTGAGTTTTGTAGATTCCGACAATATTGTACCCATACATTTCACCAATAGAACCGCCCACTTTTGTGACAGAGAAATTATTTTCACCCGTAATAATCTGATTCTGTCCGTTTGCCAAGGCCAAAACTTCATTTTTATTGGTTGAAAAATTAAAGCTTCCCGAATAGGTAAAATCGTTGGCAATATTGAAAGTTTTCGAAGAAATCTGTAATTCAAAACCGGAGTTTTTGATCTTTCCTATATTTTGAAGCGATGTACTGAAACCAGACTGCTGTGGAACGGGAACATCAAGTAACAAACCGTCTCTGTTCAGAATATAATAATCTGCAGAAATATTCAGGATATTTTTAAACAGAGAGAAATCAATTCCGAAGTTGTTTGATCTGGACTTTTCCCAGGAAATATTAGGATTGGGAGCCGTTGCCGTTGTATACCCTGGTGTTAGAACGCCGCCAAAGTTGTAATTATCAGGATTCATCAGCGAAAGTGCCCCGAAATTAGGAATTTGATTATTCCCGTTGCTTCCCAGGCTGTATCTTAGCTTTAAATCCATTACAATAGTATTTTCAGGAAAGAAATTTTCATTACTGATCGTCCAGCCTGCAGAAAATGCATAGAAATCTCCCCATTTGGAATTCTTCCCGAAACGTGAAGAGCCGTCTCTACGATAAGAAGCCATCAGATTATATTTATTATCAAAGGTGTAATTAACTCTGGTGAAATAAGACATTAACCTCCATTTGTATTGTGTCAGCGTGTTTTTAAATGAAGTTCCGCCGGCAATATTCCGGATGCTGTTGTCTGGAAAGGCTGTAGCTTCGGTTAAAAGCTGAGTATTATCTTCCTGCTGAAAAGACTGTCCGGCAATGGCATCTATTCTATGCTCACCCCATTTTTTATCAAATGAAAGCAGGTTTTCAATCAGATAATTTTTACGGATATATTCTGTTCTGTTCGCAAAAGTAACATCCGGAGCAGCTGCTCTGTAGGCTCCCACTGTAGAAGGATCAAAGAAATTATATTCGTAATTGGTATAATCCCCGCCTACTGAAAGTCTGTATTTCAAGCCTTTCAACAGCTCAAGCTCAGTAAAAATATTTCCGAATGTTTTAAATAAAGTATATTTTCTGTTCGTCATTTCCTGAATCGCAACGGGATTCTCTACCAAAGCACCGTCAGTTGCTGTATTTCCTAAGATTTGTTTGGAAATGGCCAAACTTCCGTCATCATTATAAGGTTTAAAGAAAGGATACATTGCAGTAGCCATCTGCAGTGGATTATAACTTCTCGAATTTTCTGCTGCATTGATGGTTCCCGTTGCATAAGATGGTGTCATCGTTACTCCTATTTTCCATTTATCTGTAAGTTCTGTGGAAAGATTAACGCTGGTGGAAAATTTTTCGTAGTCTGTCCCGATCACCAATCCTTTCTGGTTAAAATAACTCATGGTAAAAGCATATTTGCTTTTATCACTTCCTCCAGTAACATTTAATGAAGTCTGGCTGATGGGTGCCGGTTTCATTACAGTATTCAGCCAGTCGGTATCTGTTAATCCAGGCTGCTTTGCCAGATAAGGGGCGAGATAATCAGGGATTAACTCTCTTAAAGATGCTCCCTTACTTATTCTTGTAGCATTATCATCAGAAATACTTCTGTTGCTGCCCTTGGAAAGATAGTTGTTATCTCTGGCTTCTTTCAGAAAAGTGGCCATATCGTAAGCATTCACCAATTTTACATTATCGCTTCTCATCTGCATTCCGTAATAGGAATCAAAAGAAACAGCCATTCTGCCTTTTTTCCCTTGTTTTGTTTCAATGATAATCACTCCATTGGCTCCTCTGGAACCATAAATGGCTGCGGAGGCGGCATCTTTTAAGATATCAATTTTTGCAATGGAATTAGGATCAATAGCATTCAGATTGGAACCTTCGGTGAGAGGAAGTCCGTCAACAACAATCAAGGGATTCGAACCCGCTGTTAATGTTCCGATACCTCTTACTCTGATAGAAGGTGAACCTCCCGGCGTTGCATTAGCCTGGGTAATCTGAACTCCGGTAGCTTTTCCGGCAATAATATCCCCGAAATTACTGGAGGCAACCCCTTTCATCTGTTTCTCGTCAATAGAAGAGATGGAGCCGGAATTGTTTTTCTTACTCTGTTTTCCATACCCTACCAAAACAACCTCATCAATATTTTTTTCCCTGGATGTTACTGTGTCTTTTATCGGATTTAAATATTCCGCAGACTGTTGAGCATTATTCCTCTGAATTTTTGCAATTGCTCTTGCATTGAGACGAACGGTGACTGTTTTCTGATCTACATTAAAATCCAGACCAACATTTTTCTTCAGATAGTCTAAAGACGATGATAATGACTGATAGTTAACCTGAGATTCATCCACCTGAATATCCTTAAGGTCTGAAACCGAATAAAAGAATTTTACGCCATGTTCTTTTGAAAGTTTTTCAAAGATTTTAATCAAAGGCATTTTCCGCTGAATGACGGACTGTTGAAAACATTTGTTAGCCTCTGCGTAGGTAAACTGTGGCGCGCACAAAAGACCCAACAACATCATGCTAATTGTTGTTTTTTTCATAGCTTTGCTGAAATTAGTTGTTATTTGACTGATTTATATTCAATGCATCGGTAACCCCAATTACTGGTGCATTATTTTTCTAAAATGATATGATAATCTGATTCTTTTCTAGTATTTAAACTAAATGGAAATCCTATGGTTTTAATAACTTTATTAAGGTCTCCGGTGATATCTCCATCAATAACATTCTCCCTATACTGCTGAGGATAGCTTATCGAGATATTGTACGTCTTCTCCAACTGTGAAATGGCCTGTCCAAATTTCATCTCATTAAAATCAAATGTCCTTACAACATCCTGATCATAGAAATGTTTTTCAGTTCCGTTTTTGTCTGCCAGCCATGTTTCTTTAGGCAAAAGATAAGTGGTGTGCCCCTTGTAATCAATTTTCACTTTTCCTTCTTTCAGATAGACTTTTTTATCTTCGGATCTTTGATCAAGCAGGAATTTTGTCCCCAATACTTTTACTCTAAATCCATTGGCATCAATGATAAAGGGCAACGCTTTATTTTTAGCAACACTGAAGAATGCCTTTCCTTTAAAAGAAACATTTCTGGTTTTCTTACCGAAATTATCTGTCAGTATCAATTCACTTTCTGGTTGCAGGGTAATAATACTTCCGTCCGGTAAGGTGAATTCCTTTTGCGTCGTTTCCGTTATGAAAACCATTTGCTGATGAGATGAAGAGCTTAGAGCATTTTCAGTAAAGAACAAAGTCATCACGGTAAATAAGGGCAAAAGAACAGCTGCAGCCCACAAAAACCTTTTTGTCTTGTTTCTGGATCTGATTTTATTTTCAAGTCCGTTCCAGATTCGCTGATCTGCCGAATCCTTCATTTTCCTGTTTTCTTCTTTGACTGATTTCCATTGATTTTCGAAATCCATACGCTCCTATTTGATCTTTATTAGAGAATACGCAGGAAGTGCAGAATCGTCAACCTATATTTTTTTGATTTAACGATTTGTTCATATTGGTTGACATTGAGTTAAAGTTAACTCAAACCTAACTAATTTAAAGAAATTAAATGATGAAGGAAATTGGAATAATAAAAGTATAATCTAAAAGAAAAAATTCAAATTCGACCTTAGAAACTTCAACACCTTATTCACATGTTTTTCAACAGCCGTTTTGGAAATATCATTTTCCTGAGCGATGGTAAAAAGGCTAAGATTCTGGATTTTATTTTTGATAAAAAACTCACGGCTTTTTTCGGGAACCTGTTCCAGGAGATCTTCAATCTTTTTGAGCTGGTCTTCCTGCTGTATTTGTTTTTCTATTTCTGAGTTTTCTTCATCCTGACTTTCCTGGGAACTTTCAAGAGGAACGAAAATCATTTTTCTTTTACGGTAGAAATTGGAGACTTCCTGTTTGGCAGATTTAAAAATAAGCGCTTCGATTTCTGACGGAGAATGGGTTTTGGATAGATATTTCCAGACATGCATAAAAATGTCCTGTACAATTTCTTCAATATCTTCTTCTTCCGAAAGGTATTTGGCCACAAAAAAATACACCCTGTGCTTGTAACCGGAATATATTTCTTTAAAATGATCCATTCTTTAATACGTCTTTGAACTCAAAACTGGTGATACAAAAGTATCTAAAAGCTATGGCAATCATATTAAATATATATTAAGTTTAAATCTTTAGCATTCACTCATCGCCGGATTTTCAAAGAAGTATTCTCTGATTATTTCTCAGAAAGAAAAGTCTACATTATCCGCAGAAGGTCTGAAATTGGAATGCATTGCTGCAGTAAAATAGTCACAGAATACCTGATACACTGCCGAACGGGTATCCGTAGCCCGGATTCCCAGCTGTGTATAAACGGTAATGATCTGATGGGATAATTTTTGAACCAGTTCTACTCCATATTGGTGAATCTCGTGTTCTTTATCTTCTGAAATTCCTTTGTGATCACCGAGTATATTTTCTACTTCTCTGGCTATGTTTAAAACTTTTCCCAAATGCTTTTCAACAGATTCTGCAAAACTTTTGAAATTGATTTCAGGACGAATGCCTTCTGCTTCTTCAATAAAATGATAGGCCATTCCCAAATAATTGACCAAGAGCGTCAAATCCGCAAAAACCCGAAACGGAATGCTGTCCAGAATATCATTCGTGAAAAAATGATCGTATACAAAACTGTAGTCTTCGCTTACCATAACATTTTCAATGGTAAAGGAATAGGTACCGCTTGCTTTCATTCCCATAGATTTCCAGTTGGGGATAATTTCAGCATGCTCTTTCGGAATGATGAAGGATTGAATAGTCTCATTCCCGTCTTTATCCATTATAGGTTTCCCGTTTTCTGTAATCCTGGCATTCAGTGTAAAATGGGTCAGATGAGGTGCTCCCGTTGCAAAATTCCATGAACCGCTGATCAGATAGGTATTATCATCCTGCTTTTCTGCGGTGCCGCCAACCATTCCGCTTCCGCCAAAACAGGTTTTGGTATGGGTGAAGAGTAATTGGGCAACTTCGGGTTTACTATTTCTGGAAAAATAGTTGGCTCCGGCACAAAGTGTCAGCATCCAGCCAAAGCTTCCATCAGTTTGCGCCCAGCCAAATAATGCTTTAAGCCCTTCTTCAAAACGATAGCCGAGTCCTCCATATTTTTTGGGAACCCAGATTTTAAGCAATCCTTCTTCGTGAATATGCAGCATCACTTTATCAGAAATTACAGAAGCTCCCTGAAGTTCTTTTCTGATGTCCTTAGTACTGAGCATGAGCTTTGGATTTAATGATTTTTTGCCATTCTATATAACCGGAGATTGCCACTAAAAATAAGAATGATGTTAAAACAGCATAGAGATATAATTCCTTGTGAATCATTAAAGGAATGGAAATAATATTACTGATATTGAGGATCACCCAGTTTTCAATTTTCCGTCTTGCCATCAGCCACATTCCTGCCCAGGCAAAAGCACTTACCATAGAATCCCAAACAGGAACATCCGAATCGGTAAAATGAGTGAGAAAAGACCAGAATAAGATAAAAGTTCCCAAAACAATTCCTCCGGTAATCCATTTTTCAGTGGTGGTGGTAACGGAGATTTCCATTTCGGATTTCTGTTTCCCGAATTTCCAGTACAACCATCCGTAGATGCTCATAATCAGATAATAAAGATTTAAGGTAAATTCAGCATAAAGCTTTGATGTAAGCATTACGTACAGCGTAAGCAGAATACCTGCAATTCCGAAAAGATAGTTATTGACATTGTTTTTACGGGCCAGTAAAACCTGAATCACTGAAAATACGACTCCGAACCATTCCGGTAAGGTAATTTGTTTTAAAATGTCCTGCATCATATTAATTGTTAGAAATCAAATGATGAGATGATAAGTAAGCAATCCCTACGCCGGCATTATCCGGATCAGGTGTGGAAATACATTCCTGGGTATCATCTCAGCCACTGTTATCTGTAGCACCCCATTGTGGAGCAAAGGTGCAGCTTTTTTGTGGAAAAAGAAATACATCGGACTAACTTTTTAACGTATATGACCAGGATTATAAAAGATCTGAGTGTTAAATTATAATTTAGTAGATCATTATGTTTAATTTAAAAATTTATATTATGGACAATCAGAAAGAAATCTCGGTACTTAATGACTTACTTCACATTACAAATGACAGAATGGAAGGCTTCGAAAAAGTAGAAGGAAAAGTCTGGGAAATGTATCCGGATGTAAAGGATGAGTATGATCATATGATTTCACAATCGAAAATCATGAAGAATGAACTTATAAACCTCATCACAGAAAAACAGGGTAATCCGGAAAATTCAACTTCCATTGCAGGAGCCATTCACAGGACATGGATTGATATTAAAAATTCTTTCACCATGGGTAATTTGGTAGAATCTACATTAGGAAATGTAGTGTTTGGGGAAAAAGCAGCTATAGAGGCATATCAAAATGCTATGGACAGTGGAGATCTTAGTGAAAAAGGAATTAAAACCGTCTCAGAACAGCTTCGTAAGCTGAAAGATTCTTATCAGCAGTTTAAAAAAATTGAAGAATACAAAAAGAAAGAAGAATAAAAAACTCCCCTTAAAAAAGAGGAGCGTAATAATCAAGAACAAAATAATATTTAATCATTCAAAAGTATCGAATACATTCTGTTTGTCTTATGATGCAAGTCATATTAACCGTAAATTATCTGACAGCATTTTTCGCCTTTTCGGATTCCTTCAAATGATGTTCAAGTGTCGGAAGGGTCTTCGCTGCGAAAGATTTTAATGAGGCTTCTGTTCCTTCTGATGCCTCTTTTTTGAATGCTTCTACATCTTCTTTGTGATCACTTACCATTAGATCCGTATACTTTTTGTCGAAATCTTTTCCTTTCTTATCTTTCAGATCATTATACATCTTTTGCTTCTCTGCGTCCAAAGTTGTGGGAAGTGTATAGCCATTAGTGGAGGCCCATTTTTTGAGTTCGTCATTCGCTTTGGTATGATCTGTTACCATCATGGAACCCAGAGATTTTACAACAGGATTTTCAGCATTTGTTTCTGCTAGTTTTCCCATCATAACTTCCATCAGTCCTCCAATGGCTGCAGCATCTGCAAATTTTTTGTCCTGATCACTGAGCATACTTTTCTGATCTTTGGTATCTGACATTTTGGTGGAGTCGCTTACCGTCATCCCGGATTCCGCAGGGGCAGACATTGTTGTACTTTCCTCAGATTGACTCGTTGTTGTCGGTTCGTTTTTTTTGCAGGCCGTTAAAGCAGCTACTGCAAAAATTGTTGCTACAAAATTTTTCATAATAATAAATTTTAAGTGGTGATAGGTGTGAAATCTATGAGACTTCTTTATAATAGCAACAATTTATCGGCCAAATAATATTTTCAGCAAATCATTTATTTTCATAAAATATTATGAATAAACATTTTATAATTATCGAACCAGCCGGAATGTAAGATTAATACGCTCTTTCATAGAAGTTACAGACTTAGCAATCCGATGTTCCCAGTTTTCCTGAAGATCTCCTTTCATAATCAATAATGACCCATGAGGAAGTGGCAGACTATATTTACTTTGATGATGGTCTTTTTTCCTGAAATCAAAGTTTCTGGTCTGCCCCAGACTTACTGATGCAATCACAGGACGCTTTCCGTATCTGCTTTCCTTATCTCTGTGCCAGGCAACAGAATCATTATGATCCCGGTAAAGATTCAGCAATACAGAATTGAACTGATAACCGAATGTTTCTTCTATCCTTTGTTTTAAAGAAAACAATTCAGGGGTCCAGAGGTTATTCTCCACTTCACCATTTCCTAATGGATAATCCGTTTTCGGATCCCCATACCATGCGGTTAAGCGTGGGGTCAGAACCGTTTTATCATACATTTTCTGGGTACGCTGTTTCCAGGGTGCTGTTTCGAGCAGATGATTCTTTAGTTTATCTGCTTCATGCTGACTCAGGAAATGCTCACTGTATTCCAGAAGGTCTTTTGGAAATTCATATAATTCTTCTGAGTCGAACAAGCTGAGCTGAGTCATATTTTTTTTTTAATAGGAGAAAAGCTTATGGTATTTAAGCAAATAAATTTGATACAAATAATATCTGCAAATATATTAAAAATGATACAAAAATAACCAAAGTCAAAATGTTCCATTTTTGAATCTAATGATATTTCAACAATAAAAAAGAGACCAAGAATAAACCCGGTCTCCTTTTTTATAATGAATACATACTTATACTGCTTTGCTGTTAAGATTGGTATCAGCCACTTTCGTTAGCAGCTCGTCACATTTTTTCTCTTCTTTTAATGTGCTCAAAAGATTTTTAAGACAATCCTTCTCTTTCAATACTTTTGCAAAGGCTGCTAGTGTACCATATGTGGCAATTTCGTAATGTTCAACTTTTTGTGCCGCAGCAATGATTCCTGCATCTCTTACTGCTCCGGGTTCTGTCTCTTCCAAAATACTTTTTCCTTCATCCAATAATCCCTGCATGGCATCGCATTTCTTTGCCTGGGCTTTTTTTCCTAATGCTTTAAAACACTCTTCGAGTCTTTTAACATGGCCTTCCGTTTCAGTAATGTGCTTGTCAATAGCTGTTTTAAGCTTTTCACTGGTCGCATTTTTCATCATTGCCGGCAGCGCTTTCAACAGTGCTTTTTCAGCCCAATAAATGTCTTTAAGTGAATCTTCAAAAAGATCTTCCAAACCTTTGGCCGCATTTTTTTTGGCCGGTGTTTTTGCAGATGCTTTCGCTGTTGTCTTTCTTTTTGCGGGTGATTTTTTGGTTGCTGTTTTAGTTTCCATAATATAATAATTTAGTGTTTGATTGGTGATGAATCTGCAACTATAAGACCATTTCTGCCTGAAATGCTGAGATGTGGTATCTAAAATCATTGAAAAATTTAGTTATTATAAGACTTATGTTTCTTTATCCACACCTTCGCAGATAACAGGTTGAGAAGGTTTGAAATTGCGATTATTTATATCGGTGCTGCTGTCCTGCAGAATCTGAGGCGGACTTTGATTCATTGGAAAGCTTCCCTAATTTTTCATAATACTTATGAAACTGATCAAGTTCTTATAATCACGGTTTTTAAATAAATAATAATACAATGTATGAAAACGATACTATAAAAATTATGACCCAAGTCACTTACCCCTTTTATTAGTTAGCTATTATTATAGTATATTTTCCAACATATTTTAGTTTTATTTAAAAATATGGAGAGCCACATAATTATTTATATCGCTTAAAAACAAACTATTTATTTCATCATTTTCTTTTATAACAAATTGTAAACGAAAGATGTATAATAATTAACATATTCAAAAAATTAAGAAATAGAGCATATTCCAAAAACTGAATAAAATCACATCGCTAAGATTTAATACTCAATTCAAAAATAATTATTCATCTTTGCAGCCTTAAATTCAAAAACGCTAGTTTATTTCATGAGCATTACTTTTAAAAAGCGACTTATTATAGCGCTTGTATTACCTACGGCAGCCATATATTATGGACAGAGTACGAAGGATTCTTTAGAGAAATCTAAATCTATTGATGAGGTTATGTTGGTAGGTAGAAACCTTTCCCAAACAGCCAAAGAGAGAAAAACCCCTGTTGCGGTTTCCAACATTAAGGCGGCAGAAATTCAGGAGAAGCTGGGAAACAGAGAATTCCCTGAGATTATGAAGTCTACTCCATCCGTTTATGTAACCAAAGTAGGTGGAGGATTCGGAGACAGCAGAATCAACATGAGAGGTTTTGACGGAGCCAACATTGCGGTCATTATCAACGGACAGCCGGTGAATGATATGCAGGGAGGTACGGTGTACTGGTCCAACTGGACCGGGCTGGCTGATATTGCAAGCAATATTCAGATCCAGAGAGGTTTGGGAGCGTCTAAATTCGTGGTCCCTTCTGTAGGAGGAACCATCAATATTGTAACCAAAGCTACCGATTCTGAGCAAAAAGCAATGATTAAGGGAGAAGTTGGAAATGATAACTACTCCAGAATATCAGCAATGTACTCTTCAGGATTAAAAAACAAATGGGGAACAACCGTATTGCTTTCCCGCTGGCAAGGTGACGGATACATCAACGGAACAAAAGGAGAAGGCTACTCATGGTTTTTCTCTACAGGATTTAAGCCTAATGAAAAGCATGCATTCAATTTAATTGCTACCGGAGCACCTCAGGTACACGATACGAGAAGATCTTCTGCAACCGGAGCTAATGTGGCAACGCTGCAGCAGCTTGAAACTTACGGAAGAAGATACAATCCACAAACAGGAATGCTGAACGGTTCTCAATTCAACCTGGCTCCTAACTTCTATCATAAACCTATTGCATCTTTGAACTGGGACTGGACTATGAATGACAACCTGAAGTTATCTACCGTTCTTTATGGTTCATGGGGACGTGGCGGCGGTGGTACCGGATTGAACGGTTCTATCAAAAATGCAGGCGGACAAACCATGAATTTCATGAATTATGGTGCAGGCGGAGACGGTACCATCAACTGGGATATGATTTATCGCTATAACAGAGGTGGTATGGTAACAGATTATAATGGAAATACCTTCCAGAAATCAACCTTTACTGCTCCTGCAGGTTCTCCAGGTGATTACAACGGGCAATATGTAGCAACGCTGAACGGAACCAGTGGTATCGTAAGAAAGCAAAGTATCAATGCTCATGACTGGTATGGTGTGATTGCAGACCTTAATTATAAAAAAAATAACTGGACTTTTAACGGAGGTATTGACCTTAAAACATACAAAGGAGCATTATATGATATTGTAACTGATATGTTAGGATCAGATGCATTATTTGTTCCTGGTACAGCCAACGCTCCAAAAGGATATTATATTAACCAAACCGTAAAGCCGGAACCGCTTACCAAGCTTAAAGATGCTCAGAAAGTTTCTATTCACAACGAAGGGCTGGTAAAATGGGCTGGAATCTATGGAATGGTTGAATACAGCTCTGAAAAACTAAGTGCGTCTGTTCAGGGATCTGTTTCTGAGCAGTATTACAAGAGAAGAGACTATATGCTGTATACTCCGGGAAATCAGGAGACAAAATGGTATCACAAAACAGGTTATATTGTAAAAGGAGGTGCGAATTATAATATAGATGATCACCATAATGTATTTTTCAATACAGGAGTTATTTCAAGACAGCCGTTATTCAACGCTTTATTCCCTTCAAACCAGAATATTTATAACGATGCGAAGAATGAAAGAATCTTCTCTGTAGAGTTAGGATACGGTTTCAAATCGCGTTATATCGATGTGAATATCAACGCTTACAGAACACAGTGGGATGACCGATTCATTTCCAGAACATTCAATGCTACTGCTGCGGATATTGCAAAATTCCCTCAGTTAAGCCTTGGAAATGCCTATTTCTACAATGCCCTGAATGTTGGTCAGCTGCACCAGGGAATTGAACTGGAAGCAAAGGCAAGACCTTTTACCAACCTTAGACTGAGAGGAATGGTATCAATGGGTAACTGGAAATATAAAGGAAACGCCAACTTCAATATTCTTGATGTTCAGAACAACCAGGAAATAGCCGGGGCAACCGGAACCATCAATATCAAAGACCTTAAGGTTGGAGATGCCGCTCAAACAACTGCAAGTATCGGAGCAGATTATAATATCACCAAAGCTTTCAGTATTGATGCTAACTGGGAATATTATGACAAACTTTATGCTCAGTTCAACCCGATCAACTTCCTTACTGAAGCGGCAAGAGAAAAAGGAATTGTAAAATTGCCAAGCTATCATTTATTTGATGTAGGTGCTTCTTACAAGTTCACTATTGATGCAAAAAAATCTTTAACATTGAGAGCGAATGTATACAACTTATTCAACAAATATTATATTTCTGAATTAAGCTCCAATATCTTCGCCGGAGATAAAATTGCCAATGGTCCGGATGCCGGAAAAACATATCAGGAAACTGGCAGAGTGTATCAGGGTGTCGCAGACGGGAACACAGGATTCCTAGGTTTTGGAAGAACGTGGTCTGTTTCAGCAACTTTGAGATTCTAAGATAATATCATTTCAATAATGAGTCAAATCAATAGGCTGTCCCCAAAAAGGACAGCCTATTTTTATCTTAATCATAAGTTCTACAGTAATATCTAATTTTTTACAGTCTAAAAATTCTTAGGTTTCTTATTCTGAGCTGCCTGTCTTGCAATTTCATCAATACGATTTTTTCTGGTTTCGGGTCTTTTGGCAAGTACAATCCATTGCAGCAACATTTTTTTTATAGATTTACTCAGGCTTAGAAAATAGATTTCGGAGCCTTCATGAATTTTAAATGCTTCATTCAGATCCTCCGGAATCTCCAGCTCTTCCACGCTGTCTAAAATACTCCAGGAACCATTCTCTTTTGCA